>Ga0335072_10003440_pt1 | contig 23877 bp, 16 predicted proteins | sample Lox_Sample_21_FD_206725 | JGI IMG/M metagenome (GOLD analysis project Ga0335072, IMG submission 206725) | Soil microbial communities from Loxahatchee National Wildlife Refuge, Florida, United States - Lox_Sample_2.1 | ecosystem: Environmental > Terrestrial > Soil > Wetlands | place: USA... | reverse complement strand
GTGCGCGGCAGGATCGAGCGCATCGCGCAAACCATCGCCGAGCACGTTGAAACAGAGCAGCAGCGTGAAGAGGACTCCCGCGGGCACGAGCAGCAGCCACGGCACCGTCAGCATCTGCCGCGCACCGTCGTTGATCAGGCTTCCCAGGCTCGCGAGCGGCTCCTGCACGCCGAGGCCGAGGAAGCTGAGGAAGCTCTCGTAGCTGATGAGCTCCGGGACGGTCAGCGTCGCATAGACGGCAACGGTGCCGGCGAGGTTGGGCACGATGTGCCGCAGCAGGATCGCCGTCGTGCCCAGTCCGGTCGCGCGCGCCGCCTCGATGAACTCACGCCGCTTGAGCGACAGCGTCTGCCCGCGCACGACGCGCGCCATGGTGAGCCAGCCGACGGCGCCGATGGCGACGAGCAGCATCGCGACCCTGCCGCGCCCGAACACGGTCGCTAGAATGATGACGACGAAGAGATACGGCAGCGCATACAACACGTCCACCATGCGCATCATCCAGGAATCGGTCCGGCCGCCGACATAACCCGAGACCGCGCCCCAGGCGACGCCGATCCCGACGCTGACCGCGGTCGCGAGCACGCCGATGAGCAGCGACAGGCGCAATCCGTAGAGCGTGCGCACATAGAGGTCGCGCCCCAGCGGATCGGTGCCCAGCCAGTGGGAGGCGGTGAGACCCGGCGGCACGGCGAGATGCTGCCAGTCGAGCGCGTCGTAGGAGTAGGGACTCAGCCAGGCGCCGAAGATCGCCAGCAACACCAGCGCGGCGAGCACGGCCGCCGCCGCGACCGCCGCCCGGTTTTGCCGCAGCCGGCGGATACCTGGCCGCGCTGGCACCGGGCGCAGGCCGAGAGCCTGTGCCTCACTCATGGCGCACCCGCGGATCGAGCCAGCCATACGCGAGGTCCGCGGCGAGGTTGAGCAGAAGCGTCAGCGCGCCGTAGAGGATGATCATTCCCATGACGAGCGTGTAGTCGCGGTCGAGCGCGCCCTGCACCAGGTAGCGTCCGGTGCCCGGCAACGCGAACACCGTCTCGACCACCAGCGAGCCGGTGAAGACGTAGGTCGCTGCCGGCCCGAGATAACTCACGACCGGCAGCAGAGCGGGCCGCAGGGCGTGCCGCAACAGCACGCGCCGGGGCCCCACTCCGCGGGCCCGCGCGGTGCGCACGAAGCTTGCGCTCAACGTCTCGAGGAGACTTCCGCGCATCATGCGGGCGATTGCGGCGCACACGGGCAGCGCCAGCGTGACGGCCGGGAGAACGAGATAGAGCGGGTCGCCCCGCTCCCAGCCGGCCACGGGCAGCCAGCGAAGCGCCAGCCCGAAAACCAGCGCGAGCAGCGGACCGGTGACGAACGTGGGCAGCGCGATGGCGAGCGTCGCGAAGCCGGTGACCGCGTAATCGACCACTCCACCGCGCCGCAGTGCGGCCCAGATGCCGAGCGGCACTCCGCCGAGCATCGCGAGCGCGAGCGCGGCGAAGCCGACCGTCACGCTGACGGGCAATCCCTGCGCGATGAGCCCTGCGACGCTCTCATCGCGCAGCTTGTAGGAAAGGCCGAGATCCCCGTGCAGGAGACCGTCGAGATAATGCAGATACTGCACGCCGAGCGGCCGGTCGAGGCCGTAGAGATGGTCGAGATTGGCGCGCACCTGCGGCGTGAGTGCCCGCTCCCCGTCGAACGGGCCGCCGGGCGCCAGGCGGATGACGAAGAACGACAGCGTGACGAGAATCAGCAAAGTCGGGACGGTTCCGGCAATGCGGCGGACCGCGTACCCCAGCATACTTTTGATGCGAATCCCGTTGAACTCTGCGTACAGCGCTGAGCCAATTCTAGCGCGAACGTCTGCTATAGTGGCGGGAACATAGATTAACTTGCATCGACGGTCCGAGGTATGAAGCGCATTCTGGTCGGCATCAAGCGAGTGGTGGACTACAACGTGCGCATCCGCGTCAAGCCGGATGCCTGCGGCGTGATCACCGAAGGGGTGAAGATGAGCGTCAACCCCTTCGACGAGATCGCGCTCGAGGAGGCCCTGCGGATCAAGGAGCGCGGCGCCGCGGAGGAAGTGGTGGTCGCGAGCATCGGCCCCGCCGACTGCCAGCAGCAGCTGCGTACCTGCCTGGCGATGGGCGCGGATCGCGCGCTGCACGTGCAGGCGGACGGCATCGTCGAGCCCCTCGTGGCTGCCCGCACGCTGCTGAAGCTCACGGAGCGGGAGCAGCCCTTCCTCGTCATCCTGGGCAAGCAGGCGATCGATGACGACAACAGCCAGACCGGCCAGATGCTGGCGGCGCTGTGGCAGCGTCCGCAGGCGACCTTCGCCTCGAAGGTGGAGCTCGAGGGTGAGAAGGCGCGCGTCACCCGTGAGGTCGACGCCGGTCTCGAGACGCTGGAGGTCGATCTGCCGGCAGTGATCACGACGGACCTGCGCCTCAACGAGCCCCGTTACGTGAAGCTGCCGGACATCATGAAGGCGAAAAAGAAGCCGCTCGAGACGCTGACGCTCGCCGCGCTCGGTGTCGAGCAGAAGCAACGTCTCAAGCTCACGCGCTTCGAGCCCCCGCCGCAGCGACAGAAGGGCATCAAGGTCAAGGATGCCGCCGAGCTGATTGCCACTCTCAAGAGCAAGGGCGTCCTGTAATCATGAGCAGTCGTATTCTGATCATCGCCGAGCATGACGGCGCGCGCCTCAATCCCAGCACGGCCAAGTGCGTCAGCTGTGCTGCCTCCATCCCCGACGGGGAAATTACCGTCGCGGTGCTCGCGGCCGATGCTGGTGCAGTGGCCTCTCAGGCCGCGGCGCTGAAGGGCGTATCGCACGTGCTGACGGTGGAGCATCCCAGCAGCGCTCACCCCATGGCCGCGGCGCTGGCGCCGCAGATTGCGGCGCTCGCGGGTCCTTTCACCCATGTGTTGGGTCCATCGACCACCTTCGGCAAGGACCTGATGCCGCGTGTCGCCGCCCTGCTCGACTGCGCCCAGATCAGCGACATCATGGCGGTCGATGGCGCAACGCGCTTTCGCCGCCCGATCTACGCGGCCAACGCCATCGTCACTGTGGAGGTGGAGCCCGGAGCGAAGGTCGTCGGCACGGTGCGCGCCGCGTCGTTCCAGCCCGCCGCGACCGGCGGATCGGCACCCGTCGAGAAGGCCACGGTCAGCGCCGAGATTCCTGCCCATACGCGCTTCGTGTCGGTCTCCGCGGCCAAGAGCGACCGGCCCGACCTGCAGACCGCCTCGCGGGTGGTCTCGGGCGGCCGCGCGCTCGGCAGCGCCGATGCCTTCAAGAAGACGCTGTACGGACTGGCGGACAAGCTGCACGCGGCCGTGGGCGCCTCGCGCGCCGCCGTGGATGCGGGCTATGCCCCCAACGAGCTGCAGGTGGGCCAGACCGGCAAGATCATCGCGCCGGAGCTCTACATCGCCATCGGGATCTCCGGGGCGATCCAGCACCTCACGGGCATCAAGGATGCGCGCACCATCGTCGCCATCAACAAGGATTCGGAAGCCCCGATCTTCGAGGTGGCCGACGTCGGTCTGGTCGGCGATCTCTTCCAGATCATTCCCGAGTTGGAAAAGCTGCTCGGTTAGCGGGCGGCAGCCCTTTGGTGCACCATCGCAGCCATGGCAAACATCGCCGTGCTCACGCACACACCTACCGCGACTATCCAGATCACCGCGCCGTAGTCGTGCGGCGTCACCCAGAGCGCCGCCAGGCCCGCCCCGCCGGCGGAGCCGAAGAAAGCGAACGCCCCTGTCACGGCGATCGCCCGGCCGGTCGCGTCGACGGCGTTGACCAAAGAGTACTGGTAAGCAACGCCGTAACACCACGCGAAGTAATAGATCGCGCCCGCGAGTCCGAAGGCCGTTGCACCGTGCGAGCCCGTCAGCATGCCGGCCGCGATGAGGATCAGAACGGCCGAGAAGACGAGCGGACGCAGATTCCCGAGGCGGTCCCCCTGCGCCCAGGCGAGCAGTCCTCCCGGTATGCCGGCGGCCACGGCGATCGCCGCCCAGTCGGCGACCTGCCGGGCCGACATGCCCTGCGCCTCGCCCATCAGCTCGAGATACGTCCAGTACGCTCCGGCGCCGATGAAGAAGGCCGTGAAGCCCATGAACGCGAGCAGTGTCGCCGGCCGCAGCAATCCTCTGGCCGCGGCGTGGGTCTTCACCGCGCGGCCGGCGGCGGGCAAGAGCGGCGCCAGCGCGATGCACAAACCGGCCGGAACCGCCAGCAAGACCAACACGCCGTTCAGGCCCGACAGCCGCAGCAGTGCCGGCCCCGCCCAGAGCGCCGCGATCTGGTACGCCGACTGCGCGGAGATGGCCACTCCGAAGCCCCGTGCCGACTCGTGCCCATCCGAGAGCACCGTCATCCCCAACGAGAACGCGCCGCAGGCGAAAAAAGCGGCGACGCCCTGCAGCAGCAGAAACGGCCAGTAGCCATGGGTCAGCATCGCGGCCAGGCACGCGGCGCACGTTCCGGCCAGAGAGACCCCCGCCCCGAGCGGCCAGCGCACGGTGCGCACCCACGCGCCGGCCAACAGGGCGCTGACACCCGAGGCGGCCGTCAGCACCGAGGACATCACGCCGGCCTGCCGTGCCGAGAAACCGAGCTTGTCGGCCGCACCCGCGGCGAGCAGCGGCAGGATGTTGTACATGCTGCCGCCGATCACGACCAGCGCGAGGCCGATGGCGGCCGCCGCCAGCGCACGCTCCCGGGTACCGACCTCGAGCGGCAGGGCGTCTGACACCGCTACAGGTCCTTCACCAGCCGCAGCGCATCATAGATGGCCGCATGGGTGTTGCGGCAGGCCACCGCGTCGCCGATCCGGAAGAGCTGGAAAGTGCCCTGGGAATTACGGCAGAGGCTCTGCGGCAGCCCGGCGATCAGCCGCTCGTGATCGATCTCCCCCAGGTTCGCGGACTGCGGCTTGAGCGCGAAGTACAGCTCCTCGTTCGGCACCGTCCCGTCATTGACCACGATCTGATCGATGCGCCGCTCGCCGCGCACGCTGTCGTAGTCGCTGCCGAAGGTGGCGAGCAACCGGTCGCCGTCGCGCCTCACGCCCAGCAGCCGGTACGTGACGGTGAAAGTCACATCGAGCTTCTGCAGGCTGCGCATGTAGGGAACGAGGTTCATGTTCATGACTTCCGGTGCCACGCCGCGCTCGGGTGTCATGAGCTCCACCTTCGCACCCGCGGTTGCGAGGATCTCGGCCGCCTGCAGGCCGACGTGGTCACCCGCGTCGTCGAAGAGGAGCACGTTGGACCCCGGCGCCACGCTGCCGGAGATGATATCCCAGCTCGAGACCACGAGGTCGTTACCTGACTCCAGCACGTCCACGTGCGGCAGGCCTCCCGTGGCCACGATGACGGCCTCCGGAGCTTCGGCGAGGACGTCTTCCGCATCGGCCCAGGTCTCGAAGCGGAACCTGACACCGCGTGCGGTGCACTGCGACATGCGCCAGTCGATGATGCCCAGCATCTCCCGGCGGCGCCGGCTGCGCGCGGTCAGCCGGACCTGCCCGCCGGGCTCGTCGGCCGCCTCCAGCACCAGCACTTCGTGCCCGCGCTCGGCGGCGACCCGCGCCGCCTCGAGCCCCGCGGGACCGGCGCCGACGACGACCACCTTGCGCCGCCGCGCTGCAGGCGCGATCTCGTGCGGCATGAAGAGCTCCCGCCCCGTGGCGGGATTGTGGATACAGTAAGCCGATCCGCCCTGATAGATCCGGTCCAGGCAATAGTTGGCGCCCACGCAGGGACGGATGTCCTGCTCCCGCCCGTCGCGGATCTTGCGCACGATGTGCGGCTCCGCGATGTGCGCCCGCGTCATCCCCACCATGTCGAGCTTGCCGGATGCGATCGCGTGTCGGGCGGTCGCCACGTCCTGGATGCGGGCGGCGTGGAAGGTCGGCATGCCGATCTCGGCGCGGACTTCACCCGCAAAGTCCAGATGCGGCGCGCTCGGCATACCCTGAATGGGGATCACGTCCGTCAGGCCCGCGTCGGTGTCGATGTGACCGCGGATGACGTTGATGAAATCGACCCCGCCGCTCGCCTTGAGCCGGCGTGCGATCTCCAGCCCCTCCTCCCGGGTCAGGCCCCCGGGCAGCAACTCATCGACGCTCAAGCGCACGCCGACGATCAACTCCGGCCCGACGCGTTGACGGACCGCGGAGAGCACCTCGAACGCGAAGCGGAGACGGTTGTCGAGCGAGCCGCCGTAAGGGCCCTCCAGCTCGTTGGTGAGCGGCGACCAGAACTGGTCCATCAGGTGCCCGTACGCCTCGAGCTCGATGCCGTCGAGCCCCGCCGCCCGCATGCGCTCGGCCGCATCGGCATAGTCCGCGACGATCCGGCGGATGTCCCAGTCCTCGATCTTCTTCGGGAAAGCGCGGTGGGCGGCCTCCTTGCGATGCGAGGCCGAGACGACCGGCAACCAGTGGCCGCGATCCCAGCGGGTGCGCCGGCCGAGGTGGGTGATCTGGATCATCACCGCGGTGCCGTGCTCGTGACAGGCATCCGTCAGCTCCTTCATCCAGCCGACGACCTCGTCCTTGTAGAGCAGGATGTTGTTAAAGGCGGGCGGACTGTCGCGCGACACCGCGGCGGAGCCCGCGGTCATGGTCAAGGCGATGCCGCCCTTGGCGCGCTCGACGTGATAGGCGCGATAGCGCGCCTTCGGCATGCCCTCCTCGGGATAGGCGGGCTCGTGCGCCGTCATCATCAGGCGGTTGCGCAGCGTCAGATGTCGCAACCGGTAAGGCTGCAGCAGCGGATCCGTCATCGTATCATTCCGTGATGAGTCAGCCCGCCCCGCCCGAAGCCGAGGCATTTCGCCTGATGCGCGCCGGACAACCGGCGCAAGCACTGGAGTTCGCGCAGCGGGCCGTTGCCGGCAGGACGGTCTGCTCCCCGTCCCACGGCCTGTTGGCAACGATCCTGCTGCGGCTGGGCCGGCGCCGGGACGCCGACGCGGTGATCGAGAGCGCGGTCAAACTGCCGCCGGGCGTCGCCGACGCCTACGACGCACTGGCTTACGTATCGCTGGCTCTGGATCGTCACGAACGCGCCAACACGCTCTATCGCCGCGCCGTGGAGCTGGCCCCGACCGTTGCGCGGCACTGGTACAACCTGGCGTCCAGCGAGCGCAGCTTCGGCAGACTGACGCAGGCCGAGGACGCCTGCAACCGGGCCATCGCGCTCGATGCCACGGAATATCCGAGTTATCTGCTGCGCTCGGAGCTGCGGCGGCAGACCGCGGTCCACAACCACATCGACCCCCTGCGGCGCGCGCTGGCGCGCCCGGACCTCGAGGACCGCGCGCGGGTATTTCTCGGCTACGCCCTCGGCAAGGAGCTCGATGACCTCGGGGAATACGAGCAGGCCTTCGAATCCTTCGCGGCCGCCGCGGGCACCCGCCGACGCCGCCTGTCTTACGATATCGCGGTCGACGAGCGCAAGCTCCGGCGCATCGCCGAGGCGTTCCCGCGCGCTGATGCGTTCCAGCGCGGCAGCGGCGCAGTCTCCGGCGGCACCGAGGAGTCGAGCCGTTACGTCTTCATCGTCGGTCTGCCGCGATCCGGTACGACACTGGTCGAGCGCATCCTGACAGGCCTTCCCGGCGTGCGGTCGAACGGGGAAACCGATCACTTCGCAAGCGCCCTCCTCGCGGCGTCGCCGCCCGCTCCGCCCGACACGGATGCTGCGACGGCCACGGATGTGTTCGCGCGCGCCGCCAGGGCGGACTGGAACGCCGTCGCGGCCGGCTATGCTCAGCGCGCCGGCGTTGCGGGCGCCGGTGAGGCGATCGTCGAGAAGCTGCCGATGAACTATCTCTATCTCGGCGCCATCCATCGCGCCCTGCCGCGTGCACGGCTCGTGCTCGTCAGCCGCTCGGCGCTCGACGGCTGCTTCGCGATGTATCGGACCCTGTTCGGCGAGGCATATCCGTTCAGCTATGACTTGCAGGAGCTGGCACGGTATTACGCAGCATACTCGCGGCTCATCGCGCATTGGCGCAACGCCTTCGGCGACTCGATCCATGAGGTCCGGTACGAAGAGCTGGTCGCCGATCCGGCGGGCACCGGCGCGACCCTGGCACGGGCCTGCGGCCTCGACTGGAGCGACCGCGCCGTCGAGGTGGAGAAGAATGCCGCCGTTTCCTACACCGCGAGCGCCGCGCAGGTTCGACAGCCGATCTACCGCACCTCCACGGGCCGGTGGCGCCATTATCGCAGGCAGCTCGAGCCGTTGATCGCGGCGCTGCGCCGGGAGGGCATACCGCTCGCGGAGCTCGGCTGAGGCCGCCGTGCTCACCACTCATATCCGAGCGGTGCGCCGGCGGGCGGATGCAGCGCGTACTCGCGGGGCGGCCGCGCTCCGAGAAGGTAGCGCACGTAGTAATCCCACCGGCGCCGTGCCGCATAGAGCCGCGCCGCGCCGCGATACATGTGTCTCTGGTTGGGGAGTATCACCAGGTCGAAGTCCTTGTTGGCGTCGATCAGCGCTTGGACCAGCAGCGTCGTGAGGTAAGGCGGCACGTTGTCGTCTGTCGTGCCATCCATGAGCAGCAGATGACCCTGGAGGTTACCGGCCAGCTGCTGATCATCCTGACTGTCGTAGTTCGAAGTCCCGCCGGGGCCGTGCTGCAGCAGGCCGATGTACTGCTCGCCCCAGTCGCCCTCGTAGCCCCGCTGGTCGTAGTTGCCGGACTCCGCCACACCCACCGCGAAGAAATCCGGATAACGGAACATCGCCTGCACGGCCGCGTAGGCACCCCCCGAGTGCCCGTAGATGCCGACGCGCGTGAGATCGATCCACGGGTAGCGCCGCGCCAGCTCGCGGATGGCCGCCACCTGGTCGGGCAGCGTGTCATCGCTCAGGTTTCCCCCGTAGGCGTCCTGGAAGCGCTTCGAGCGCAGCGAGGTGCCCATGCCATCGATGGCGACCACGATGAAGCCGAGCTCCGCCATGGCCTGCGAATCGCCGCGCGCCGTCTGGAAGCCGAATTCGCCCACGCTGCCGATCTGCGGTCCGGGGTAGATGCGGTCGATGAGCGGGTACTTCCGGCCCGCATCGAAATGCGTCGGCCGGTAGAGCAGCCCATAGAGGTCCGTCACCCCATCACGCGCTTTCACCGTGATGGGCTCGGGCGGTTGCCAGCCGCCGGCGCGCAGGCGCGAAATGTCGGCCTTCTCCAGGACACGGATCAGCCGGCCGTCGGCGTCCCTGAGGACGGTCACCGGCGGCGTATCGGCGGTCGAGTAGGTGTCGGTGAAATAGCGGCCGGACGGGGCGATCGAGACCTGGTGATTCGCGCGCTCCGGAGTCAGGAGCTGCAGATTACGGCCGTCCAGGTCCACCCGGTAGAGGTAGCAGAAGTACGGGTTGCTTCCCGGCTCCCGGCCCGCGCCGAGGAAATAGAGCACGCGGCGCCGGCGGTCGACCCGCAGCAGCGAGATGACGTTCCAACTTCCCGCGGTGATCCGGTTCTCGAGCCGCCCGCTGCGGGCGTCGTAGAGGTATAGATGTCCCCAGTCGTCGCGCTGGGAGAACCAGATCACCTCGTGGCTCGCCGGCAGGTAGCGCCAGTTCACCGCATCCTGTGCCCAGCCGCTCGCCGACTCGTAGAAGGTCGGCACCTGCTCCCGGATCACATCGCGCACGGCTCCCGTCGCGGCGTCGGCGATCCGCAGCCACGCCACTTTGTGATCCCGCGACACCGACACGAATGCCAGGCGGCGGCCGTCGGGACTCCACTGCACGTCGGTCATCGAGCCGTCCGGCCCGCAGTTGAGATCGTAGCAGTGCGCGGTCCGGCGCTGATCCGCAGGCATCTGCAGCCGGATCACCTTGCGCGCCGCGACGTCGATGACCACGCGCTGAATGGTCGGGACCACCTCGTCCCCCGGCATCGCATACTTCCAGGCTTCCAGCACCGGATGGCCGACGCCGGTTCTCACCAGGTACATGTCAGCGACTCCGCGCTGATCCTGCTGGTAGGTCGCAATCCGCCGCGAGTCGGGTGACCAGCTCACGACCGCCCGGCCGGAGTGGTGCCAGCCCGAGTTGTCGGTCGCGTAGCCGAAGTCCTTCACCCCGTCGAACGTCAGCTGCAGGGTTTGCCCCGAAGCGGCACGCCGAACCCAGAGGTTGTCGTCGCGGATGAACGCAGCCCAGCGACCATCGGGGGAGCGTGCCTCGCCCGCATCGACATTCACGGCCGGCGGATGCGCCGGGGCGGCGCCGAGCCGGTCCGGGGCAGCCTGACGCGTGTTCCTCGCCGGATCGACAACCACCCGCTCGCTACCGGAAGCGGTCGTCGTCCGATAGGAGAGCTTCCCATCCTCCAACCATGTCGCATCGCTGACGCCGTGCAACACCAGCGGATCGGTGTTGTAGGGCATCAGCCTCTCCGCACGGGCATAGTCGGCGGCGGTCAGAGCTGCGGGAGCTGCCGGCGCCGCGGGTACCCCGGCGCCGGCAGACGCCGCGGCCAGCAGCCCTGCCGCCCAGGCGCCCACGCGGATCGAGGGACGGCTCATGACCTCAGAACATGTAGGCCAGGCGGAAGCCGATCATCCGCGGCTCGTTGACGATCGTATCGTTGGTGAGGTCGTCGAACTGGTCCGGGTTGTACGGCGGCACCAGGATCTCCTGCTTGTCGGCGAGATTGGTGATGTACAGCACCGCGCGCCACGGATCGTGGCTGAGCGCCGCCGAGAAGTTCAGGATCAGATAGGTCGAGGACTGCTGCACCGGCGTGTTGCTCTCTCCCTGCGCCAGGCCCAGCTTGACGACGCCGTGATAGGTGCCGTTGAGCGACAGGGACAGCGAGTAGCCCGGCATGATCAGCCGCTGATAGTCGATCGCCGCGGTGAGGCTGGTCTTGGGGCTGCCCGGAAGCTGATCGCCCGCCTTGCCGGAGATCAGGCCCGGGACGATGGTCCCGGTGCCGTCGTTCGCCGGCAGCGAGAAGTCGCTGGTGAGCTTCGCATCGGCATAGGACACGCCGATGTTGTACGCCAGGCCCGGCAGGAACAGCGGGCCCATGGACTCCAGCTCGAAGCCCTTCGACTCGGCCGTGTTGCCGTTGTACACCGCGAGGTTGCCGGAAGGCAGGCTGGCGGAGATCTGCGGCTTGTCCCACTTGACGTCGAACACGTCGAAGGCATAGCTCAGTCCGTTCGCGAACCGGCCCTTGAGCCCCGCCTCGTAGTTGTTGGTGCTGTCGGGGGCGTAGCCGGCGAGCAGCGGGCTCTCCTTGAACGGGCCGACCAGCGGCACGGAGTTGGCGCCGCCGCGGCGGAAGCCCTGCGACCAGAGAACGTATACGTACTGATTGTGCGCATACTCGTACGACAGGTCCGCCTTGCCGATGTTCTTCGAGGCCGGCGACTCGTGCGGCGTCGCCGGGACCAGCGTCGGGAAGGTGTAGTCCAGGTAGAGCTGGGCGTCGGTGAATTCCTGCTGGAAGTGCCGCAGACCGCCCGTCAGGCTCAGGCGCGGCGCGAGGTGCCAGATGAGATCGCCGTAGACCGACTTGTCCTCGAAGTGCTGACTGTCGGTCTGCGTGAAGTCGAGATCGCCGGGACCGGCGGTGACCAGGCAATCCGGGTAGCTGGCGCCGTAGTACACCGCGCCGGTGCAGCCCTGGGCGAGCGAGCGCTCGGGCGTACCCGGGTTGGCGATGTTCCAGGCGCCGTCGCGCGTCTGGTCCTCGTAGTAGGCACCCACCACGTAATCGAGCCGCTGCCAGAGCGGCGTCTTCGACACCACGCGCACCTCCTGGCTGAAGGTACGCTCCCTGTCGTTGAACTGATAGTCGTAGACGAACCGCGGATTGACCGGGTTGCCCGCGTAGTACGGCAGGTACGCACCGCCGTCGACACCCGCGATGTTGTAGGTGTCGTCCTCGAGGAATTGCCCGGTGGTCGTCCGATAGGAGCTGGTCGAAGACAGCGTCGCGAACCCGGCGTCGTAGCTCAGATCGAGGCTCGTCAGGTTGGTGTAGCGCGAGAAGGGCTGATCGACCTGGGAGAACTCCGTGTAGGGTCCGCCCGCCGGCAGCGTCAAGCCGGGATCGATCGGCGAGGCGCCGCCCGGGAAGTCGGGATTCACCTGCGGGCCGCCATCGCCGCGCAGGCCGGTATGCAGCAGGGCGAGCACCGCCTTGAAACCCTCGACGGGCTGCCAGAGGAGCGAGGCGCGCCCGGTGAAGGTCTTCTGGTCGTTCCAGTCGGCGCGGCTGCTGTAGATGCCGGAGCTGTCCACCGGATCGGAGGGATCGGCGAGGTCGGGCACGCCGCTCACCCCGGGGTTGCTGCGCTTGAGCAGGCCATAGACGTCGATCCAGCCCGGCTGGTCGTCGTACTTCGCGGCCACCCGGAACGCCATCTCGTGTCCGATCGGCAGGTTCAGGACCCCATCGAGCGTGTAGCCCGTGCCGCTCGAGTGCCCCAGGCGGTCGGCGCCCGCTTCCACCTGGCCGGAAGTCGTGTCGAGCTCCGGGTCGTTGGGAATCAGGCGGATCGCGCCGCCGAGCGCGCCGGCGCCGTAGAGCGTGCCCTGCGGCCCGCGCAGCACCTCGATGCGCTGCAGGTCGATGAGGCCGATGTAGTCATCCATCGGCGAGTTGTCGACATACACTCCGACGGGGCTCTGCTCGAAAGAGCGAAATCCCCGCGGCTCGCCGGTGGCATTGATGCCGCGGATGATCGGCACGGTGGCGCCGGCGAAGCGCGCCCCGAAATCGTACATGCTGAGACCCGGCACCTGGCTCGTGAGCGAGGAGATGTCGCCGACGTTGGCGTCTTCCAGTTGCTGCGGCGTGATGACCGTTAGGCTGTAAGGCACCGACTCCTGGGTCTGTGTCCGGCGGCTCGCGGTGACCGTGATCTCCTGGAGCGTCGCGGGCGTGCTGCTGTCGTCCGCCGGCGCCGCATCGTCGGCGCGCACCGGGCAGGTTGCCCCATACAGGGCAATGCATACGGCCGCGCCCACCGCGGTGAGTACCCGCCGCTGCGCCGGCTTGCCGGCATCGCATCTCGAGCCCGAGTTTGCCATCTGCGTCGCCCCCGCCTTTCTAGGTATGATCCCCGGGCGACGATACCTGCGGGGCCGGCCGCCAGCCTTTGCGCGCGCAGCGGATTTGCTAGGAGTTCGGCCTAGTCGCCTGCCATTGGTATGAAGCGCTGGATCGGGGCATCCTGCCCCGCCCAGCGCGCGTTGAGCAAAAAAGCGTGGTTTTTGTGCTCAACGCCCGCCACCTGCGGCGGCGGGGCACCTCCGTGTGCCTGCCAGGCGTTCGTGCCGCTTCGTGATTCGGGGTGGACGCGCTCATGGCAATGATGACTGGCGGGACTTCGCCCGCCGCACGTCGATCGGGCGCATGCCGAAATGACGCCGGAACGCCGTCGTGAACGAGGTCGGATGCGCGTAGCCGATCGCCTCCCCCGCCTGCTCCACCGACCTTCCCTGGTCGCGCATCAGCATCAGCGCATGACGCATCCGGCAGCGCAGGCTGAAATCGAAGATGGTCTCGCCGAAGACGGCCTTGAAGCCCTTGGTGAGGGTCGACTTCGACATGCCGACCGAGCGGGCCAGCTTGCCGATGGTCGGCGCGGGAGCGAACTGGCGCATCAGCGCCGCGCGCGCCGCATGCAGGCATCGCAGCTCCCGGTCGCTGTACTCCTCGGCGGGCGCCCCCGTCAGCGATGAGAGCGTGGCGACGGCGTTGCAGATGAGCTCGAGTGTCAGCGCCTCGGTGTAGACGAGCCCGAGCGGACCGCCGTGCGGATTGTTGATCAGGCGGGTCGCCGCCTCGAACGCCTGCGCCGAGAGCGGGTGCTGGCAATAGTTGACCTTCTCGCCGATCGCGCTGGCAAAGCCCTTGAGAGGCCCCGGGATCTCCGCGCCCGAAGGCAGGAAGGTCTGGGCGAGAAACTCCGGCCGCATGCTGACGATGATGAACTGCTCGCGGGCCCGCGGCGCGGTCCACTCGCTGATGTCGAGCCCCTTCGGCTGTGCCCAGACGAGGAGTGACGGCCGGTTCCAGCGCACCGGCTCGGTGCGGCTCACCGCCAGCGCCATGTCGCCGGAGATCTTGAAGTTGAACTGCACCAGCCCGTCGCCCGGCACCAGCTCGACCCGCGGGTCCTTGTAGGTGAAGTTGGCGACGATGACGTAGATCTCGCCATGGATGCGGGTGAACTCCCAGTAACCTTCACCCTCCTCGGGAGGCAGGCTCACGCGCGCGCCGAATAGATCCCGGGTGGGATGGCGCAGGATGTGCTCCACGTGGGGCGCGCGCTCCAGGCTCGCGAACGCATCGGCAAGCGAGTGCCCGGGGCCGGCGAGGATCGCCCGGAAGAGGCCCTGATTGCCCGCCCAGCCGTCGTCCTTGCTAGACATCGGTGCGCGGGATACTCGCCTTCCACTCCCTTCGGCACAAGACCTCGGAGCCCTCGCGCGCCTCGACCCAGGCGTCGAGCTCGAAGGTCTGCTTCGTCGATGTCATCTCGGCGCGGGTGTCGATCCTCACCTGCCACGAGCCGCGTCCGAGCTCGCAGCTCTGGATCATCACGGCGCGCGCCGACAGCGGATCCTCGGGCCGGATGGCGTAGAGGCGCTCATAGACGTGGCTCATCTCGATGCCCGGACCCTCCAGGCGCAGCTTCCCCCACGGGCCGAAGGTGCCGCCGTCGATGAAGAGCCGATGCGTCACCTCGCCGCTCAACTGATCGAGGGTCAGCGAGCGCTCCAGCCGTCCTGGACGCAGTACCGTCACGGGCGAAGCCGGTGCCGCCTCCGGCGGCGGCGGGGGCCGCACGTGCGCGTCGGCAGCCTGCGGCTGCCGCACCGGCAGCTCCAGCAGCGAGTCGCCCGTGAATACGGAGAGCCTGACCGGCTCCGGAGACGGCCAGATGACGGGCCAGTACGCCGTCGAGAGGGCCAGCCGGACCCGATGGCCGGGTGGGAGCGCATACGCCGTCCCTGTCATCTGCACGGTGACGCGATAGCGCTCCCCGGGAACGACGGCCGATGGCCTCTCCCGGCTCTCACGCTGCGAGAGATTGAGGAAGCCGCGTGCCACCAGCGTGGCCCGCCCGTCCGGCGCCACGTCGATGAGGCGCGCGGTGACGATGGCCACAGGCCGATCGACGGCCACGTCGATCGTGGCCCGGGCATGACCCAGGAGCTCGAGGCGCTCCGTCAGAGTCTCACCGTCAAATTCGAGCGAGCCGAAGGCGTCCAGGGTTTGATCGCCCGGCAGGTCGCCCGCCACGGCGAAACTGGCCCAGTCGCCGGCGGCGAGCCCGGTCGACTGCGGCGATGCGACCTCGAGGACGGTCCGCGTGACCGCGGCGGGATCGGCCGCCAGGCGGCAGGGACTGAGCGCGAGCGTCCGGGTTGCAACGTGCGGACTCGGCCATGCGGCCTCCTCGATCCAGCGGCCGGCGCGCTCCTCGAGATACGGCACCGGCGGCGTGCTTTCCATTACGTAGAGTTGGATCGGCTGCTCGCGATCGACGCCGTTGTCCTCGTCCTTCAGCCAGCGGTCCCACCAGCGCAGCGATTCCTGCAGGAAACCCACTGCCGGTTTCGGCTCCGCCTCGTGCGGATACAGGTGCGCCCAGGGGCCCATGGTCACGCGGTGCGGCACCGGCAGATGCGCGGCCAGGCGAAACGGCGTATCGCGGTACAGGTCCGCCCAGCCGCCCCAGAACCAGACCGGACAGGCGATGGCGGCGTAGTCGAAGCAGACCGAGCCATGCTTCCAGTAGTCATCGAGCCGCGGGTGCCGCAGCCAGATCTCCGGCCAGAACGTCTCGGCCTGCAGCCGCTCGCGCCACAGGTCGCGCCAGCGCTCGCCCACGATCTGCGGATCCGGCGGGCGCGCGTTGAAGAGCTGCATGATGCAGCCCCACCAGAAGTTGTCGTTGAGCAGCGCCCCGCCCGAGTAGTGGATGCACTCCGCGTAGCGGTCGTCGGTGCCCATGACGGCGATGATCGCGGCGAGCGCCGGCGGCCGCCGGGCGGCCACCTGCAGCGAGTTGTAGGCGCCCCAGGACTTGCCCATCATGCCGACCCGGCCCGAGCACCAGGGCTGGCGGGCGATCCAGGCGATCACCTCCAGCGCATCGTCCTGCTCCTGGGCGAGGTACTCATCGCGCATGATGCCGTCGGAGTCGCCCGAGCCGCGCATGTCGACGCGCACCGAGGCATAGCCGCGGGCGGCGAACCAGGGATGGTTGGTATCATCGCGCCGGCGGGTGAAGTCGCGCTTGCGGTACGGCAGGTACTCGAGGATGGCGGGCACGGGCGCCGACTCGGCTCCCTCCGGCATCCACAGGCGCGCCGCCAGCCGGCAGCCGTCGGCCATGGGGATCCAGACGTTCTCGACCTCGCGGATCATCGACCCGGGGTGCTGGCGAGATAGCGTTCGGCGGCGCCGCAGTAGAAGTCGACCAGGCGCAGCACGAGCTGCTCGCTGGTCTGCGAGTACGGTCCCGGCTGATAGGCCAGCGACTCGACGCCGCGCTGGTTGTTCTCCGACAGCGCGCGGTCCTGATCGTTGGTGGCGGTCCAGACCTCGAGCAGCCGCGCCAGATCGTAGTCGACTCCCTCCACGGCATCCTCGTGAACGATCCACGTTCCGGTGACGGTGGTCTCCAGCGGTCCGGTCGGCAGCGCCTGGAAGAAGAAGCCGTAGTCGCCCGCGACATGGTTGAATCCATTCGGCTGCACGGCCCACCACATGACGCCGACATCGCCGTCACCGACGCGTCCGAGCCTCTTCGCCACCGCGGGACGTCCGTCCATGGTGTAGGACACCGCGCCCTCGGTCAGCGGGTAGCGGCCGATCTCGTACCAGGGGCCGATGACCGAGCCGTTCCGGAGGCCTCGCGCCTGGCAGCGCTGTTCGTAGGCGGCGATCCACGCCGCGGCGCGACCCGACACGTCGGCCGCCGTGAAGTCGCTGAAAGAGCGCATGAGCTCCGGGTGACCCGCGCGGCAGTGGTAGCACTCGCGCGCGTTCTCCATGACGAGCTTCCAGTTGGCGCGCTCGACCAGGGTGGCGGTGTGGACCACCTTCGCGTGGATCAGCTCATGGGGCTCGAGCATGGGCTCGAGGGCCGCGCGAAACGGCGCGAAGTCGGGCGCCTCCTCGCTGAGGCATACGAATATCACCCCGGCCACGGTCTCCACCCGCACCGGCGCCAGCCGGATCCCCTCGCGCTCGAATCCCGGATGCATGCGGGGAGCCTGCGCCAGGTGTCCCTGCAGGTCGTAGGCCCACTGATGGTAGGGGCACACCAGGCGGCGGCCCAGATGTCCGGATTTCTCCCGGCAGAGCCGCGCGCCGCGATGACGGCAGGTGTTGAAGAAGGCATCGATGCCGTCCTCGCCGCGCAGGACGATCACCGACGAGCCGGCTGCCTCGAAGGTGAAGTAGTCGCCCGGCCGGGGGATCTGCGACAGCAGGCCCGCCTGCAGCCAGTGCCGCTCGAAGATGGCGTGGCGGTCGAACTCGTAGGCCTCCGGATCCACGTAGAGACCCTGAGGAAGCGAGAACCCGGGTCGCCGCTGGGCGAGCAGCGCCCGCATCTTCTCTGCCGTCGACATTCGTCACCCCTCGCCGCGCCGGGAGCTGCAGCGCCGGCAAAACATAGCGTGCGCCCCTGGGCGGGGGCTTCGCTGCCGCGCGCGATTGCTAGGAGTTCGGCCACGCTTCATGGCCGCGAGCATACCATTGCCGGCGAGCCACCCGTCTCGCGACCCAGAGCCGCAGGCGGTCGAGATAAATGTAGACGACGGGCGTCGTGTACAGCGTCAGGATCTGGCTGATGAAGAGGCCGCCGACGATCGCGATGCCGAGCGGGCGGCGCATCTCCGAGCCCTGCCCCGTCATCGCCGCGAGCGGCACGGCGCCCAGCATGGCGGCCAGGGTCGTCATCATGATCGGGCGGAAGCGCAGCATGCAGGCGTCGTGGATCGCCTCGGCCGCGCTCTCATCGTGCTCCCGCTGCGTCACGATCGCGACATCCACCATCATGATGGCGTTCTTCAGCACGATGCCGATCAGGAGGATGACCGCGATGAGCGCGATGAGCGTGAACGGCTCACCGCAGATCAGCAGCGCGAGCACCGCGCCGATGCCGCTCGACGGCAGCGTCGAAAGAATCGTGATCGGCTGCACCAGACTCTCGTAGAGGATGCCGAGCACGATGTAGACGGCGAGGATCGAGGCGACGACGAGCACCGGCTCCTGCAGCGATGTCTGCTGGAAGACCTTGGCGGTGCCCGCGAACTCGCCCTGGACCGAGATCGGCACGTGCAGGCTCGTCATGGTCTGGTGGATGGCGGCCACCGCCGTGCCGAGCGGCTCGCCCGGCGGCAGGTTGAATGAGAATGTCGTCGCGACGAACGGCCCCTGGTGATTCACCGCCAGCGGCGTCAGCCCCGGGGCGTAGTAGCTGAACGCCGAAAGCGGCACCATCGTCTCCTGCGCGGTGCTGAGCGCGGACCCGGTCGAGACCCGGCCGGCGTTGTTGACCAGTTGGTTGAGCTGGTAGTTCTCGACGGCGTTCACCGCGGCCGACGCGGCGGCGCTCGCGCCGGGTCCGTTCGCGCCGAATGCCGCCCCGGAGGCCGCGGTCGACTCGGTGCCGCTCAGGGCGCCGCCCGAAGTGCTGACGTAGATGTCGGCAAGGGTCTGCGGACTCTGCCAGAAGCCCGGCGCGACTTCCATCACGACGTGATACTGATTCATGTCCTGGAAGATCGTCGACACCTGCCGCTGGCCGAAGGCGTCGTAGAGCGTGTTGTCCACCTCCGTCATGTCGACGCCGAGGCGCGCGACCGTCGGGCGGTCGATGTGCAGCTTCACCTCGAGACCGCTCTCCTGCCGGTCGGAGCTGACATCGCGCAGCGCCGCGTTCTTCTTCAGCGCCGCGGTGATCTTCGGCTCCCACTCATCGATGGTGGCCAGGCTGTCCGACAGCAGCGTGTACTGGTACTGGCCGTTGCCCTGGCGGCCGCCGAAGCGGATCACCTGCGCGGACTGCAGGAACACCTGCGCACCGGCGATGTTCGCGAGCCTGGGCCGCAGGCGCGCGATCACCTCGTCGTCGGTCAGCTTGCGCACCGGCAGCGGCTTGAGCTGTGAGAAGAGGAATCCCTGATTGGTCGGGCCGCCGCCCGTGAAGGCGACGGTATGCGCGACCGCCGGATCCGACCGGATGATGCGCTCGATGGTGCGTATCTTGCCCTGCATCGCCTGGAAGGAGATGCTCTGGTCGGCGTTCACGAAGCCGATCAGATCGCCCATGCTCTGCTGCGGGAAGAACCCCTTCGGCGCGATGGCAAACAGGTAGAAGTTGAGCACCACCACCACCAGCAGCATGACCATCACCAGGCGACGGTGCACGATCGCATCGTGAAGCGTGCGGCCGTAGAAATCGCGCAGTGAGTCGAAGCCGCGCTCGACGGCATGGAAAAACCGGCCCAGATCCGCCGGAGGCCGGAGGACGCGGCCGCACAGCATCGGCGTCGTCGTGAGGGAGACGACGAGCGAAATCACCACCGTCACGGCCAGGGTGGCCGCAAACTCACGCAACACCCGCCCGACGAGCCCGCCCATCAGCAGGATCGGCAGGAACACCGCCACCAGCGCCGCGCTCATGGCGAGAACGGTGAACCCGACTTCCTGTGCCCCCTGCAGCGCCGCCTGCAGGCGCGGCATGCCGGCTTCCGCATGCCGCGAGATGTTCTCGATGACGACGATGGCATCGTCGACCACGAACCCCGTCGCCACGGTCAGGGCCATGAGCGACAGGATGTTGAGGCTGAAGCCGAGGAAGTAAATGACGGCCACGGTCCCCGCGAGAGAAAGGGGCACGGCTGCCGCGGCAACCAGCGCCGCGCGGGGATTGCGCAGCGTGATCAGCACCACCGTCACGATCAGCAGGAAGGCAAACAGCAGCGTGATGTCCACGTCACGCACCGACGTGCGGATCGGGGTCGAGAAGTCGTTGGTGAGGAAGAGATCGATACCAGGCGGGATCGAAGCACGCACCTGCGGCAGCGCGGCTTTGATGCGATCGACCGTATCCATGATGTTCGCGCGCGGCTGCTTGTGCAGGATCATCAGCACGGCGGCCTGGCCGTCGGCGAGGCCAAGCAGACGCACATCCTCCACCCCTTCGCTCACCTGCGCCACGTCCCGCAGGCGCACGGCGGCGCCGTTGCGGTACGCGACGATCAGCGAGCGGTACTGCTCCGGGGTGGTCGCGCTGTCGTTGACATAGATCTGGTAGCGCCGCTCGCGCCCGTCGATCGCGCCCTTCGGCGCATTGGCATTGGCAGCCGCGATCGCGGCGCGGATGTCCTCGAGGCCGATGCCGTACTTGAAGAGCGCGAGCGGGTTGAGGTCGATGCGGACCGCCGGCAGCGAGCTGCCGGCGACGTCCACTTCGCCGACGCCTTCGATCTCCGACAGCCGCTGTTGGATGATGGTGCTGGCGGCGTCGTAGATCTGCCCCGTCGGCAGGGTCTTGGAGGTCAGCGCCAGGATCAGGATCGGCGCGTCCGCGGGATTGAAGGTCTGAAAGCTCGGATTGCTGCGCAGCGACGCGGGCATGTCCTGGCGCGCGGCCTGGATGGCTGCCTCGACGTCGCTCGCCGCGCCGCGGATGTTCCGATCGAGGTCGAAGATCAGCACGACACGGCAGTTGCCGACGGAGCTCTCCGAGGTCATCTCGTCGACGCCCGCGATCGCGCTCAGATGCCGCTCCAGAGGAGTCGTCACGCTGGTCGCAACGTTCTCGGGGCTTGCGCCCGGCAGCTGCGCCTGCACGACGATGGCCGGGGAGTCGACCTCCGGCAGGGAGGCGACGGGCAGCAGGAAGTAGGCAATGATGCCGGCGAGCAGCAGCCCGCAGGAGAGCAGCGTAGTCGCGACCGGCCGGCTGACGAACGGTCGCGAGATATTCAGAACAGCCCCCGGCCGGTGCCCCGCGCTCGAGATGAGCGCATCCCTGATCAGTAGGGTGTGGCTAGCCCCTGAAAGTTCCGGAATCGCTTACAAGTCGGCCCGATCGGCCCTCGTCAGCCCAACTGGCCAAGGATGTGATCCGCGGCGGAGACCTTGAACTGGCCCGGCTCCTCGACGTGCACGCCCTTCAGGACGCCATTGTCGACGATGAGGGCGAAGCGCTGCCCGCGCGTGCCCATCCCGAACTTGCGCGCATCCAGCTCCAGGCCGAGAGCCTTGGCGTAATCGCCGTTGCCGTCCGCCAGCATCATGACCTTGTCGCCGGCGGAAGAGGCCTTGCCCCAGGCGTTCATGACGAACACGTCGTTGACGGCCATGCAGGCGATGGTGTCGACGCCTTTGGCGCGGATCTGATCGGCCAGCTGTACGAAGCCCGGCAGGTGCTTGGCGTCGCAGGTGGGCGTGAATGCCCCCGGCACGGAGAACAGCACGACCTTCTTGCCCTTGAAGAGGTCATCGGTCGTGACGTCCTTCGGCCCGTCCTTGGTCATGACCTTGAGCGTGCCCGAAGGCATGCGGTCGCCCGCCTTGATTCCCATGGTTCTCTCCTGCGAGGTTGGTTCAGGCCTGGCGCGCGCGCAGGCTCCATAGGGTCGCCAGGCGCTCGAGCGTCGGGTCGCCCTTGACGGACTTGAAGGCCTGGAGAGCGGCGCTCTTGTTGCCCGACTTCAGCTGGGCGATGCCGAGCAGCAGATGCGCCGACCCGGGGTCCTTCAGGCTGCCCTTCGCAATGCCCTGCTGCAGGGCCTGAACGGCCTTGTCGTACTGCTGATAGCCGTAATAGGCGAGCCCGAGGCCGACGTCCTGATCGCCGCTGTGCGCGAGGGCGGCCTGCTGCGCCGACCTGTCCAGTGTCGCCTGATCACGCTTGGACGCGCGCTGGGCATCAACGAGCAGGCGCTGCGCCTTACCCTTCGTACGCGCGTCGGGGAAGATATTCGCCTGCAGACCCTTCTGGATCACCTGCTCCGCCTCACCGGGGGAGCCGGCCTCGATCGCGAGCTGCGCGAAGTCCGTGAAGTCCTCCGGGCGCTTCAGCACATCGACCTCGTCGGCCAGGCGGTACGTCTGCAGGAGGTTGCGGTCGCTCTTGACCGTCTTGAACATCCCGTAGAGCAGCTGCTGCCAGTACTCCGGCTTCGGGTGATAGATGACCAGCTCCTGCAGCGCGCCGTTGGTGCAGGCGTCCTCGCCGGCCGGGTTCTGCTTCAGGCAGCCGCTCAGCAGCAGCTGCAGCGACTGGTCGCTCGGCGTCTCGCCCTTCTTCTCCTCGGCGGCGATCTGCGCCTTCTCGAAGCGTACCACGCCCTTCCAGTCGCCCTTCAGGTAGTAGGCCTGTCCGACCAGGGTCGGCGTCTGCGCCTCCGCCCAGCCCTTGTCGATGGCCTGCTGGCCGAACTCGATCGCCTTGTCGTAGTTGTGCACCTGATAGTAGAGCTGCGACAGCGCCAGGGTGTTGGTCCTGACCTGGTCCGGGGTCAGGAATCCGCCCTGCATCTCGCCCTCGATCGCCTTGGCGGCGTCGGCGTACTGCTTCGTGCGCACGTAGGCGAAGCCCCTCATCTCGTAAATGAGGAACTGCTCGTAGGGGGTCTTCTTCTTCATCCCATCGGCTTTATCGAGCTGCTGCAATGCGCCGCTGTAGTCGTTGCTCTTCAACGACTTCTGCGCCGCCTGCAGCGCCACCCCGACGTCGCGGTCGGTGATGGTGTTCTTGGGGGCATCTTTCGCCGCGGCGGGAGTGATCCCGGCGAGACTCGCGGCACACGCCACCGCGGCGCCGAGAGCGATCGCCGCAACCCGGTTGCATTTCGACTTCATGACATCATCTCGCATGGGGTGATTCACTGATCTCTAGCCGTTACTGGGCGAATTCGGAAACGTTGACGAAGCCGATCTTGGTCATCCGGTTGCGCTGCGCGGAGGCAAGCACCTTGGCGACCACGTCGTACTTCGCCATGCCGTCCGGGTTCAGATGGATCTCGGGCTGCGGGTCCTTCGCCGACTCGGTGGCGAAGTAGCCATCGAGCTGCTGCATGGTGACCGGCGTGCCGTTCCAGACGACCGTGCCGTCGAAGTCGATCTCCAGGTCGATCACTTCGGGCTGCACCGGCGGCGGCTGCTGATTCTGGTTCTGAGGCAGATCGAGCTTCACCGCGTGCGTCATCACCGGCAGCGTGATGATCAGGGTGACGATCAACACCAGCAGGACGTCGATGAGCGGCGTCGTGTTGATGTCGCACAATGGGCCCGTGCTCGAGCCCCCGACTTGCATGGACATGCTTCAGGACTCCTCAGTGCACAGGGGCGCCGTGCGAAAGGTCGGGTTCGGTGATGAACGCGACTTTGACCATGCCGCCGCGCTCCAGATCGTAGAGGACGTGGCCGATGGACTTGTAGGCCGCATTGCGGTCGCCGCGGATGTGGATCTCCGGTTGCGGCACCCTCACGGCCTGCTGCTCGATCATGGTGAGAAACTGGGCGTCGTCCGCGATCTGCTTCTCGTTCCAGTAGATGTTGCCCGCAGCGTCCACCGCTATGGTGATGTCCTGGGGCTTGGTCTGCGTCGGAATGTTGTTGGCATTCGGCAGCTTGACCGGCACCGTCTTGGTGATCACGGGGATGGTGATGAGAAAGATGATGAGCAGCACCAGCATGACGTCGACCAGCGGCGTCGTGTTGATGGTGGCCATGACGCTCTGTTCTTCATCGGCGCTTTGTACGGTCATCGACATGTCACACAGCTCCTCACGATCAGCTCAGCTGATTGGGCCGGCTCCGCGCAACGCGCGGAGCCGGCCCTG
>Ga0335072_10003439_pt1 | contig 23880 bp, 19 predicted proteins | sample Lox_Sample_21_FD_206725 | JGI IMG/M metagenome (GOLD analysis project Ga0335072, IMG submission 206725) | Soil microbial communities from Loxahatchee National Wildlife Refuge, Florida, United States - Lox_Sample_2.1 | ecosystem: Environmental > Terrestrial > Soil > Wetlands | place: USA... | reverse complement strand
AGGCCGAAGTACTCCGTCAGCAGCTCCCGGACCGCCTCGGGGTCCCGCGACTCGGACAGCTGGGTGAACCCCACCACGTCGCAGAACAGCACCGAGCACACCCGCCGCTCGGCTGCCGGCTCGCGCGGCGGGGATTCCGGCGAGGCCGCCGACGGCGCGGGCGCGGCATCGAACAAGGTGGTGCCGCAGTAGCGGCAGAAACGCTTGCCGGGAGTCAGCGGCTTACCGCACGAGGGACAACCGCCGACGGGAGCGCCGCAGTCCCCGCAGAACAGGTCGCCGTCTTCCAACGGCACACCGCACCGCCCGCACCCCACCCAACTCTCCCTGCGCTCGGCACGTCAACCAGATCACAGCTCGCACGTAAGCGACATTCTAGGTACGCGGGAGCGCGCTGCGTAGCCCCACGGGACGGGCTGAGCGGGCCGAGGGCAGGTACCACGTCCCGTTCTGCATAAAAAAGATCATGAGCCGGCCGAGGTAGCGCCGCCTACGGTCATCCGTCAGGATGGGGCTTGCCCGCGGGAATGGAGGGACGATCGTGACAGACTCACCGGCACATCCGCTCGATCCGCTGACCGCGGAGGAGATCGGGCAGGCGGCCGCGATCCTGCGACGCGACCGCGGGGTGAGCGCGAGCTGGCGGTTCGCGTCGATCGAGCTCAAGGAGCCGGGCAAGGCCGCGCTGGCCGCGGGCGAGGCAGGCCGCCGCGAGGCGATCGCGGTGTGCTGGGACCGCTCGGACGGCCAGGCCTACCGGGCGGTGGTCTCGCTGACCGGCGACGCGGTGACGGGCTGGGAGCACGTGTCCGGCCAGCAGCCGAACATGACCGTGGACGAGTGGCACGAGTGCGACCAGATGCTCCGGGCCCATCCCGCGCTGGCCGAGGCGCTGGCCCGGCGCGGGATCACCGAGCTGTCCCTGGTCCTCACCGACATGTGGGCCTACGGCGCCGCGCTGGTGCCCGAACGGTACCGGGGCCTGCGGATCGGCTGGTCGGACGTCTGGTACCGGGACAGCCCGGACGGCAACCCGTACGCGCACCACGTGACCGGGCTGCATCCGGTCGTGGACCTGAACCGGATGACCCTGCTGGAGATCGAGGACGCTTGGGACGGCGGCGAGCAGCCCTCGGTCACGGGCGAGTACCTGCCCGCGCTGACCGGGATGCCGCTGCGGAAGGTCGCGCCGCTGCAGGTCAGCCAGCCCGAGGGCGTGGGCTTCACGCTGGACGGACGGCTGCTGAGCTGGCAGAACTGGCAGCTGCGGCTGGGGTTCAACTACCGCGAGGGCCTGGTGCTGCACCAGGTGAGGTTCCGCGACGGCGGGCGGCTGCGGCCGGTGGCGCACCGGATGTCGTTCGCGGAGATGTTCGTGCCGTACCGGGACGCGAGCCCCGACCACTACCGGCGGACCGCGTTCGACATCGGCGAGTGGGGCCTGGGCTTCATGACCACGTCGCTGGAACTCGGCTGCGACTGCCTGGGCGAGATCCGCTACCTGGACGCGGTGGTGCACGACTCGGCGGGCGAGCCGCGGGTGATCCGCAACGCGATCTGCGTGCACGAGGAGGACAGCGGCGTGCTGTGGAAGCACGTCGACGAGCGGACCGGCGCCGCGGTCCGGCGCCAGCGGCGGCTGGTGGTCTCCTTCCACGTCACCGTGGCCAACTACGAGTACCTGGTGTACTGGCGGTTCTACCAAGACGGGAACATCGAGTGCGAGGTCCGGGCGACCGGGATCGTGGTCACGTCGCATGCCGCTGGCCCGGCTGTGCACGGGACGGTGGTCGACCAGGGCACGTACGCGCCGTTCCACCAGCACTTCATCGTGGCCCGGCTCGACCTGGACGTCGACGGGACGGACAACACGGTGTACGCGGTGTCGTCGGAGGCTTCCGGTGACGACCCGTGGGGGCTCGGGCTGGTGGTGCGGGAGACGGCGCTGCGGACCGAGGCGGAGGGAAAGCAGGACTACGACTGGGCGTCTCAGCGGGCCTGGAAGGTGGTCAATCCCGGGGTGCGGAACGGGCTCGGCGGGGCGGTCGGATACAAGCTCGTGCCGTCCGGGGCGTTCCCCGCGCTGCTGCCCGCGTCCTCGCCCGCGTTCCAGCGGGCCGAGGTGATCGGGCACACGCTGTGGGTCACGCCGTACCGCGAGGACGAGCGGTGGCCGTGCGGCGACTTCCCGAACCTGTCGCTGCGCGACGACGGGCTGCCGTTGTGGACCGCGGCTGACCGGCCGATCGAAAACACCGACGTGGTGCTGTGGTACGTGTTCGGCATCCACCACATCACCCGGCCCGAGGACTGGCCGGTGATGCCGACCGATGCGGTGGCGTTCTGGCTGAAGCCGTTCGGTTTCTTCGACCGCAATCCGGCCCTGGACGTGCCGCCGAGCCACTGACCGCGATTGCTCAGAGGTCGTCCGATGGGTTGCGGTGGAAGTACTTGTCGTCCTGCTCGATCCGGGCCACGTCCTCGGCGGCCGCCCGCTGGATCCCGTCTTGGTTCGGGTTGCCCTCGTTGATGCGGATCAGGCTGGGCGGCTCGTCGTCGCCGGTCGTCCCGCACGAACTGAACCAGGAGAAAAAGCCCATTGCCGTCTCCCTCATAAAGCTCCCGGGCGGTCTCGGGGTATACCTATGTCTACCCGAAATAGGGCGGTCAGCCCCATGTCGGCGGCGAGCGGCCGAGCCTAGCCTGGGGCGGTGACCACCCGGGAAACGCAAATCCGTGAGGAGCCGACCCGGCGCGCCAACCCGGCGGGCAACGAGCGGCTGACGGCGATGACCGGAGTCGTGCTGCTCCTGCTGTTCGTCGCCGAGTGCCTCACGCTGCTGAACCTGGGCAACCTGCTCACGCTGCACGTCTTCCTCGGGATGCTGCTGCTGGGCCCGGTCAGCCTGAAGATCTGCTCGACGCTCTGGCGTTTCACCAGGTACTACACCCGCTCGCCGGCGTACGTGCGGAGGGGTCCGCCGGCTCCGCTGCAGCGGGTGACGGGGCCGTTCGTCATGTTGAGCACCGTGGCCGTGCTCGGCACCGGGGTCATGCTGGCCGTCGAGGGCCCGTTCAACGGGCCCTGGCACCAGTGGCACCACCTGGCGTTCTTCATCTGGGTGGTGTTCATCGTCATCCACCTGGCCTCGTACGTCCCGAAGCTGCCCAGGATCTTGTCGGGCCGGGCGGATCAGGCCCGCTACGTGCTGGCATCCCGGACCACCCGCTGGCTCCTGCTGTGCGGTTCGCTCGCCGCGGGCCTGGGGCTGGCGTTCGCCACCTATCACCTCGCGGGCCAGTTCGGCGGCTCGGGCAGCCTCCTGCCGTGATCTGGTGCGTCCCGTTGCCGTGATCTGGTGCGTCCCGTGGCCGGGTGGCACCATGGAGGCAGGTTCGGAGGTTGCCGTGCGCGTCGATGTGAGTCCTGAAGCAGAGGAGTTCGTCCGCGGGCAGGGCGGGCAGGTGTGGGTCTGGGCGGCCCACCCGCGGCGGTGCTGCATGGGCACGCCGGCCTACATGTACGCGGCCACGGAACCGCCGACGGACCCGTCCGAGTTCAGGGCGGTGCACCTGCCGGGCCTGGAGGTCTGGTACCGCATCCCGGGCGACCGGCGGCCGGACGTGCTGGAGATCGGGCTGCGGGGCAAGCGCCGCCCGCACGTCGAGGCGTACTGGGACGGCTGCATCTACGCGTTGTGAGCCCTAGGGATACGGGGTGTCAACACATGGTGGATGGACGTGTGAGCGCCGGACGTGTGAGCGCCCGATCTCCCGGTCGTGCCCGCCACAGCAGCCACAGGACACTGCGTGCGTCACATCATCGTGGCGGATCCGGGTTCCGTGGCCGATCCGGGGGACTCCAGCACCCGCAATCAACCGCCAAGCCCGGATCAACCACGCAAATGAGACGCGAGAGGAACACGGGACACCAGGGACCAAACCGCGCCTCCGCACGCGGCATCTGCGCCGCGCCCGGATGGCCTCAAGGTACGGGGCCGTCTGGCGCCCGGTCGCGGGCCATACCGGCATGCTAACCCGGCGCAGGGGGCCTGGGCGGCCGGGAAGGTCGTGGCCTGGCCCTCGGCGGACTGGCCGCGCAGGCCCGGCGGGGGGTTGACCGGGGATGGGTCGAGGACCAGCCAGTACCGGTCCGCCACGGCCCCGCTCCAGGCGTAGCCGCCGCCGGGCCGCAGAGGCCCCCGCGGTCCGGGACCGGCCGCGATGACGTCGGCGTGGGCGTCTGGCTCGGCCACCTCATCGTTGGAGGTGGGCGGCTGCGATGATGTCAACCGCGGCATACTTCGACAGGAGGATCATGACCCAGGCGCGTGACCTAGCCGATCGCTTCCACCACCGCTGGCTCGCGGCCAATCCCTTCGCGGCCAGCATGTACGGCATTCCCGGCTATGACGATCTGGTCCCGGACGAGAGCGAGGAGGGCGCGCAGGCCTGGCGGGCCGAGGTCGTGCAGTTCCTCCGGGAGGCCGACGCGATCGCGCCCGAGCCGCTCACCCCGGCCGACGCCGTCACGCTGGACTGCACGCGGGATGCGGCTGCCCAGGAACTCGCGGCCATCGACATGGCGCGGGCGGAGTACACGGTCACGGCCATGCAGTACGCCGGGCCGGCCGTGCTGCTGGCGCTGGCCGCCCGGACGGTCCTGGTCGACACGGCGGCGGCCGAGGCCTACGTGACCCGGCTGCGGCGCAGCGGCGACTGGATCGACCAGACCAGCGAGCGGCTGCGGGCCGGGGCCGCGAAGGGACGACTCCCGGTCGCCCCGCTCGTCGAGCAAGCCATCGCCTGGGCCGAGAACGTCCTGGCCGCCCCCGTCCCCGGGCCGGTCCTGTCCCCGCGGCCGCCGCAGGGATGGGAGCGGGCGGCCGCGTGGGAGGACGAACGCCGGGCCGTCGCCGCCGAGGTGGTCAAGCCGGCGCTGGCCCGATGGGTCGCCACCCTCAGGGACCTGCTCCCCCGGGCGCGGCCATCCGCTCAGGCCGGGCTGGTCCATCTGCCCGGCGGCGCGGACGACTACGCCCAGTCGGTCAGGATCTACACCACCTTGCCGCTGCGCCCGGAAGAACTGCACCAGACCGGGCTGGACCACATCGCCGCGCTGGAGGCCCGGGCCGTGGAGCTGGGCGCCGGGCTGGGGCTTTCCGGGCTGGACGAGGTGTTCGGGGCGCTGCTGGACTCGGCCGGGAAGATACCGCCGGATGAGGCCATCCGCGAGGCGACGGTCGCGGTGCGGCGGGCCGAGGCCCGGGCGGCGGAGTTCTTCCCGCAGCCGCTGCCGCCGCCGTGCGAGGTGACGCCGATGCCGGAGGTGGTGGCGGTGAGCGGCGCCGCGCCGCATTACACCCCGCCGCGGCTGGACGGCGGACGGGCCGGGACGTTCTGGTTCAACACCGAGCGGCCCACTGCCGGAACCGGATGGGACATCGAGGTGGTGGCCTTCCACGAGGCGGTGCCCGGGCATCACCTGCAGCTCTCCCGCCTGCAGCTGCTCACCGACCTGCCCGAGCTGCAGCGCCAGCGCAGCCTGCCGGTGTTCTCCGAAGGCTGGGGCCTGTACGCCGAGCAGCTGGCCGAGGAAGCCGGGCTGTACGCCGACGACCGCGGCCTGCTCGGCTCGATCAGCACGTCGCTGATGCGGGCCGCCCGGCTGGTGGTGGATACCGGCCTGCACTTCTACGGCTGGAGCCGGGAGCAGGCCCTGGAGTTCCTCACCGACCACGTCCCGATGCCTCGGGAGTTCCTGGCCAACGAGGTGGACCGGTACGTGGTGGTGCCGGGACAGGCGCTGGCCTACCTCACCGGCAAGCTCGAGATCATCCGGATCCGGGAGGAGGCGCGGCAGCGCCTGGGCCCGGAGTTCTCGCTGCCGGCCTTCCACGCCGCCGTCCTGGACCACGGCTCGCTGCCGATGCCGACCCTGAACCGCAGCATCGCGGGCTGGCTCGACCGGATCGGCTGACCGGCGCGCGCGGGGTTGTTCATGATTGGCGCCCAGGTTGCCTCATCCGGCGGGCGTCGTCTTCCACGGCCGAGGGGTCGGCGAAGAACGGGTCGGGATAGGTGCGGCGGGGCCGGGTTGAGCTGCGGATCACGGCGTTGCGGACCACGGCGTTGCGGATCACGGCGTTACGGATCAGCGTGGCCTGGCGCAGCGGCCGGGCCACGCGCCACCGGAGCGATAGAGCGGTCATGGCTGGTCAGGCTCCTGCGGATAGCCGGTTGACGGTGTTACCGACACTAGGAGCGGAGGGCGCGCGGCTACGATCCAATGGCATGGCAAGAATACAGGCCAATCTGGCCTGGGAGACGCTGCTTGACCTGTCCGGTACCAGGCCCGGACCGCTGCACATGCGGCTGGCCGCAGCCATCCGGACCGCGATCAGGGACGGGCGGCTGCCGGTGGGCGCGGCGCTGCCGCCCAGCCGGATGCTCGCGGCCGACCTGAGCGTCTCGCGCTGGACCGTCACCGAGGCCTACGGCCAGCTCATCACCGAGGGCTACCTGACCGGGAAGACCGGTTCGGCCACCCGGGTGACCTGGTCGCCCCGGCCCGGCGACGAGCCCCGGGCCGCGCCCCGGGCCGAGCCCGCCCGCCGGCACCCGGCCCAGGACGTCAGGGCGACCACGGCGGCCGGCTTCGACCTGGCTTCGTGTACGCCTGACCTGCGGGGCTTTCCCCGCCGCCAGTGGGTCGAGGCGATCCGGGCGGCGGCCGAGACCGCGCCGTTCGACCGGCTCTCCTACTCCGAGCCGGGCGGGCTGCCGGAATTGCGCGCGGTGCTGGCCGAGCACCTGAACCGGAGCCGGGGCGCGGCCGCCGGACCGGACACGATCTGCGTCGTCATGGGGGCCGGGCCGGGCATGTCCCGGCTGTGCCGCGCGCTGCTGGCCGACGGGCACACCGCGATCGGCATGGAGAATCCCGGATCCCCGCGGCTGTTCCAGGCCGCACAGGAAGCGGGCCTGGACCTGGTGCCGCTTCCGGTGGACGGCGACGGCCTGGTCGTCGACGCCCTGGACGGGCAGCCCGGCCTGCGCGCCGTGTGCGTGGGCGCGGCCCGGCAGGTGGCGCTCGGCGGCCCGCTGGCCCTGCACCGCCGCCCGGCGCTGGTGGACTGGGCGCGACGGGTGGACGGTCTGGTCATCGAGGACGACTATCTCTCCGAATTCAGCTACGACCACCCCGCGCCGCCGGTCATGCAGGGGACGGCCCGGGACCGGGTGGCGCTGCTGGGCTCGATGAGTCAGGCGCTGGGGCCCACGGTCGGCATCGGCTGGGTGGTGGCGCCCCGCCGGTGGGTGCCGGCGGTGCGGGCCGAGCACGAGATCCAGCTGCTCCCACCCGCGCTCAACCAGCTCGCATTGGTCCAGCTCATGCAGTCCGGTGCCTACGACCGGCACCTTCGCGCCTCGCGGCAGCGGTACCGGGCCCGCCGCAACGTCCTGGTCGACTCGCTGGGCCGGCACCTGCCCGGGTACCGCGTGCGCGGCGCGGAGGCGGGCATGCAGCTGCTGCTCGAGCTGCCGCCCGGGACCGACGAGACCACGATCCTGCGGGCCGCCGCCCGCCGCGGCATCGAGTTGTGGAACCTCTACGAGATGCGGCTCAAGCCCGAACCATCCGACCCCGCGCTGCTGATCGGCTACGGCAACATCAAGGACACGGCGATCGACGGGGCCATCGCGGCGCTGGCCGAGGTCATCCGGACCTGCGGCGGAACCGATGATTTCCGCCGGGCTGGCGCGTCTGACCAGCATGACCGATCCGAAGACTCACACCCTTGACGCGCCGGGTGCCGTCCTGTCCTACGATGTCCGGGCCAACGAGGCCAGCACCGAGCCGGTCCTGCTGATCATCGGGTCGCCGATGGGGGCGGCCGGATTCGTCACCCTGGCCGGGCACTTCACCGACCGCACGGTCGTGACCTACGATCCCCGCGGCGCAGGCCGCAGCCCGCGGACCGACGGCGCCAGCCAGACCACGCCCGACGAGCACGCCGATGACCTGCACCGGCTGATCTCGGCACTGGACGCCGGGCCGGTGAACATCTTCGCCAGCAGCGGCGGCGCGGTCAACGCGCTGGCCCTGGTAGCCAGGCATCCCGAGCAGGTCCGCACGCTGGTGGCACACGAGCCGCCCGCGATGAGCGAACTGCCGGACGCCGAGATCGCGGTGGCTGCGTGCGTGGACATGCACGAGACCTACCAGCGCAGCGGCCTTGGCCCGGCCATGGCGAAGTTCATCGTGCTGGTCAGCCATCAGGGCCTGTTTCCACCCGACTACCTGGACCGGCCCGCCCCGGATCCAGCTGCCTTCGGATTGCCGGCCGAGGACGACGGCTCGCGCAACGACCCGCTAGTCGGGCTGAACATGATCCCGCTCGCGCACTTCCGGCCCGACTACGACGCGCTCCGCGCGGCACCGACCCGCGTCATCGTCGGCGTCGGGGAGCAATCCGGGCAGGCGGTGGCCGGCCGCGCGGCCGTGGCCGTGGCCGGGCGGCTGGGCACGCCGCCGGTCACCTTCCCCGGCGGCCATGACGGCTTCCTCGGCGGCGAATACGGCTCGACCGGCGAGCCGGACGCCTTCGCCGCGACACTGCACACGGTCCTGGACGGCTGAACGCCGAGACTGAGAGCACCACTGCTGTGGGTCTGCGGGCTCACCTCGGACATCCTCACCGTGGTCAGCACGTCGAACGACAGCGTCGTCGGCAGCCTCAACCTGGGTGGCGAGGGCGCCGACTCCGGCGACGGCATGGACCCGACGGGCATCGTGCTGACCACGACTCCCACCCCGGGCGGAAGCTAGACGCGGTCGCCACGGGCGGCCTGGAGGGGTACCTGCCGCACGAGCCATGCTCCGTTCGGAAGAATAAAGAAGATCTTTTGTACCGAACGGAGCGTGGTTCGTGCCCGAAGGAGAGGCCATGGATGATGCGCGGATGACAAGGGCTGTGGTGGCGACCGCGTTCGGCGGGCCTGAGGCGCTGGCGGTCATCGAGACGCCGGTCAGCCCGCCCGGTGCGGGCGAGGCGCTGATCAGCGTGCGGGCGGCGGGCACGAACCCGATCGACTACAAGGTTTACAGCGGCGTCATGGGGCACGATCCGGCCCGGCTGCCGATGCGGCTGGGGTTCGAGGCGGCCGGCGTGGTGACCGAGGTGGCCGACGGCGCCGTGGGCCCGGGCGGGCCGGTCCGGGCCGGGGATGAGGTCGTGGCGTACCGGATCACGGGCGCGTACGCCGGCGACGTGACCGTGCCCCTGTCCAGCGTGCTGCCCAAGCCCTCGACGCTGTCGTTCGAGGAAGCGAGCGGGCTGATGCTGACCGGCGTGACCGCCGCGCACGCGCTGGCCGTGGTCGGCCCGGTCGGCGCGGGCCAGACCGTGCTGGTCCACGGCGCCTCGGGCGGCGTCGGCCTGATGGCCGTCCAGCTCGCGGTGACCGACGGCGCGCGGGTGATCGGCACGGCGAGCCAGAGCGGGCATGAATTGCTGCGGGAGTTCGGCGCGGAGCCGGTGACGTACGGGGCCGGGCTGGAAGAGCGGGTCCGCGCGCTGGCCCCGGCCGGCGTCGACGCCGCAGTCGACTGCGTGGGCGGCGACGAGGCGCTGGACACGTCGCTGGCCCTGGTGGCCGACCCCGGGCGGATCGTCACCGCGGTCGCGAGCCGGCGGGCCTTCGACGCGGGCATCAAGGTGATCGGCGGCGCACCGGGGGCCGACCCGGGGACGGAGATCCGGGCTGCGGCCCGGCTCGAGCTGACCCGGCTCGCCGCCGAGGGGAAGCTGCGGGTCGTGGTCGCGGCGACCTACCCGCTGGCCGCCGCGGCTGCCGCCCACCGGGCGCTGGCCACCGGCCACACCCGGGGCAAGATCATCCTGGTGCCTTAAGGCGCGGCCACCGGAGCTGACTACCGCTGTCTGGGCCGGTCCGTTTCGTCGTCGTCGACGGCGTACGGGCCCAGGCGGCGGCGGCGCAGCCAGCGCCGGTACTCCCGGACCGGGTGGGCCATCCAGTCGAGCCCGCTGAGGTCGACGCCGCTGAACCAGTCCACCGGGAAACCCATCACGCGCTGCGGTTCTTCGGCCGTCCTGGCGCGCGGGTCCCGGTCCCTGGCCAGCGGGAAGCCCAGGAACCGGTTCGGCTCATAGCGATCATCTGGCAAGGGTCTGCTCCTGCTTGGTCCTGACCGGTCGCGTGCGGACATGGCCAGGCAGGACGGGATGACGGCGATGTCGTCGTGGCAGCGGGCCCGGGGTCTCCCCGCAGGCGGCGCGGAACTGGCGCGCGAAATGCACCGTCGACATCAGCGCCACGCGGGCCAGCGCAGGCACGTCGAGCGGCCGGGCGTACTCCCGGTCTATCAGATCGCGGGCCCGCCGCAGGCAGGCCAGGTCCTTCGGGTCCACTCAGCCAGCATCGCACAAGCCGACCGCCGGCTTGCGATCGGTGCTGAGGGCAACCGGCGGCCTAGCGCCTGTCCCGTAGATCTTCACGGCGCACCCGTCCCGTGTACCGCGCTGGCCCCACCGGCCACCCGGCCGGGACGCCATCCGGCCCATCCATTCCACCATCCGGAAATTACCGCGGATGATCCGGCTTTCGCGGAAACCTGTGGCAACCCCAGCTGCCCGGATGTTCCGTGAAGGCCGGAATTACCGCGCAAATGGGAGCAGCGGGACTGGTGTGCAGCACGGGACCAGGTCCGGCCGCGGACCTGAGCAGGCTCGCCGACCCGCCTAGCGATCCAACGGGACTACGCCCTGACGCGCCGAGGGGCCCGGCGCGGGCATGCCTAGCAGGACCGGGGCCGCGGCCGGCGGTGCGGCCCCGGTTGCTGCGGGCCGGGCGGCCGGCGGTGCGGCCCCGGCTGGTGCGGGCCGGGTGGCCGGTGGTGCGCCCGCGGTTGCTGCGGGCCGGGTGGCCGGTGGTGCGCCCGCGGTTGCTGCGGGCCGGGCGGCCTGTGCGGGGCCGGCGGCGGCGGCCGCGGCGGCCCAGGCGTCGCCGGCGCGGGTGCGGCGCACGGACAGCGGCGGGGCGTCGGCCAGCAGGTAGTGCGGGGCGGCGCGGGTGATGGTCACGGTGGCCAGGTCGCCGGGACGGGGCGCGGACTCGTGCGGGGCGAAGTGGACCAGGCGGTTGTCGCGCGCCCGGCCGGACATGCGATGGGTGGCGGCGTCCTTGCGGCCCTCCCCCTCGGCCACCATCACCTCGACCGTCGCGCCGGCCAGCTTCTGGTTCTCGGCGAAGGTGGTCTCCTCGGCCAGGGCGGCCAGCCGCTCGTAGCGTTCCTGCACGACGTTCGCCGGGACCTGGCCGTCCATGGTGGCGGCCGGGGTGCCGGGGCGGATCGAGTAGCGGAACGTGAACGCGCCGGCGAAGCGGGCCCGGCGGACGAGGTCCAGGGTGTCCTCGAAGTCCTGGTCGGTCTCGCCGGGGAAGCCGACGATGATGTCGGTGGTGATGGCGGCGTCCGGGATGGCGGCCCGGACCCGGTCCAGGATGGCCAGGTAGCGGTCCCGCCGGTAGGCGCGGCGCATGGCCTTCAGCACGGTGTCCGAGCCGGACTGCAGCGGCATGTGCAGGCTGGGCATCACGTTCGGGGTCTGGGCCATCGCGTCGATCACGTCGTCGGTGAAGTCCCTGGGGTGGGGGGAGGTGAAGCGGACGCGTTCCAGGCCCTCGATCTGCCCGCAGCTGCGCAGCAGCTTGCCGAAGGCCTTCCGGTCGCCGAACTCGGCGCCGTAGGAGTTCACGTTCTGGCCGAGCAGCGTGACCTCGAGGACGCCGTCGGCGACCAGCGCGCCGATCTCAGCCAGGATGTCGCCGGGCCGCCGGTCCCGCTCCCTGCCCCGCAGGCTCGGCACGATGCAGAAGGTGCAGGTGTTGTTGCAGCCCACCGAGATCGAGACCCAGGCGGAATAGGCGGACTGGCGGCGGGCGGGCAGCAGCGAGGGGAAGGTCTCCAGGGTCTCGGCGAACTCGGCCTGCGCCTCGTTCCGGACCCGGGCCCGTTCCAGTAGCGCGGGCAGCGAGCCCATGTTGTGCGTGCCGTACACCACGTCGACCCAGGGGGCGCGCTGGGTGATCCTGGTGCGCTCCATCTGGGCCAGGCAGCCGCCCACCGCGATCTGCATGCCGTTCTTCTTGTGCGGCAGCAGGTGACCCAGGTTGCCGTACAGCCGGTCGGCCGCGTTCTCGCGCACCGCGCAGGTGTTGAACACGATGACGTCCGGGGTCTGGCCGTCGCCGACGGGCCTGTAGCCCGCCTCGTCCAGCAGCCCGGCCAGGCGCTCGGAGTCGTGCGCGTTCATCTGGCACCCGTAGGTGCGGATCTCGTAGGTGCGGCCGCCTGCTGTCACACCACCAGGATAGGGGCCTGCTGGGTGCGTCAGGTGAGCCATGCTGAGGCGCCCCCGGCATGATATATCTGTAGGCAAATGGTTACAGAAACGGCACCATACGGCGAATGGCCCTCCCCCATCGAGGGCGCCGACGTCGCGCGCATGCGGGTCGGCCTCTCCTTCCCGGTCATCACCGGCAACCACGTGTGGTGGCAGGAGACCCGGCCGTCGCAAGGCGGGCGGCTGGCCGTGGTCCGCCAGGGACCGGACGGCGTCCGCCAGGACCTGCTCCCGGCGCCGTGGCACGCCCGGACGCGCGTGCACGAGTACGGCGGCCAGTCCTACCTGCCGCTGTCCGACGGCTTCCTGTTCGCGAACTTCGCCGACCAGCGGCTGTACCGGTGCCGTAGGCCAGGGCTTTCCGGCGCGGCGGAGCCGGAACCGCTGACGGCGGCGCCGGGCGAGCAGGCCGCCGACCGGTTCGCCGACTTCGTGCTGGCTCCCGGCGGGGACGAGGTGTGGTGCGTCCGGGAGCGGCACGCCGGCGGCCGGATCACCCGGGCGATCGTGGCCGTCCCGCTGGACGGCTCGGCGGCCGGCCGCGCGGACGCGGTCCAGGTGCTGGTCAGCGGCTCGGACTTCTACGCCTTCCCGGCCCCCTCGCCGGACGGCAGCACGCTGGCCTGGATCTGCTGGAATCACCCCCGGATGCCGTGGGACGGCACCGAGCTGCGGGTGGCCGCGGTCGGCGAGTGGCAGCACTGGGTGATCATGGGCGGTGACCGGGAGTCGGTGCTGGCTCCGGTCTGGCGGGACGCCCGCAGCCTGTACGTGGTCTCGGACCGGTCCGGGTGGTGGAACCTGTACCTGGCCGACCTGGCCGAACCCGGCGGTGCGCCCAGGCCGCTGGGCCCGCGCGAGGAGGAGTTCGCCGCGCCGCTGTGGCAGCTCGGCACGTACCCGTTCGCCGTGCTCGGCGACGGCCGCCTGGCCGTCAGCCACGGAGCCGGTTCCTCGCGGCTGGGCGTGCTCGACCCGCAGACGGGTCAGCTGACCGATCTCGACCTGCCGTACCAGGCGTTCTCGCCCTGGCTGTCGGCATCGGGGCGGAGCGTGGCCACCACCGCGGGCGGCCCGGCGCTGCCGCTCAGCGTGGTCCGGGTGGACATCCCGCCGACGGGGGCCGCGCAGCCGGCCGGGGTGAGCGAGCTGCGCCGGGAGGCCGAGACCCTGCCCGACCCCGCCTACCTGCCGGCGCCCCGGGCGGAGCAGCTGGCCGGGCCGTCCGGCTCGGTGGTGCACGCGCTGGTCTACCCGCCGGCCAATCCCGCGGTGGCGGCGCCCGACGGCGAGCTGCCGCCCTACATCGTCTGGGTGCACGGCGGCCCGACCTCGCACGTGGTCCCCCGGCTCGACCTGGAGAAGGCGTTCTTCACCAGCCGCGGCATCGGCATCATCGACGTGAACTACGGCGGCTCGAGCGGGTACGGCCGGGCCTACCGGGAGCGGCTGCGCGGCCAGTGGGGCGTGGTCGACGTGGCCGACGTGACCACGGCCGCGCTCGCGCTGGCCGAGGCGGGCGAGGCGGACGGGAAACGGCTCGGCATCCGCGGGCCGTCGGCCGGGGGCTGGACCGCCCTGGCCGCGGTGACCTCCGGGATCGAGGCGGCGGACCGGGGCGCGGTCTTCGCGGCCGCGGTGTCCTACTACGGCGTCAGCGACCTGCGCGGGTTCGCGGCGCAGACGCACGACTTCGAATCCCGGTACCTGGACGGCCTGATCGGGCCGCTGCCGGAATGCGGCGCGCTGTACGCCGCGCGGGCGCCGGTCGGTCACGTGAACGCCCGCACCTGCCCGATCCTGCTGCTGCAGGGCCTCGACGACCCGATCGTGCCGCCCGTCCAGTCCGAATCCATCGCCGCGGAACTGGCCGCCCGGGGGATCCGCTACGCGTTCATGACCTTTGCCGGGGAGTCGCATGGCTTCAGGAAGGCCGAGAGCATCATCGCCAGCCTGGAGGCGGAGCTGTCGTTCTACGGCCAGATCATGGGCTTCACGCCGCCGGGCGTGCCGCCGGTGCCGCTGACCGGGGGCTGACCGGCAGTGGCCAGGGTGGTGCCCGGCATTCCCTCGGTATTTGTCAGGGTGCCGGGCTAGCCTGGACACTTATCTTCTAGTATCAACTGTTCTTCTCTGGTACAGGTCCATGGCCCGTTTTACTGGCGGATGGGGTGGGACTCGGGGTTATGGAGCATCTCAAGCCTGGTGATCCGAGCAGGGTGGGAAACTACCGGCTGATCGGGAGGCTGGGCGAAGGCGGGATGGGGCAGGTGTTCCTCGGCCTGTCCCCCGGCGGCCGCCAGGTCGCGGTAAAGATCATCCATCCGGGTTACGCGAGCGGCAAGCAGTTCCGCGAGCGGTTCGCGCGGGAGATCGAGGCGGCGCGGCGGGTCGGGGGCTTCCACACCGCGTCGGTCGTGGATGCCGACCCCGAGGCCGACCCGCCCTGGATGGTCACCGCCTTCATTCACGGTCCCTCGCTGCAGCAGGCCGTGGCCGAGAGCGGGCCGTTCAGCCTGGAGCAGATATGCCGCCTCGGCGCGGGGCTGGCCGAGGGGCTGGCCGCGATCCACGCCTGCGGGCTGGTCCACCGCGACCTGAAGCCGAGCAACGTGATCCTGGCCGACGACGGCCCGCGCATCATCGACTTCGGGATCGCGCGCGCCGCCGAGGCCAGCCCCATGACGACCGCCGGGATGGTCGTCGGCACCTACTCCTACATGTCGCCCGAGCAGCTGCGGGGCGAGGTGGCCGGACCGGCCAGCGATGTGTTCGCGCTGGGCTGCACGCTGGCGTTCGCCGCGACGGCCCGGGTCACGTTCGGCGACGACTCGATCGTCACCGTGGTGTACCGCATCACCACCGAGCCGCCCGACCTGACCGGGGTGACGGAGGAACACGGGTTCCGCCAGCTGATCGGCGAATGCCTGGCCAAGAACCCGGCCGACCGGCCCAGCCTGGCCACCATCCTGGAGCGGCTGGCCGAGACCGGCAGCGCCGCCGAGGCCTATCCGGACGAGATCGCCCCTCCGGTAGCAGCCCCTCCGGTGGCGGCCGCGAGCTCGGCGCCGCCGTCCTATCCCTACGAAGCGCCCGCAGAGGTGCTGTATGAGCCGACCCAGACCATGCGGACGGGTGACCGGACGGGTCCCGGCCAGGCCTCCGGCCAGCAGCAGACCGGACCGGACCCGACCCACAGGGACCAGCTGCCGGCCTGGGAGATCGGCCAGTCCGGCGGACCAGGCGGGTCCGGCGGACGCTCGCGCCGGACGCTGCTGATCGTCGCGGCCGCCGCCGTGGTGGGGGTAGCCGGCGCGATCGTGGGTGTCCTGCTCAGCACCTCGAATCCGCCGCCGTCCCATCCGATGGCCGGTCAGTCGTCGGCCCGCGGGACCGCCCATCCGTCCGTCTCCCCGAGCGTGCACTCCAGTCCCGGGGTACCCAACCAGCCCGAGGTATCCCTGCACGATCCGGGCGGCAAGAACGTCTTCGGCGACGTGTTCGGGTCGGAGACGGTGCTGGCCACCGGGGACAGCGCCGGCAGCAGCTACCTGTGGAACGTGGCCACCGGCAAGCTCATCGCCCCGCTCAAGGACCCGAACAGCAACGGTGTCAACGGCATCGCGTTCAACGCGACCAGCGACTCGTACGCCGTGGCCGACGCGAACGGCAACATCTACCTGTGGAACGCGGGCAGCAACAGGCTCACGGCCACCCTCTCGAACGGCAGCCGGGACAACGACCGCATCGCGATCAGCCCGGACGGCAGCATGGTCGCGGTAGGCAGCAACGGCGGCAGCACCTACCTGTGGGACGTGGCCGGGGGCAAGCCCGGCTCCGACCCGACGACCAGCCTGCACGACCCCGGCGGCAAGAACGTCTACGGCGTCGCGTTCAGCCCCGACGGCAACCTGCTGGCGGCCGGCGACACCGACGGCAGCACCTACCTGTGGAACGTGGCCACCGGCCAGCTCACCGCCACCTTCAAGGATCCGGGCAGCCAGGGCCTCTACGACATCGCGTTCAGCCCCGACGGGAACCTGGTGGCCGTCTCCGACGTGTCCAGCAGCACCGGCAACGGCGTCGTCTATCTGTGGAGCGTGGCCACTGGCAAGCTGGTCAGCACGCTGGAATCGTTCTACAACTCCGAATTCGCCGACATCGCGTTCACCCCGGACGGCCGCTACCTGGCCGCCGGCGACACCATCGGCAACATCAGCTTCTGGAACGTGGCCACCGGCAAGTACGTGACCACCTTGTCCGACCCGCTGGGCAAGGGCATTATCGGCGTCGCGTTCAGCCCGAGCGGGGACCTGCTGGCCAGCACCGACACCGCGGGCGACGCGTACGTCTGGAACACCGCGTGGCTTGGCTCGTGAGCACGCACCACGTACCGTTCCTCATCAATAAAAACGAGAACGTCAGCGTGCGAATTCGGTGGCGCGGGACTCGCGGACCACGGTAATGCGGATCTGGCCCGGGTAGGTCAGCTCCTCTTCGACCTGCTTGGCGATGTCGCGGGCGATCACCTGGGCCTGGATGTCGTCGATCCGGTCGGGCTTGACCATGACCCTGATCTCGCGGCCGGCCTGCATGGCGAAGACCTTCTCCACGCCCTCGTGGTCGCCGGCGATCTGCTCCAGGCGCTCCAGGCGCTTGACGTACATCTCCAGCGACTCGCGCCGGGCACCCGGCCGGCCGCCGCTCATCGCGTCCGCGGCCTGGGTCAGCACGGCCTCGACGGTGCGGACCTCGACCTCGTTGTGGTGGGCCTCGATGGCGTGCACCACATCGTCCGGCTCACCGTAGCGGCGGGCGATCTCGGCGCCGATCAGCGCGTGGCTGCCCTCGACCTCGTGGGTGAGGGCCTTGCCGATGTCGTGCAGCACCGTGCAGCGCCTGAGCAGCAGCGGATCCATCCGCAGCTCGCTGGCCATCATGCCTGCGATGTGCGCCGACTCGACCAGGTGCCGCAGCACGTTCTGGCCGTAGGAGGTCCGGTAGCGCAGGCGTCCGAGCAGGTCGACCAGCTCCGGGTGCATGTCGGTGATGCCCAGCTCGACCAGGGCGTCCTCGCCGGCCCGCCGGCACAGCTGCTCGATCTCGGCCTTGCCCCGCTCGTAGGCGTCCTCGATCCGCTGCGGGTGGATCCGGCCGTCGGCGACCAGCCGGTCCAGGGTGAGGCGGGCGATTTCCCTTCTCACCGGATCAAAGCAGGAGAGCAGGACGGCCTCGGGCGTGTCGTCGATGATCAGGTTGACACCGGTGACGGACTCGAAGGCCCGGATGTTGCGGCCCTCGCGGCCGATGATGCGGCCCTTCATCTCATCGCCCGGCAGGTGCAGTACGGAGACCACGGACTCGCTGGTCTGCTCGGTGGCGACCCGCTGGATGGCCAGGGTGACGATCTTGCGGGCCCGCTTCTCGCCTTCGATCTTCGCCTCGTGCTCGATGTCCCTGACGATGAGCGCTGCTTCGCGCTTGGCCTGGTTCTCGATGACGGTGATCAGCTCGGCCTTGGCCGCCTCGGCGGTGAGGCCGGCCACACGCTCGAGCTCGTTCTTGCGTTCGGCGTCTTGCTGGTCGAGTTCGGCGGCGCGGCGGTCGAGGTCCTGCCGGCGGGCGGCGAGAGCCTGGGCGCGCTCTTCGATCCGCTTGAGTTCCTCGTCCAGCCGCTGCTCGCGATCGGCGAGGCGTACCTCGCGGCGCTCAAGGTCTCCGCGCAGCTCGCGGACCTCGTCCTTGACCGCGCGGATTTCCTCTTCTACTTCCCGGCGGCCCTCGGCGGCCTGTTCGGCCTCGTTCCTGGCTCGTTCGAGGATCCCGGTGGCTTCGGTCTCGGCGCGGGCGCGGATATGCTCGGCTTCCTGGCTGGCCTGGTCGAGCTGGGCGCGGTCCTGGGCTTGCAGCTGGGCGCGGTCCTGGGCTTGCAGCTGGGGGCTTGTCGTGGGCGCGGCCCGGCGCCAGACAACGACCAGCGCGAACACTACCGCGAGCAACCCGATCACCATGAACGCGAGCGACAATCCGCTGCTCACGGTCACCCCTTTCCGTCCATAGCCCTCGGGGGACCCTGTGTTGTGACTCTCGGTCCGGTTTCCAGGGGTTATGCCCCAGCGCGAGCGATCGCACGCAGCAATGGCTCGCCGGCTGTTCTCCGGTCCAGCCTCTTGGTTACCTTACGTGTCTGCCTGCTTCTCCTCCGTTGGCCCAAGGCCGGGGTTTCCGTGCAGAATCGGACAACATCTCGCTGCCGTGAGGTTAAGGCTTGATAACCTTTTTATCAAGCAAAGGACTGCTGACCGGTGCGAACGGTGCGTTTCGTGGATGAAAGGTGCGTTTACGCGGAGGCGTTCGGGCTGGTCGGGAGCTTGGTGGCGGCGGGAGCGGGCTACCCGCGGTGACTACCGGTCGGGCTCGTCTTGCTCGTCTTGCTCGTCGGGGTCGAGGTACTGGTCGGGGTCCAGGTCGAGGGCGTGGTAGGTGGTTTGAGGCCCTTCCTGCTCCAGGACTTCCTTGATCAGCCGGAAGACCAGGCCGGGCGGGTAGCCCTTCCGGGCCAGCGTGCCCGCCGCCCGCCGGACGCGGACCTCGGGCGGCTGGCCGCGGGTGCCCGCCAGCTTCTGCTCCGCCAGGCGGCGGGCGGTGGCGACCTCCTGCTCGGGGTCGAGGGTGTCCACCGCCTCGCGGATCTCCTCGGTCTGGACCCCCTGCCGGCGCAGCTCGGCGGACAGCGAGCGGCGGGACAGCCCTCGGCTGTAGTGCCGGGACTCGACCCAGGCCCGGGCGAACGCCGCGTCGTCGATCAGGCCGACGTCGGCGAAACGCCCGAGCACGGCCTCGGCGGCCTCGGCCGGTATCCCGCGGCGGTGCAGCGCCTGGGCCAGCTGGGCCCGGGTCCGCGGGGCGGCCGTCAGCAGCCGCAGGCAGACCTGCCTGGCCTGCGCTTCAGGGTCACCGACCTCGGTTTCGGGTGGTGACCCTGAAGCCTGCTTGCCGCGGGCCATTGCCAGCTAGACGGTGACACCGGGCGGCGTCGTGATGGTACGCGGCAGGCCGACCCCGTTGCCGGCCCCGTTGCCGGCCTTGGCGGCGGGAGATACAGGCGCTGGCCCGCTGGAGGCCGCGTCCGCGTCGAGGCGCGGCCCGACGCCGAGCTTCTCCTTGATCCGCTTCTCGATCTCGTTGGCCATGTCCTCGTTCTCGCGCAGGAAATTGCGGGCGTTCTCCTTGCCCTGGCCGAGCTGGTCGCCTTCGTAGGTGTACCAGGCGCCGGACTTGCGCACGATGCCCTGCTCCACGCCGAGGTCGATCAGGCTGCCCTCGCGGCTGATCCCGATACCGTACAGAATATCGAATTCTGCGTTTTTGAATGGCGGGGCGCACTTATTCTTGACGACCTTGACGCGGGTGCGGTTGCCGACGGAATCGGTGCCGTCCTTCAGCGTCTCGATCCGCCGTACGTCCAGGCGGACGGAGGCGTAGAACTTGAGCGCCTTGCCGCCTGTAGTCGTCTCGGGGCTGTTGTGCACCATGACCCCGTCCACGAAGTAGTTATGAGATCCTTCCACTTCGATGTCGAAGCGGTTCATGGACCTGAGCGGCGGCTTGACGTGAATGTCCAGGATCTGCGCTGGAACCAGCCGCGGCCTCGCGGGAGCAAACTCCTGCTCCACGCTGAACTTGCCGCGGAACCGCGGCAGCAGCTTGTACTCCATAGACGGGTGAACATAGGGGGCGACGAGCTTCTGGAACTTTTCCGACGCCGAGGTACTGAACTGAAGCACGCTCACCTTCCGGGCCCCAGGATGGCGGAGCTTGACGTCCAGCCCGTGCGTGTCCCGCAGGTAGCACACGAGACGGTCGCGCGAACCAGGGCTCATTGCCTCGACGCAGATCTCGATCCGGCCCGTTCCCCCGGCGGTCCGCTCCTGGACGCCCTTCGAGCGAAGAGTGAAACCACCGTCGTCCATGTACCAGACCGCCAGCGCCAGCGGCGTCAGGCGCTTGAGGTAGTCCCAGGTGAGGTGCTTCTTACCGTCACCGAAATACACGGCCTCGTGCAGTTCGCTGAGCTCCGGAAGCGGAGTGAAGTCGGCGAATACGGCGCCCTTGGCGTTTACCGTCCTCGCGTGCGGGATGTTCCCCAGCAGGGATGCCTTCCAGTCGAGGTAGGCCGCCTGCTTGGCGCCGTGCCCGATCCGGAAACGGGTTCCGGACCGGCCCCTGCGGTTCGGGGACAGGTTCCCGTCGCCCATGACCGAACCGAGGACCAGCTGGATCTGCTGCTCGCTCAGGCGCTGCTGTTCGGCGACCATGACGCGATCGCCGGGAATCAGTTCCCCCGCCTGACGCCATCCGCCGGGCGTACGGATGAGGTGGTTCTCGGTCGCGGCGAACTGGGCCAGTCCGTTCTTCGCTGACTTCGCGACGCTGAACTGAAGAAACCTCTCGGCCTTGCCGTTGTTGAACCAGTTCACGATCCGGCGCGGAACCATCCGGTCAGTTTCCGGATCATAGGAAAGAACCTCGACGTCCATCCGCTGGTTGACGATCTTCCCGATTTTTTCCTGGGTGCCGTCGGCCAAGGTGACCCGGGTGGTGTAAGCCATGCATCCAAACATCACCCCGACCTTTTCCCGCAGCTGGTTGATGAAGATCGCGGTGGTCTTGGTCTGGCTCAGTGCGCCGGTGATCTTGCGGAGGGCCTGGGACATGAGCCGGGCCTGGAGCCCGACGTGGCTGTCGCCCATCTCGCCCTCGATCTCCGCCTTGGGCACCAGGGCGGCAACCGAGTCGATGACGATGACGTCGATGGCGCCGGACCTGATCAGCGTGTCCGCGATCTCGAGGGCCTGCTCGCCGGTGTCCGGCTGGGAAACAAGCATTGCGTCGGTATCCACGCCCAGGTTCTTGGCGTAATCCGGATCAAGCGCGTGCTCGGCGTCGATATACGCGGCGATGCCGCCCGCCTTCTGCGCATTTGCCACGGCGTGCAGGGCCAGGGTCGACTTTCCGCTGCTTTCCGGTCCGTATATCTCGACGATGCGGCCGCGGGGCAGGCCGCCGAGACCCAGTGCCACGTCGAGCGCGATCGATCCGGTCGGGATGACCTCCACCGGCACCCGCGCCTCGTCGCCGAGGCGCATGACCGAGCCCTTACCGAACTGCCGCTCGATCTGGAGCAGAGCGGACTCCAGGGCCTTATCCCTGTCGCCTGCGCGCTCAACGCTCGACCTGGTGTTTCCTGCCATTGGGAACTCCCTGCCGGGATAAGGGGCCTGCGGGTACCTTCCGCACCGCCCGGGTCGTTCTTCGTGGTGGTCCCGCCGGTCATCCCCGGCGGGTCGGTGGACACGTTACGCGCCGCCACCGACATTTCCGTGCGTGCTCGCCTGTGTTCACTCATCTGCGGGGATCTCATGGACCGTGATCCGCGGTACCGGCGGCCGGGATCACTGCCGTCGGATCAACTATAGAGCGAACGTGTATTCGACCATGTGAGACACGCCGAAGAAGGCACGAAATCCTTGGAAAACCGGGGCGGGCGCGGCCGCGAGCGGTCCCGGGCTAGACCCGGGGCCGACGCAGCGGGCGAGTGATCGCGGGCTAGCATCGGCACCAGCCAATCTAGCTGCGAGGAGGCTTCGGATGCCGCTCGACGAGGACGTGGTCCGGCTGGCCAAGGGCAAGAACCTGGCCACGGTGGTGACCCTGATGCCAAACGGGCAGCCGCAGGCGCTGCTGACCTGGATTGACACCGACGGCGAGTACGTCCTGGTCAACACCGAGCCGCAGCGGCAGAAGGCCCGGAACATCGCCCGTGACCCGCGCATCACCGTGCTGATCCGCGGCGACGACAACTACGACTGGGCCGAGGTCCGCGGGCACGTGGTCGAGATCATCGGCGGCGAGCCGGCCCGGCAGCACATCGACGAGCTGTCGCTGCGGTACAACGGCCACGAGTACACCAACCCCATCGGCCCGCAGGGCCGGGTGATCCTCAAGGTCGCCGCGGACAAGATCAATACCCCGAGGCGTATGGGCCGCCGCTTATCCCCGGCCTGCTCAACGCAGTTTCTCCGGCACGTCGAACGTGTCGCAGACCGCCCGCCAGACCACCTTGGCGTCTTCCCCGTCCGCCAGCGCGCGCTCGATCGTGCGGCCGCCGAGCTTGGCGAACACGTAGTCCTTGGCCACACTCTGGGCGTACACGTCCCCGAACTGTGCCCTCATCCGGGCCCAGAATTCCGTCAACCGCACGCGGAAAGGGTACTGCCCGCCTGGACCCGTTACTTATCTTCGACTGCGGCGATGAAGCCGTCGGGGTCGATGAGGCTGATGGTCAGCGAACTGACCTTCACCTTACGAAAGAGCGTGCTGGGTTGCCGGGGCGTGGCGCAGGGCGGCTCGATGGTGAGCTCGACCAAGCCGTCATACGAACCGTTCACGAGCCAGCGCCCGTGGCCGCCGTGTACCCCGATTGATCGGGTCCGGAGGGCAGAGCGGGTGGCCGACCGCACCGACGCCCGCGGGATGTCCAGGCGGAAGCCGGGCACCAGAACCCGCAGCGCGGTGGAGTTGAGCACCACGCCCCCGCGGCCCGGACCCCCGCCGCGCCGGGTGTCCGTCCACAAGGAGACCGGGCCCATATCGCGGTAGTCGATCGCGAACCATCGCGCGGTGGAGGGCGCGGCGGCTTCCGGTCCGGCCCCGGCCCCGGCCCCGGTTTCCTGGTAATTCTTGACGACCTCGCGCCGGGCGGTGGCATACGGTTCGCCTGTTTCCGCCATGCGCTTACGGGCGGCGGCCCTGATCTTGTCGTGCGACATCGTGCCTCTGCTCCGGTGGCCGCGTCCCGGCGCCCGGCCACCGCAAAGAGGAGATCACGATGGGAAGGGAAGACTCCACGCGAGGGCTGGGCCGCTCTTGTCCTCGGGCACTACCACCAGCGCCGGGCCGGCGTAGCTCGGATCAGGCAGACGTGGCTGCCGCTGCCAGGATACGCCAGATATTCGGCAGCGTAGGATTTGGAATACGACGTTGGCTTTGCGGGTCTGGGCTGGGAGGCCGCAATGAGGGTGCGATCGCGTCGCCGAGACCTTGTCGTGTGGAGCTCGTTGGGCCGGCATGCCGGCAGGCATGGTACCGGTCGGCACGGCACGGCCAGGCCCGTGCCAAGGCGGATCCGCCGCGGGCTCAAGATCGGAACCGTGCTTGCGGTGATGGGCGTCGTGTGGCTCGTCCGGATGATCCTGGCTCACTGGCGGCCGGTGGTCGTGGCCTCAGGCTCGCTGCTCATCGTGGCTGGCTTCTTCGTGCTCTCGGACAACGCGGTGTTCTACTCTGGCTTGCTGATCTTCCTGTTCGGCCTGCTCAAGGGGACGGGACGGCCCCATTGCCAGTCCGCGAACCAGCTGGCCGGCGCGCGCTGGCGCGGCTGATCCGA
>Ga0335072_10003437_pt1 | contig 23883 bp, 21 predicted proteins | sample Lox_Sample_21_FD_206725 | JGI IMG/M metagenome (GOLD analysis project Ga0335072, IMG submission 206725) | Soil microbial communities from Loxahatchee National Wildlife Refuge, Florida, United States - Lox_Sample_2.1 | ecosystem: Environmental > Terrestrial > Soil > Wetlands | place: USA... | reverse complement strand
CCGCCGCGGGCGCGCCGCGGCATGCGCGCCGCCGCCGGTGCGCCGCGCCCGGCCCGGAACGTCCAGCGACGCCTGATTGGTAACAGTGGTCACTTTCGCCTCTTCTGTCACGACGGCGGGCGTGCGCCGCCCGATATCTGTCACGGAGGGTTCTCCTAGGCTGCTCTGCGTAGTCGCCTCGGCGCCAGCGCCCGCGCCGATGGCGCCTCATCGGGGCCGCCCGGCATGCGCCTAGCGACCGCCAGGGACCGGGCTACTCGGGGCTATTGCGGGCTATACCTCGCCCAGGCTGACCCGCTGGAATCCGGCCGGGATGATGACCAGGGTCCTGGCCACATTGGCCTTCGTCGGCGGCAGCCACTGCACGTCGGTCACCCCCGAGGAGAGGTACGTCCCGGCCGCGCCGCCATAGGTCTTGGTCGAGCCCTCGATCTGCACCGGCAGGAAGGTCGCCGGATTCACGTACAGGGCCCACCGGACCGTCACCCACTTGGCGCGGATGACCTTGCTGTAGCCGGCCGGCAGCCGGACCGTGACCGGCTTTCCGATGATCTTCGTGGTCTCCGCCCCGTTGACGCGGACGCGCGGCGTCGCCGAGGCGGCGCCGCAGGCGAGCATCCCGTCGATGAACGACTTCCAGTTGACCCCCACGGTCGCGGGGCCGCCCATCTCCAGAGCGCCCGTGGTCGTGCAGGCGCTGCTCTGGGTGGGCAGCTGCCGCGACAGGTTGTACTTCCGGTCGGAGTAGATGACGTAGGCCCCCATCAGCTTCCCGCCGACCAGCGCGGTTCCCTCGACGGAGAAGGCCTGCCCCCGGTACTGCGGCGGGAAGTCCCACAGTCGCTTCCCGTTGACGACCCGGTCCCGGTAGTCCGTGGCCGGCCAGTACTCGACCCACCGGCTCTGCCGCCCGTAGGCCCAGACGACGTCCGGCCCGTCGGTGCCGTTCGTCCGTCCGACGTACACCAGGTTGTCGTTGGCCACGGCCTGCCGGACCTGCCTGGTCAGGTCCGCGACCGTCTGCGCCTGCGTCCGGCCCGCCGTCGCGCCGGACGCGGCGATCACGGCGATCACGGCCGAGACGGCGATCACGGTGGCGGCGCTGCTGGCCAGCGTGGCGCGGACCGCCACCCGGCGCCGGTGCAGGCGGCCGGCCGCGTGCGCGAGCCCGGCCGGGGCCGCGACGCCCTCGGTGAACCGCTCCATGCCGTCGCGCAGCAGGTCCTCGACATCGGTGTTCATGCGTGGTCTCCCCTTAACCTCACGTGCGCCAGGGCCGGGTCGGGCTGGTTCCAGCCGTCGGCGAGCTCGCGCAGCCGCCGCAGCCCGCGCGCGGCGGTCGACTTGACCGTGCCCTCCGGCCAGCCGAGCACGGCCGCGGTCTCGGCCTCGGTCAGCTGTTCCCAGTAGCGCAGGACGAGCACGGCCCGCTGCCGGGCGGGCAGCTGGAGCAGCAGCCGGACCAGCGCGTCCCGCAGGTCCACCTCGGCCATCGGGTCGGCGGGCGGCTGCGCCACCGTCCGCAGCAGCAGCAGCTTGCGCTGCAGCAGGCCGCGACGCCGGAATCCGTCGGTGGCCAGGTTGCAGAGCGTCCGGAGCAGGTACCCCTCGGGGTCGCCGTCGATCCGCCGCCAGTGCCGGATGAGCCGCTCGAGCGCGGTCTGCAGCAGATCCTGGCCGGCGTCCCGGCTGCCGGTGAGCAGCACCGCGGTGCGCATCAGCCGGTCGGCCCGCCCGGCCAGGAACGACTCGAGCTCGCCGTCGGTCGGGTCCTGTGCCATGAGCCCGTCCTCCTTTCGCCCATCAAGCACGAAGGAGCCGGCGGAAGGGTTCCGCGGCCGGACGGCCAATTCTTAAGGCGTTTCTATTACGCCCCGTCTCCCCCCGGTCTGGCCGCCGACCGGCAGACCTGTCCGGCGCGTTGGGCCCCGCCGCTGTCTACGATCACGTGCATGGACCCTGACCACGATGACGTGCGGTGGGAGGCATTCGTCACCGCCATGTTGTCGGCCGGCCCGGCCCGGGAACGCCGCTCCCGCTTCGGCGACAAGCCGGCCCTGTTCCGCGGGAACCGGGAGATTGCTCATCTGGAGGCTCCCGGCGTGATTGACCTCCGGATCACCCGGGCCGGATGGGCTGAGGTGCGCGATGACTTCCGTGATGACCCCGCGGTCCGCCACGACCGGTCCCGCCGTGACTGGATCGAGCTCCATCTGAATTCCGTTTCAGATCTCGACCGCCTCGGCGGGCTGCTGGCCGTTGCGATGACCGCCAACGAGTGAGGCATCATTGCTGCGGCAGGTCTGTCTCCGGGCACCAGTCCCTATTGCTCCAAACGAACGGCTTTCTCATTGCTGGCCGGCGCGATCCTCGCGAGCCTTGCCGATTTGCTGGCCGATGACCTGGCCCCAACCTGGCTCGTCCGGGTTGGGACGTGCCTCGGCGGTCACTTCCCGGCGCCCAACCTCAACGTGTGCCTCGGCCGTACTGGCCGGCTCCACGGGGAGCTCAGCCGCTGCCTTTTCGCGCTTCTTCTTCGCTCTGTTGCGAAACAGACCCATGGCGTCATCGTAGACCGGCGACTTGGACTTTTCGGCTTCTAAGGGTTGATAGATGGCGCGGGTTTCGCCGGTGCGATCAACGGCGTGAATTCTGCCTCGCGGCCGAGCATGGTAGCGGCCTCGGGCGGGCCGCCGATCCGGTCAGGAATCGAGAAGCGCCCCGGTGCGGCCGGGCCTAGCCTTCGAGGGAGGGGGGCATGACGCCGAGCCCCGGCGAGTCAAGAAGGGAAGCCCGCGAATGCCCGAGAAGAACGCCAAGACCGAGTCCGACGGCTTCAGCGCCGAGGAGCGCGCCGCGATGCAACAGCGCGCCGCCGAGCTGCGCGCCGAGGGCAAGCGGGGTGCCAAGCAGGCGGACGGCCTGCAGGCGGTCCTCGACAAGATCGCGGAGATGGCGCCGGAGGATCGTGCGCTCGCCGAGCGCGTGCATGTGGCGGTGACCGCGGCCGCCCCCGGGTTGTCGCCGAAGACCTGGTACGGGATGCCCGCGTACACGAACGCGGACGGCAAGGTCGTCGTGTTCTTCCAGGACGCGGGCAAGTTCAAATACCGGTACTCGACCCTGGGCTTCCAGGAGGCGGCGAACCTCGACGACGGCGACATGTGGCCGGTGTCGTACGCGCTCCAGGAGTGGAGCCCCGTGGTGGAGAAGAGGGTCATCGAGCTGGTGCAGGCCGCCACCTCCTGACCGCGGCCGCGGTCCGCGCGGTCCCCGGGTTCCGCGGTCCCCGGGTTCCGCGGTTCCTGGGTTCCGGATAATTTGTCAGGAATCGGGGCAGTCGGTACGGTCGCTGAGGTGAGCGGCACTCCGGATGACGGCGACGTCTGGGACACATGGTTTCGCCCGGAGCCCTCGGCCACCGAGCTGCCGCCGGTCTTCGTCGAGCAGCGGCCACCGGGCGGCAGGCGCGGGAGGCGGGCCGGGAAGCGGCGGAAACTTCCGTATGTGCTGGTCGCCGTGGCGGTCGCGGCGGCAGCCGGCATCACCGCGGTGCTGGTGCTGCCGGGACGCGGGCCCGCCCATACCACCGGTTACCTGCCGACGGGCTCGTCGCCTGGCCAGGACGCGCGGCAGACCGCCCGCGCCTTCCTGCGCGCCTGGGACGCGGGCGACCTCCGGCAGGCGGCGAACTACACCAATCACCCGGCCGCCGCCCGGGCGGCCCTGACGACGTTCCGGAAATACCTCCATCTCGGGAAGCTCACCGGCACGGCCCAGTCGGCAACAGCGATCTCCTCCGGCTCGGCGAGCCCCCGGGAGAAGGTCGTCTACGCGGCCGGCGCCCGCGTGGCCACGGCGAGCGGCGCCGCGGCGGTCACCGGAACCTGGCGCTACCACGCATCGCTGGTCGCCTACCAGGCCAAGCAATCCCAGTACTGGTACGTCGCCTGGGCCCCCGACGACCTCGCCCCGAACCTCACCGCGTCCACGCACCTGGCCGCCGTCCCGGTCGCCCCGCGCGTCACCTCGGTCACCGACTCCGGCGGCAGCGACCTGAGCGGTTACGGTGACGCGGGGCTGGACCACATCGCGGCGGGGCTGGAGGCAGCCGCGCCCCCCGGGCACGGATCGCCGGGCCTGGACGTCGAGATTCAGACCAGGACCGGCCAACCCGTCGCGAACACCCAGGCGCACGTGGTCGCGCCGAAGAACGTCGCCGGGCTCGCCACCACGATCGACGCGGCAGCGGAGCAGGCGGCCCGGTCTGCCGTCGGCGAGCATGGCAACAGCTCGATGGTCGTCGTGCAGCCATCGACCGGCAAGATCCTGGCCATCGCCAATAACGCCGGTTTCAACGACTTCGCGCTCACCGCGGCGGTGGCACCCGGCTCGACGATGAAGACCGTCACCTCGACGGCGCTGTTCACCGAGGGGGTGCTCAATCCGGCCAGCCAGGTCGCGTGCCCGAAGGCGTTCACGATTCAGGGGATCACGTACCACAACGACAAGGGCGAATCCGAGCCGGCGTCGACGCCGTTCATCACCGACTTCGCCCAGTCCTGCAACAACGCGTTCAGCACCCAGTGGGAGCATCTGACCGACGGCCGCCTGGCCCAGACCGTCAAGGAGTATTACGGCCTGGACCAGCCATGGGACATCGGCATCGGCAGCCTTTCCGCCAGCTACTTCACGGCTCCGGCGTCGGCATCCGGCTCCGAACTGGCCCAGGAGGCCTTCGGCGAAGGCTCGCTGACCGCTTCGCCGCTGGCCATGGCCTCGATTGCCGCCACCATCGAAAGCGGGAGCTTCCGGCAGCCTTACCTGGCATCGGGCGGCCCGATGGTCACGGCGAAACCGCTTCCCGTCAGGACCGACACCTGGCTGAAGGAGATGATGCGGGCCGTGGTGACCAGCGGCACCGCCGCGCCGATCGGGTTCGGCGCGGATGTCTACGCCAAGACCGGCACCGCGGACATCAACGGCCAAGGACAGCCCAACAGCTGGCTGATCGCCTTCGAGCCGTCCCGGGACGTCGCCGTCGCCTGCCTGGTCGTCAACGCCGGTTACGGCGCCCAGGTCGCCGGCCCCGAGGTCAAGGCGTTTCTCGACGGCTTCTGACCGGGGACCCGGCTACCGGTCGCGCCCCGCTCGCAGGTCGGCGAGGACGGTCCGGGCCGCCCAGTCGCCGCACATGCCGTGCACGCCGCCGCCGGGCGGGGTGGACGACGAGCAGAGGTACACGCCGGGCAGCGCGGTGCGGTACGGATTCCAGCGCGGCGTCGGCCGGAAGAACGTCTGGCGCAGCGTGCCCGCCCCGCCGCCGATGTCGCCGCCGACGTCGTTGGGGTTGTACCGCTCCATCTGAGCGGCGGTGCGGACCGACCGGGCCAGGATCAGGTCGCGGAAGCCGGGCGCGAACCGCTCGATCTGCGCCTCGATCCGCTCGCTCATGTCCACGTCCGAGCCCGAGGGCACGTGGCAGTAACCCCACAGCGTGTGCTGCCCGGCGGGCGCCCGGGTCGGATCGACCACGCCGGGCTGCGCGACCAGGCAGAACGGGCGCTCCGGGTGCCGTCCGGCGGCCACCTCCGACTCAGAGCGCGCCACCTCGTCGAACGCGCCGCCCACGTGCACGGTGCCGGCCTCGCGGCACGCCGCGGCCTGCCACGGCACCGGCCCGCGCAGCGCCCAGTCCACCTTGCAGACGCCCGGGCCGTAGCGGAACCGGTCCAGCGCCCGCCGGTGCCGGCCCGCGATCCGGCCGGCGGCCAGGCCGATGAGCTGGCGCGGGGTGACGTCGAGCAGGACCGCGCGGGCGCTCGGCAGCTCGTCCAGGCCGCGCACCCAGCGGCCGGTCTCGACCCGGCCGCCCAGCGAATCCAGCTCGCCGGTCAGCGCGTCGATGATCCCGGCGCTGCCGCCCTCGACCACGGGCCAGCCGACCGCGTGCCCCGTCATCAGGAACAGCAGGCCGAGCGCGCCGGTGAGCGGCGCGTCGAGCGGGCGCATGGTGTGCGCCGCCGCGCCCGCCAGCATCGCCCGGGCCTGCTCGCCGCGCAGCCGCCGGGCCAGGACGCTGGCTGGCAGCAGGCCCTCCAGGCCGAACCGGGCCAGGGCCACCGGGTGCTCGGGGACCGACCGGAACAGCGGGGCCAGAATGGCGGGCAGCGTGAGCGGGAAATCGCGGACCAGCGGCCCGACCAGCCGGCGGTAGGCGCCGCCGTCCGGGCCGAGGCTCCCGGCCGTCTCGTCCACCGACCCGGCCAGCGCGGCCGCCCGCCCCCCGTCCAGCGGATGGGCGAAGGCCACCTTCGGAGTCAGCAGCCGGACCCCGCGCGCGGCCAGGTCGGTGCCGGTGAAGAACGGCGACGCGCCGGCCAGCGGATGGACCGCGGAGCAGACGTCGTGCCGGAACCCCGGCAGCGTCAGCTCCTCGGTCCGGCAGCCGCCGCCGGGCGTGGCGGCACCCTCGATCACCTGCACGGACAGGCCGGCCCGGGCCAGGGTCACGGCCGCGGCCAGCCCGTTCGGGCCGGAACCGACGACGATCGCGTCACAGCTCAATGACCCCGCCCTCCGCCGCCACGATGACCTCGGCCGGCCGCGCCGCGACGCGGGCCGCCAGCGTGTCGAGCTCGTCGTCGGTGCGGCCCGGCTTGTGGTGCGTGAGCAGGACCCGCCGCGCCCCGGCCCGCCGCCCCAGCTCGATCGCGTAGTCGGCCGCCGCGTGCCCGAAGGCCGCCTCGGCGGCGACCTCGTCCGGCAGCAGGAACGCGTCGTGAATCAGCAGGTCCGCGTCGGCGGCCAGGTCCAGCGCGTCCCGGTGGTAGGCGCCCCAGCCGTCCGGGCCCGGCCCGAGCACGGTCGGGCAGTGGTCCGGCAGGTAGGCGATCGCCCGCGAGCCGTCGCTGACCCGGTACCCGAGCGTGGCGCCGCCCTTGTGCGGGATCGCCCGGGCCTCGACCGTGAAGCCCTCGGCCTTGAACGGTCCGGGCGCGACCGTGCCGAACGTCCACGAGCCGCGCAGGCCATCCGGCCCGATCGGGAAGTGCGGCGGCGACATCCCCTTGGCCAGCGCCTCCTGCGCGCTCGCGCCGTCCTCCTGCTCGGGCAGCAGCAGGCTGACCCGCGCGCCGTCCCGGTCGCCCGCGGTGAAGAACGGCAGCCCGTGCACGTGGTCCCAGTGCAGGTGGGTGAGCAGGATCGTGCCCTCGAACGGCCGGCCGCCCAGCAGCCCGGTGACCTGCCGCAGGCCGGTCCCGGCGTCCAGCACCAGGACCGGCCGGGCCGCGCCGTCGTGGGCCAGGGCCACGCACGAGGTGTGGCCGCCGTAGCGGAGGAAATCCGCGCCGGGCGCGGGGGTCGACCCGCGAACTCCGCAGAGATACAGGCGCACCCCGCTTACCCTAAGCTCCGCGCCGCTTCTTCCCGGCGGTGCCCGCCGGACAGTTCCTCGAGGGCCGGCCGGTCAAGCTGGCCGGCGTCGACCCCGGCCACCCGGCACGCGGTGACGGCCACCAGCGTCGCCGTCCGGGTGCCGCCCTCCAGGGGGGACCGCTCGCCCAGCATGGCGCCGGGCCCGTACTCGGCCAGCCGTTCCCCGTCGTGCTCCACCCGGATGACCCCGTCGAGCACCAGGTAGACGTCGGCCCCGGGATCGCCCTGGCGGGCCAGCACCTCGCCCGCGGCCATCCGCCGGATCCTGGGCCTGGCCGCCCCGTGCATGAGCTGCGCCGACAGCGAGCGCTCCAGCGCGGTCTCGACCGCGGTCACCAGCGCCGGGGAGTCCTCGTCGCCCCACGGGCTGTGCCGGCCGAACGATGTGCGGTACCAGTCGCCGAAGTCGGTGAGGCCGGACTTGTGCGAGAGCGCGCCGGCCGCGTCGTAGACCCAGTGCCGGGGGAACGGGCTGGCCCCGGTCATGGCCGACTCGGCGGTGCCGTCGGCGTGCAGGGTGAGCGACAGCGTGGTCCACACCAGCGGTGCCTGCCACTGCACGAACGGCCGCCGCCGCACCCGCCGCGGCGCGGGCAGCCCGGTCCTGCCCCCGACGGTCTGCGAGAACCGGATCCACCCCTCTCCGCGCTCGGGATCATGCCGCAGCACCGGGAGCTGGACCGCCTGGAACCGGTAGCTGAGTCCGCCGAGCCGCACGGCGGTCGCCCCCATCAGGCCCGCTCCGGCGTCGCCGGACCCGGTGATCTGGCCGGAGCCGTCCACCTCGATCCACGCCCGCAGCACGTTGCCGAACCGGAACCGGTCCGCGGCCCGGAGCGCCTCGATGTCACCGAGCTCGCCCGGCGGCGGCTCGTCGTAGTGGGTGAACCCGGCGTCGAACGCGACGCGGGTGCCCCCGGTGACCGCTTCCGACGGGATCCAGGACAGCGAGGTAACGCAGCTTTCGTATCGCATGCGGTCATCGTCGCCGCGCCCGCCCGGCCGGGACCAGGATGGTGACCGGCGTCCCGCTGGTGTGCCTACCACCACCGGATGTACGGGTGGTCCCTCACTGGCCGCAGTCTCCCGGATGTGCGACAACTAACGTCGTGGAGCACAACGCGCCCGGGGAACGCGCCATCGACGTGTTCCTGGCCGACGACAACCTGATCGTCCGCGAGGGGGTCCGCGCGCTCATCGAGCGCCACGGCGACCTGCGCGTGGTCGGGGTCGCCGCCGACTACGACGAGGTCGTGACCGGCGCCACCGCCGCCGAGCCGCAGGTCCTGGTCACCGACGTGCGCATGCCGCCGTCGTTCCAGCGCGAGGGCATCGACGCGGCCAAGGAAGTGCGCAAGCGCCACCCCGGCACCGGGGTGGTGGTGCTGTCCCAGTACGACGACCCGGAGTACGCGGTCTCGCTGCTGGCCGAGGGCTCGGCCGGCTACGGCTACCTGCTCAAGGACCGGGTCGCCGAGGGCGACCAGCTCGCGGACGCGATCCGCTGCGTGGCCACCGGCGGCACCGCGCTCGACCCGCAGATCGTCGAGGCGCTGGTCCGCCCGGTGACCTCCCCCGGCGGGCTCACCGAGGCCGAGGAAAGCCTGCTCGGCCTGATCGCGGAGGGCAAGCCGATCAAGGCGATCGCGGCCACCAGGCGGGTCCCGCCGGAGGCGGTCGACGCCGAGGTGGAGGCGGTGTTCGTCAAGCTGGCCGCGGGCGTCGCGTCCGGCGACCAGGCGGCGCTGAACCGGCTCCGGCTGCTGCATCAGGCCATCATCGACCGCGAGGAGCAGGGCGAGACCCTGTCGCGCCTGCTGCCGGGCGGGCTGGCCGAGAAGCTCCGCGGCGGGCGGCAGCGCATCGGCGAGACGGAAACCGTCGTGGTGACCGTGCTGATGAGCGACATCCGCTCCTACTCGACAATCGCCGAGCACGCCGACCCGAGCCAGCTGGCCGGACAACTCAACACGCACCGGGCGGCCATGAACCGTGCGATCCTCGGGGAGGGGGGAACGGTCATGCAGTTCGTCGGCGATGCGGTGATGGCGGTCTTCGGCGCGCCGTTCCCGCAGCCCGACCACGCGGACCGCGCCGTCGCGGCCGCGCAGGCCATGCACGAACTGCAGGCCGAGATCAACGCGCGCTGGGCGGCGGACGGGATGGCGCCGTTCGGCCTGGGCATCGGCCTGTCGACCGGCCAGGTCGCGGCCGCCCTGCTCGGCTCCGAGGAACGCCTGGAGTACACGCTCGTCGGCGACACGGTCAACCTGTCCCAGCGGCTGCAGCAGCTCGGCGCGGCCGGCGAGACCGTGCTGTCCGAGGCCACCTGCCGCGCCCTCAGCTCGCCCGCCAGCACCGTCGCACTTCCCTCGCAGCTGGTCAAGGGGCGTGACACCCCGATCGTCGCCTTCAAGCTCGCAACCAGCCCACTGACACCTCAGGTGACCTGAACCCGCACCGAACCGATCCCGACCCGGGGGGCCGATGAACGAGAACCGTCCTGCGCTGACGCTCCGCGGCGTACGCAAGACCTTCGAGGCCGAGAACGCGCCGGTCCGCGCGCTGCGCGGCGTCGACCTGACCGTGACCACCGGCGAGTTCGCGGCCCTGATGGGGCCGTCGGGCTGCGGCAAGTCCACGCTGCTCAACCTGGTCGCCGGGCTCGAGCTGGCCGACGAGGGCAGCATCGCGGTGGCCGGCGAGCCGGTCACCGGGCGCGGCGAGGACGACCTGGCCCGGCTGCGGCGCCAGCACATCGGCATCATCTTCCAGTTCTTCAACCTGCTCGAGGGCATGACGGTGCTGGAGAACGTGGCTCTGCCCGCGGTGATCGCCGGGCGCCGGCGCAAGATGGCCGAGAGCCGCGCCCGCGACCTGCTGGACCTGCTCGGCATCGGCGACAAGGCGGCCGCGGTCCCCGGCGTGCTGTCTGGCGGCCAGCGGCAGCGGCTGGCCATCGCCCGGGCCCTGGCCAACGAGCCGACCCTGCTGCTGGCCGACGAGCCGACCGGCGCCCTCGACTCCGACGGCGGCCAGGAGGTCATCGAGCTGCTGAGCCGGCTGCACGGCGGCGGCCAGACGATCGTGATGGTCACCCACGACGCGCAGGTCGCCGCCGCCGCCGGGCGCATCGTCCGGATGCTGGACGGCCGCATCGTCGCTCAAGAAGACAATCAAGATTCAGAACGCGAGGGCAGCGTCCCGATCGAGGCGCTCTAACCGTGATCCGGTCCGCCGCTTTTCCCGCCTGGTACCGGCTCCTCACCGCCCAGATCTACGGGCAAACCGTGCCCGGCATCCTGGCCAACCTGGTCGCGGCCTGGCCCGGGCGGCAGGCGGCCCGCACTCCCGCCGCCCTGCTCCTGCGAGTGGAGTAACCGATGGACAGCAGTGTGATCACGAACGCGGCCATGGACGACCCGGCCTCCGCCTCGGCGTCCCGCGGTCGCGGCCTGGCGGGCAGGCTGGTGCCGGGCGCGGCGCTGCCGCTGGTCACGGTCGCGGTCGTGGCGCTCGGGCTGCATGAGCCGGGGCGGCTCGGCGCGCCCCAGGCGGTCGCGTTCGGACTGGTCCTGGTCGGAGCGGTGTCGGGCGCGATCCTGGCCCGGACCGCGCAGCGGGTGGCCCTGTGGCAGGTGGCGTTCGGCGCGCTCGCGGCGGCGGTCGCGCTGACCGCGGCGCGGTTCGGCGACCGGGCCGGGACCGGGCCCGGGGCCGCGCGCGACGTGGCCACCCTGGCCGTCCCGCTGGTCATCGCGGTGTCGGTGCCCATGCTGCTGGCCCTGCCCGACGGCCGGCTCGCGAGCCGGGTCCGGCGTACCGGCGCGGGGGTGGCCTATGCCGCCGGGCTGGCCGCCGGCCTGGCCTTCGTGGCGGCGGGACGGCCGTTCCCGGCCTGGGCGGTGGCGCTGGCCTGGCCGCTGGCCGTGGCGGCCGCCCTGCCGGCCGTGCGGCTGCGCTACCTGGCCGCGTCCGCGCGGGACCGGCAGCGGATGCAGTGGATGGCCGTCGGCGCGGTGCTGGCCGGCGACGGCGCGCTCGTGGTCCTGGTCCTGCACGTGCTGGTCGGCTGGCCCGGGCCGGTGGCCGCCGTCGCCGCCGGATTCGCGGCGTTCCTCGCGCTCGGGATGATGGCCGGACAGGTGCGCGGGCTCGGATCGCTCGGCGGCCGGATGCTGGTTCAGGTGCTGTCGGTGGCCGGGTTCTCCGCGGTGGTCGCCGCCATCTACCTGGTGATCGTGCTCGGCATCGGCACCGGCCCCGGCGACGCGGCTGACCGCGAGATCCTCGGGCTGTCGATGCTGGCCGCCGCGGTCGCCGCGGTCGGGTACCTGCCGGCCAGGGACCGGCTGGTGGCGGCGGCCACCCGGTTCGTTTACGGGGCCAGGGAGGCGCCCGACGAGACCCTGCGCACGTTCGGCAGCCGGCTCACCCGCGCCATCCCCATGGAGGAGCTGCTGCTGCAGCTGGCCGAGTCGCTGCGCAAGACCATGGCGCTGAGCAGCGCCGAGGTCTACACCGGCCCGGGCGACGTGCTGGAGCGCGCGGCCGCGGTCCCGGACACCGGCCCGCGCTCGGTCGTGGTCACCGATCGCGAGCGCTCGGTCGTGACCCGGGCCGGGGTGTCCGGCAACGCGTGGGCGTCGGTCTGGCTCCCCGCGCTGCTGAACGACCGGGGCCCGGCCCAGATCCGGGTCGCGCCGGTGAGCCACGCCGGCGAGCTGCTCGGGCTCATCGTGGCCGAGCGCCCGGCCACCGCCGACGCGTTCTCCGACGAGGACGACCGGGTGCTGACCGAGCTGGCCCGCCAGGTCGGCTTGGCCGTGCACAACGCGCGACTCGACACCGCGCTGCAGACCACCCTGGACGAGCTGCGCAAGCAGGCCGAAGAGCTGCGCCAGTCGCGGGCGCGCGTGGTGGCCAGCGGCGACGCCGAACGGCGCCGGGTGGAGCGCAACCTGCACGACGGGGCCCAGCAGCACCTGGTGGCGATGGCGGTGAACGTACGGCTGGCGCGCGACATCCTCGCCGACGACCCGCAGGCGGCGGCGGAGATGCTGGACCAGCTGGCCGACGACGTGAAGACCACCATTCAGGAGCTGCGCGAGCTGGCGCACGGCATCTACCCGCCGCTGCTGGCCGACGGCGGGCTCGGCGACGCGCTGCGCGCGGCCGGGAACCGCAGCCCGCTGCCGGTCACCCTGGTCACCGAGGGGATCGGCCGGTACTCACCGGAGATCGAGGCGGCGGTCTACTTCTGCTGCCTCGAGGCGCTGCAGAACGCGGCCAAGCACGCGCCGCAGGCCCGGGTCGAGCTGCGAGTCTGGGAGGAATCCGGGGGCCTGCTGTTCTCGGTCGGCGACGACGGCCCGGGCTTTGACGCGGCCGGCGTCCGGCGCAGCCACGGCTTCGTCAACATGGCCGACCGGCTCGGCGCCATCGGCGGATCGGTGCGCTGGGAGTCGCAGCCCGGCCACGGCACCCAGGTGCTGGGCACGATCCCGCTGCTTTGAGTCCTACTCCTGCCCGGCCCGCTGTCCGCCGGGCCCCGATGCCGGCATCAGCAGGACACGAACGCCCCGGAGCCGCGCTCTTCCCACAGCCGCCGGATCGTGTCGGCGGCCAGCCGCTCCTTGTTCACGTACGCGGCCGCGCCGCTGGCCGAGGCGGCCGGCGGCAGGTCGGCCGCGTCGTAGGTCGAGCACAGGATCACGACGACCTCGGGGTGAGCGGCCACGATCGTGCGGGTCGCCTCGATCCCGCTCATCTCCGGCATGTTGATGTCCATCAGCACCAGGGCCGGGCGCAGCCGGTCGACGAGCTCGATCGCCTCGGGGCCGCTGGACGCCTCGCCCGCGAACTCGAAGCCGTCCAGGCGGCGCAGCACCGCCCGGGCCGCCGAGCGGAACGGCGCCTGGTCGTCTACCACGAGCACACTGCGGGGGGCTCCGGGGGGTCGTCCCCCCGGGCTGGCGCTGTGCGGGGCGGTCACCCTTTCAGCGTCCCACGAGCCGCCCTCGCCGCCGAGGGTGCTGCCATCCGGACCGTGGGTGTGGCCACCCTCCCCACCCGGATCATCACGGCGGTCAGCGGCCCTGCCAGTCCTCGATTACGGAGAACCAGTCCGCCGCATGCAGTGAGTGGCAGTAAGGCAGGTTCGTTCCGGGAAGCCGGAGGGGCTTGGCTCCCAACCAGCAGGCGACCTCCAGGTACGTTAACCCCAGGTTCTTGATCGCTTCGATGGCCGGCAGGAGATCAGTATCTCCAGAGAAGAGGACAAGCGCGTCGTCCGCGCATACGCTGGATTTCTTACTCCCCGCCGTCCCACGGGACTGGCGGGGCTTTTATTCTCTTCCCCCTGAGGTATCCGCCCGTGACCGAGAACGTCGCGCTATTCCTGGATTTCCAGAACGTCCACCTCGTCGGCAATGGGCTCCACAGTCCAGGATTGCCGGCCCACCGGTGCGTCCCGAACCCGAGTCGCGTTGCTGATCTCATCGAGAAATGACGGGCAAGGCCCAGTACGGTCAGCGCAATCCGCGTCTACCGAGGCCGCCCCGACCCTAACCTCCAACCACGAGTTGCAGCCTCCAACGACGCGCAGACTTCTCGGTGGGGCCGGGATCCTCGCGTGCATGTTACGCGGAGAATGCTGAACTACCGAGGCTTCCCAGCGGTCCCCCCGACGGAGAAGGGCATTGACGTTGCTCTGGCTGTTGATCTGATCCATGTAGCGATGCGCAAGCAGTGGGTAGACACGCGTCAACTGCGGCAGACCGTGACCGCCCATGCCGCGCTGTCACGGCCTCAACCGCACCATAGGTCGTTGGCAGCCAGCCCTACGATGATCACAGTTCCTGCTGCTGGCTGAGGTAGACCAGGACCGCCTTGACCCGGCGGTTCACGTCCTTCTCCTCGGACAGCCCGAGCTTGGAGAAGATCGAGTTGGTGTGCTTCTCGACCGCCCGCTCGGTGACGAACAGGGCGGCCGCGATCGCCACGTTGCTCTTGCCCTGCGCCATCTCGGCCAGGATCTCGGCCTCCCTGGGCGTCAGCGACGACAGCCCGGGCTCGCGCTGCTGGGAGCGCGCCCGGACCAGCTCATCCACGACGAGCGGGTCGATCACCGAGCCGCCCTCGGCCACGGCGCGGATGGCCCGGGCCAGCTCGTCCACGCTGCCGATGCGCTCCTTGAGCAGGTAGCCCCGGCCCGCGGAGCCGTGCTCCAGGAGCGCCAGCGCGTACCCGGGCGCGGCGAACTGGCTCAGCACCACGACGCCGACCTCCGGGTGGTTCTGCCGGAGCCACGCCGCCGCCTTGATGCCCTCGTCGGTGCCGGTCGGCGGCATCCGGATGTCGGTGACCACCACGTCGGGAACCTGCTCGCCGACGATGGCCAGCAGCTGCGGCAGGTCCGAAGCCATGCCGACCAGCTCAAAATCCTCGTTGGCCGCCACCAGGCGGGAGATCCCCTCGCGCAGGAGCACGTGGTCCTCGGCCAGTGCGACCCTGATCTTTCCCATTCCGGAACGGATCGTAGCGCGCCGGCATCACGCCGTGCGACAAGCTACGGCGCGGCCGGCGAACTCGGCGCGGGTGCCGGGTTTATGCCGGCCAGGCGGCACTGTGTCCTGGTCAGCAACGAGAGCTTGTCGTCGTGCCGGAACGCCGAGTTGCACATGGCCACGGCCTTGGCACCGCACTCGTGCAGCACGGCCCCGCCTGTGCTACTGGCGGCGGTCACCGTCACGCAGCCATCGTGCGATCGCCCGTACTGGCCGGGGCTGACCGCGACCCAGATGCCCAGGCCGACCAGCGCGGCCAGGATCACCGCGCCGATGGCGGCCAGCCGCCGCTTGTCCCGGCGGGTCAGCGGCTCCGGCCTGGGCTGCTGGGTCTTGCGGTACATCGGCAAAGTTTAGGCGGTGTCCGGGACCTCGGCCGTTTCTCCGGCCGCCACCGCCACCGCCACCGGGCCGCCGTCGCCGACCGCGGGCACCGCGACCGGCTCCGCCACCGGGCCGCCGTCACCGACCGCGGGCACCGCGACCGGCTCCGCCACCTGGCCGTTGCCGCCCGCCGTCGCGGCGGTCGCGTGCCGGAGCGTGTCCAGGATCGACAGCCCCTGGCCCACCAGCCCGGTGACGACCTGGCCGACGCCCTCGGCGCCGTTCAGGATGGTCAGGTTCGACGAGGAGATGCCCTGCGCGGCGGCGCCGGCCATGGCGGGCAGCGCCTCCACGATGCGGTTGGCCGCGATGAGTTCCTGGTTGCCCCCGGCCAGCGAGGCGGCCTGGGCGCGGTTGGCGTCGGCCTGGGCCGCGGCCGTGGCGCGGGCGGCGTACGCGGCCGCGTCGGCCTGGATCCGGGCCGCCTCGGCCTCGGCCGTGGCCACGGTCGTCCGGCGGAAGGCCTCGCCCTCCGCGGCGAACTTGGCCCGGTCCCGCTCGGCCTCGGCCAGGGTGCGCTGCTTGTAGGCCTCGGCGTCGGCCGGGCGGCGCACCTCGGCCTCCAGCCGCTGGGCCTCGAGTTCGGCGCGACGCTGCGCGAGCAGCGTCTGCTGCTCGATGACCTCCTGCGACGCACGCGCCTCGGCCAGCGGCCCGGATTGCGCGGCCCGCGCCCTGGCCTGCTCGGTCTCGGCCAGGAAGCCGGACTGCTTGATCCTCAGGTCGCGCTCGAACTGCGCCTTCATCGCCGCGGCCTGCTGCTCGTGCTCGGCCGCCTGCTGGTCGGCCTGGGCCTGCGCGATGCGGGCCTGGCTGGCCACGGCGGCGGCGTGCGGCGCGGCGAGGTGGCTGATGTAGCCGGAGGAGTCTTCGATCTCCTGGATCTCCAGGGCGTCGACCACGATGCCGAGCTTCTCCATCTCGGCGTGGCTGCCGTCCTTGACCTCCTGGGCCACCCGGTCGCGTTCCCTGATGATCTCCTCGACCGTCAGCCCGCCGATGATCGAGCGCAGGTGCCCGGCGAAGACGCGGCCGACCAGGATCTCCATCCGGTCCTGCTCGGACAGGAAGCGCCGGGCGGCGTTGGCGATCGACGCCGGATCGTCGCCGACCTTGAACGCGGCCACGGCCCGGACGTTGAGCCGGATGCCCTGGTTGGTGATGCAGTCCTCGACGATCTCCGCTTCCTGCAGCGCCAGCGAGAGGACCCGGGCCTTCTGCTTGACCGGCATGACGAAGGAGCCGTGGCCGGTCACGATCCGGAACTGGGTGTCGTCCCGGCGGCGCTTGGAGCCGGAGATGAGCAGTGCCTCGTTGGGCGCTGGAACATGCCAGAAAAACATGGGATCACCCGGATTCGATCATTTGGGGAGGAGGGCGACAACCACCGAGCGGGCCGACATGCAGTCGATGACCACGACGCGGCTGTGCCTCGGCACCGGTTCCTCGGACCACGCCGCGAACGCCTCGGTGCCGCCCCGGACCGGGAGGAGCACCTCGCCCGGCCCGCCGGCCGGTATGGAAACGGTGACCCGTCCGATCGACCCGAGCAGATCTTGCCCCGCGTTCGCCAAGGCAGCCAGCCAGCTTTCTTGCCCTCAGTCCGCCCGCAACGGCCTGCAGACTAGTACTACTCGCCATTATCGCGCGATGCGGACACTACGGATAACCCGGGCACCCCGTAGCAGCCGGGCCGCCCGGGCCGGCAGCGCGAATTCCATGATCTGGGTAGCTGAGCGGGCCGATACGCGACTCATCGACCCAGATCATCAAGGCCGTCGGCACGGGCAGGGAGCGCGGCAAGCGGTGGGGGCGCATAAAGAGAGCTCGTCCTGGCCGGGCAAAGCCCCGCCAGGACGAGCCTGATGAGCCGGTCCCCCGTTTCATCATGTGGGTCCCCCACACGCATGATCGCATGCCCGTCATCTGGGACGATGCACCGGGTGCCCAGATCCGCGGCGTGTCGGCCGGTCGCTCCCGCTAGCGCGTGGCCAGCGGCATGCGGTCGGGCGAGGGCAGGGCGAAGCGGTACCCGGAGCGCGGCTCGGTGATGAACAGCGGCTCGCTCCCCGCGGACTCGAGCTTGGCCCGCAGCCGGGCCACGTACACGCGCGTGTACTCGGTCTGCGTCTCGTACCCGGGACCCCAGACCCGGCGTAGCAGCGTCGCGTGCGTGAGCAGCACTCCGGGGCTGATCGCGAACTGCCGCAACAGCGCGAACTCGGTCTGGGTGAGGTGCACCAGGTGGCCGGCCTTGGTGACCCGCCGCCGGGCCAGGTCGATCTCGACGTCGCCCACGGCAATGACGGTCGGCTCGGGCGGGCCCGCCGGGGTCGGCCGGCTCCGGCGCAGCGTCGCGTTGATCCGGGCCAGGAGTTCCTCGATGCCGAACGGCTTGGTCATGTAGTCGTCCGCGCCCAGGTTCAGGGCGCGGACCTTGTCGGTCTCGGCCCGGCGGGCCGACAGCACGATGATGCCGACCTCGGACAGCTCGCGGATCTCCCGGCACAGCTCGAACCCGTCGGCGTCCGGCAACATCAGGTCGAGCAGCACCAGGTCGGGAACGCGCAGCTCCAGGGTGCGGGCGATGGAGTCGCCGCCCTTCGAGACGATCACCTCGTGCCCGCGAACCGAGAGGTTCGACCGGACCAGGTCCACGATGTTCTGGTCGTCCTCCACGATCAGGATGACGGTCTTGTCAGGCAAACCGGTATCCCTCCTGTTCCTCGACGACGTCGCGGCGAGGAGCCCCGCCGGCGGGCGCGACACCCCCGCTGGGTACCCAAAAAAACGCGGTAAATGCCGATCAGGCAGACATTTGCGCAGCCTCGCGGGCGGGAAGGTAACCGGGATGCCGCGGGCAGGCGTAACCGAGTCACCTCGCAAACGTTACGACTCCCTGACGGTTGCGGCCAGAGGCGTCGCTGGCGCCGTAGCTGCCGCGCGCGATCGGCGCCCGCCCCGGCGATGCCGGGGCTGCCCGATCGCGGCCCGGACCGGTACCGTCGATGGCGTGAGCGCGAGGAGCAGCACGCGGTGAGCCGGGTGCACGACATGGGCGGGCAGACCGGGTTCGGGCCGGTGCCCGCCCACGAGGACGATGGCCAGTACTTCCACGCGGACTGGGAGGCCCGGGTGTACGCGCTGGTCCGGGCGCTGCAACGGCACAAGGTGATCGACCGCGAGTTCGACGAGCTGCGCGACGCGATCGAGCGGATCCCGCCGGCCGAGTACCTGAGCATGTCCTACTACGAGCGCTGGCTGCGCGCGGCCGAGATGCTGGTCGCCGAGAAGGGCCTGCTGCCGGAGACGGCCGAGACGGCCGAGACGGCCGGGGCGTCCGATGGCTAGGTTCGCCGCCGGCGACCGGGTCCGGGCCCGGGCGCTCGATCCGGACGGCCACACCCGGCTGCCCCGGTACGTGCGGGGCCACGTCGGCGAGGTGCTCGAGCTGCGCGCCACCTGGGCGCTACCGGACGAGACCGTGCGCGGGGTCTCCCGCCGCGAGCCGGTCTATGCGGTCCGTTTCGGCGCCGAGGAACTATGGGGAGCCGGGTCGCATTCGGTGATCCTGGAACTCTGGGAGTCCTACCTGGAGGAGATCGCATGAGCGGCTCGCACGCCGATGTCCCGGTCGCGGTGCGGGTGCGCGCGCTGGAGGAGCGGCTGATCGACGCCGGGGTGATCACCGACGACGAGCTCGAGGAGATCCTGGCCGACGTGTACGCCACCGCCTCCCCGGTCAACGGGGCGCGGATGGTGGCCCGGGCGTGGGCCGACCCGGCCTACCGGGATCGCCTGCTGGCCGACGGCAACGCCGCGGCCGCCGAACTCGGCTTCAGCGGGCTGAGCTACCTGCTCAAGGTGGTCGAGAACACCGCCGACGTGCACAACGTGATCGTGTGCACGCTGTGCTCGTGCTACCCGACCTCGCTGCTCGGCCCGTCGCCGAGCTGGTACAAGAGCTTCGCCTACCGCTCCCGGGTGGTCCGCGAGCCGCGGCCGGTGCTGGCCGAGTTCGGGCTCGAGCTGCCGGAGCAGACCGAGATCCGGGTGTGGGACGCGAACTCCGAGACCCGCTACCTGGTGCTCCCGCTGCCGCCCGGGCCCGCGGCCGGCCAGGACGAGGACGCGCTGGCCGCCCAGGTCTCCCGCAACGGCCTCATCGGCACCGCGGTGCGCTAACGCGCCAGCGCGCCAGCCGCCGGGCCGGCTCCCCGCCCGGGGTGGTGCTGGCTTCCCGCAACCTGTGGTGCCGCCCACCTGCCCCGCGGCGTTGCCCCGGCGCACAATGACTGCCATGACGATGGGCGTTGCGCCGGTGCGGCCCGGACGGTCGGCGCGGGCGGCGCGGCCCGGACGGCCCGGCCCGCGATGAGGGCGGCGTTCTACTGGTGGCGGGCCACCCGCCGCGGCACCTGGCGGTCGGCGCTGGCCGTGGCTCTGATCGCCGGCCTGCTCGGCGCGGTCGCGCTCGGCGCGCTGGCCGGGGCGCGCCGCACGGCATCGGCCTACGGCCGCTACCTCGCCGCCAGCCGGGCCAGCGACGCGTTCGTCAACATCCCCGGCGCCGTCCCCGGGATACCGCTGACCGAGCCGATGACGCTGATCTCGCGGCTGCCCGGCGTCGCCGCGAGCGCGGGCTACATCGGGCTGGCGGCCAACCCGGTGGTGCGCGGCCGCGTCGACGATTCCTTCCAGACCCACGCTCTGACCGGCAGCTTTGCCGACGGTTCGGTCACCGCCGACGGGTTCGGCCAGGACCGGTTGACCGTGCTGGCGGGCCGGCTGCCCGCGACGGGCTCGACCGGGCAGATCGCGCTCACCCCGCTGATCGCGCGCCTGTTCGGCGTGGGCGTCGGCGGCCGGGTGACCTATCAGTTCTACCGGCAGAACCCGGCCACGTTCCAGACCTACCCGGACGGCCGCCATACGTTCCTCGTCACCGCCCTCGTGGAGATCCCGCCGGTCCTGGTCGACCAGGCTGACCAGAAGGAGGGAGGCGTCCTGCCGCCCGGCGCGACCCGGCACCTGCTCGCGTCCTACGAGTTCGCGTGGGTCGGGGTACGGCTGGCCCGAGGTCCGGCCGGGATACCGCAGCTACAGCAGCGCCTGGCGGTGCTCGCCACCAGCGTCGAGCGGCAGGTGCTGCGCCGGACCCACCAGCGGCTGCCCGGCCTGGTCTTCAACATCGCCCGCTCCGACATCATCCAGGATGAGGTGCAGCAGGCCATCAGACCGCAGGCGATCGCGCTGGCCGTGTTCGGCGTGATCGCGGCCCTGGCCATGCTGGTCCTCGTCGGCCAGGGGCTGGCCCAGCTGCTCGGCCGGCCCAGGCCGGACATCGCCGCGGCCCGGGCGCTCGGCGCCACCCGGGCCCAGACCGCCCTGGCCGTCGGCCTGCCGGGCGGGGTCGCCGTCGTCGCCGGCATGATCCTGGCCGTGGCCGGCGCGGTGGCGCTGTCGCCGCTGGCCCCGGTCGGCCCGGTGCGCCAGTTCGACTCCGCGCGCGGGGCCGAGGCGGACGGCGTGGTGCTCGGCGCGGGCGCGGCGGCACTGACCGTGGTCTTGCTCGGGCTGCTGGCCGTCATGGCGGTCCGGGCCAGCGCCCCGCGGCCCGCGATCGGAGATCCCCATCCGTCGGCCATCGCGCGCGCCGTCGCCCGGTCCGGCCTGCGGCCCACGGCCGTGGTCGGCAGCCGCAACGCGCTCGAGCCCGGATCCGGAGCTCGGGCGGTCCCGGCCTGGTCCACGCTGCTCGGATCCATCGCGGCGGTCACGGCGGTCACCGCCGTCGCGGTGTTCGGGACCAGCCTGAGCGGGCTGATCACCCACCCGGTCCGGTACGGCTGGAACTGGGATGTGCTGCTCCAGGCCGAGGGCGGGTACGGGAACTGGGCGCCGGCGGTGATGAGCGGGCTCGTCGACCGGCAGCCGGCCGTGGCGGCCTGGTCCAGCTTCGCGTTCAGCCAGGTCCCGATCGACAACGCGGTGGTTCCGGTCCTCGGGCTGGAGCGCGACCGCGGCTCGGTCGAGCCGCCCACCACCGGCGGCCGGCCGCTGTCCGGCGACGATCAGATCGAGCTCGGCGCGCTGACCCTGCGCCAGCTCGGCAAGCACATCGGGGACACGGTGCTGGTCGGGGCCCGGCCGTACCGGCGCTCGTTCACGATCGTGGGCACCGTGACGCTGCCCTCGTTCGGGGTGGCGCTGACCGACCACGTGTCGCTCGGCCGCGGGGCCATGCTGTCCGAGCGCGCCCTGCTCGCGGTCGAGGGCACGCCCGAAGCGAACGCCCGGTCGCCCGGCAACGCGTCGCAGGCTCTGCCGTCCGCGGTCGCGATCGACCTGGTTCCCGGCACCAGCGCCGCGCAGCGGGCCCGGCTCGTGCGGCAGATCACGTCGGCCAACCCGGACGGGACTCCGGGCGGAACCTACGAGATGGGCGGCCACCTCGCCAACGCGGTCGTGAACGCGGCCAAGATGGGCGATCAGCCGCTGGCCCTGGCCACCGGCCTGGCCGCGGCCGCGGTCGGCTCCCTGGCCCTGACCGTGCTGGCCTCGGTCCGGCGCCGCCGCCGGGACTACGCCCTGCTGAAGGCGCTGGGCATGACCCGCGGCCAGGTCCGGGCCATCGTCGCCTGGCAGACCAGCATCATCCTCACCGTGGCCGCGATCATCGGCGGCCCGCTCGGCGTGGCCGTCGGGCGCTGGTCCTGGATCGGGTTCGCCAACTCGCTCGGCGTGGTGCCGGTCACCGACATCCCGCTGATCGCCCTGCTGCTCGGCTTCGCGGTGCTGCTGCTGGCCGGGAACCTGCTCGCCGCCGGCCCGGCCCGGATCGCCGCCCGGACCCCGCCCGCGGTCATCCTCCGCACCGAGTGACCCGCGGCGAGACCGGATCCGGCGGGGGCCGGGGCGTTCAAAATATGGCCCTTATGGTCTTTACGGAACGGTGACCCCCTGCAACGCGACGCCGGACGGATTGGCGGTCGGGTCGAGCTCGGTCTGCACGTTCACGCCCGCGGGCGGGATCGTGTCCATCACGACCGGCACCGTCGCCGGGTTGACCGAGCAGATCGCGGGCGGCGACGCCTCGCTCGCGACCGCCGCCGAGCACACGCCGAACGTGTAGTCGCCCGGCGTCGCGGTGAACGCGCGCGCGTCGTCGTTGCCGAACCCGTCCTGGCCGGTCAGCGCCACCGTGAAGGTCCAGCCCGAGCCCGGGGTGCCCAGCACCGACGTCGGCACGGTGATCGTGACCAGCCCGGGCGTCTGGCCGGACGCGTTCGGCTCGAGCTGCGCCACCGACATCTGCGGCGTGCCGAGACTGGAGGACCCGGAGAGCCCGGCCGTCGCGCTCCCCGGCGTCACCCAGTCGTCGGTGCCGAACCCGTCCACCTCGATGAGCTGGTTCCAGGCGTCGGCCGGCGCGATCGAGTAGTTCCAGGCCCCGGCCGCGCCGGTGGACTGGTTCTCGCCCGCAGGCACGCTCCCGGACGGGGCGTGGATATAGATGTCGATCAGCTGCGCGCCGAGCAGCGAGCCGAACGTGGGCTGGAGGTTCGCGATCCCGACCTGGAAGGTGACGGTCGAGCCGGAGTCGATCACCGTGAACCCGTTCAGCCGGAACGAGTCCGGCGCGAACACCGCCGAGCCGTCGGAGTTGGCCGCGGTCGGGTAGGCGTACGTGCCGGGGCCGTTGCCGCCGCCCGCGGCCGGGGCGGCGTTCAGCACCACCGTGCCCGGGACGAACAGGTCGGTCACCGAGAAGATCGCCTCGTTCGTGGCGCCCCCGGCGGTGGCCGCCACCTCGACGGAGTCCGTCCCGGGCTGCAGCGTCACCGCGGCGGAGAAGGCCCCCGACGAGTCGGCCTTCACCGTGGTGACCGACGTCGCCGGCGCCGTGGCGCCGATCGCGGTGCCGGTCGCGGCGATGTCGACCGTCGCGCCGGGCGAGGTCGTGCCGGTGACCGTCGTCGATGCCGCGTCCACGGTCACGCTCGGCCGGGTCAGGCTGGCGGGCACGTTGCCGCCGGACACCGACAGCGGCGCGGTGACCGTCAGCGGCGCGGTCGCGGGCGGGCCGGACGACTCGTAGCGGGCGGCGACGATCGACGGCTGCTCCAGCAGCCGCCCGGCCGCCTGGTCCGAGATCAGCCGCAGCAGCTGGGCCTGAGCCCAGGTCAGCGGGGCGGCCGAGCCGTCGGCCTGGCCGTCGGTGAACCCGATCGACGCGGTCGCCGGGTCGGACCCGTAGGGCGAGGCGGGCACGTCGGGGTAGTTCCACACCTGCTCGGGGACCAGGCCGACGCCGGACGCGGAGTTCAGCATGAAGTCCAGGTCATCGCCGAGCGCCCGGGCGCCGCCGGCCAGCACCTGGTACTCGCCGTTCTCGCCGGACAGCACCGGCCACGGGTGCCCGGTGCCCTGGTCGGTCGTGGCCCACGGCTGGCCGTTGACCTGGCAGTCGTTGAATACCGCGACCTCG
>Ga0335072_10003436_pt1 | contig 23885 bp, 15 predicted proteins | sample Lox_Sample_21_FD_206725 | JGI IMG/M metagenome (GOLD analysis project Ga0335072, IMG submission 206725) | Soil microbial communities from Loxahatchee National Wildlife Refuge, Florida, United States - Lox_Sample_2.1 | ecosystem: Environmental > Terrestrial > Soil > Wetlands | place: USA... | reverse complement strand
ATCCGCGGCTGGTAGCGCGACCCGTCGTCGCGGGCGACGCCTGCTTTCTTGCGCACCTTCTGGAAAGTCTTGCTCGCAGTGCTGGCTTTGATTTGCGATCCATCCTTGGTTAGGAAGAATTGGGGGGCTTTCATTGCCTCGTTTTGATGGTGCGGCCGACGATAGGTCAGCAAAATGTCGTAGAGATCGGAACCAATCGGAATCTCCCGCGCACAGCGGGCGACGCTGGTGCGAAATGTGATTCGCCTCCGGCGAAAGTCCACGTCGCTGCGCTCCAGTTGAACCGCTTCGCTGAGCCCAGCGCCCGTCCCATAGAGAAACAGGAGCAGGGTGCGAAAGGTGCGAGGGCCGATCACCGAGTTCAAATCCCGCTGAGTGATTCCGGCTGCCACCAGCAGCCTCCGGAGTTCAGTCCGCGAGTAAACATAGGGGACAAATGTCCGTACAGGAAAGCGCCGCGGCGGAGGCAGCGGCAATCGGTAGAGCTCATTGCGCGCCTTCCAGTAGCAAAAGAATTGGCGCAGGACGCAGTATTTGTTGTACCAAGTCGTAGCCGAGGTCAGAGGGCCGTCGAGAAACGGCGCAACCTGGATGACCCGGATTCGATTGAGCGGCAGATCGCCGAGGTGCCGGCAAAGGGAACGCAGGTTTTGTGCGCCTTTCGACCAGGGCGCGCCTTCGGACCGTCTTGCTTCGATGTACACTTCAATTCCTTCCTGGAGTCTCATCGCAGCCCCGCAAGGCGAAAGGCGGCAACTTTGCGAAGAGCTGCGTTGTCGCATTTCGCATAGATGCCGACGGATTTTGTGTCGCGGTGTCCCAGGAAGTCGGCGATCTCCTTAAGGGATGCCCCCTTCTGAAGCAGACGAGTTGCACATGCGTGACGTAAAGCGTGGGGACCCAGATGATTGAGTTCTATTCCAAGTCGCCGCAGCCGCCTCGATACGGTCCTCCACACAGTACCGTGCAGAAGCGGTCCCCAGGGGCGTCGTTCTCCAAGGAAAACGTGCCGGTTATCGACGCGCGGCCGGGCATGTTGAAGATATTTGAGGATCGCTTCTCCCACTTCGTACTGAATTGGGTATTGCTGAGTGCCGCCGCGCTTTGCGTGCCGGACGGTAAAGACCTCACTCTGCCAATCGAAGTCCTCCAGGCGCAATTGAATGACCTCACTGCTTCGCAGGCCATAAACCGTGAACAGCAGTAGAAGCGCCCTGGCGCGAATATGCTCCGGTTCGCTCCCTTCGGCCAGCTTTAACAATTGGCGGACCTGTGTCCAGGTTGGCCCTTTGGGACGCGCCTCGTCTTTTGGGATTCGGGGTATTCGGATGGCCGGTGCGAGATTCGCTGCACACCAGCCACTCATTTCGGCAAAACGGAAGAAGCTTCGCAACACCTGGCATTGGTTGGCAATGGCGCGTGGCCTCCATCCTTCCGCGCGCTTCGCGACGATGAACTTGTCAATGTCTGCCACGGAGACCGTCTCTAGATCTCCGTTCTGTGCCGCCAACCACGTCAAGAAGGCCTGGGCTCGGTTCGAATAGCCGCGAACCGTCACAGCCGCGAGGCTATAAGTAAATTTCAGCGCGTTCGCGAATGCTTGCGTCTGTTCGTGGAACGGAGGATCCGGCGAATGCGCCAATTTGTCATGGAACCGAAGCCAGGCATGGGCATACTTGCAAAAAGATCTCGGAGACCCATAGTGGCAGTGGCCGGGATCTCGGAACGGACCCCGATACTCCGCCCAGACTTTGGCACCTCTCTGAATCTCTTCCTCGTAAACCACACGAAGCTCACGCATTTCGAGGATTCGGATCGCGTGGAGCATGTAGGTTGCCGCAGTGGTCAATGTGCTGTGCCTGTAGCCCTGTTCGATCATGTGCCTCAGATACCGCTCCCGCTCCCGGCGCAATGGCGCCTGGCGGTGTCTTTCAATGACTTCTGACCTTTGATAAATCTGCTCAAACATTTTTCCTCCGCGTTTGCTGTTCCTGCCCTGTCGCCGCCGAAGACGTGAGGTGCAAAATGATATCTGGAGGATCTCGCAATGAAGGTAGTAGAGCTAATCGACCGGCTGCGAGAGTTCGATCCCGACGCTGAGGTCCAGGTGCAACTCGGCAGCACGCGTTTTGCGCCTCCGGCCTGGGTCGGGATCGCGGATACGGCAGACCCGTGGGACAAGGAAAAAGCCTATCAGATAGTGATCTCACCTTGGGAGCCAGAGGACCACCGTAAGCCCGACGCGATTCAGGGCCAAACACGAAAATGAGAATCCAAAGCTACTTCCGCGATTTGTCGGCGACTGTGTAATTGCCGTGCAGTGTATATTCAGGAGCGCCGGAATCCGCAGAAATTCGAAACCGATTTACAGGCTGTCCAGAAACTTCATCAACGCGGCGTCGTCCCGCCATCTCTTCTTGCCCCGTTTAGGGCTCAGTTTGTTGAGCGGCGCCCGAAACCTTTCTGGGGTCATCTGCAGATACCTTTCAGCCGAGCCCAGATCATGCTGCCCCATGTAGGCCGAAAGCGCCGGAATCATGCGATTCATGTCTGCGCCGTGTTTGAACCATGTCGTTAAGCGATGAACCGCGAAGGTGTGCCGCAGATCGTGGAGCCGCGGCTGGTAGCGGGCGCCATCGTGTCGGGCAATGCCCGCCTCTTTACGCACCCGATAGAAGGCTTGGTTCGCCGTATCGGTTTTGATTTGCTCGCCATCTCTGGTAACAAAAAAAGGTGAATCACGCGCCGCTGTTTTCTTGTGGTGCGTTCCATGGTATCCGAGCAGGATTTCGTGAAGATCGGAACCGATGGGAATGAGGCGGGATCGGCTAGTAAAGCTTCTCTTGATATTGATTCGCCGTCTGCGAAGGTCAACGTCGCTCTGTTTGAGCTCAACTGTCTCGCCGATCATCGCACCTGTGCCATAGAGAAACACGAGCAGAATACGAAAGGTACAAGGCTCGATGACGCATTTGAAGTGCCGCTGTACAACGTTTGCGGCCGCGAGCAGACGGCGGATTTCGGTCCGTGAGTAAACGTAGGGAACGAAGGTCTGCACCGGAGAATGGCGCGCAGGAGGCAACGGCAGACTGGGGAGCTCATTGCGCGTCCTCCAGTAGTGAAAGAACCCACGCAGCGAGCAGTATTTCTTATACCAGCTCATGGGTGAGGTCCGAGGACCATTGAGGAAATCGGCGACATCGTTGACTCTGATCCGCGCCAACGGTACGTTCCCGACCTGCCGTTCGAGGGAACGTAGAATCTGTGCCCCTTTCAGAAAAGGCACGCCTTCGGACCGCCTGGCTTCGATATAAACTTCCATTCCCGTTCGGAAATTCATAGCAACCCGGCGAGACGAAAGGTGGCAACCTTATGAAGGGCGCGAATGTCGTGTTTCGCGTAGATGCTCACAGAATGCATGTTGTGGTGTCCCAGAAAGTCGGCGATTGCCTGGAGGGATGCCCCTCCCTGCAGCAGCCGGGTCGCGCAAGCGTGGCGCAAACAGTGGGCACCCATATGGTCCAGTTCGATTCCAAGCTTCCGGAGGCGCCTCGACACCGTCCTCCAAACGGCGTCGTGTTGAATCGGCCCCCAGGGGCGGCGCTCTCCTAGGAAGAGGTGTCGATCGTTGACGCGCGGGCGGGCATAGCGAAGATAATTGAGGATCGCTTCTCCCACTTCGTACTGGATCGGGAATTGCTGAATGCCGCCGCGCTTGGCGCGGTGCACGGTGAATATCTCGCTGCGCCAATCGAAGTCCTCCAGGCGCAGGTCCAGAACCTCTCGGCAGCGCAGTCCGTACACTGTGAAAAGCAGCAGAAGCGCTTTGGCGCGACGTTGCTCGGGTTCCACTCCCTCGGCCAGTTTGAGCAACTGGCGGACCTGAGCCCAGCTTGGTCCCTTGGGGCGCGCATCGTACTTGGAGATACGAGGCCCATGAATTCCAAGCGCGAGATCCGGTGCGCACCAGCCTTGCCTCTCGGCGAAACGAAAGAAGCTTCGCATCGCCTTGCATTGCGTGACGATACCGCGGTGCGTCCAGCCCGCGGCGCGCTTCAGGGTGAGGAATCTGTCGATATCGGTGATCGAGACCGTTTGAAGATCTCCGCGCTCGGCCGCCAGCCACTTCAAAAAGAGGTGCGCTCGGTTCGAATAGGCGCGAATCGTGATTGCGGCAAGTCCCTGATAATATCCCAACGCGTGTGCGTACAGTTCAATCTGTTCGTGAAAGGGAGCCTCTGGCGGAAGCCCCAACATTCCAAGAAACCGAAACCAAGTGCGGGCCACGGTGATGAAGCACTTTGGCGCCCCATAGTGATGGTGCCGGCAGTCTCGGAAAGGACCTCGATATTCCGCCCAGAAATTCGCACCCTTCTCAATCTCTTCCTCCTGAACTACGCGCAACTCAGTGAGTTCGAGAACCCGGATGATGTGGAGCATATAGGTTGCCGTACCCAGGATTTTACTGTGGCAATAGCCTTGTTCGAGTAAGTGCCGCAGAAACCGCTCGCGTTCCAAACGCAGCGGGGCTTGGCGATGCCGTTCAATCACTCTGGGCCATTGGTAAATCCGTTCAAACATCATTCCTCCGCATCCGCGACCTTTGCCCGGTCATTGCCTGAGAAACGATCGTTGGGATCACTCTGTTAAGGTCGGTGCCTGAAGCGCCTGCCGTTGATCTCTCGCGCTAATGGACTTCCACTTCGTCAGTATCTATGGATACCTCGGACCCTCTGGGTGCCGCGGCGACAAGATTTGGGGTCATGGTGCAAAGGACGGTCTGAGTCGTTCGCCTTCCGGCCTTGTTGCAAATTGTAGGGCTTTCGTTGCATCAAAGGACCGATTCGCAGCATTACACTCGCGTTCGTTTCATGGGTTGGTCACAGTGGACTCATGAAACGTATTTGTCTGCTCTTCTATGTCGTTTTTCTGATTGCTGGCGCACATCTGCTGGCTCAGGCAACTCCGGATTTGGAATACAGCGAGGCTGTTTCCGCATTCGAGCGCGGAGACGATACCGCGGTGATCAGAATCTTGAATCCGGTTGTGCGGTCCGACGCGCTTACGGAGGTGGAACTGGGCCGCGCCTGGCTCGTATTGGGGGCAGCGTACCACGGCGAGACAAATTATGAGGCGGCAAGCCATGCTTATGATATGGCGATCCAGTTTCTCGGAAGCGATCCTCACGCTGCGAAGGATTACGCGGTCGCCGTTCGGGAACTGGGGGTTCTGTACAGGGAGATGGGCAATTTCAAGGCGGCGGATCGGCTGCAGCGGAGGAGCCTGCAGATTGCTGAAAGTGAACGCGACCACGCTGCGATTTCGAGAGCGTGCGCCGATCTGGTCGAAACGGCGATGGTCAGAAAGCGGCTGCGGGGGGCCGGACGCTATGTCGCCTGTGCTGAAACTGAATCGCTGCTGACAAACGCTCTGGATGACGATGACCGTGCACACCTGGCCCAGGTGGAAGGAGAGGTCTTCCTGAAAACGGGAGCGACAACCCGGGCGATCAGAGAGTATCAATACGCCATTGATCTCTTCACGCACCGCTATGGAAGAAATTTTGTTCTCACCGGTTGGGGTTACACTCTGCTTTCGAGCGCCTACCTCCAGGCGGGTTGCGAGGACAAGGCTCTGGCGGCAGGCCGCCAGGGCCTTGCCATTCTTGGTCATACGGCGGGAGTGCATGATCCTCGATATGGCGCGGCAGAACTGCGGTATGCGGAAATACTGGAAAAAGCGGGCCAGCGAGCGCAGGCAAGGCAGATAAGAGGCGATGGAGAGGCTACGCTCCAGACTGCCGTGGAGAGCCAATGCAGCGGCTGTACCATCGACGTAGCTACAGTTCGCTGAGAGCGGGATGAACGATTCTCACGGAGGACCGTTAAGTTCAGATCGTAACCGGCCCGATGGCTCGCGGGGCTCGCGATTGCTCTTTGGCGCCGGGACAGTACTCCTGTGTCTGGCCGGAATTCTGGCCTTGGCTGCGGCGATTGAATGCCATACAGTCGCTACGACCATTGCCCCCGGAACGCCATGGGCGCCGTCGTTGATCTACGGTATTGTCCTCTGGTTCTGGTGGGCGGCAGTTGCATACTTGCTATGGATTGCCGGGCGCCGCCGTCCTGCATTCCTGCGACTGTCTTTCCCCAACGTGCTCCTGCAAATCGCTTTGGGCGTGCTCGTCACCGGCCTGCATCTGGTCAGCCTGCACTGGACGACGTGGTCGATGGCGCAGATCTGGCGCGGATGGAACAAGGCTGGATTCGGGGCATTGAACTTCTTCGAACTGGGGAGAGAGACTCTCGATTTTTTAACCTATCTGCTTGTGTGGTCTGCCTGCGCGGTTATCCAGATGCAGATCGCGGTGCAGCGGGAAGCCTTCCAGTCGCTGGAACTCAAACAACAGCTTGCTGCCGCCAAGCTTCACGCACTCCAGATGCAGCTTCAGCCGCATTTTCTTTTCAATACCCTGAATGCGATCACCACGCTGGTGAGGCTGCGCCGGCAGAAGGAAGCTGACGAGATGCTTTCTCATCTCAATTCGATCCTGAAGGTGACACTCTCACAGTCCACGCCGGAGAAGATCCCCCTGGCGCAGGAGTTGCGGACGGTGGACAGTTACCTGGCCATTGAGCAGGCGCGTTTTGCGGATCGCATGCGAGTTGAAATGAAGGTCGACCCGGCTGCCCTGGACGGACTCGTACCGTGCTTTCTCCTCCAGCCGATTGTCGAGAATGCTGTCCGACACGGAATCGCCAATCGGGAAACGAATGGTGTGATTCGAACTTCGATTGCACGGGATGGTGACCGTCTTCAGCTGAGCATCTGTGACAATGGGCCTGGCATAAATGGAAACTCCGCCCCAGGTCACGGAATCGGGCTGAAGAACACGCGGGAGCGCCTGGCCCATTTTTACCAGAACCGCTACGATCTCACCGTGTCGGAGCCCGAGGGCGGAGGATGTGAGGTCGCCATCGTCATTCCGTATGAGTCTTCACGAGCATGAGACTGAGAACGATCATCGCCGATGACGAAGAGCTGGCCCGCAAAGGTCTGAGGTTGCTGCTGACAGAAGACTCTGACGTAGAGGTCGTAGCCGAATGCTCCAACGGCCGCGAGACTGTTGAGGCTCTCAGGCAACATGAGGCAGATGTGCTCTTTCTCGATATCCAGATGCCGGGGACCGGTGGGTTCGAAGTTATTGAACAAGTTGGAGTGTCGCGTGTCCCCTCGGTCGTCTTTATCACAGCGCACAATGAATACGCTGTCCGGGCCTTCGAAGTGGAAGCGCTGGATTATCTGACAAAACCTGTGGAACAAGCTCGCCTGCAGAGGACGCTTCGCCGGGTGAGGGAGCGGATTGCATCCGGCACGGGGCCTGTCACACAGCAGCAGTTGCAATCAGCCCTTGACTCGCTGAAGCGTGGCCCCCGGGGGCAGGAATATCCGACACGGATGATCGTGCCCAACGGGTCGAAGGATGTCTTTGTGGTTGTGGATGAGATTGAATGGATTGAGGCGGCCAGCTACTACTCCTGCCTTCATGTGGGAGGGAAGAGCCTGATGTTGCGGGAAACGATCAAACAGCTTGCAGCAACACTGGATCCACGGAAGTTCGTGCGTGTGCATCGCTCTGCCATCGTCAATATCAGTCACGTCCGGGAGATTCTGCGGGACGGACCCAATGAGGGCTGGGTTGTCCTTTCGACCGGTCATCGGCTGAAGATGAGCCGGGCCGGCTGGCAGAATCTGCTCGACGCAGGCCGCGATTGAACTTCTAATAGAACTTCCGACCCCACATCCGGCAGATCCCTTCAGCCTTTCTCTTCAGTCGGCTGGTCTTTCGTTGCATGATTCTGCAGCCCCGCTGCAAACCACTGGGATCGCCGTGGCCCCTTCGGCGAGTTTGCTGGTAGGGGGCGAGTGGCATGGGTTTCGGGAGCCAGGTAAGGACGGTCGCAGGTGTTGTGGCGCTAATCCTGAGTTTGCATCAGATATCTGCGCAACAGCAGCTCTGCACAAATGGCATTCGTATCGAGGGCACTGTCACCGACCCGACTGGCGCGATGATCGCCGGAGCGCAGGTACAGGCAGCCGACGGGAAACATACTGTGACCGACCGATCAGGGCGTTTTGTACTCAGCTGCATTCGGTCGAATGCTCCCACCGTAACCGTGCATGCAGAAGGGTTCGCCCCCCAAACGGTCCCGGCCAAGGCGCTACGCGGAGGAATTGCACGCATTCATCTTCAACTGACGGTAGCCAGGGTGGAGACGGAGGTACGGGTGGGATCGGATGCAACATCGCTCGACGGCGACCATGGCGCATCGACCATGAACCTGAATACGGAGGAGATAGAGCAGCTTCCCGACGACCCTGATGATCTCATTCAGCAGCTTCAGATCCTTGCCTCCAGTGGAGGCGGCGCTCCCGAAGCCACGACTTTCGTCGTTGACGGGTTTCAGAATGCGACTGCGATGCCTCCCAAGAGTTCCATCGCTTCCATCCGAATCAACCCCGATCCGTACTCTCCTGAATACGAAGGGCCCACATTCCAGGGAGGTCGCGTCGAGATTTTTACCAAACCCGGCACGGATTTGTTTCATGGGGCTGTGTTCTTCACGGACAGCGACGGCAGCTTCAATGCTACTGACCCGTTTTCCGTTACTGCGACGCCAGCCGGAAAGCGGCGATACGGCTTTGAGCTGAGCGGGCCGATCATCCCGAAGAAGAATGGCTTCGCTTTGGCGCTGGAGAAAAGGGACATCGATGAGTTCAATGTTGTTAACGCAACCGCACTCGATGCCAATGACAATCCGGCCCCATTCCGCCAAACGGTCGCCGCTCCGCAGCGGCTCTCGATTGCCTCTGCTCGCGGCGACTGGCAGGTAACGCCACGGGATGTTGCGACTCTGTCTTTTGCAGTCAACGTGAACAATCTCGGGAATCAGGGTGTTGGCGGGCTCACGCTTCCGGAAGCGGGCTATTCCAGCCTCGTAAGCGAATACGACCTGCGTTTGTCCAACGTGCTGACATTGAATTCGAATCTGCTGCATGAGACGCGCATCGGCTATACATGGAAGCGCACCGCGCAGACGCCGCTATCGACGGCGCCATCGGTGAGTGTGGCTGGGGATTTCATCGGGGGCGGCGCAACGGGCCAGAACCTGAACGACCGAGAGCGGGATCTGGAGATCGATGACGATGTCATGATGACCCACGGCAAACACGAACTGAAATTTGGCGCACAGTCCCTGGGCTTTTTCGTCCACAATTACGATCCGGATACTTTCAACGGTGCCTATGTCTTTGGAGGAGGCAGTGCCCCGGCCCTCGACGCGAACGGGCAACCGACCGGCCAGACGACTAGCATCAGCGCCATCGAGCAGTATCGGCGGGCGCTTCTCGGCCTTCCCGGCGGTGCGCCAACTACCTATCAGGTGAATACCGGGACGCCACTGGTGCCCTTCACGCAATGGCGATTGGCGCTCTACGCAGAAGACACGATCAAGCTCCTGCCTCGTTTCACGATCTCCACAGGACTCCGCTACGCTTTTCAGACCTCGCCCAAAAGCTTCGACAATCTGGCGCCCCGCGCCGCCATCGCCTGGGCGCTGGACAGGAAATCAACATGGGTCGTCCATCTTCGGGCTGGACTCTTCGATGCGCCTGCACCTCTCAGTTACGCAACGGATGTCTATCGGGTGAATGGCGTTCGTCAGCGCTCAGAGATCGTCTACTCGCCCAACTACGGGACTCCGCTCTCACCGTATCCGGGGTCGATTCAGGTCGCAACCATCAACCAGTTTGCGAGCAGGGTATCTCAGTTTTCGGCTGGCACCTTTCAGGCAGGCATTGAACACGACCTGCCTCACCACTGGCACCCGTCCGTCGGCTTCACGTATGGGGAAGACTGGGGCATCGTGCGTATGAGGAATGTGAATGCTCCGATGGTCGCCAGCAGCATCGGAGTTCCACCAGACCCAACCGCTGCTCTTGAAGCCCCGCGGCCGATTGCACCGAATCTCAACATCATGGAGTATCAGAATTCCGGTCACCTTGCGGGAAGCGTATCCGAGGCGAGTCTGACTCAGCAGAGTTACAAGAGGTTCGGATTTCATGTGGGATTCTGGTATGTGCATTTCCGTTCGGACGGTGGGGCCGGGGCTGTTATTCCGCAGTCCAGCTACAGCAATCGCGGTGAATCTTCCCGGCCCGACTGGCAGTCCAGCGGCGGAGACCTCGAGGCAACGTTTCATCTTCCGGAGAAGATCGATCTTGCGACGGAATTTTATGTGCATTCCGGCACACCCTATAACATCACCACCGGAACGGATGCGAACGGCGACGGCACCTTCAATGACCGGCCTTCGTATGTTTCCGGTCCCGGGCCAGGTGTCTACGACACCCAGTTTGGATATCTGACGGCGGATACGGTGAATGGCGATGTCCCGCGAAATCTGGGAACGATGCCTGCAGTGTTGCACCTTTACGCCAATCTCAGCCGAGCCTTTCAGTTGGCTCCCAAAGACAAGGGCCATCCGCGGACGCTTACCTTCAATGTCCGTGCCGCCAACCTGCTAAACCATACCAACACGACTGCGGTGGAATCGATTCTTTCATCAGCACTGGGGCAGCCGATTTCCGCCGAAGCCGCGAGGCGAGTAGAACTTGGAATCCGCTTTGACTTCTGATGGCGGGGTCCGCTGCCACGCCGCGAATGATTCGCTTCCCGAAACCGGGAAGGCTGCCAAGAGAGCCTTATGCGCGTCCACATTTCAGTGGAGGTTTGTTCATGCGCAAATTGTTTGCTTTCATACCTGTGCTGAGCGCGCTGCTTGCCTCAGCAGGAACGGCAGCCCGGGGCCAAACCGACGTGGCCGTAAGCGCATACGGCGCTTTCAATGGTTCAACAAACGGGAACGGAACCACGCAGAGCCCGTCGGACCAGGCTGGATTCCTGATTGAAGCGCGGTATATCAGGAACCCGCTCGTGGGCTACGAATTGACATACTCGTTCAATCGCGCAAACGAAGCATACATGAGCAGCATCGAGCCGCCTTGTCCCGCGGGCGGAACTACGCCGTGCGGCCCGACGAAAACGTGGGCGGCTGTTCCGGCGAATGCCCACGAAATTTCAGGCGATTGGGTCGCCTCTCTGAGGCTCGGCGCTTTCCGCCCGTTTGCCCTCGCTGGTGCTGGTGTCTTTGTCAGCGTGCCTGCCAGCGGCACGGTGATGACAACGACACAAGTCTGCGGGACCGTGAATAATCTCTGCTCGCAGACGACCGCTACGAGCAGCACGAGCATACAGACCACGGCCGTATTTGTGTATGGCGCCCGGGTGGACTGGACTCTGCTCCCTCATTTGGGAATTCGCGTTCAATACCGCGGCAATGTTTACAAGGCCCCGGAACTGGCCCAGGCATTTCGCTCCACGGGCAGCTTTACCCAATCCGCTCAGCCTGTGGCGGGGATTTTCTTTCGATTCTGACCCGTGGGCGCAGTCTTCTGAGGTGTTTCGGACCCGGCGGGTTCAGCTTTGTGCATTCTGGATCGTGACTGTGACATCAGTTTGGTGGGACTGTCCACCGTTTGCCTTCCCGGTCACGACGAATTGATATGTGCCTGCATATCCGATATAGGTCACGCCAGATCCTCCAAGGGTGAGACCTGCGCCGAGCAGGGCGATTACGATGACGAGGCGCCGCACGCGGAACCAACGGCGACGGACTGGCTCGATCAGCAGTGCTCCAGTGCCGAGTCCGGGAAAGAGAAAGCACAGTGCCAGCAGGAGTCCTTCAGCCCGGTGACCAGTATCCAGCCCATTCTGGAGCTGTGAACTGAAGCTCGGAACAGAAACCGTCAGCGTGGTGGATTGCGGGGCACCGCCGGACAGCGCGAGACTTTGCGATTGGAATGAGCAGGACAGGAATGCTGGCAGATTGCCGCAACTCAGATTCACAGTTCCAGAGAAACCGCCGGCCGGGGCCACAGCCACGGTAACGCTGCCGCTCGCACCGGAAGGCAGCGTCAGCGACGCCGGATTGACGGCGATGGTGAAGTTCCCCGCAGTTATGGATGCTGTGATCGATTCCGTGAGAACAGGTGAGGTGCTGGCGGCGAAGGAGTTGCTTCCGCTATACGCAGCCGTGATCGAGTGGGTCCCCTGCGTCAGAGACGATGTATTGAAGGACGCGCTGAGATTCGCGCCCAATGTTGCCGAGCCGAGATCGGTCGTGCCGTCGTAAAACGTGACTGTACCCGTGGGTGAACCGGAGCTGCTGATGGATGGGCTAACCGTCGAGGTGAACGTCACACTGCTGCCTACAACCTGCGGATTGGCGCTGGAGGACAGAGTTGTGGTGGTGGAAATCGTCGTCGGCGCAACGATGGTTTCGACCAGAACACCGGACGCGCTGCCAGCGAAATTGCTGTCTCCACTGTATGAGGCTGTGATGGAGTGACTGCCGAGCGCGAGAGATGAGGTCGTGAAAGCCGCGGTGAGACTTGATCCTAATGATGCCGATCCCAGCTTCGTCGTGCCATCGAAGAATGTCATCGTGCCGGAAGGAGTTCCCGATTCGTTCCCGAGCGGCGCAACGGTTGCCGTGAAGGTGACGCTGCTCCCGAGCGTCTGCGGATTGGCGCTGGAAGCGAGGGTGACGGCTGTAGTATTGGACGATCCGGAACGTGACTGGCTCGAAGCGCAGGCCGCAGTAGAGCTGCCGCTTGATGTCCCGCCTGGTGCGATTAGGAACGGTACACCCTGCACGCTCCCGAACTGCACGGCACCGGCAGTTCCATTACCCGCGCCCGATCCTGCGGACTCGTCACCGTAGGCAGCAAAGAGGTAGAGCGTGTGCAGTCCTACAGGGATATTTGCAAGACACACGTTGAAGCTCGCTGGATTCGCTCCTGCCGTGCCGACCGGTGCGGCTTTGGTCCACCCGTAGGCTCCTCCATCCACCTGGTAGTAAACGGCGGTCGGCGGGGGATTGACCGTAAGCGCGGAACCGGACACAGCGGTATACGAGCTCGTGACCTGAGCGGTGAAGATCGGAGAAGGGTTTTCTGTTTGGAACAGGTTCGTGGTGCTGACCGTCTGGGCGTCGGTCACTCCCACCACGCTCATGGTGAGCGGCACAGCCTGCAGCGGGCTGGGCGTAATGACGCCAATATTCGTCGCGCCAGCGGCGAAGTAAAGTTTTCCGTTTGCCGGGTTGACCGCCATGTCGCCTGCGTCATTGTTGAGAGGAATGGCGGCAAACGCATCGGTGGCGTCATCGATTGCCAGGATGCTGTAGTTATCGTTCGTATAGCCGTCTCCAGCACTCGCATACACTTGATTGGAGAGCTGATCAACAGTGGTGATAACGCCTGCCGACAGAGGCACCGTCGTCAGACCTACAAGCTTATTTGTGGTTCCATCGACCACGGCAATGAAGTTTGTTACGCTGCCGCCGCTGCCTTCCTGCCAGTCGGTGTAGATTCTGTTCGTCTGCAGATTGACGGCAAGGTGTCCGGCAACAGTTCCAGACATGGAAAGCGTAATGGTCGAAATTTGGTTGGTAGCGCCGTTGATGACCAGCAATGCAGCCCCGCTATTGCCGTTCGTAGAGGCGGGTATATAGACAGTGTTTGTATTCGGATTGACGACAACCTGTGCAAGACCAGAAGGTATGTCCAGGGTGGATGTCACAGCGTTTGTGTCCCCATCCAGAATGGACATCGTGCCGGCATCCTCGTTGACGACGTAGATCTTGTTCGTGACGGGATTGACGGCAATCGAAGATGGGTAATTCCCAACCGGCACGACCGTTGTCTCGTTTGTTACGCCATCGATTACGATGAGCTCATTCTCATCACTGGCTGCTACGTAGATTTTGTCGGTCACCGGATTGAGGACAATGGCGGAAGCGCCGACATAGGGTACGGGGATGGATCCCACAACCGTCCTGGTAGCGCCATCGACCACCGAGATCGTGCTGTCATAAGCATTGACAACATAGGCCCTATTCGTAACGGGATTCACCGCCACCCACGAAGGTGCGCTGCCGACCGGCACGGCTGTTGTCGTATCGGATGCCGTATCGATGAGAATGAGCGAATTTGCATAGGGGTCGCACTGGAACATTACGCCGGTAGCAGGGTTAAAGGCTATACCCGCTCCGGGATATAAATTGGGCGTGCCCGCCACCCCGGTGGAAATGGATTTTACTGTGTTAGTTGCCCCAACGATGGCTACAACGGCATCGCTCGCCGTATCGGGAACATAGATCCGGTCCGTCCTGGGATCAAGAGCAATCGCTCCGGACCCACCACTGCCTGCAACTTCAGTGACATCATTCGTCGCACCATCAATCACGCTGACCAAGTCCCCTGCGGAATTGGTCTCCGTTCCGTCGTTCGCTACATAAATCTTGTCGGTTAGGGTATTCACGGCGATTGCCAGCGGATGAACACCCACCGTCACCGTCGAGGTCGCATTCGTCGCGCCATCGATCACGCTGACGGTGCCGCCGGCAGAGCTCGGGACGTAAATCCGATCCGTCAGGGGATTGATGGCGATCGATGCCGGAGCACTGTCCACTGGAATGGTAGCCGTCGAGGAGGTTTTGCGGTTCAGAGCTGTGACTGTGTCGTCGCCCTGATTGACGACATAGACAACGTCGGTTGTCGGGTTCACGGCGACGGACACCGGCATGGCCCCGACAGCCGAGTTCGCGGTCGTACCTGTCCTACCGTTGATGATCGTAAGGTTGTTGCTCTTTTGATTGACCACATACACGTTGTCGTCGACAGGATTCACCGCGACCGCCACAGGCATGGAACCGACAGCGACTGTGGATGTGTTGAATGTCGCTCCGTCGATGATCGTCATCGAGTTGTCGTCACGGTTGACGACGAAGACCTGGTTCGAAGCCGCATTGACCGCCAGTGCGGCGGGAGCATGGCCCGTCGTCACTGTGGCCAGCACCGCTTCGGTCATACCATTGATCGCGGTGACGGTGCCGTCGCCCTCATTCGCCACATACAGGATGCCGGTATTCGGATCTACTGCAACCGATGAAGGGGATGATCCCACGGCAATCGTCGAAGTGGAGTTGGAGAACTCGTTGATCGCGGTAATGGTGTCTGAATCCCGATTGGCGATATAAATCATGCCGAGGACGGGATCGGTGGCTGCGGCGGCCGGATTGGCTCCCGCAGCAAGATCGTCGACGATTGTTTGTGCGGACGAGACCGCCGATCCAACCATAAGACACCAGGGAACTACGAAAGCAGCCGACCAAGCGGCACTCCGCTGACTCAACATCTGCAGCCACTCCAGCGTTAGTACAAGTGAATGCAGTTTAGACGAATGTGGTGCTGTCCGGAGAGCCTGTCTGAGCGCCGGATAGACGGTCAGTCACGTAGTGAAGCACTCGCTGATACTCAACCTTCTCCTGATGCAAACCAGATTTGACTTGCGCCAATTTTGTAAAATCACAACATTCTGCATGGAGAGTGGAAGGAATATGAGGCTATTGTCCGTGGCTGTTCTGCTGCTTGCCATCGGCAGCCTGGATGTTGCAGGCGCTGCTGCGACGCATCTTCCGAAGTTCAGGAATGGCGCATCTTCGACCGGATGGATCAGCTTCGAGTTCCGGGATGGAAAGGAAATCTTCATCCCGGCGAAGATCAATGGCCATGAAACCGAAGTGCTCCTGGCAAACGGCCTCCTGACCCCTGATATCGATAAGGGATTCGCCGCCTCAATCGGTCTTTTCCACACCGCTGGCTCCGGAAGCTCACAAGAGAATGATCTTGATGCGGACGGCGTGATTCATGGTCTGCAAATCCAGATCGGCAATCTGACGTTACCGGAAACAGACGCTTCCGAGGTTGACTTCGCTGCGCTCTCCAGGCACCTTGGGCATCCAGTGCCGCTTTTGCTGGGCGACAATGCGTTCGACGGCCTGGTGATGGACATCGACTTTGCCCATCACCGGATTGCGTTGCGCGATCCTTCCAGACTCCAGACACCGGCTGGCGCAGCAAGAGTTCCCATCATCCGGGCCGAGGGAAACTTCCTGGTGCCTTTTTCCATCGAAGACGCAGCTCCGGTGGACTTTGAACTGGGCCTCGGCAATTCGGGAGATCTGCTGGTCTATCAGTCCTACTACAAAGCGCACAAGCTTCTGGAGGGGCGGCGACTCTCGAAGAGATTGGGCATCGGGAGCGGAGGCATTGTTCCTGAACCAATCGGGACGCTGAGGAGCGTTCAATTCGCAGGCTTCGGATTCGAGAATATGCCGGCGGCATTTATCCCGGCGAGTCTGGCAGGAACCCAATCCAGCACGATTGCGGGGGACCTCGGTCTCCCCCTGCTTGCCCGTTTCCGGCTGATCATCGACTATTCGCATAATTGGCTTTACGCGATTCCCTATGCCGACAGCATCCATGAGCCGTTTCCGAAGGACCGGCTGGGTTTGTGGCTGAACAAAAAAGATGCAGGGCTTACAGTCGAATTCGTGGCGCCGGACAGTCCGGCTTCGAGTGCTGGCTTCCGGATCGGTGACAAAGTCGCGCAGATCGATGGAAGAGCTGCGCAGGCGTGGTCTGAGATGGCTCTCGCCGACCTCCGATACCGTCCGGCTGGAAACAGTCTGGTTTTCACAATGCAGGACGGCAGCGTCCGACGGGTAAAGCTGGCGGACTACTTCTGATCGGAATATAAGCCAAAGAACAAGCAGGCTTATGGTTGAGGAACTTGCCACTCTCCGCTGGTCAGTTGAAGTCCTGCCGTTTCGCTGTCTCTCGATGCGCCGTTGAGGACGGTGGCAATGACGGGAAAAGCCTGCTGCATGTCGGGGCGCTTTGCCCACGCTGCGAGGTTCGCGATCTTGTAGGTGTAGGTGACCTCGACCTGCGAGGACGATCCCGTCCATTTGAGAATGGAATCGACCTGCTTCTGGCCGTAGCAGAAGCCGTCCGTTCTTCCGGAGTCAGTCATGACGGTTTGGAGAAATTCCCGCCCTTCGCTACTCGGCGCATATCGTTTGACGGGCTCAGGCTTGCGCGGGCTGAGGGACAGGGAGTCGGCCAGGCTTCGAACGACCGCGGTGGTGTCGGTCGCGCTTACCAGCCCAGCGTGCTCCAGAGCAGTGAGCTTGCCGGATGTTCCATTCAGAGCATTGTGTCCTGAGACGGGAACGTCGATGGGAAGCTGACCGCCGACAGAGATGCAGACCTTGCCCTGGTTGGCAAGGTATCGATCAATAGCCGCCCTGAAATTGGCGGTGCTCGGCCTGCTGACACTATTGCAGGCGGTCAGAAGGAAGGCTACGGCGAGCGATATGGGAACAGACCGTCTCAATGGTTTGTCCTCCTGTACAGGCGAAGCCGTCACTGTAGCCGGCCTCTCCTCGGATTCAATTCCTTCAGTGCCGCCTCGATGAAGTCGCTTACTCCGTCGTGCATCTGGTCACGCCGCGCAAAAACGACAGTTTCGACATAGATCAGCTGGTCGGTGAGCGGTTTGAACAGCACTCCTGGATGCCGGAAACGCGCCGCAGACTCGGGCACAAGAGCGATTCCCAACCGGCTCGCGGCCAGATCGATCCCCTGAATGATTGCCCTCGCCTCGTGCAGGTTGTGAGGCTCAATGCCGATTCCAAAGAGGTACTCAGTGACCTGCCGGTAGAAGGCCGGATGTACCGAACGGGGCATCCAGTAGATCGTTTCGCCGACGAGGTCGTGAATGGAGAGGCGTATCCGGTCTCTGAACGGATGCTCGGCGGAGATGCAGGCGGCGAAGTTTTCCCGCGCAATCGGCGCAATCCAGAGATCCTTGTCCTGGATCGGGGCTACCCCGAATCCAATGTGCAGCAGCCCTCGCAACACTTGGGTAACGAGGTGAACCGTGGTGTCCGCCTTCAGGATGATTCTTGAGAAGTCGGAGCCGGAAATGCTCTGCCGCTCAAGGTACGGCAGCACGATTTCGTGGATGTACAGGGAGTGTCCGATCAGCAGGGGGCGTCTGTTCTTCACGGAGAGGTAGATCGCCTGATCGAATCCCCGCTGGACATGATCGATGGATCGGCGAAGCTCGGGGATTGCGCGACGTCCTTCGTCCGTGAGCTCGAACCCTTTCAGGCTTCTGCGGAAAAGCTCGACGCCCCAGGTACTTTGAAGCGTCCTTAGCTTCCGACCGACATTGGAATGGCTGGTATGCAGACGCTCCGCGGTTCGTCCCAGATTTCCTTCTTCCGACAACACCAGAGCGCACATAAGAGCCTCAGTGGAGACATGGGGGAACATGTTTCACCTGGACCTTATCTGATTTGGGTGGAAGACGTCCCGGGGATCTGCCTACCGTCGCTATCTATCTATAAAGAGTGTCTGAAGAGGAGAAATCTGCCGAAGAAAATTTGCGATGCGGCCTTTAGCAGGCATCGGGCGGCTGTCTGCGGCTCGTTTTTTGCGAAGGCAGGAACAGCTCGGCCACGGGCCGCTTCAGGGCGCGCGCCAAGCGTTCGAGGCTGTCGAAAGAAGGCCCGCGCTGGCCCCGTTCAATGAGGTTGAGAAAGTTCAGGGACATGGATGCCTTCTCCGCAAGCTGTTCCTGCGTCAAGCCTTGCTGGTGTCTGACCTCGCGCAGCCGCGCGCCGAATTGCTTCCGAAGAGTACTCACTGATGTGAGTCTTCGCAATCGGCCTGCGGGTGAACACCAACGCTGAGTGTGTGTATCTCATTTGCACATACTCTGAGTGTGTGGTAACAGAGAGAAGCAGCCGGCATGCCATGCTGGAGCCCGCGTGCCGTGGGGGAACACGGCGCGCGGCGCTTCCAGCGTGTTTACTGGAGTCAGGGGGTGGGGCGAACCCGCTGTCCGATCCGGCCTTCCACCGGCCTTCTCCTTAGCCCATCTTTTAAGGGCAGGAAACGCGGGAATTGTGAAAGCTCTGCAAATTCAGAAATTTAGTTCGGCAGATTTCTCCCCCTGGACCACTCTTCATATGTAAAGAGCCAAATTTGTTTCCTTTTCAGCCCAAACCGGAGCGGCGCACCAGTTTCGAGGACATCTTCTTCGAGCACTATTCGCGCTTGCTCGAATGGGCTCTGCAACTCACTCGGCGGGATCGCTCCGAAGCCGAGGACCTGGTACAGGAGTTGTATGTCAGGTTTGCGCGGCTCGACACCAGCTCGCAACACATTGAGAGCGCCGAGAACTACCTGTTTTCGGTCCTTCGCAACCTGCATTATGCGCGGATGAGACGGGCGCGCACGAGCGCGATGGATGACCTGTCCATCATCGACTACGAGTCGGCCCAGCGCGGACTGCGGGCGGTGGACCGCAGCGAGCTTCTGTTTGTCAGGTCCGATCTTCACCGGATTTGCGATTACCTTTGTAGCCGCAAAGATACCTCGCGCGCGGCGAGCATCTTCATCCTTCGCTACTTTCTCGGGTATTTCCCGAACGAGACGATGAAGGTCGTTCAGTCGAGCAGAGTGGCTGTAGACAAGGCAATTCAGGCCGTGCGCCGGGAGGCGCGTCTGGACCTAAGACGTCCCGGCGCCATTCGCTCGATCGGTGGCAACCGGGAGCCAAAGGCGCGCAGTTCCAACAACCGCGTGGATGAGCAGAACCTCTTCCTTGCGCTTCGGGCAAAGATATTTGCTTCCTGTACGGGAGAATGTTTTGGCCGCGCGGCTCTTGAATCGAAGTATGCGCAACTCGGCCACAGTTTTACTGCGGAAGAACTGGCCCATCTTGTCAGTTGCTCCACCTGTCTCGATCAGGCCAACCAAATCCTTGGGCTTCCGCTCCTCGAAGAGCGCTCCCCGGACGAGACCATCGGCAGGAATACACCGCAGGGCCCGGACGGTTCTGCCGGATCGACTCCGACTCTGGTGTCAAACCGTTCGCCGCGCAAGAGGAATGAGCTGGAACGGAGAAGAGTACGGTTGCAGCGTTACGCCGAGGAGGTCGATCAGCATCGTCCGCAGCGGTTGTTGATCGTGGTCGATGGTGATGTCCGCGCGTCGCAGAAGGTGACCGCGCCTTTGAGCGAGCTGCGGGTGGAGCTTGGCCGGACGGAAAAGCCCTCGTTTATCGAGGTTCTCAGTGAGCAGGGGATATGTCTGGCCTTCGTTCTCGTGAGGCAGCCCGTTCCCGAGGTAGATCTGTGCCAGTCTCAGGAAACGGAACTGAGCGACGACCGCGGGATAAAGATTGTTGTCTCATTCACAGAAGAGACGCCGGCAATCCAGGTGGTTTACCGTGATCCACTCGTCGCGGCCGAATCTGAAGAAGCCGAAACTCCAGCCGAGACCCCGGCAATCCTAAGACAGGGCGCAGTTTTACCGACACTGGCCGCATTCGACAGACCACGAGTTCCTGGACGGTCGGGAAACCTATGGTCATGGATCACAGAAATTCCTTTCCTGAAGATGAATCCTTTTCTTGTGAGCGCCGTGCTCTTCGGCCTCTGTTCCATCGCCTGCTTCCTGCTGTGGACGCGAAGCGGTCCGCGTATCTCGCCTAGAACCTTCCTCAATCGTGCTGAGCAGTCGGACGCTACTGTTCTCAAATCTCCAAATCCGGGAGTGATCTATCAGAAGGTAAGGATCAGCACTCAGGGGCATTCCATTGAACGCGCCATCTACCGCGATCCCGAAAACAAGCGTAGGCCTCGACCGCAGCACCTCGACGCCACGGCAAAGAAGTTCAGGGAAGAACTGGTGGTCGCCGGCGTGGACTGGAACGATCCTCTCTCCGCAAGCAATTACGCCCAATGGCATAACCGTCAGCCGGTGAAGGAAGATGCCGTCACGCAGACGGGCCGGAATCTGCTGACGCTGACGACATCGACGGACTCGGCCAGCCCGGTCCTGAAGGAATCGCTCACCGTTCGGGAAAGCGACTTTCATCCGGTGGAGCGCACCATCGAGTTGAGGGATGAGGGAACGGTCGAGATCGCGGAGCTGAATTACGATGTCATGCCCTGGGCCGCAGTCAACCAGGACCTGTTTGAACCCGTGCTGGGTGCTTCGGCTGCCGTCCCTGGCAGCATTCATCCCTCTCTGTCCATCCCTTTGCCTCATGTGCTGTCGGACCTGCAGCTCGACGAGGCCGAATTGGCGGCTCGACTGGTTCTTCACGAGCTTCATGCGGATCAGGGAGAGCAGATTCGTCTGACGCGCACCCCACAGGGGATCGATGTAAAAGGCGTGGTCGAAACGGATCAGCGCAAAGAGCAGATCGTCTCTCAATTGCTGACAGTCGAGAACGTCCATCCTTCGATTCTGAGCGTGCAGGAGATTGAGGATTCGCCTCCGTCCGGCCCGCTTACAGAGACCGACCCCGTGCAAGCCTATTCCGTGGATAGTCAGCCGTCCCCTCTCGAAATATACATGCGGGAGAAGGGACTGCTCCTCACCGGCCTGGCGACAACTTCTCAGCAGTTGCTGGATGGTTCCCTCCGCATCCAGCAGGCGGAAACCCACCTCGTCGAACTGCGGCAACGCTTCGCCAACCCGAGTCAGCTTCCGGCGAACCTGCAGCGCCAGCTTGTTGCCCTCTCCCAAAACTACGTGGCAGCAATTCAGGCGGGTCTCGACGCCAACCAGCGTGCGCTTGCCTCGCTGGGGCTGATCGGTACGGAGTCCTCTGGCCCCTCAGCGGTCCCCATCGCTGACTTAAGCGACGAGGTACGCCAGTACCAGCAGCTCTGTCAGGAACTCATTGCCTCTGGAACCGGGCAGCCCCGGCCCGCTTCCGCCATTGCCAGCGATCTCGTGGAATCCGACGCGCTCATACGCGAACAAATCGCACAGAACCAGGTGTCACCTCCGGCGGCACCCAACAGCAAGTAAATCCACATTACAGGAGCAGATGACGATGATTCGCCAGCTTCGCGTTCTACTTGTATCAATTTTCCTCATCGGTCTGGGATTGACTGCCTTCGCGCAAAACACGCAGATCCAGGGCCAGGTCGCCGACAATTCCGGAGCTGTCATCACGAAGGCGCTCGTCCGCGTTGTGGATCAGCGGACGGGCACTGAACGCAAAGTTGAGACCAACGGTAGCGGTCAATATGTCGTGCCGGGTCTGGTTCCGAGCCTCTACAAGGTCTTCGTCCAGGCAACGGGATTCAGTACGGCGGTGAGCACGCCGATCACATTGACCGTGGGCCAAAATGCCGTTCTCGATTTCAAAATGCGGGTGGGACAGGCATCTCAAACGGTCACCGTTAATGCGGGTGGCTTCCAAATTAATACGACAGATGGATCAGTGAGTACGGTGGTCGGCCGTCAGTTCGTTGAGAACACACCATTAAATGGTCGCAGCTTCCAAGACCTGATTTTACTTACGCCGGGTGTTGTCACCTACAGCCCACAAACAGAAGCCGGCCTGGGAGCCAGTGGGGACTTCAGCGTAAACGGTCAAAGGACCGAATCTAATTACTACATGGTGGACGGGATCGCAGCCAACACTAATCCCGGAACAGCAGGCGTGAGCGGCAATGCGTCTAGCGGCAATGTGCCATCCTCAACGGCCCTCGGAACAACGCAAAGCCTCGTCTCAGTAGATGACCTTGAAGAATTTAGCGTAAATAGTTCGACATATTCGGCCGAATATGGCCGAACGCCTGGTGGTCAGTTCTCGTTCGTTACTCGTTCCGGCACAGACCACCTTCATGGAGACATCTACGACTATCTTCGGAACAACTATTTCGATGCAAACGACTGGTTCAACGATCACTACGACATCGCACAATCCGCTCTGCGCCAGAACGATTTCGGAGGTACGCTCGGCGGCCCTATTAGCATTCCAGCCATCTATAGTGGCAAGGGAAGGTCCTTCTTCTTCATTTCTTACGAGGGCCTTCGTCTCACACAACCGCAGGCAGCTTCACTTCAATATGTACCTTCCCTTTCGCTGCGAGAGCAGGCACCCACTGCTCTTCAGCCGATCCTGAATGCATTTCCACTGCCTACGGTGGGGGGGCTGTATTTTGGAATTGGACTTGCAAAGTTTCTACATTCTTATTCTCTTCCGAGTCAAATCGACTCTACAAGCATTCGCGTCGATCAGACGCTGTCGAAAAGAGTCAAGTTCTTCTTTCGTTTCAGCGACTCGCCCAGTAGTTCAGCCAGCCGCCAGCTATCAGTCTACGAGCCAACATCGAATTCGAGCCGTACTTACGCTGGGGGCTTGACAGTACAGTTGTCCGACTCTCTAACCGACAACCTTAGGCTAGGCTACGGTTACGCAGCATCCAGCCAGTCATTCACGATGGATTCGTTTGCTGGTGCTCAGCCTATAAACTTGGCGCAGGCTTTAGGGGCGGGTGACTCCCCGAACGCACAGGGCGAAATCGATATTTTCGTTCCAGGTACTGGAGGATCTCTTCTCGACACGGAGGGTGCAGACAATCGCACCAAGCAGTGGAACCTTACAGATTCTCTACTTTTTCTTGATGGGAACAACACCATAAACGTCGGGATTGACTACAGGCGAATCGCCTCACCCTTCATACCCAGCAGCCCAACAGCTGTATACCTCTTTGAAGGCGCAGACGAAGTCACAGCAAACAACGCACTTGTAGCGGAGGGAATTGTATCTGACGGCGCCACACCGATTTACCATGAATTCTCAGCCTACGCACAGGATGAGCTACGGATCACTCCACGAGCAACTCTTTCGTTCGGGCTCAGATGGGAATTGAACCCTCCTCCTGGAGCAGCCAATGGCGACCTTCCATATGTGCTCCAGGGAGACATCAATGATCCCAGCACTCTTTCATTAGCCCCGCGTGGCACACCACTCTGGAAGACTACCTGGTATAACTTCGCTCCTCGCCTGGGTCTTGCTTGGATCGCCAACAGAA
>Ga0335072_10003435_pt1 | contig 23885 bp, 17 predicted proteins | sample Lox_Sample_21_FD_206725 | JGI IMG/M metagenome (GOLD analysis project Ga0335072, IMG submission 206725) | Soil microbial communities from Loxahatchee National Wildlife Refuge, Florida, United States - Lox_Sample_2.1 | ecosystem: Environmental > Terrestrial > Soil > Wetlands | place: USA... | reverse complement strand
GATAAGTTGTCGGTGCTGGGAGCTACTTCGACCTCGACGGTGCTGTCTTCGCCGGTGGTGCGGCGGGAGTATCATGCGCGGCAGATCGAGGCGTTCAACAAGTTTCTCTGAAATGCTCATACAATCGAATAAGGGGGGGCTCCGGGGAACCGGATGGGCCCGTCTGCGAGGCTCGTGCGCGGCAGTATGTATAGTGGCGCCTGGCCATAGCGTGAGGCGATGGGAGAGGACGAAGTGCCTGGATTCAGAGTGTATGCGGACGCAAATGCTACTACACCACTGCTGCCGGAGGTGTTCGAGGCGATGCGTCCCTACTGGTTGGAGCATTTTGGGAACGCATCTTCGATCCACATGGATGGGCAGCGGGGACGGCGGGCGGTGGAGCAGGCGCGGGAGACGCTGGCGCGGTTCTTCGGCTGCCAGCCCGCGGAGGTGGTGTTCAACTCGGGGGGCACGGAGGGGGACAATACCGCGATCTTCGGCCTGCTGCGGGCCGGGGATCACCTGATCACCACGTCCATCGAGCATTCGGCGGTGCTGCAGGCAGCCGAACGGGTGGCGCAGCGCGGCGTGGAGGTGACGTATGTTGCGCCCGGACGGAACGGGCTGATCGATCCCGAGGCGATCCGGGAGGCGATGCGGCCGGAGACGCGGCTGATCAGCGTGATGCTGGCCAACAACGAGACGGGGATGATCCAGCCGGTGGAAGAGATTGGAAGAATCGCGGCCGAGGCGGGCGCTTACTTCCACATCGATGCGGTGCAGGGAGCGGGGAAGATTCCGTTCGACGTGAAGCGGTTCGGGTGCCATCTGCTCTCAATCAGCGCGCACAAGGTCCATGGACCCAAGGGCGTGGGGGCGCTGTATGTGCGGCGGGGAACACCGGTGGAGCCGCTGCTGGTGGGGGGAAGCCACGAGCGGCGCAGGCGCGCCGGGACCGAGAACGTGCCGGGGATCGTGGGGCTGGGCAAGGCGGTGGAGCTGGCCATGGGCAGCCTGGAAGACGGAACGATGGAGCGCGTGGCGGCGCTGCGCGACCGGCTGGAAGAAGGAGTTTTGCAAATTGGCGGGTGCGGCGTGAACGGCGGGCCGGACGCACCGCGGGTGGCGAACACGACCAACATCTGGTTCGACCAGGTGGAGGGCGAGGCGCTGGTGATCGCGCTGGACCTGAAGGGCGTAGCGGTTTCGGGCGGGTCAGCGTGCCACTCCGGGGCGACCGAGCCGAGCCACGTGCTGATGGCGATGGGGCTGGACAAGAACCGGGCGCGCGCGAGCCTGCGCTTCAGCCTGCTGAAGACGGCCACCGAGGCGGATGTGGATCATCTATTGCGAGTGACGCCCGAGGCGGTGGAGCGGCTGAGAGCGCTTTCGCCGGTGGCGGCGGGGACGGCGGGGTAAAAACGAGCGGAGCGAGCGGGGTTAGCGGAGCTGGATCAGAGCCACGACTAACTCCGCTAGCGCCGCTAGCCGCTAACTCCGCTTCCACAGAGGGACTGATGACCGAGAACACAACCATTGCCGTAGCCATGTCCGGAGGGGTGGACTCCTCGACGGTGGCGGCGCTGCTTGCCCGCGAGGGCGACCGCTCCGCGGACTCGCCAAATGCCTCCGCGGACACGCGAAATCCCTCGGCTGCCTCGCGAAATGCGGTGGTGGGGCTCACGCTGCAGCTCTGGGACCAGACGCGGCTGGCGGGCAAGCACGGGATTCCGGAGGCACCCAAGGCGGGGCGGTGCTGCTCGCTCGACGACGTCTACGACGCGCGGCGGGTGGCCGAGCACCTGGGCATTCCCTACTACGTGGTCAACCAGGAGGAGCGGTTCGAGCGCGATGTGGTGCGGCCGTTTGTGGGCGAGTACCTGGCCGGCCGCACGCCCATTCCCTGCTCGCTGTGCAACAACCACCTGAAGTTCGACCAGTTGCTGCAAACGGCGCGGTCGATCGGGGCGGAGCGGATTGCGACGGGACACTACGCGGTGAACGAGTACGATCCCGATCGCAAGCGCTGGATTCTGAAGCGGCCGGCGGACCTGAAGAAGGACCAGACCTACTTCCTGTTCGGCCTGACGCAGGAGCAGCTTGCGCACACGCTGTTTCCACTGGGCCGGATGACCAAGCCGGAGGTGCGGGAGACGGCGCGGCGGCACGGGCTGCAACTGGCCGAGAAGCCCGATTCCCAGGAGATCTGCTTCATTCCCGGCGGCGACTACAAGCAGTTCCTCACCGCCTATCTTGAGGAGCAGGGCGAGGCCTTTCCAGAGACGGCAGGGGAGCTGGTCGCGTCGAACGGCGAGGTGCTGGGGCGTCACGAGGGGACATTTGGTTTTACCGTGGGCCAGCGCAAGGGGCTGGGCGTGGCATCGCCGTCGCCGTTGTACGTGCTGCAGGTGGACCCTGCGAGCCGGCGGGTGACGGTGGGCGCGGACGCGGAGCTGCTGACGCGCGAGCTGCGGGCGCGGCGGCTGAACTGGATCAGCATTGCGCGGCTGGAGGGTCCGATGCGGGTGAGGGTGAAGATTCGGCACCGGCACGAGCCGGCGTGGGCCACGCTGGAGCCTGCGGGCGAGGACGAGGTAACGGCGATCTTCGACGAGCCGCAGCGGGCAGTGACGCCGGGGCAGGCGGCGGTGTTCTACGACGGGGACGAGGTTGTGGGCGGAGGCTGGATCGAGCGGGCGCGGCCGAAGTTGCGGGCTTAGTGCCTGTTTACACTACCAGGGATGGAAGCCGAAGGGACGGGGCCAATTTTCCCCATTTCGTCGTCCCTCGTCGCTAGCAGATACGCGGTATCATCCCCAATCACTCAAGGGTCATATTTGCCGGTCGCCCAGAGTCCTTCTGACGAATGCCTTGGCGGCTTGTCAACGGCTCCCACGCCCGCGCGAGGTGAGGCAATAGCGTCTTCGTCGAATTTATAGCGGGCTTTAACATCTGGCAATAAGGCGGGAATATTTTCCGGTTAGTCGCCAATGCGGACAATGCCCCCGGAGACGGCTTTGCCAGGGTCGGAGCCTCCCCGAAGCGACGTTCGGGCATCCAGGCAATAGTTGATGCAATTTCAAACGTCACCTTGGCCGGTCATTCGGCCGGAACCACGCCAACCGGCAGAAGAGTGCGAAGAGCGAACTGACTACTTCATAGAGCATTCATAGCTCTCCGCGGCGATGGATCTGGGATCCACGTTGGGGCGGCTTGTTGAGCGCAGCCTGTGCCTGGTGCGTCTGATGGTCTCGGCTTCAGACTTGTGAAAGACTATCTGGTTGTAGTGCGCGGTTGCGCTCCGAGGTGAAAGAAGACGCACAACCCTATGGGCTCTGGCTGGAAGCACCTGAAGCCTGCCGAGTTTGCGGGAGACAGGCGGAGTATCGTTTCTGCCGCTGCCGTGGATGGATACCGTGCCGAAGTTCGTCCAAGTTGACGAGCAGACGTCCGTGAGATGGGAACCGGTAACGCGCAGGCGCGTCCGGCGCGGGTAGAAGCTATGGAATCATGGCTCGAAGAGATCCGCGAAGCGGTGAAGCATGCGCTGGCCAACTCGCCTGCGTTGCAGAGCACGCCATTTCTGGCTAACGGAGGGTGAGATGGAGTTGGCGGGGTTTTCGCTGATCGCCGGAGAGCAGACGAAGAAAAGTGGTGCAGAGTTCCGCGCCACGAATCCGGCGACTGGCGAGGAGATCGGGCCGGCCTTTTTCTCGGCTTCGGGGGAGGACGTGGACCGGGCTGCGCGCGCGGCGCAGGAGGCCTTCCTCGTGTGGCGGCATGCGAGCGGCACGCAACGGGGGCGAGTGCTGCGATCCATCGCGGACGGCCTCGATGCGGCTGCCGACGGGCTGGTGCAACGCGCGCAGCTTGAGTCGGCGCTGCCGGAGGCGAGGCTGCGCGCAGAGACGCTGCGCACCAGCAATCAGCTGCGGCTCTTTGCGCAGCTGGTTGAGGAGGGATCGTGGGTGAACGCGCGCATCAATACGGCGATGCCCGACCGAAAGCCGGTCCCGCGTCCGGACATCCGGTCGATGCTCCAGCCACTGGGTCCGATAGCGGTATTTGGAGCGAGTAATTTTCCGCTGGCGTTTTCGGTGGCGGGCGGCGATACGGCATCCGGACTTGCCGCTGGCAATGCAGTGGTGGTGAAGGCGCACCCGGCACACCCTGGAACGAGCGAGCTGGTGGGAAAGATTATCGCGGAGAGCATCCGGAGCTGCGATGCTCCGGGTGGGCTGTTTTCGCTACTCTTCGATGCCGGTCTTGAAGCTGGGCAAGCACTGGTGCAGCATCCGCTGATGCAGGCCGTTGGGTTCACGGGTTCTCGCAGGGCCGGACGAGCGCTGATGGATCTTGCCGCGCAGCGGCCGCAGCCGATTCCCTGCTTCGCCGAGATGGGGAGCACCAATCCGGTGTTTGTGCTGCCGGGGGCGCTCAAGGCGCGGGCGGAGCAGATTGCGAAGGGGCTGTTTGGGTCGTTCACACTGGCTGCGGGACAGCAATGCACCAAGCCGGGCATGGTGTTTGTGCCAAATCAACCCGAGAGCGAGCCGCTGTTGATGGAACTGCGGGGACTGACCCGCGAGAGTGCTGCCATGACGCTGCTTACGCCGGGGATTGCGGCCAGCTACAGGGCATCGCTTGAGGCCCGGCGCGGCGCGGACGGGATGGCAATGAGCGAAGCGGCTGTGGCGCACAACTGGTGTGGCGCAGCGGCGGCGCTGCTGGAGACGGAGATCGATGCATTTCTGAGGCAGCCGGAACTCAGCGAGGAGGTCTTCGGTCCGACGTCACTGGTAATCCGCTACGGCGAGCGCGAGAAAATGATGCGCGCCGCCGCAGAACTCGAAGGGCATCTGACGGCGACTGTGCTCGGCACGGAAGAGGACCTGGCGGAGTACCGCGAGCTGATCGCGATCCTTGAACGCAAAGCGGGCCGCCTGATTTTCAATGGATACCCAACGGGAGTGGAAGTGTCGGACGCCATGATGCATGGCGGACCCTATCCGGCGACCTCGGACAGCCGGTTCACATCGGTGGGCGCGCCCGCCATTCTGCGCTTCGCACGGGTGGTGTGCTATCAGGGATGCCCAGACGCGATGCTGCCGGAGGAGTTGCGCGATGCGAATCCGCGAGGAATCCTACGAATGATAAACGGCAGCCAGACGCATGAGCCGATTGCGCAGAACCGATCTCACCGATAGCCATGGCTCGCTATGCCAGCCTTCCGAGCCCGCATCGATGAAATCTCAGATGGATTGTCGAACGATCAGCGCGAAAGCCGGTCGGGAGACTCCTCCAAGTGTCAGCGCAATGCAATTCCGCCGCTTACAACTTGTTGGCAGAGTAATTATTACCTATGTGGGATTGTCGTCGTGTCGCGCTGCGCAGTAGATTCAGACAACAGCGTCAAATCAATGCGTTGGTGGGCGTTGTTCCCTGTATTTGAGTAACCTACAACCCGAGAACCGCAGAACGGCGACGATAGATAAGCGTCTTCCGCTCTAATACAAATCCCCAGCCGAAGGAGCGATTCACCATGAGCACAATCGCGGGAGTAGCTGTTCTCGCGCCGGACGTCAGGTCCCAGGCCGCGATTCAGAAATCGATCGAGGCAACTGTCGATAAACTGATCGCAACGTTGCCGGATCCTCGCCAGCTGACGGGCGAGCAGCGGCGCGGCATTATCGCGCGCTACACCGCGGTTCTTGAAGGCAATTTCATCTACTGGATGACGGCGACTCTTCTGGCCACCCAAGCGGCGGATGCGCGGCCAATCATACTTGAGAACCTCCACGAGGAGACCCGCGATGCTCACCCGCACATGATGCGGAAGTTCGCGATGGCGGCGGGCGCTTTCCCAAACGATCGAGATGCTCTGGCGGTGCACGACGATCTGACGAAGATGCGCCTGTTCCTGGGCCGACTCTGCGGCGTGCAGTCGCTGGCCACCATGGCTTTTTTTGAGGGCTTCATTCAGAAGTTCATGCCCTTCCTGGCAAGCCTCGCGGCTGAGCAGGGATCGAAGGAAATGGAATATACGGATGTGCACGGCGTATGCGACATTGCACACACCGCGGGCCTCTACGAGGCTTTGTGGGAAGAGATGGCCGTCGATCCGCTTCCCGAGGGAACCGATGTGATGGAAGGCGTCTACCTGTTGCGCGATCTGGTGGAGCAGATTCTCCGTCCGAAACCGGCTGCCGCCTGAAAGGCCCTATTGGCTGGGTCTGCGGATGCGCGGACCCGGGATGTGGGGGAAAGCCGTCGCCGGTTCCTCCGCGAAAATCCTGAGATTCTCCATTCCGGCCGATGGCGGTTCATAGCTCTGCCGGAACAGGTCACAGTTTTCAAGGTGCTCGTAACGATGACGATTCGCTCTGCCATCACTGGCCAATTCAAAAAGGTTGCGGAGGAACACGGGCGAGCGCTGGCGGCTCTGAATGACGACATGCCGCTTCTCGATTCCGGGCTCGATTCTCTATGTTTCGCCGTGGTGGTGACCCGGCTCGAAGATTCCCTTGGAGTGGATCCGTTCGCGGCGGAAGGGGTACTGTTCCCCATCACTTTTGGGGATTTTGTTCGCCTGTACGAGGCGTCGGCGCGGTAGTTATGCCACCTCTGATCGGATCCTGGCCATCTCCGGAAGCCTTGCACGCCGAGTCTCTGGACAGCCAGCCCGAACGCTCGGAGCAGGCTGCCGGCGCACGGTCTGCGGCATCCCATCCGGCGCCATCCACAGTGAACTCTCCCGATTCGATTCCGGGCGACTGGCAAGAACCGCAAGAGGGCATTCTGCGAGGAATGTGTGGCCGGATCCTGCAGATCCTCGCTCGTATGCTGCCGGGAGCGCAGAGCCTTCGCGTCATGCTTCATCGCGCGCGGGGAGTGAAAATCGGCAAAGGAGTCTGGATCGGATACGACGTGGTACTGGATACGGCGCGTCCGGATCTGATCACGATCGAGGACGGCGTGGCCATCAGCATGCGCGCGCTGGTGATCGCACACTTCAAGGAACAACGTGGCGTCCGCATCGAGCGCGAAGCCTTCATCGGTCCGGGTGCAATCGTTCTTCCCGGAGTCATCGTCGGACGTGGAGCGGTAGTTAAAGCCGGCAGCGTCGTGTCGCAGTCCGTGCCGCCCATGACGATTGTGCAGGGAAACCCGGCGGTTCCCGTTGCCAGATGCGGCATTGCGTTCCGGCAGGATGTTTCGATGAAGCTCTTTTCACGCCATCTCCAGCCTCTGGCGGCTGCGCCAACCAGCGCCCGCAAAGAGGCAGAGAGTGGCAGTACTTCCGCGGGGTCGTAAGCCGCGCGCAGGAATGCCAAACGGGAAGAGGAGACGCGGAAAGGATGTGCGGTGTATGACGATCCCCCGGCCGGAAGTCATTAATCTCGCAAGCGCGATCCAGGAAGCGGATGATCCCTCGGGCCTCTTCGTGCAGGAAGGCGATCATTGCGTGGCCCTCCGCGATCTCCTTACCGGCTCGGCGCTATACGGCCGTGCAGATGAGTTGCAGGGGCGATCGGTGCTTCTGGCAACCAAAAGACAACTGACCACGGCCTCTGCCCTGATTGAGCTGGATGGCGTGGCGCGCCGAGTTGTGCTCTGCCCGCCGGATCTGCCGCCGGAGCATCTTCCCCACGTCATGGATCTCGCTGATGTGGACGGCATCGTATCCGACCGCGAGCTGACGCATTTCAGCGGACCGCGGTCACTCTACTTGAGCCCGTGCAGTCGCAAACTTACACCCGCTGGCCAGAACGGGCAGGCGCACCACGAAACGGAATGGGTCCTTCTGACCTCGGGGACCACCGGCCCTCCGAAACTTGTTGCGCACACGTTGGCGAGCCTCGCTCCGGGTATTCGCCGTGGCCGCTCGATGAACCGGCCCATCGTCTGGAGCACTTTTTATGACACCCGCCGCTACGGCGGCCTCCAGGTCCTGCTTCGCGCGCTGCTGACTGGCACCTCTCTCTTCCTCTCCGGAGCGGGAGAGTCGACCATGGATTTCCTGGAAGGCGCGGCTTCGTCCGGCGTCACGCACATTTCCGGAACGCCGTCGCACTGGCGTCGGGCTCTGATGAGTCCGTCGATACAGCGGCTGAACCCGGAATACGTTCGTCTCTCCGGAGAGGCTCCGGATCGGACCATCCTGAACAGCTTGCGCGAAACCTTCCCCAAGGCTCGCATTGTGCACGCGTTTGCTTCGACGGAGGCGGGCCTGGCCTTTGAAGTGGACGACGCGGCGCCAGGCTTTCCCCCTGAGGCGATGACGAGCATCCTCGGCGTTGAAATCTCGGTCCGTGAAGGCACGCTGCGCATCCGATCGGCGGGCAACGCCGGCCGCTATCTCGGGGAGAATGCGCCGATGCTGAAGGATCCCGACGGTTGGGTCGATACCGGAGATCTGTTGGAAATCCGTGAAGGCCGATATTTCTTCTGCGGCCGGCGCGATGGCGTGATCAATGTTGGCGGGCTCAAGGTGCACCCCGAGGAGGTTGAATCGGTGATCAGCCGCCACCCTGAAGTTGAGATGTGCGTGGTGAGGGCCAGGAAGAGCCGCATCACAGGCGCGCTGGTCGTGGCCGATGTGGTGCTGAGGCATAGCGCTGCGGGTGAGGGAAGAGATATTCCCTCGATCGAGGGCGATATCCTTCACATCTGCCGCGAGAGCCTGCCCATCCATAAGGTGCCCGCGGCCATCAGAATCGTACCGATGCTGGCGGTGTCGGAATCCGGGAAAGTGCTGCGTGGAAATGCGTAACGTCCTTGTCACCGGAGCGAGCCGTGGAATTGGGCTCGGCATCGTATCGCGGCTCATCGCTTCCGGATACTCCGTCCTGGGCGTCGCGCGTTCCGAAACGAAGGAACTGGCTGAGTTGCGCGCGCAGGCGGAGTGCGCTGGCCCGGGGACGCTTTCTTTTTGCGCCTTCGACCTCTCCCACGTCGACCAGATTCCGGCTCTTGTCTCGAAACTGCGCAAGCAGTCCGGACCCATTTATGGGCTGGTAAATTGTGCCGGCATCAGTTTTGAGGGGTCCCTGGCGATGATGCCCACGTCCCGGATTGAGCAGCTGGTGCAGGTCAATCTGGTGTCTCCGATCGTTCTGACCAAGGCCGTCGTTCGCGGCATGATGAGCGATGGCGCGGGGCGCATCGTCAACATCGCCTCGATCACGGCGTTCACGGGATACAGCGGCCTGGCCGTCTATGCCGCGACCAAGTCCGCGCTAACAGGATTCTCCCGCTCGCTGGCCCGCGAAGTCGGTCCCATGGGGGTCAACGTCAACTGCGTGGCTCCGGGGTTCATCGACACACAGCTGACTTCCGGGCTCGAAGGCGAGCAGCGCGAAAGAGTGGTGCGACGCAGCGCCCTCCGCCGTCTGGCCGACGCGAACGATGTGGCGAGCGCGGTGGACTTTCTGCTGAGCGATGGCGCAAAGAATATCACGGGAACCGTCGTGACGGTGGACGCTGGGAGCACCGCATGACCGAGACAACCGCCATCGCTCCCCTCCCCGCCGGGAAAGCGTCCCGCGCGTGGCTGCGCGCTCTCGAGTCGACTTCATCGATTGCACGGACTCCCCGACGTCTCCTCTCCACGGTGATCGAGGAAGTCGCGTCCCGGTCCGCCAGCGTTCCGGCTCTTCTGTCTGACCGGGAGAGTCTCACCTTTGGAGAGCTGGCGGAACGTTCCGGCCGTTACACGCGCTGGGCTCTGCAGCAGGGAATCCGAAAGGGCGACGTGGTTGCCCTGCTGATGACAGGCCGCCCCGAATACTTTGCCTGCTGGTCGGGCATCGCAGCGGCTGGCGGCGTAGTCGCTTTGTTGAATACGAATCTCAGCGGCTCGTCGCTGGCCCACTGCATCGATGTCGCGCGTCCGCGCCACGTAATCGTCGCCGGCGAATGCCGGGAGGCTCTGCTGTCAGCGCTGTCCTGCGCCGCCGCGCCACCCTCCACGATCTGGATCCATGGGGTCGACGACGATCGCTTTCCGCGCATCGACGCCGGGCTGCGCGAATTGCCGTCCCAACGGCTGGCCGAAGCCGAACGGCCCGACGTCACCCTTGCCGATCTCGCACTGTACATCTATACCTCCGGCACCACCGGTCTGCCCAAAGCAGCGCGTGTCAGTCACGGGCGCATCCTCCAGTGGTGCTGCTGGTTCGCTGCCATGCTCGGGGTACAGCCGGAAGACCGCATGTACGATTGCCTGCCCATGTATCACAGCGTGGGCGGAGTACTCGCGCCGGGCGCGGCGCTGGTGGCCGGAGCCAGTGTAGCCATCCGCGAGTCGTTTTCTGCCCGCGAGTTCTGGGCCGACGTGGTCCGGTGGGACTGCTCGATGTTTCAGTACATCGGGGAGTTCTGCCGCTATCTGCTGCATGCTCCGGCGGGGCCCTCGGATCCCAATCATCGCGTACGCGTCGCCTGCGGTAACGGAATGTCATCCGATGTGTGGAATGAATTCAAAGAACGGTTCCGGATTCCGGCGGTGTTTGAGTTCTACGCATCGACCGAGGGCGGCCTGTCGCTTTTCAACGTGGAGGGCAAGCCGGGCTCAATCGGCCGCGTGCCTCCCTACCTGGCGCATCGGCTCGCGCCTGCTTTGGTCCGGTTCGATCCTGAAACGGAACTGCCTTTCCGCGATGCCCAGGGATTCTGCATCCCCTGTGCGCCGAACGAGCCCGGAGAGGCCCTCGCTCGTGTATCGAGCGAAACATCGCCCACCGGCAGCCGTTACGAAGGCTACTCCGATCCCCGGGCTTCGCAGGAAAAGCTGCTGCGGAACGTGTTCCAGCCGGGCGACGTCTGGGTGCGCACCGGCGACCTTATGCGGCGCGACGAGAATGGCTTCTTCTACTACGTGGATCGTGTTGGCGACACCTTTCGATGGAAGGGAGAGAACGTCGCTACCACCGAAGTCGCGGAGACGCTTCGTGGATTTCCGGGCGTGAAGCATGCCGTGGTCTACGGCGTAAAAGTGCCCGGCGCAGATGGCCGCACCGGCATGGCTGTGCTCACGATCGATGGAAAGCCGGACCTGCTGCGACTGCGGGAATATCTGGTTGCTTCTCTGCCTTCCTACGCCCGGCCCGCATTTCTGCGCTTTCGGGACGATTGCGACGTCACAGGAACCTTTAAGTATTCGAAAGCTGAGTTGGTGAAGCAGGGGTATAACCCGAAGGTGATTTCTGATGCCCTCTATTTCGACAACCCTGAGACGCAGACTTTACACGCGCTCGACCAGTCTGTGTACGAACGCATCCGGACCGGAAACGTTCGACTGTAAATTCCGCCGTTCGGGCTGGCTGCGCAGGTGGCTGCACGAGACGCGGAGGAAAAACCGGGTGTGGAACCCCGAACGGCTGTAAAACGACAGGAATGCATGTTCATAGACCGGCTCAAAGACGAATTCCATTCCGCCGAATCTGCCATCGACGGCGGCCCGATCTATCCCGAGGTGACCGCCGCGGAGATTCGCGACCACCTGGCGCGTTACGATTTTCGCCAGGGCGTACCCCTGGAGCAGGCGGCAGCCGACGTCGAGCAGATGTTGCGTCGCTGGCAGGTACATGTCACGCATCCTCGCTACTTCGGCCTGTTCAATCCCAGCGTGACCTTTGCCTCGGTCGTCGCCGACACGCTGGCGGCAACCTACAACCCGCAGCTCGCTGCCTGGCGGACTTCACCCGCGGCCATCGAAATCGAGCGGCATACGCTGGCCTGGCTCTCAGGCAAGTTCGGCCTGCCCGCCCAAGCCGCCGCGAGCTTCACCAGCGGGGGTGCGGAGGCGAATCTCTCCGCGGTCATCGTGGCACTGACCCAGGCGTTCCCCGCTTATGACGAGAAGGGGCTGCGCGGCCTCCCGAATTCTCCCGTGTTCTACATTTCCACCGAGGCCCACCATTCGTTCAGCAAGATCGCCCATATGACTGGCCTCGGACGCGATGCGTTGCGCACGATCCCAACCGGAGCCGACCTGAGGATGAATGTAAGCGCTTTGGCTGACCAGGTCGCGCAGGATCGCAGACGTGGACTGTCCCCATTTCTGGTAGTTGGCACGGCCGGCACCACGGCTGCCGGCGTAATCGATCCCCTGCCTGAACTGGCACGGTTCTGCCGCGACGGGCGACTCTGGTTCCACGTTGACGCCGCCTGGGGCGGAGCCGCAATCGTCTCGCCGTCACTGCGCCACCATCTTGCCGGCATCGAGCACGCGGACTCCATCACCTGCGACGCCCACAAGTGGTTTTCTGTGGCAATGGGATGCGGCATGTTCTTCTGTCGGTACCCCGAGACCGTCGCCCGCGCTTTTCGAGCAGAGGCCAGCTACATGCCCGAGCGTGCGGGCGCTGACACACGCGATCCGTATACCCATTCGGTGCAGTGGTCGCGCCGGTTTGCCGGACTCAAACTTTTTCTGACGCTCGCCGAGCTTGGTGAGGAGGGCCAGGCCAGGGTGATCGAACATCAGGTGCGCATGGGTAATCATCTGCGCGAACGGCTTGCGGCTGCGAACTGGACAGTCGTCAACGTGACCTCGCTGCCCGTCGTCTGCTTTACCCGCGATGGCCTCGATCTGCCTTGGTTTCTCAAAAGTTTGCGGGCGCAACAGATTGCCTGGATGTCGGAAGCCAGGCTCGGGACCGCCTCCGTGGTGCGCGCCTGTATCACCAGTTTCAAGACCACAGAGGAGGATATTGAACATGTCGTCGAGCAGATAACCCGCATGGCTGCGGAACAGAGAAATAGCCGGCTCGCAGCGGCGACATCCTGATGCCCGGCAGCGGAATGATAAGGAGGTTGTTTCTCAAATCGCGATGAAGCCCGAGACAATTGCTATTCACAGCGGATACCAGGTCGATCCTACGACCCACTCCGTCGCCGTTCCGATCTATCAGACTGTCGCATACGCTTTTGACAGCGCCGATCACGCTGCTGCTCTCTTTAATCTGGAGGCAGAAGGCTATCGCTACACCCGCATCGGCAATCCAACCACGGATGTTCTCGAACGCCGGGTCGCGGCGCTCGAGGGCGGCCTCGGGTCGCTGTGCGTGGCCAGCGGTCAGGCAGCGGTGTCTTACGCCGTCTCCAATGTCGCCGAATCCGGCTGCAACATCGTTTCTGTTCCGCAGCTTTATGGAACCACCCACACACTGTTCGCACATCTCCTGCCCCGCCAGGGCGTGACCGTGCGTTTTGCAGCTTCTGACAGACCGGAAGACATTGAGGCGTGCTTCGACGAGCATACGCGTGCCGTGTACTGCGAAAGCGTCGGCAATCCTGCCGGGAATATCTGCGACATCGAGGCATTGGCCCGCGTGGCGCATGGCCGCGGCGTGCCTTTGCTCGTGGACAATACCGTCGCCTCGCCGATTCTTCTGCGGCCCATCGATTACGGGGCGGATGTCGTCATTCATTCACTCACCAAATTTATGGGCGGCCACGGTACAACGCTGGGCGGTGCGATTGTAGACAGCGGCAACTTTCCCTGGAGCGATCATGGCGCGAAGTTCTCCATGTTCACGACACCCGATCCGTCGTACCACGGCCTGATCTACACCGAGCACTATGGCAGAGGCGCTTTCCTTGGCCGCTGCCGCAGCGTCTATCAGCGCGTCCAGGGCGCTGTGCTTGCGCCGCTCAGCGCCTTTCTGCTGCTGCAGGGGATTGAGACGGTCGCATTGCGTGTCGAGCGCCATACGGCCAACGGTCGTGCGACTGCGGAGTTCCTGCGAAGCCACCCGAATATAGAGTGGGTCAATTACGCAGGTTTCGCGGACAATCCATACTACGGGCTGGCGCAGAAATACCTGGGCGGCCGCGCCTGCTCGCTGCTGGCGTTTGGCATCCGGGGCGGCTATCCCGCTGCCGTCCGTTTTTACGATTCTCTTGGGCTCGTCACGCGGCTGGTCAATTTAGGCGATGCGAAATCGCTGGCCTGTCATCCTGCGTCCACCACGCACCGCCAGATGTCACCAGAAGAACAACGCCGCGCAGGGGTGACGCCGGAAATGATTCGACTCAGCGTCGGCATCGAGCATGTCGACGATATCCTCGCTGATCTCGATCAGGCGCTGAAGAGGGCCCAATAATGCAGTCCCGGCTTCGGCCACATCTCCTGAGGTGAATCCTTTGCCTGTCCTGGTTTACAACGAGAACGGACGAACACAAGCCGGTGGCAGCTGGCATCGAGAGGGCAGTTCACCGCGTCGTTCTGTCGATGCTGCGAGGCCCGACCTGGTAATCGCGCTGCTGAACAATATGCCGGATGCAGCGCTTCTGGCGACCGAACGACAGTTCCAGTTGTTACTCGCCGCGGCGTCGACCGGTATCTCCGTTCGGCTCATCCTGTGCCGGATGCCCTCGGTTCCGCGCAGCGAGTCGGCCGAAGCTTATCTGCGCCGCTCTTATGTCAGTATCGACTCTGTTCTCGACACAGAGATCGATGGTCTGGTCGTGACCGGAAGAGAACCGCTAAAACCCGATCTGCGCGAGGAGCCCTACTGGGACAGCTTTGTACGCATCCTCGAATGGTCTCGCGTCAGAACCGCTTCCACGATCTGGTCCTGCCTCGCTGCCCACGCGGCGGTTTTGTACCTGGATGGCATTCAGCGGGTGCGCAGCGAGCAGAAGCACTGTGGAGTATTCGACTGTTCCCGGACCTCAGATCACGATTTGGTCGCGCATATTCCGGAGCGCTTTCGCATGCCGCACTCGCGCTGGAATGGCCTTCCGAAAGACGAGCTGACCCGCACCGGATATGAACTGCTGGCGCTTGCAGGCGATGCCGGAGTTGACTGTTTCCTGCGTCAGCAAGCCGGCGAGAGTCTCTTTCTGTTTTTCCAGGGCCACCCCGAATATCAACCCGATACGCTCCTGCTCGAATACCGCCGGGATCTTCTCCGTTATTTGCGCGGCGAAGCGCCCGCCTGGCCGGGCACGCCGCGCGGCGTTCTGGCGCCCAAAGATGAGGCCGCCTTGCTGGAGATCCAGAACGAGGCGGGTAGGCAGCCGGAGGAGGAGACTTTGGCCCGTTTCACCGGACTTTTCTCTGGGGCCGCGATCGAAAACGGCTGGCATGGGACCGCGAAAACGATCTACCGCAACTGGCTCGAATACCTGATCGCGCAGAAGGCGAATCGCGCGGCCAGGAGCGGAGCGGCCATATCTTCGCCCATCGGCATTTCCACCGGACAGGACATACTGATTTGAGCCGAGCGCTCTCGACCCTGGGAATCAGGCGCCCAGCACCGCGACCACGGATTCGCGCGCAGCATTGACCATCTCATCAATCTCCGCCTCTGTGGATACGAGCGGCGGTGCAAAAAACAACTGGTCTCCGGGCGCCGGATGAGGTCCAAGTGCAGGGCGCGTGCGCGTGAGCACCCCACGGCGGCGCATCTCCGTTCGCAGCCGCGCACCGACATCGTCTCCGGCTGCAAAGTTCTTCTTTGTGCCGCGATCCTGGACGAACTCGATAGCGGCCAGCAACCCCTTTCCTCCCCGAATCTCGCCGGTGTTCGGATGATTGCCAAGCGCTTGCTGGAGAGCCCGGAGGAGGATGTCACCCATCTTCGCCGCGTTTTCTATCAGGTTTTCCCGTTCGAGGATTTCGATGTTTCGCAGCGCGACCGCACAGCACGGCGGATGACCGGAATTGGTGTAGCCGTGCATCCACCGGTTTGCCGGTTCAACCGAATCCAGGGCCTCCTGGATGTCATGGCTCACGATGATGCCGCCCAGTGGCAGGTATCCGGAGGTGACGCCTTTAGCGAAGCACAAGATGTCGGGGCGAACATTCCAGTGCTCCATGCCGAACCAGCGGCCCGTTCTTCCAAATCCGGTAATGATTTCATCCGCAATCAGCAGAACGTCGTAGCGCGCGCAGATTTCGCGGATCCGCTGCCAATAATCGTCCGTGGGATAAATGATCCCGCCCGCGCCGTGTATCGGTTCTCCGATAAATGCGGCAACGGTTTCCGGCCCTTCGCGCACGATCGCTTCCTCCAGCGCGCGGGCTGCTGCTTCGCCCGGAGTGTCACCCGGCTGCGTGGCTTCCCAGCGGTACGGGTAGCAGGTGTCGATGTGCAGGAAGCCAGGCACGCGCGGCTCAAACATCTTCCAGTAGCCGGCGATTCCCGTAGCGCTCATCGTCTGCAGCGTGACTCCGTGATAACCGTGGATCCGCGAGATGACCTTGATCTTGCCGCTCCGGCCGCGCACTTTCCAGTAGTAGCGGGCGGTCTTGAAGGCCGATTCGTTGGCCTCCGCGCCGCCCGAGCAGAAAAAAACCGCCGCCATGTACGGAACCAGTTCGATCAGCCGATCCGCCAGAAGGATCGAGGGGATGGTGGCCGACCCGGCATACCCGGAAAAATACGCCAGGGTCTTCATCTGATCCGCCGCCACCTCGGCCAGTTCTGCGCGGCCGTGGCCTGCGTTGACATTCCACAATCCCGAGAGACCGTCAATATATTCCCGGCCCTCGGCATCGCGGACCCGGATGCCTTTTCCGCTCACGCAAAGCACCGTATCCTGTGTGTCGACGGGGTGATGCAGCGAGTGAATCTGATGTCGCCGGTCTGAGGCTGCCAAATCGGTGGTTTGCACGGAGCGCAATTCCTCCTGAGGTGTGCATCGGCCATCTCTCGAAACTCTAAGAGTTCCCATATTTGTGTCTTTCCGCCTGAAGTCTCAAATTTTCGACCTATACGTCTTATCTGCCAGCAATATTATCGCCTCTATTTCGCAATGCCGGTTGGATGGCGGTTATGCGGGAACGAGGCCCCAATCTCTTGTTGGGTACGCGGAGCAACGATTCACTGACGCTTCCCCTGAATAGCGGTACTGTACTGGCCCTCGTTCATGTGCCAGATCGAAATTCCCCAGGCCAGTCCCGCAAGGCCCACGTAATGGCTTTCCCGCCTAGAAATGCAGCGTTCAGCCTCTTGTGCCAGGCGAAGAATGACGTGCAAGTACTGAGCAGAAACGTGATTCCTTCGAGGCTTAAGAGGCCATATACAAGTACAAAACCGACCTCACCAATTCGACGCGTTCTGCTCCTGCGTTCCACTTGCCTTTCAGACATCGAAAAAAGACGCATCTTCATTGACATAGCTTACTCCGCAGCTCGAAATCACCCGCGTTTTCTGATTCCAGCTAATTTTTGCTGCACTCGGCGTGGCCTGCTTCTGTGTTCCGGTGGTATTGTCCGGTCCTGCAGGAAAGCAGGGGCCACTGCCGTGAGGCACTCGTGCGCAGCAGTACTTCCCGATCAGCGCTGCGCGCGCTCTCCGGAGCGCGCCATCAGACCTCGTGTTTTCTCTTGACAATTGACCTACATGGATGTCGGCTATACGGAGATTACTCCGAAATGACGCGGCGACCGGGCGATTCCCGAAGGGCACCCGCAGGTCCTTCGTCGCTGCGCAGGATGACAGTTTATTTTTGATGCGAACTTTCGACTCAGGACACTAGTTTGTCCGGTTCGGCTTCGACGGGGCGGGTGAATCCGGGGCAGACGGCTGAGGGGGTTCTGCGCGGCCGGACACGCGCAGGAGCCAGACCTCGGCGACCTGAAGGCCGCGGCCGCCTCCACCCATACCTTTGGGCCTGGTCCACTTGAGGTCGAGCGTACCGGTATGCGTCGCCTGAAGGGGGACCGGGAACTCGACGAATTCGGGATTAGTGGTGCGGTCGAGAGGGCCGTGGATGAGAAAGCGGCCGTTGGCGACCAGGGTCATGGGCAGGGTGTAGCTTTCGCCGGCGTAGTCGATGCGCAGCTTGTAGCGGGCCGAGGGGCTGAGGCCGATGTAGCGCAGCTCGAGGGCATTGTCATAGAGGGCGCCGGCGTTGGAGATCTCGGAGAGGCGCCAGCCCTGGTCGGGGGTGAAGCCGGAGACGGCGTCGAGAGCGGTGCGGAAGAAGGCGGGATCGGTGGGGTAGCCGGGGCCGCGCACGAGGTGAGGCTCGGCGGAGGGGATGCCGAGATTGTCATAGAATCCGCCGGGGCCGGGGTCGGTCCAGTGGACGATGGCGGCGATGGCGTGGAGACGGGCGGACTCGGACGGGAGGGCGCGGATGCGGGCGAAGTGGTTCTCAAGCCATACGCGGTCGTTGAGGGAGACGTCGAGGGTGTTGAGGCTGGCGCCGCGATCGACGGCCGAGGCGCCGTAGAGCTTGACGCTCAACTGGAGACCGATGTTGCGGAAGAGCTGGCCGGCGAGCATTTCAATGGTGTCGCGCAAGGACTTGAGCGGGGCGGCATCGGCGGGAGTGGCGGCGAGCGCGTTCTCAGCGTTTTGCATGGCCGGGAGGGTTCCGGCGCGGGGCGCGGCGGCGAGAGCCTGCAGGGCGCGCTGCTCACGGGCCTGGGCGGCAAGCAGCCGATGGCGCTCGTAGGCATCGGTGCAGGCGCGATAGAGGGCCTCCTGAAAGCGCCAGTTGGCGGCTTGGGCGGGGGTGGCCTTCCGCTGCATCTTCTGGAAGGCGCGGAGAGTGGCGTCGACCGATGTGTTGGGCGCCAGAGGCCCGACCCAGTTGTGCTCGAGCGCGAGGATGCCGCTGGCGAATTCATCGGCGCTGAAGCCCTGTTGGCCGAGGAAGTAACGGGCGTACTCGCGGAGGGTCTCGAGGGGATCGGCGGTGGGCGACCAGCCGAGGGCGGTCCAGATGAACTTGTTGACGTCGTCGTTGACGCCCTCGGAGTAGGTGACGAAGCCGTTCATGGAGGGTGCGTAGTGGCGGAAGATGGCGGTCTCAGCGAGGGGGCGGGGGTCGATGACTTCACGGCCCTCGGTGAGGGCGTAGGCCGGGTCCCACTCGGGGATGGGAAACTGGGACTGCATGGTGTGGGCGATGTCGGGATAGAAGCGGATGGGAATCTGCGCGGGGATGTGGGCGCGCTGGACGATGAGGCTGTCGCGGGACTGGGGGCCGACGACGACGCCGGTCAGCCAAGGCGGGCGGGCGGCGACGAGGGCGTAAAAGCGCTGCATCTGATCGGCGTTGAAGCCCTGGGCCGAGACCCAGACGGTGGCGCGGGGGTGGGACTGGTGGAGCACGGCGGCCACTTTGGCCAGGAAGGGAAAGAGGATGGCGGGATCGGTGTGGCCGGGATCGCCGCCGGGGACGAAGAGCTCGTCGATCTGGGGCAGCTTGCGGAAGACATCGCCCCAGGCGTCGAGCTCGGAGGCGACGGTCCGGGGATCGGCGTAGTTGGCGGCGATGGCGGGGTAATAGACCGAGCAGCGGAGGCCGTATTTCTGAAGGATGGCGGAGACGCGGGTCATCGTCTCCATGGCCGGGAGGGGGAAAAGAGGGCTGGAGGGCGCGTCGTCGGTGTGGGGCGGGAGCAGCTCGATGGTGTTGGCGCCGAAGACGGCGAGATCGCGGATGTACTGCTCGAAGCGGGCGGGGGTCCAGGCGTCGTAGGTGTTGTTTTTGAAGCGGTAGCCCAACTGGTGGCCGCGGATGGGGAAGTACGGGGCGGTGACGATGTGGACGGGGACGGGCAGAGCGGCGCCGGCCGGCGCGAAGCGCATGTGGCGAAGGAGGTAGCCGATGCCGTAGAGGAGGCCGCGATCGTCCTGGCCGGCGATGCGGACGAACTGGACTGCGCCGGTTTGGAGTGTGTCGACGCGATAGGCCTCCGGCTTGCGCAGGGCCGCTGGCCAGGGCGAGGGCGGCTGAGGGTAGGCGGAGCCGCGGAGCTGGTCGCGGCGGCCGAGGAGGATGCAGGGATTGCATACCGGGGTGGGGGAGGTGGAACCGTAGGTCTGGACGCGCCATTGTTCGCCAGTGCGTTTGGCGGATTCTTGGATGAGGAGCTGGAGGGCGGCGGTTTCGGGGCCGTCGGCGCCGGCGGGAAAGAGGACGGTGGCGTGGGTAAGCCGGATGGGCGATGGAGCGGCGAGGGCGGGATTGGCGATGCAGGAAAGGGCTGCGAAGAGAAACGATGCCGCGCAGAGACGGCGGGCCCATGGGCTGAGAAGTGGTGGCACGGGAGGTCCTTTACGGGCGAATGAGGCGGTCGGACGGCCTGAAAAGCTCTCAAAAAAGCGTAAAGCACCCCGGAACCGTGGTAAAGCGGGCTGCGGATGTGAGGGCCCGCTGCGCAGCCCGGCTCCGAGCCGGGCAGCTTACCGCCGGGCCTGACGCGGAGAGAGCTCAGAGGGGACTGACCGCGTCCATCTCTGATCAAGTGGGGTTGAGAAGCAGAGGTTTTGCTGTTGTCACCGCAATTTGCTTCCCAATCGCACGCAGATACGTGCAAACTAAGGAAATTGCGAGACACCTTCCCCGGGGAGAGACTCCTGTGACTCCAACCCTTGTCCCGCTTGCCGGACACTACGACTACGGGCTGGTGGCGCTGTCGGTCCTGATGGCGATGCTGGCGGCTTACGCGGCGCTCGATCTGGCCGGCCGGGTAACCTCGGCGCGCAACCGCCGGGAGCGCTTCTTCTGGGTGAGCGGCGGCGCGACGGCCATGGGAACGGGCATCTGGTCGATGCACTACATCGGCATGGAGGCCCTGCAGCTGCCGGTGACGGTCTACTACGACTGGCCCACGGTGCTGGTCTCGATGCTGGCGGCGATCGGGGCGTCGGGGATTGCGCTGTTTGTGGTGAGCCGCAAGACGCTGACGCGGCGGTCGCTGGTGGTGGGCAGCCTCACGATGGGCGGCGGCATTGCGGCAATGCACTACATTGGCATGGCGGCGATGCGGCTGCCGGCGATGTGCCGCTACTCGGTGACGCTGGTGACGCTGTCGGTGGTGCTGGCGGTGGTGATCTCGGCGGTGGCGCTGCGGACGACCTTCAAAGCACGCGGGGAGCTGACCGACTGGGGCTGGCGGAAGACGCTGAACGCGGTGATCATGGGATCGGCGATCCCGACCATGCACTATGTGGGCATGGCCGCAGCGACGTTTTATCCGGCGCCGCTGCGGGCCGTGGATCTGCGCCACGCCGTCGACATAACCTCCCTGGGAATTGCGGCGATCACGCTGGTGACGCTGATGATGCTGGGGCTGGTGTTCGCGGTGTCGATCTTCGACCGGCGGTTCAAGCTGCAGGCCATGGAGATCAAGAGCGGGGCGCAGCGGTACCGGCAGATCGTGGAGACGGCGTTCGACGCATTTATGGGGTTCGACGCGGACCTGGCGATCGAGCACTGGAACTCGCAGGCGGAGCGGATGTTCGGCTGGACGCGAGGCGAGGCCTACGGGCGGCCGCTGGGCGAATTTATTGAGCTGGACAGGGGCCCCGGGGAGTCCCGAAGGAGCTTGCGAGAGATCCTGGGCGCCGGGGATGCCGCGGAGATGCAGGCGCGGGTGGAGGTGACCGCGCGGCGGAAGGATGGGCGGACCTTCCAGGCGGAGATGGCGATTTCGGCGGTTGAGACCGGGCAGAAGAGGCTCTTGGCCGCCTTTGTGCAGGACGTGAGCGAGAGAAAGCAGATCGAGCGCGAGCGGGAGATGGCCAAACAGGCAGCCGAGGCCGGGAGCCGGGCCAAGGGCGAGTTCCTGGCCAATATGAGCCACGAGATCCGGACGCCGCTGAACGGCGTGATCGGGATGACGGAGCTGACGCTGCAGACGGAACTGACGCGCGAGCAAAGGGAGTATCTGGAGACGGTGCGGCTCTCGGCCGAGTCGCTGCTGACGGTGATCAACGACATTCTGGACTTTTCAAAGATCGAGGCCGGCAAGGTGGAGCTGGAGCAGGTGGACTTTGAGCTGCGCGAGTGCCTGGAGACCACGCTGCGCACGCTGGCCCTGCGCGCGGATGAAAAGGGCCTGGAGCTCTTGTGCGACGTGCACTCCGATATTCCGGACCTGCTGCGCGGGGACCCGAACCGGCTGCGGCAGATTCTGGTGAACCTGGTCGGGAACGCGATCAAGTTTACCCATGCCGGCGAGGTGGCGCTGAAGGTTCACGCCACGGACGCGGAGAGCGGCAGGATCACGCTGCACTGCGAGGTGTCGGACACGGGGATCGGGATTGCGCCGGAGAAGCTGGAGACGGTCTTTCAGTCGTTCAGCCAGGCCGACGCCTCGACCACGCGCGAGTACGGAGGGACGGGACTGGGTTTGTCGATCTCGCGGCGGCTGGTGGAGATGATGGGCGGGCGGATCTGGGTGGAGAGCGAGCCGGGCAAGGGGTCTTCGTTCCACTTTACGACGGAACTAGAACTGGGGGAGATGGCGGCGGCCAAGAGCGCGGGGCCCATCGCGGCGCGGGCGGATGCGTTGACCGGGGCGCGGGTGCTGGTTGTGGACGATAATCCCACGAACCGGCGCATCCTGAAGGGCTTGCTGACGAACTGGGGCATGGAGGCGGAGCTGGCTTCGGACGGCGAGTCGGCGCTGGCCGCGCTGGAGGAGTCGGCGGCGACGGGGCGGGGTTTTCAACTGGTGCTGACGGATATGCACATGCCGAGGATGGATGGATTTGAGCTGATCGAGCGTATCCGCGGCGAAGAGGGAGTGGCGATGCCGACGATCGTGATGCTGACGTCGGGAGGGCACCGGGGGGATGCGGCGCGCTGCGAGGAGCTGGGAGTGGCGGCGTACCTGCTGAAGCCGATACGGCAGGCGGAGCTGCGGGAGGCGATCGGGCGGGTGCTGGGAGCGGCGGCCGAAGATCGCCATGGGCAACTGATTACCAATGGGTCGATCGCACAGAAGGAGGGAAAGGCGTCGCTGAGCGTGCTGCTGGCCGAAGACAACGAGGTGAACCGGAAGCTGGCACGGCGGCTCCTGGAGAAACGCGGGCACCGGGTAGCTGACGCGAAGAACGGGCACGAGGCACTGGCGGCGATCGAGGCCGAGGCGTTCGACCTGGTGCTGATGGACGTACACATGCCCGGGATGGACGGGCTGGAGGCGACCCGGCAGTTGCGAGCGCGGGAAAAGGAGAGCGGGCGGCATCAGCCCGTGGTGGCGATGACGGCGCTGGTGATGAAGGGCGACAAAGAGCGCTGCCTGGCGGCGGGGATGGACGGCTACCTGCCCAAACCGATCCGCTCGCAGGAACTGGATCAACTGCTGGAGCAGTATGCGGCGCGCGCGCAGAGCAACGGCTCGGCGCAAAGCGGAGCAACCGAGGCGCCGGGGACAGAGCAGAACGCCGTGGATACCCAGGAGTTGCTGGAAAGGATCGGCGACGATCGTGAGTTCCTGACGGAGCTGGTGGACACCTTTCGCGACGACTACCGGAATCACGTGGAGAGCATGAGGGCCGCGGCGGAGGCAGGGGATGGAGCCGGAGCGACACGGGCAGCGCATTCGCTGAGAGGCGCGTTGTCAAATCTTGCGGCGAAGAAGGCCGCGTCGCTGGCGGCGGAGATCGAGACAGCGGGGAGGGCCGAGGACTTGGCCAAAGTGAATTCGGTCATTGGGGATCTGGAGATGGAATTGGGCCGCGTGCTGGACGCGCTGAGCGTTCTTTGCCAGGAGGCAATCCCATGAAGATCCTGATCGCGGAGGACGACGCGGTCTCACGAAAGATCATGGAAAGGATGCTGCAGCAGATCGGCTACGAGGTGTGGGTGGCCGCGAACGGGCTGGACGCGATCGAGAAGCTGCTGGACGACGAGGGTCCACGGCTGGCGCTGCTGGACTGGATGATGCCGGAGCTGGACGGGCCGCAGGTGTGCGGGCGGCTGCGGGCGGCGCACGGGCGGCGGTACGTGTACGTGATCCTGCTGACCTCGCGGGACTCGAGCGAGGACCTGGTGGCCGGACTGGAGGCCGGCGCCGATGACTACCTGGTGAAGCCGTGCAAGCCGGCGGAGCTGAAGGCGCGGCTGCGGACGGGGCAGCGAATCCTGCAACTGGAAGATACGCTGGTGGCGGCGCGGGAGGCGATGCGGTTTCGCGC
>Ga0335072_10003434_pt1 | contig 23888 bp, 18 predicted proteins | sample Lox_Sample_21_FD_206725 | JGI IMG/M metagenome (GOLD analysis project Ga0335072, IMG submission 206725) | Soil microbial communities from Loxahatchee National Wildlife Refuge, Florida, United States - Lox_Sample_2.1 | ecosystem: Environmental > Terrestrial > Soil > Wetlands | place: USA... | reverse complement strand
CACCTCATGCAAATCGGGATAAAGCACCGGATTGCTCGGACCCCCGGAATCGTCCTGATTCCATTCGTCAGGGAAGAAGTGGAGCGAAATCGAAATCTCGCTGAACTGTTCAAAGGTTAGTTCGTCTTGCAGTACGGCGCTCACTCTGCTCAAAATCGTGCCCAGCGAAGTGTTCTTGCAATCAGACGTGAGCCCGGTGAATAGAAGCCCGATTGCATGATGTTGTCGATACCATCCGATTACATCCGTCTCTCTTGTGGCCGACAAAAGCACGGTCATCAGGTTATCGAGAGCACGGGTGAATTTTCCGGGCTTCTGCCGGTCAATGCACTCGAGCAGCATCAGGAGGAAAGGCTCGTTCGTTCGCTCGGTCCTCTTCCGCTCGATGGCGATCGTTCGCCGGAAGGCTTCTTCGCTGAGAACATCCCGAATCCCCGTTGTTTGCGAAGCGGGCAATAGATCTTCCAAATGGGAGGCGTTCTGCACGCGTAGACGAGTCAAGGCTTGCTCCTCTCTCGGACAGTCAGATATTGATCGGCCCCTGCGGTAAAACTGGCTGATAGTCTTCGTGGATCAATTGAGGTTATTGGAATCACAAAAAGGCGCAATCGGCCCTCCCGGGATTTCCCCGCGCTATCGATCGTTTGCAGGCCGTTTGTTGATGCCTCTTCGGTTGACGATGGATGAACTACCGGAAAATGCGCCTCGGGCGCACGGTCCGGAAGGATTGGGACTTACTGCGATTTCAACGCATGTTGTGCGCTATCGTGTTCGCATACGCAGCGCTCAATCCAGTCACACCAGATACGCCCGCAGAGAATATGGGCTTCCTGAATTCGGGGAGTCTCCTGCGAAGGTATGCGCAGAGTGAGAGCCGCAATCTCCGACGCAGTTCCGCCCCCCTCCCCGGTGAACGCATTTGTCAACGCACCCAGGTTCCGCGCGGATTCAAGCTCCACGTAGACGTTGCGGCCATTGCCTGATGTGGAGATTCCAACAACGACATCTCCCACAACACAAAGCGCTTCCACCTGACGCCGGGACGTATGTTCATAACCGCAGTCGTTGCCGATCGCGGTCAGCATCGAGGTATCTGTTGTCAATGCAATTGAAGGCAAGGCGCGTCGCTCACGCCTGAAACGTCCAACCAGCCCGGCTGCAAGATGCTGTGCGTCGGCAGCGCAGCCCCCGTTTCCGCACCGCACGATATTGTTGCCGGTAGTGATGGCGGCCGCCATGGCTTCAGCTATCTGCTCCAGCGGCGGTCGCTGAGCAGATAGCAGGTTGATCACCACTTGGTGCTCGGCGACCGCCGGATCAAAGACCTCGGAAATGCTGGATTGGCCCACTCTCGTCTTAAATCTCGATTACCACGGCACAAAAAGGCTTGACTGAGCCATGGAATCGGCAGGAGGCATATGCTTCCGAACACGCATTCAGTCTACGGTAGCCTCTTGGCCCTTTGGGGCTTCAGTTGAGTGGCTGTAATAGTAATCGTAGCTGTCAATGGTGCTATTCGAAGAGTTCAGTAGTGCGCCAATCACCTTGTGGGGATCGAGAGCTTCCAGACCCTTCTGCAGTTTCCGCTTCCTGGTTATTCCGTGACGGGCCACCATCAGAATTCTGTCTGCCAATCGCGCCCATATGCTGGTATCGATCAGAGGCAGTACCGGGGGCGAATCGATCACAATCCAGTCAAACCAGGACTTCAGTGTCGTCATCAAAGCAGGTAATTGCGGGGACTGAAGCAATTCCCGGAAATCGGCCTGGTTGTCGCCCGCTGGCAGGATCCAGATGCCCGCTTTGGGCAGATGGTATAGGCTGGCGGTCAGGCTGCGCTTGCCCATCAGGTAATTGCACAGCCCCGGAGCGTGGGCGATTCCGAAGATCTCCGATTGCACGGGCCTCCGCACATCACCTTCCAACAGCAGTACTTTTTGTCTCGCCCAGGAGCCGAGTGTGCAGGCCAGATTTGCAGCCACCATGCTCTTGCCCTCCTGCGGCACAGTGCTCGTGATCAGAATGTTCTTGAACTCGCGCTCTCTGCGCAGGTTGCGCAGCCGTACACCCAGAAGATGGAACGCCTCCGTTGCGGGGCTATCGCTATTACCCAGACATACCAGGCGGCTGTGTCTGGATTGCGAGACTTCCAATTCCTGGAACTGGCTGAAGATCTCTTGCTGTTGCTCATCTTTAAGTGCGCTTGAGACTGCAGCCAGATCGCTCTCTGTTACACTCCGCCCGAAACCTTCGTCAATGAACAGCGGACCCTGACGCTCCGTCGCGGTTTCTGGGGGCTGTTCCTTCAGCGACTCAGAACTGCGTTGAGCCATCGCCTCACGCTCCGCGCGCTCCAGCAGTTCAACGGCCGCCAGCGACCCTCGCTCATCTGCTTTGGCGCGCTCTGCGTGCGACCGCATCAACGCGTCAAATATGTAACTCATGTTTACTCTGTTCTGATGCGGCTGCCGGTTCGGAACGCGGGCTGCTCGCGTCGGGTCTTTGCAGGCTGGCGAAGAGATCGAGCATGGCGCTCGCCGCCTGGCGGAGGTCAATCTCGCTGGTTCTCCCGGCTTCTTCGTCGTCGCGCGATGGCGTCACACCTAGCCGAAAATCCCTCGCGACATGTTCGATAATCTCGGGAGTTACAGAACTGCACTGACGTGCATAAGCCGCAATCAGTGCGTTTTCACAGATTGTGTTGATAAGCCGCGGCAGACCTTTCGAATACTCGAAAACCGCCGTCGCTGCCTCTGCAGGAAATATCGGTTCGCCCTTCAGGTCTGCTCCGGCAATCTGCAATCGCTTTTCGATATACGCCGCTGTTTCGGCGAGGTCCAGCGGCGCCAGTTGTGCACGCAACGCAATTCTCTGCTTCAACTGCCGCAGTCCGAGGGAATCGAGTTTATCGTCGAGTTCCGGCTGCCCTACCAGCACGATCTGCAGCAGCTTATCGTCGGCCGTCTCCAGGTTCGAAAGCAAACGGATCTCTTCGAGTATGTCTTCTGAGAGAAGGTGTGCCTCGTCGACGATGAGCACTGTAGTCAGTCTTTTCGATCCCCGGGAGAGAAGGAATTGGCCTAACTCAAGCAGTAGCTCGCTCTTGTTTTTGCCTGCCGCTTGCAGGCCGAGATCGCAGAGGATGTACTGAAGAAACTCTGTAGGCGTGAGCCGGCCATTGAATACGTAGGCGTATGCGATGTCCTTGCTTTCCTTGAGCAGCCTTAACAGACAGCGCAGCAGAAGCGTCTTTCCCGTGCCCACTTCGCCTGTGACCACAACAAAGCCCTTATGCCAGCGAACCCCATAGTACAGCGCGGCCAGCGCTTCATTGTGTCGCCTGGTTGACACAAAGCAATACGGGTCCGGGGTCAGGTTGAATGGGTTGCGAACGAGATGGAAGAAGGATTTATACATTGACGCGCGCGATCTAAGAATGCAGAAAACTGAATGCTGAGCCGGAAAGAATGGCGCTTACCACCAGCACGGTCATCGCCCAGCCCAATACCATTCTGAGCTTTTTGCGCCTGGTGTCTGACGGGTCGAGAATATCGGGGATTTCGCAAATTACCTGGGCCGAAATTAGCTTTTCGATCTCCCGATCGCTGTACATGCGGTCGTCGAGGAATTCCAGCAGCGCCACTACCAGCAGCCCAAGCGCCAGTCCCGCTCCCAGTCCAGCTTCACACATCTTCAGGCGATTGGGGAAATCAGGCCGCAGCGGCAGACTTGGAGGATCGATCATCATGAACCTTTCACCCTCCTGCATCTGCTCCATGCTGGTCGCCATCTGCGAGTCACTTTCTTTCTTCAGAAGCTCGTTATAGTTTTGCTGCGACTGTTCATAGCCCCGCGTCAGATCCGCCAACTGCTGGCTGACTGCAGGTTCCCCGCTCAGCCGCGCTTGATATTCGTTGACCCTGGTCTTAAGGTTGTCGATCGCCTTCTGACGGTTCGATATCTCCAGCTGATCAGACTCTAGCTGGCTTTGAAGCTGCAAGAGCGGTCCGTTTTGCGCGGGTTCTTCGCTCGCTTGCGCCTGGCTGCTGGCGCTCTGCTCCTTCCCCTCCGGCGCCTTTTTCAGGTTGGCGATTAATTGATCTCTGGCCTTCTCTGATTCGGCGATTTGAGCTTTTACCTGCTCGACTTCGGGAAACTGATCCGTATACCGGGTCTTGAGCTCCTGAAGCTTCGTCTGCAGCGTTTCGAGACGCTGGTCGATGGCCTCAAGACTGGAGGGAGTTCCTGTGGCAGTTGTCCGGTGCGTTCCACTCAGGTTGCGGTATTGCTCGATCAGCGATTGATGATAAACGTTCTGCTGTTTTGCCGCATTCAATGCGTCCTGTTCGTTCTGCAGCTGCGATTGCAATCCGCTAAGGATCTGCAGATTGGTTGCCTCTTCGGTGGGCAATTCTCCCTCATGTGTCGCCTCAAATCCTCGAACCCTCGCATCCTGGTCGGCCAGGCTTGCGCGAGCGGTCGCCAACTGGGACTCAATGAATTGAGTGGTGTTTTCCGACTCCTGCTCGCGGACCTTCGTATTCTCATCGATAAACAGGTTTGTCAGTTCGCTGGTTACCTGTTGTGCGGTATGTGGATTCGGCGCCGAGAAATTGACTCGGAACGCCGTAATTGCCTGATTCTGCGGATCCCTTACCAGTTCGATGTCAGTGTCCTTGCGCATCCGCTCCACCCGTCCGTCCGGTGTGGATGGCTGATCTTTACCCTGGTATAGATGCAGCTTGTCGATGATCAGTAGGAGGCGAGTTCTGCTCAGAATCTGCTGGGTGATGCTTTGCAATCTATCCTGCAAGTCGTCGTTCACATTGGGTACGACATAGTTCTTGGGCAGCTCCGGTTCTTCCACCAGGATCAGCGTGCTCGACTTGTAACGCGCGGGAAGAAACCAGCTCGACGCCCACACCACCGCCCATCCCAACAACAACAGGATCAGGAAGATCATATGACGACGGCGCACTATGTCGATATAGCGCCCCATCTCGAGTGGTTGCGATGCGTTTTCTTCTAAAACTTCTTCAGGCACGACTACCTTCCCAACGGGCGTTGAAAGTGCCAGCTGATCGAGATCGTCTCGCTGTCAGTGTTTGGGTTAGCTGTTATGACGGCGACTCCGTCGTAAGATTCGTGTATGCGATCGTAATTAAACGCGATGCTGAATTGGCTCCCCAGGGAGTGATTAAGCGTCGCACCCCCTGACACGCTATGGCCGTTCGACTCTCCGGGGAAAATGATCGTCCCGACAGACTTGATGATGGAGTACGCTCCGGAACCTGACGCTGTCCAGGTGCGCGCCATCTGCCAGCCGGTTGTAGCATTCGCGCTCTTCGAGTCGTACGCTCCAAGTAATCCGCCGCCTCCGGTGACTCCCTGCGAGTAACTCGCAGCAAAGCTGGTGTGAGGTCCCTGCCAGCCCGTGCTCGCCGAGAAGGATAGTCCCCACGAACCCATTGCGGCCAGCGGTGCCTCAACTGTCCGGTAGTGCTGCGGGCCGAAGGTTACCGAAAGTGAGAGATTGGATTTGGGATAGAACGTGTAGAACCCCGAGATGGTGTGCGTCACTGTCGAAAAGGTTCCACCCGTGGGAGACGCCGCCGAAGAAGTGCCACTCGTTGGATTCGCCAGCATATCCATATACTGATAGTTCGCACCAAAGTACTGGGTCCTGGAGATTCGGTGATTGTAAAAAGCGGTACCCCCACGCGAGTTCGAGTCATAGAGGCCAAGCACCTCGGTCGGGTCCGGATAGTGCGACTCCGTTGCTAGACCAGAGCCGCCAATCATCACATTCAACCCCGTCTGAGCCGTAATTTCCACATTGGCGGAGTTCGTTAGCACCCTGGCAAAAGGAGGAGTGACGCCCGGCGTCGAGGATCCTGGCATTCCCGATACCGCACCACTGGTCCCAGTTTCTCCGGTGATGAAGGGCAGCGGGCTTTCTAGAAAATTGTCGGAAGCACTAAGTGTCAGATGCGGGGTCAAGCGATAGTTATAGTGAATCGTGGCCGTGTTATCGACTACGTTCAGCTCGCTAGATGGCTGGTAGAACGTAAATCCCGGACTGTAGGTGAACGATATGTGCTGCCTGGCTGTGGTCGCGTCATAAGCGATTGTCGGAAGCACTGACACAAGTGTCTCGCCAATCGATGTGCCACCGCTGCCTGAGTAGAAATTGCTGATAAAGGCTGTGGTCGAGGTAAGACCGCCGCGCAGATAATTTGTCCGCGCTTCAGATCCTACTTCCGTTGGATAGGGAGCCCCGCTCACCGGTGGAGGCGTCATCATCTGAGTATCCGATGTCGGAGATCCCCCAGTGGCGCTCGGTGCAACCTGTGGACTTGCCGCCGTCGCTGTGAGCATAATCAGCATAACAATCAGTAAAAAGTGCACTCGCATAGGCTGCCTCTAAGGCACGACAATCGTGTCGCCCGGCCTAAGCTTGATGTTCTCGTCCTGGTGGGTGCCCCGAATCACATCTTTATAGTTGAACGGGATGCGCATTTCGCGTCCATTGGAAGCGTGGCGCAGGATATAAATCGCTTTTTGCTTTGCGAATTCCTGGAATCCTCCAGCCTCTGCAATTGCGTCCAGAACGGTTGTCGTCGCCAAAAGTGGATATGATCCCGGTTTTAGCACGCGTCCTAGAATATTGAATTTCTGACTGTTCATCTGCTGCACTGTCACAGTTACAGACGGCGCATCCAGATAAGTCCGGAGCTTGGCAGTGATATCATCCTTGAGCTGCAACGGAGTCCGCCCGCTGGCCTGTAACTCTCCGATGAGCGGCAACGATATCTTGCCGTCTGACCGCACAGGAACCGACTGAGTCAGCTGCGGTTCGTTCCAGACGTTGATCCCAAGCATGTCGTCATTTCCAATAACGTAGTCGGGGTCTGCTGAAGTCTTCGCCGCAGCTGCCGCCGGCTGCTGGGATGCAGTCGGCGGTTGAGCAGCCGGTTGTGTGGGGTGGTCAGAACCGGCAACCGCCTGTCCCAGCGCGCCCCCGGAAAGTGCGAGCACCAAGACTCCCATGCTCAACAATCTCTTAGAAGCGGATTCCATATGACCCCAGCCAAAACTGTTGATGTTAGACTCCCGTTCCTGATGCGTCGTTACCCGACGATGGCTGTAATCTCTGGCCCCACAGCATCCGGGCTCGGTCGCACTCCGTAAGGAGGAATCGAATACTGCGGCAGTTGAGCCGCCGGCAACCTCCGCTCGGTATATTGCGTGGCTGTCTGCATGCTTACCGGTTCGACATCCGCGGCATCGATTTCAACCGCCACAGACTGCGCCAGCATCTGAACCGAAAGAACCAGCCGGAACATGTTCTTCTTCCGCACCAGAATGCCTTCAACGCCGCTAAGCGAACCGCGCGTAACGCGAACCAGTTGGCCGCACTTCAGGAAGGGGTGCGGCTCTACGCAATGGTTCCCCTCCACGGTCCTCCGGATCGCCTCAATCTCATCCTCGGGGATAACCGCCGCGTGGTCCCCCTGACTCAGAATCATGTGCACCCCGGGCGTCGTCAGAACAGCCAGACGCCGCTCGTCCCCCCCCCGCACGAATACGTACCCCGGAAAGAGTGGCAGGTACAACAGTTTGCGTCTGTCTTTCCATCGCCGCACTGACGCATACGTGGGCAGAAACACTTCAACACCTTTGGTCGTCATCATCTGCGCCGCAGTCTTTTCGTGCTGATGGCGCGTATAAACCGCCCACCAGGGCATGACGGTCGCTGGGGAATCAATTGCGCTCAACATTCTCTCTGCTTCCTCTGTCTTTCGAGCCCTTGTTCGAGATCCGTAATCTGCCGCTCCACTTTCGGGCCAGCTCTTAGGGCATAGCTTCGCCCTGTGAGCTACATAGCCCATTGGTCACACATTCCAACCTTGGCATCGAGTAACCGGCCCCTAAACAGTGGTCGGACCCCGAAATCCCCTATCTGAAAGCCAAACCCATTACGCGAGGAGGTCTCTATTCGACCTTCCGAAACTTTTCGAGGGAGAGATGCCTCGGCAGCTCTTCTTTTCTATCCTTCTGACGAAGAAAGCGTGAATGATTGATCCTGGCCGCCACTATTGCAGCCTCTCCCTGTCCCACACAACTTGAAGTTCGAACAACTGAGCCTCGGCAAAGAACCTCTGCTGCGCTTTCGCCGTTTAAATGAACAGGTAATGAAAACTTCCACTCAATGGCGGTATCCGGCGGAACGGAGTGATCGGCGTGAATAAGCACCCCTGAAATGCTTATGTTCTTCATTATCCCTTCGCGCCACTTCTTTTCTCCCCGGATTCGATACCGTATCACTGTGTCTAATTCATACCGTTGAGCCCGGGTAACTCTGCTTCGAAAACCCGTACCCACTACTTGGACAGACTTTCCCTGGATCGTTTTCCAGCCGGGCTTGGATTCGAAGTCCCTCATTAGCAGAACCCAAGCCTAATTGAGCAACTGTGTGGATTCAATGGCCCAGCGGTAGCACCGGTATGATACTGCGTGGTTCTATTTCTTTGAACTTTGGGGAATTACGCATTTCCAAAAAATCCTTGAAAGTGGTTACTATCGGGACTGGTAAGAGTAACACCCGGAATCACGGCTGCTATCCATCGAGCAATAGCTCCTCGCCCCGCAACCATCCTATAGAGTTTCATCTGTTAAGTGGTGATCGATAGTCTCAGAGCGTTTCATCTGCTAACTCGTGATTGACAGCAAAGAGTGCGAGCTCAAGCCGATTGGATACTCCTAACTTATCAAAAATATTACTGACATGATGTTTTACGGTCTGACCGCTGATCGAGAATCTTTGCGCGATATCCGGATTCGAATAACCCGCTACCACTAGCGTCACAATCTCCAGTTCACGCGGTGTCAGGCCGAATCGCTTCTCTCTTGACTTACCGTCCGGAGGACTGTCATTCCGCAGTGCTCTGACCAGATCCGACACACTCTCGCGTCCGATCCAGTACTGGCCGGCCATTACGCAGCGAATGCTTTCAAACAGGCGCTGAGTTGTGGACTCTTGCGGAACGACACCGTACGCGCCCAGCTTCAAGGCGTGAACTACTAGGTTTCGGTCTTCTGGAGAGGATGTCAGGAGCAACGTCCGCGCAGAAACATCCGCCGCCGAAAGTTCGCGCAGGATTTCAATTCCATTCTGCCGGGGCATTGACGTGCCCAGCAATATGATGTCCGCCTGAGTCCGTTCTGCCAAAGCAACTAACGAGTCGGCATCCGCGGTCTCTCCCACTACTTCGAATCCACCGGCTTCAAGCAGCTGACGCAGTCCTTCTCGAAAGAGAGTATGACCATTCGCAATCAGGACGCGAATCGGGGAAAGTGAAACCTTTGGTAAAGTCGCCATGCTCTATCTCCCTCTGTTGTCTTGCCGGTCCCAAGAAGGGTGAAGCTTGAGCGTGGGTGTCGAACATTCTGTATGGTCGCATGCAGACTAACGGGCCCACGGCATTCAGTGGTCTACCCAGAATGCACTGCACCTTTTCCACGCAAAAATATTCTCTGAGCGCACCGGATTCTACCCGTCATGCGCCGAACCCACCGTTGCCGGCTTGTTTTTCCTTTGAAATTGCGAGCGGATACACATCCGCTTTCGAACCAAGACAAATACCCGGGGCAGTAGCGGGAGAGGCAACTCTTAGCCCGGGTCCGGTTAACCGCAACAAAGACCTCAAAACTTGCAATTCGTGCCAGGGGGCCAGAGACTTCCTGAGCATTGTTGGGAAAAGCGCTCTGTACCTGCGACCCTGTTTCCAGATTGACTCTGAATACTCTCTTAGACGTTAATACTGTACTCGGTTTTGCACACACCGATTGATTGCTCAGCGATTATCATATGTCTTATCATGATGCTGTATTAAAAGTACATTGCAATTTCGTGCTACGTCCTCCCCCTAAGATAACCTAAGTTAAGTAACTAAAGTGTGTTACCGGCACCCTAAAGTGGTCACAGAACGCGTGTCGGGTGCCCCCACTGGAATCTAATCACTCGTTCTCCCGTCTCCAGCATAATAGACTAATTGTTATTCTGGCGATAAAAATGAAGCGCCCTTCCGGAAATAAAAGAACCAATAGCGGAACTATGCGTTTCACGCGCATTTGGGGCTATGCGGCGCTCGCGCAATGGTTGGCCCTCCTCATTTCAACAAGTCCGGGTGCCTCTGCATAGCCGATCCGGCCAACCATGGAGTGCTTCCAATCCATATCGAGGTGAAATTCTGACCGATCTTGAGCCCTACCAACGGATGCTTGCCGTGGCCCTCGAAGAAGCGCGCCTGGGACTCGAAGAAGGCGGTGTCCCGGTGGGCGCGGCGCTGTTTACGCGCGACGGCAAGCTGTTGAGCCGCGGCCGCAACCGGCGCGTGCAGCAGGGCGATCCCAGCATTCACGGCGAAACCGACGCCTTTCGTCGCGCCGGCCGCCAGCCCAGCTATCGCAACCTGGTCATGGTCACCACCCTTGCCCCCTGCTGGTATTGCAGTGGGCTGGTGCGGCAGTTCCGTATCGGCACGCTGGTGGTGGGCGAGAGCCGCACTTTTTCAGGTGGAGTTGACTGGCTCCGCGAGAACGGCGTTACCGTGATCGACCTCGACAATCTGGAGTGCCGTGAGCTGATGGAGAAGTTCATCGCCGCCCATCCCGATGTGTGGAACGAGGACATCGGGGAAGGATGAAGGCAGGGAACGAAGGAGCAGGGAACAGGGCTCACGGCTCAAAGCCTACGTTTCAAGACCCACGATCCACGCCCGCGGCCCGCTGCGCGCCGATCTGCGCCGCAAACTCAAGCAGCGACTCATCTGCACCCAGCTTCGCCGCAAGCTGCACGCCGCCGTGCGCGCACGGGATTGCGACCGTGGGAACCCCTGCGAGGCTGAAAGGCGTGGTGTAGCGAAGCAGGCGAGCGCGCGTCTGGCTGTGGTCGGCGCCGGCAGCGAGCTCTGCAACCGGCGCGCAAGGCAGCAGGATCAGCTCGCAGGCGGCGAAGATCTCGTCCATGCGCAAGCAGAATTCGGCGCGCCGCCGGCGTAGCGCGGCAACTTCGTCAGCTTTTAGGCCCGCACCCCATTCGAGACGCTCGCGAATGTCAGGCTGGATCTGCACGAAGTTGCCGGCGTGATAGCGCGCGGCTTCAGAGGCCTGGATGGGCGCGAAGATCTCGCGAGACTCCCGCCACCATTCGGGCTCGATCGCACTGGCGGTCAAACCCAGCGATTCAAGCTCGCCAACGGCCTCCTGGAAACTCGCGATGACTTCGGCCTCGCAGTCGCTGAGATAACTGCCGGCCACGAAGGCAAAGCGAGTGAAGGGCTGCGGGCGTGGCGCATCTTCCGGGGCAAATGGAAAGGCGAACAGGGGCGCGTCGCGCAGGTCGCGAAAGGCCCACCCCATCGTGTCGAAAGACTCCGCGAGATGATAGCCGCCCCGCCAATCGCCGCGCCCCAGCGAAGCGCGATAGCCGGCCAGCCCGCAAAGCACCGCGGGTACACGAATCGAGCCGCCAGTATCGGTGCCAATGGCGGCCACCGCCGAGCCCTCAAGTACGCTGGCGACTGCGCCGCTCGAGGATCCTCCCGTGAGGGCTGACGGATGGCCGGGCTGGACGCAGTCGCCAAAGTCGGGATTCTCGCCCGTAATGCCATAGGCCAGCGGATGCAGATGGGTCTTGCCGGTAATCACGGCGCCGGCTGTGCGCAGCTTCTCAACCAGCCAGGAGTCGCGTCTTGCCTCACCGAGCAGTGCACGGTACAACTTCGTTCCGCAGCTTGTAGCCGCACCGGCCAGATCGAAGCAGTCTTTGACCGAGATAGGCAGGCCCCAGAGCGGCGCTCGGCCATCGCCAAACCGTCCGCCGGCACCGTGCGGAACAGCTTCGGCTCGCACCGCTTCGGCTAGAGTCCATGCCGCGTTCTGCCATAGGTAGGTATTGCGGCCGGCATTGCCATTGGAGTGCGCGAGAGCTTCAGCAGCGAGCTGGGAGGGCTTGAGCGCACCGCTGGCAAGCAACGCCCGAAGATCGCGAACCGTGCCGGCGCCAACGGCCATACTCAGATTGTAAGCACCACGAAACGGGCTGGCGCTGCCCGATTGGTACCCACGGGCCGTGGCTGCACAGGCAGGGGCAAAGTGAAAGTGCGTCCGGATCACGGAAGCCCCTGGTATTTTCCCGCTTCCTTTTAGATCAGAAAATGAGATCAGAAGTCGAAATGCAGCGACATTTGAATCTGGCGCGGTGCGCCGATAGTGTGTTCCACGATGCCGAGTTGTCCAGGGCAGGAGTAGGTTCCGCCAAATCCCGGCGCGGCGCTTGATGTGCCACAACCGGTTGGCAGGGGGCTCGCGTTGGTCGGATCGGGTTGCGCATAGTTGTTGTAGCCAGCGTTTTGCGATACTTCGTTGCTCGGAATATCAAAACTGGTTGTGTTGGTCAGGTTGTATACGTCGAATGTGTACTTCAGGGTGTACTTCTCCTTGTCAAAGCTGGTGACCTTGACCAGCGATGCATCGGCGCGCTTCTGGAACGCCTGACGGAAGATATTGCGTTGTCCAGTCGTGAAGGACGTTTCGTACGGATCGTCGGGCGGGATTGCGCCGCCCAGACCGCCTTCGGATAGAAGGGGCAGAGTGAAGCAGGCCGCATTAAGTGCGCCGCCTTCATCCTTCCTACTGGGATTGAAGAACGCGCCTGAGGCTCCAGTCAGCGCCGACTTCGCCGTGCAGCCCTTGGCAAGCGGGACGATGGGGTTGGTGATGCCGTCGGAGGTTGAGTAATAAATGCTGCCGACGGCGCCGGAGAAATCGATGATGCTGTAGGGCTGGCCGCTCTGCAGAATAGTGAGGCCAACCATGGACCATCCATCGACAAACTTGCCGGCGAGGGTGCTGGAAGCGGCCATGTTGGGCAGTTGGAAGATGTAGTTGAAGTTGAGAACATGCTTGCGGTCGAAGTCAGCGGATCCGTAGCCGCTGCGCAAGTTCGCCGGGTTATTGCCGTTGTAGAAGAGTCCCAGCCCGCTCTGTTCGTCGAGAGCGTGCGAGAACGTGTAGGATACGCCGCCTTGGATGTTGTGACTCATGCGCTTCTCAACGTGAGCCTGAAGTGCGTTGTAGGCGTCAACGCCTTCGGCGAGGTACTTGATCGATTCAGCCGCGTAGCCGATATAGGGAACCCGTAGATCGACGTTGCCGCCTTCGTAGTTAAGAAGGTATGAGGCTGACGAACCAAAGCAGGAAGGCGTGCCTGGGGGCAGATTGTCGAAACTGACGTTATAACCGTAGCTGTAATTCTGCGGGCAACCGCCTGCGGCGAGAGCCGGATTGCTGGGAGACGCGATCCCGGCCTGATTGAGGGGTACGGGAATGACCTGGTGCCGGCCGACGTTGCCCACGTAGCCGAGTTCGATAGCGAGGTCGTTGCGCGGTTGCCACTGCAGGTCGAGCGTGTAATTGATGGTGTACGGCAGCTTGTTGGCGCGGTCATAAACGCCCAGCGAGATGGGCTGTCCGTTGTTGACGATCTCGCCGCCGTTCGGAGTATTCGTGCAGATGCCGGGAATGCCGGCGTACCCGGTGTTCACAATGCTGCAAGCGTTGGGAAGGTAGTTGCTCAGGTCCGAAGCCTTGGGGCTGGTCGGCGCCGCATATTCGAGAGTTGTGCCGTAGGGATTCTCGATGTCACCTTCGGAATCTGTGCCCGCCAAATGTGATCCGCCGCAGGTAGCCAGGTAGCCCTCGTAGTACGATAGCGACGACGATGGGCAGGTGGACGCGTTGACGAAGGGCAGTTGCTGGTTGACGCCGAATGGGCCGCCGGTGACAGTGCCGATGGCGTAGCCCGGCGAGAAGTAGGTGAACAGCTCCCCGCGATCGTAGTAGAAGCCACCGCCCGTGCGGACCACCAATTTGCTGTGGAATGCGGCTGGCTGCCATGCAGCACCAAAGCGGGGAGCGATGCCCCACTGGCGACCGGTGAGGGTGGTATTGCTCACGCCCTTCGTTCCGTTGGCATTGTTGCCTGCAATGATCAGACCCGGATTGACAATGGTGTCGCTGGCGACGCAATAAGAGTAGGCGTTGGGATCACTGCCGCCGGTGGAGCAGCCTTGGGGATTGGTCCCGGCATCGAAGTTGAAAAGTCGACCGTATTTTTCTGTAAGTCCACCGTCCCAGTCGTAGCGAAGACCAAGGCTGAGCGAAAGAGTGGGAGTTACCTGGTACTTGTCGGTGATGTACAGTCCGAGCTGGTTGGCGCGATAGTACCGGTTCGCGTTGCCCTGCAGAAACGAGGTGACATAGAACGATGTGTCTGCACTGCCCGGAACGACATAGCCCTGAACAAACTGGCTGAAGTCGTCGGACGTCACGGTGCCCGTGCCGGTTCGCTTGTCGATCGTGTTTAGCTGTGTGTAACTGTAGCTGGCGCCAAAGTTAACCGTGTGTTTGCCCAGAATCCAGATCGCGTTGCCTGAGGGCGAGAGGCGATTCTGGAACATGCCGGTGTTGGCCGATTGCGACTCGGCGTTGGGACCGATGTTGAGGTAGACCGGGCTGATGCCGGGGAAGTTCTGGGACTGCACGTTGCCCAGGATGTTCACGATCGAGATGCCCGGGAAGTAATTTGATCCGAAGACGTTGATTGATCCGGTGCCGTAGGCTCCGCCGGGGATCGCACTCGGCCCGAAGGCCTGGCTGTTGTCAGCCCAGTTCTTTTCACGCAGAAAGCCAATAGTCTCGGTGGTGCTCAGGTTCGATTTGAGGATGAGGCTGTTGTTGATTGAAAGCTCCTGCGCGCCGGAGTCGAGATGCTCGGTGAATCCAGGAACGCTCGAGTAAGAGTATGGCGCGATGGTGGGGTCGTGCTGATAGTAATACTTGAGCGCGAGCGTGTCTTTGCTGGTCGCGTTGTAATCGATGTCACCGACGGCCTGATCCGAGGTGAAGTAGCCCGTGCCGGGAATAAAAGCGTTGTCGAGGTGAGCGGCGGTGGGGGCAGCGCCGTTGAGCGCATCGTTGGGGATAAGCCACTTGCCGGGTTCGCCGGGCAGAGAGGGAGAGTTGAACAGAATCAGTGCGAGCGGATCGATCATAGCGCCCGTGAGACAGGTGCCAAAGGAGTTGTTAGCCAGCCCGGCGAGCCCCGTAGCGGGGCAATTGGGCGAGGTGTTGTCGCCTCCTGCACCCCGATTCGAGTCGTTGAGGCCGATAGGCACGTCGAGGAAGGAGTCGCCGAGTTCCTGATCGGAAACATGCAGGTGCTGGTAGGCGACGAAGCCGAAGAGTTTGTCCTTGATCAGGGGACCGCCGAACGTGCCGCCCAGACTGTAGCGGTGCAATTCGGGAACCTTGTCGTTCGCGGGAACGTCGGGATCCTGGTTGAAGAAGAATGGGGCAGCGTTGATCCAATTGGTGCCACGGTGGCCGTAGATATCGCCGTGGATCTGGTTGGTTCCCGACTTGGTGCTCATATCGACGTGCGCGCCTGAGGTCGAACCTTGGTCGGCGTCGTACATCGAAGCGTTCACCCGTACTTCCTGCAGCGTCTCAGGCGCGGGAGTGGGGATGGCGTTGCCGATCGAGAGATAGACCGAGGCCGCGGACATGATGACCCCGCCGCCCCCGCCCGGACTGGTCTGCACGCCGGTGGAGTTGATGACGCGTGCCGAGTCAACCTGGCTGGTGCTCTTGCCGTTGAAGAGGTTGGTTGCGTCAACCCCGTTCAACAAGAAGCTGTTCGACGTGTCGCGCTGGCCGTTGGCCCAGATCGGAGCGTTGCCGAGTCCCGAGTTGGCTCCTGTGCCGCCCGACAGCTCGGCGTCGACGCCCGTGGATTCAATTGCCAGCCCGGTGAAGCTCCCCGTGGGTAGTGGCGTGGCCGAAATCTGTGAAGACTCCATCACGTAGCCGTTGGTGGTGTCAACGGCGTTCATCAGCGGCGCAGCATCCACTTCGATGGTGGTGGTTGTCTGGCCGACCTTCAGTGTCGCGTTCAGCGTGGCCGTACGGTCGGCCTGCACCGTAATGTGCGGCGTCTTTTGCACTTCGTAGCCGGTGGCGGAGTAGGTCACGGTGTAGATGCCGATGGGCAGGTTCACAAAGGTGTAAGTGCCGGCGCTGCTGGTCGTGGTAACCCGCTTGAGCGATGTCTGCTCGTCGGTCACCGTTACCGTCGCGTTGGGAATCACGCCCCCTGAGGCGTCGGTCACTTCGCCGGTGATTTGGCCGAGGGTCTGCTGTGCCGGGAGCGAGCCCGAACTCAGCGCGATTACCACAAATGTTGCCAGAAGTCTGGGAATGAGAGTATGGAGTTTCTGCATCGGATGCCTCGCAATAAATCGCCCTTAGAATGGAGTGATCTCTGCACAGTCTCGTTTGGCACTGCATTAAAGTGATGGAAATCTGAGTGTTATCGAAATCAGTATCGTGCAAAAGGTAACCGGAAAAGTGAAACCGCCACGAGTTCAGCTCGTCTAACGGCCTTATCCTGCTCGCACTACGGGGTAGGTTAAGAGTAATAGTTCTTACATAAATTTCTTATAAGAATTTAACGTCAGCCTGTGCAAAGTTCGGTGGAAATCCCGGCGTTGGCGATTAAAGCCAGTCTTTTCCACACCGCTTCTCACAAGCGCATGTTCATCTTTGAGATAAGGCAGTTGCGGCAGGAATGAACTGCCCCCGAACGATCTCACCGGTGAGGCGCCGGTGCCAGGCGCGGTTTTGCAAACGAGGAGAGAGGCATGGTTCAGCGATGGGCGAAGATCGCACTGGTCTCGGCGGTTGCGTTTTTCTACACCCTGGTGGTGTTCAACAACCTCACTGACTACGGCTCGAACTTCCAGGTCGTCCGCCACACACTGACGATGGACACCACCTTCCCCGTCAACCACGGCATGTGGCGGGCGATTCATTCACCGGCGATTCACACGCTCTTTTACCTCACAATCATTGCGTGGGAGATCGTGACCTGCCTTTTACTGTGGTGGGGCATGGTGCGGTTGATACGCGCGCAGCGTGGCCCGGCTCGCGAGTTCGATCAGGCAAAGACGGTTTCACTTTCAGGGCTCGCCCTCTCGCTTCTCATGTGGTTGGTTGCGTTCTTGACCGTGGGCGGCGAGTGGTTCCTGATGTGGCAATCGTCAATGTGGAACGGGCAAACAGCCGCAGCCAGAAACTTCACCGTCGTCGGCATCGTGTTTCTCATCCTGCAACAGCGCGAACACGAGGCATAACAGGCTGATCAAACCCACGGGGTGCTCCGTTCAAGCTCCGCTTGAGCGGGATAGGCGCTGTTAAAGCGGATACAAATCAGACTTCGCCCGGCGCAGCCTTCTTCCTGCTGACCGCGTACCACGCGAGACCGAGCGCAATATAGACCAGGTAGATGTACGGAATGCGCGCATGAAGCGGGTCGGCAGCCGATCTGAGATCGAAGACTCCGATCAGCAGGATGATAATGACGGTCGTGATGCTGACCGCAGCCACCACGTGCGAGTGCTGGCCCACGGCACGCCGCGCAAAAGGAAGCGCCAGCGCCACCAGGCCGTAAGCAGTAAGAAAGCCGAAGATCGAAAGCGAGCCCAGCAGATCGTACATGTCGGAGCCGGCAAATCCGCGAACGTTCATCACCGCGGCAGGCATCAGGATGAGCACTGCGGAGAGCAAAATCGCCTGCCCGGGCGTTCCGTGCTTGCGGCTGGTGCGTTCAAAGCTGCGCGGCAATAGACCTCCGCGGGCCATGCGCATCAGCACCCGCGCCGCCGCAGTGGTGCAGGCCAGCACGCAGGCAAACATGCTCACTGCCGCTCCGAAATCGACCGCCGTGCCCAGCAGCGAGATGCCCGCTCGGTTGGCGAGCAGGTGCAGCGGGCTCGTTGAACTGCTGAGTTCGCTGGCCTCGCCGCGAAACCCCATGACCTCTGCGTACGAGCAAAGCATGAAAAAAACGCCCGAGAGCAGCGCGCACTGCAGCACGGCTCGCGGAATGGTGTGCAGTGGCTCGCGCGCCTCGCCGCCCAATGTGGTGGCGCTCTCAAATCCCACGAAGCTGAAGATCGACAGCACCAGCGCGGGACCGAGGCCCGAGAAGTGCATCGTCGTGAGCTTGAACTGCGCGGGATCGAAATGGAAGCCGAGTTTAAAGGGCAGGGCCAGGAGAACAATGCAAATAAGGCTGACTGAGACGGCCTCGATCCAGAGCATGGTCTCGGCCGAAAGCTTAACGTCGCGCCATGCAATGATGCCGGCCAACAGGCAGATCGCAACCAGCATGGGAAGCGCCGGCGGGGCCCAATGAATCAACTGCTGACCAAGGACGCTTGAATAGTAAAGAGCGCCGCCGGCCACCGAACCCCCCGTGGTGATATAGGCCAGCAGCAGCGCCCACGCGGCCGTTGCTCCAAATGCCGGCGGCAAGGTGTTTGCGGTGTAGGTGTAAAGCGAGCCGGGCGAGGCTGAGAGCCGCGCAAAGCGGCTCACGCAAATCCCGATCATGAAAATCGCGATCGTAGCTAGAAGATAAACAAACCAGGTGGCTCTGCCGGCCAGCGCAAACACCAGCGGGATGGTGAGCGAAGGCGAGGTGGAAGGCGCGATGGCGGAAACAGATTGCGCCAGCGTCTCAACCGGTCCAAGCACGCCGGCGTGCAGATCGAACCTCTCACCGGCATCCTGATTTGTGTACACCTCGCCTTGCGTGCTGGTCTGGCTCAATGCAGATTTGCCTTTCACAAGACGCCGCCCTAGCGTTCGATGGTTGCCTCGATGTAGCCGTGCGGCTCGTCGATGGGAACGAAGATATGGTTTGGATTATCTTGCCCGAACGGGCTCAGATCTGCAAGCAAGTGATGCAGGTTGGGCATGCTGAGATGTATCCGCGCAATCTCAGGAGCCGCCTCCAGAGCGGCTTTGCCCATGTCGTAAAGCGTGTGCTGCACGCTCATGCTCTCGTGATCCGCAAAGACCTTGAGCATGGTTTCGACGATGCGCTTGCGCGCGGCCGCATAGTCAGGCGCAGAATCGGCGTAATCCCACGCTATTGTGGCGCTGGTGCCCAGGATGCGATCGGTTGCCGGCTTGAGCGTGGTGAGCCGGTCTTTGATGTAACCGGTAAATGCCGACTTCGTGGTTTTAAGAATCGTCAGTCCATCCACACCCGATCGAACCGACCACTGCTCGTGATCGCGGTCGCGAACTGCGCGCACCGTCTGCACCTCAGGCGCTCCAAGCTTGAATGTAGTCGCTTCCGGCGTTCCGTCCACAACCAGGCGTTCCCACGATTTTTGTTCTACTTCAACCAGCACGCCGGAAACCTGCGGATTGTTGTTGAGCAGATAATCGCCCAACTCCTTGGCGAACTCTTCGATGGTGACGGCCTTCGAGTCGCGCGCGACGGAGTAGACCGTGTTTTTCATCGTGTCGGTGGGTAGCACCTTACTGTTATCGGCTTGCGTGTAGCTGGACTCAAAATCCCCTTCCAGCAGCACGCGCACGGTCCACTCGTTGAACTCGTGCGTGTCTCCCTTGCGCGTTATGCGCGAAAGCCGAACGCGCGACTTTCCGTAGCGATTCTCGCCCAATTTAGCCATCAGCTTCCCCGGTAAGTTGTGTAGCTGTTATCGCTCAACAGCAGAGGCAAATGGTAATCACCCTCGCCGTCGCAATTGAATGTGATTGAGATCTCAGGATAGATGCTGGTGCGGCCGCAGCGCTCAAAGTAAGCGCCGGCGTCGAAGGTGATGCGGTAGAAGCCCGCAGGTGCCTCGGGCGCGAGGTCGTGGCAGCGGCCATCGCCGTCGGTCCTGCCTCGGCCAACCTCAACCCATCCGCCCGGCGAATCCTGCACCCGCTCATGGGAGCCCGGGCCGTTTGCAACTTCGATCCATCCGCCCCCCTCCATGAATTCGAGGCGAACCTCGATGCCGGCCCCGGGCTTGCCCATTACTGTGTCGAGAACATGTGTCGAAATCTTGCTCATTCTTCCAACCACTTTCTTAAACGAATCTGCGTGATTTGCCTCTGTTGCTCAGCCGCCTCGCGCAGTTCGGCATCGCGATCGTTCTTCATCCGCCGCTCCAGGATCGCCAGCATCTCTTCCGCGCCTTTTCCGGTCGCGCACACAATATACGTAAATCCGAAGCGCTCCTCGTACAACGCGTTGCCCTCAGCCAGCCGTGCCATAATGTCCGACGCAGCACCGCCTGCCGCCGACTGCTCCTGCCTCGACCACTCCATTGATTGTGCGGTTGCATGAGCAGCCTTGCGCCCGCCAATGCGCGGATGGCAGGCAAAGGCCTCCATCCAATCCGGCACTTCCATTGTGGACCAAATCCGATCGGCCGATGCACTGAGTTTTTCCGGATCTTCGATCGGGCGCCGCGCAACCATTGTCGCTGCCCATCGCCGCGCGCCGCAACACGCGATCATGGCGCCGAGCGCAGTTTCCTCGTCAGCAATGTTCCATGCTGCGAGCTTCGCGTTCATAGCTGTGGTCCCTCCCGGCCGGCTTCCAGAAGGAACTCTTCTACAAGATTTGCGGCCACGCGCTTGCGGTACTCGGCGGTAGAGCGAATGTCATCAATGGGCGCCGCCTCGGCCAGCAGCGCTTCCCGCGCCGCCGCGATGGTCTCGCGCGTCACTGGTTTGCCCAGCACAGCTTTTTCGGTCTCATAAAGTCGCGTTGGAAAGGCCGCGAGGCTCGCTGCTCCGAGGCGAATCTCATGAATCGTGCCGTGTTTCACTAGCGCCGTGCCGGCCAGCGCGACTTTTGAGATGGCCATCGCCCGCCGCGTTCCCACCTTGCGAAGGTATTGCCGGTGTTCTGAAAAACGCCGCGGCATGTGCAGCGCGTAAACCAGTTCGTCTTTTTCCAGCACGTTGCGTTTATAGCCGGTGTGGAACGCACGATAGGGAACTCTGCGGCTGCCGCGAACAGAGATCAGTTCGATTTCGGCGTCGTAAACAAGCAGCGCGGGCGAGGAATCCGCGGCCGGCGACCCGTTCACCAGATTGCCGCCCAGCGTGGCGCGGCTTTGGTTGGCGATGGAGCCGATCCAGCTTGCCGCACGCGCCAGCAGCGGCCAGGATTCGCATAGACCCGCGTGCCTGCGCAGATCGATGAAAGTCGTGCCCGCGCCGATAGCGACGCCCTGATCCGCCATCTCGATGAAGCGCAGATCGCGAATGCCCCAGAGGCTGACGAGTTTGGATGCAATCAGCCGTCCCGCAGCGTGCGCCACCATAATCTCGGTGCCCCCTGCGATCGGCGTCCACACACCGGGCTCGGCGGCAAGCAACTCCAGCACCGCGGGCAGGCTACCCGGTGCGATGAGCTCATGCGCTTCGCAGTTACCGCGCATGATGAGCCTGCTCGGCCTGGGATTTGCCGGTTTGCGTGGCTGCCTCCAGCACCGACTCAAAGATGCGCATGAAGCCGGTACAGCGGCAGAGGTTTCCGGCGAGCCCTTCGCGAATCTCCTCCATCGATGGATGCGGGTTACGCTCGATCAATTGCGCCGCGGCCATCAGCATTCCCGGCGTGCAGATGCCGCACTGGGCGCCGCCGCAAGCCAGGAACGATTCCTGCAGCGGATGCAGGACGCCATTCGAAGCCAGGCCCTCGACAGTTTGAATCTCGGCGCCTTCGGCCTGCAGCGCTGGAACGAGACAACTGTTCACAAGCTCGCCATCCATGCGCACCGAGCAGGAGCCGCATTCGCCTTCGCCGCACCCCTCTTTTGCTCCGGTCAAATGCAGATCTTCGCGCAGCACGTCGAGCAAGCGCTTCATGGGCGGAACGCGAACCGTGCGGTTTTCGCCGTTTACCTGCATTGTGATTGCGGGCCAACTCTCGCTCATCGAATTGCCGGCTCCTCAGCCAACTCGCGCGTGGCCAGCACGGCAAAGATGTCTTCCGGCAGCAGCGGAATGGACTTGAAGCTGACACCGGTTGCATCGCGAATTGCATTCAGAATTGCCGGCGCTGGACCATCGTGCGGCAGCTCGCCGATGCCCTTGGCCCCGTAGGCCCCGTATTTGAACGGGATCTCTTCGAAGATCACATGAATCGGCGGCACGTCCTGCGCCGTTGGCATTATGTAGTTGGTCATCTGGTTGTTAGCCATGCGGCCGTCTTGGCAAACCACCTTCTCATAGAGTGCGTAGCCGATGCCCTGCGCTACGCCACCCTCGATCTGTCCTTTGGCCAGCACGGGATGGAGCACCCGGCCCACTTCCTGCACGGTCCAGAACTCCTCGACCTCGGCCGAGTAATCGCGCGTGTCGACCGCGACCTGCGCAACATAGATCGCCCAGGCGTAGGCGCCGTACGCTTCGCCATGATAGGTTTTGTCGTCCCAGTAGATGCCGGGCGGAGCCTCGTAGCGGCACAGGGACCTCACTTCGCCGTGCGCGTCGCGATAACGATTGCACGCAGCGAAAAACTGCTCGCGTGTTGCAGGCGCACCGGGACCGCCATCGTTACACAGCATCTCGAGCAACTGCAGGCTGGCGCGCTCGATCAGCCGCCCCACCACCATCGACGTCCGCGAGGCAACCGTGGGTCCGCTGTTGGGAATTACGGCCGTGTCAGGCGGCGCCATCTCCACATCGCTGAACGCGAGCCCCAAAGTTTCAGCCGCGATCTGAGTGAGGATGGTATTGGTGCCCTGGCCGAACTCGGTGTTTGAAACCATCACGCGAACCTTGTTGTCTTTGGTGACTTCAACACCCGCAAGGGAGTTGAGGTAGAGTTCGCCCGATCCCGTGAAACCTGAGCCGTGATAGAACGCCGCGATGCCAAGGCCGCGCTTTACGTGGCCCGTTGCGTTTTCGCGTGCGAATCGTTCACGCCTGGAGTAGTAATCGCTCTCCGCGAGCGCGCGATCGAGCAACTGATTGAGGATCACCGGCTCACGCATCAACTGCTCGGTGGCATTCTGATCGCCCTGGTGCAAAAAATTGCGGCGCCGCAGCTCAACCGGATCCATGCCGATAGTTGCGGCAATCTCATCCATGTGGCGCTCCATGGCAAAGATGGCCTGCGGCGCGCCGAATCCGCGGAACGCGCCGTAAGGAACCATGTTGGTGGCCCAGGCGCGCGCACGCACGCGAATATTGGGGCAGACGTAGGGCCCGCAGGAGTGCAGCGTGGCGCGCGAAAGCACCGTTGCAGAAAGCGTCGAGTACGCGCCGCCGTCGGTGGCCAGATCGATCTCCATCGCCAGCAGCCTGCCATCTTTGTCGAGCGCCGTGCGATGGCGTACGCGCGACGGATGCCGCTTGGTGGTTGCGGCCAGGTCTTCCATGCGGTCGTAAACCATCTTCACCGGATGGCCGCTCTTCATCGCCAGCAGGCCGGCGTGCGCGGCCAGCGTCGACGGATAATCCTCCTTGCCGCCGAAAGCCCCGCCGGTCTCAGTCTGAATTACGCGCACCTTTTCATCGGGCAGGTCGAAGACCGACTTCAGCGTCTTGTGCACGTAAAACGGGCATTGCAGCGAACCCCATACCGTAAGACCCTCCGCCGCACTCCACTCGGCGATCATCCCGTTGGTCTCGATGTAAAGATGCTCCTGCGCACCAGTCCGATATTCGCCTTCGACAATGTGCGCGGCCTGCACCCACGCCTCGTCGACGTTGCCGTTCTCGAGCGTGAATTCCTTGATGATGTTGCTCTCGCCGAGAACCATGATCTCCTGCCGCTCGCTCTCTTCAATGCTCAGCACCGCTGACAGCGGCTCGTAATCAATGTGCACCGCGCCCACGGCCTCGCGCAGCTTGTGCTTGTCGGGGTGCGCCAGCAAAACAATCGGTTCGTCGCAGTGGTTGACCTGGGCCTCGGCTAGGCAAGGCTGATCGGCGAC
>Ga0335072_10003433_pt1 | contig 23890 bp, 28 predicted proteins | sample Lox_Sample_21_FD_206725 | JGI IMG/M metagenome (GOLD analysis project Ga0335072, IMG submission 206725) | Soil microbial communities from Loxahatchee National Wildlife Refuge, Florida, United States - Lox_Sample_2.1 | ecosystem: Environmental > Terrestrial > Soil > Wetlands | place: USA... | reverse complement strand
GGCCGCGGCTGGAAATCAACTCCGCGGTGCGGACGATTTTTTTCGGATGCGGCGCATCCAGCAGGAAAGGATAGGCCTGAATCGCCTTGTGCGTGAGGCCGCCACCACATGGCTTTTCCCATGCCAGGCGCTCGTCAAAAATAGTAACGCGGAAGCCAGCCGCTGCGAGGCGCTCTCCGCAGAGAGCGCCGGCAGGACCTCCTCCAATGATTGCGATCCGTTGCACGGGCCGTTTCAAGTGATCGGGAAAACTGCCGCTACAAACCAGGCGGCGAGTATAGCACCAAAGAGGGCTGCAGCCGTCGCGGAGCCAGTACGGCGGAGTAACGCATCGGATGCAACACCCTGCGCGATAGAAAACGCGCCGAATTGCATGACGAGAATGGGCAAAAGGATTTGTCCGCTGGCGAGCAGAAACAGTCCGATAACGCACGCGAGCCAGATTTCAAAGCGCAGCCCAAGAAAAACTCCAAATCGAGCGACCCTCGATTTGCCCGCCCCGAGGGCGCCGAGAACGGCCTGCTCCGCATAGCAGAAGAGCCACGCGAACGGCAGCAGCTCCGCGAAACGAATCCATCGGGGCGCATTGAGCCAGAGACTGCTGATCTCCCAATCGAACCATTTTCCAAGCGCGAGGAAAACCACCACGGCGAGCACGGCCACGCAGAACAATTGACGGGAGTGAAACGAGAAGATCCCGTGCGCAGCCTTGCGGTTGAAAAGCAAAATCACAATGGCCATGATGACCGCTTCGGAAGCGAGATAATCGCCGGCGTAGAGGTGGATAAACCGCAGGGGTGTGCCGAAGAGGAGCAACAAGACGGCGACCATGGCACCGACCGCTCCTTCCGCCAGTATAAGCCAATGGCGAAGGGGCGGCATGGCTTGCGTTTCAGCTGCTTTTCCTCCAGCTTTTGCAGTGATGGAAATTGCTAACGGCAAGATTAAGAAAATTCCAATCAGCCCTATCAGTGCGCCAGTTAGCCGTAGGCGTCCGCGCCCGAATGTGCCGTACGTGCTTAGATCGAGATCGAGCGCAAGAGTTTTTTGATCGGCGCGTGGATAGAGAACCTGCATCGCCCATAACTCGGCGCGATGCACTACGGCTCGGTCATCAAGCATGCTGGTGTGCGTGGCCAGCGGAACGTGGATCAAATCGAAGGCACGCTTTTGGGCGAAGTCCTCAGGAGCGGTGCGGTCACCGCCAGACGCCCTCTGCAATGCATTGGCCTGACCTTTCAGTTGCCAAGCATCAAATTGCGCGCTGAAGACGAGCAAATTCGAAGGCATACGCTGCGGCATCACCATGGGCGCGGGGGAAAAGGCGATTGTGGAGGCGAGCGGAATTTGGTCCGCCATGCGAACGGCGATTTCGCCGCCCATCGAGTGTCCGAGGAGGATCGTGTTGGCGGGGTCGAGATGGTTCGCGCGCATTAAGGTTGCAACGGCTTGTTCCGCGCAGTATTCGGCGCGCGCGAACGAGAAGGGCTGCGTGTTATCGCCGTGACCAGGCAAGTTGGGCAGATAGGCGCGAAAGCCGTGGCCGGCGAAATCCTGGCCCAGATAAAACATGATGCGCCGGTTCGCGGCAAGCCCGTGGAGCACGATCACCGATCCGGCGGGCTTGATGCCCGCCAGCGGACTAAGGATCGTGAGCGGCAAACGGCAATCGCCGGCTTGCAAGGTCACGTCTTGCCGCGGCAATTCGCCCCGCCGAATCCAAAACGAGCCGAGCGCGAGGAGAATCGCTCCAGCGACGGCGAGCGCGATTTCCCATCGCTTCACCCCGACATTGTAGCCGACACCGCGCCGGGAGGCGCGAGGCGTGATTTGTTTAATCGCGATACACCTACATAAAGCGCCTGATGGCGATTTGCGCTCTGCGCGCCAAGCTAAGTCCAGGGTAAATCGAGGAGGGAAAAATGGAAACGGCTATCCTGCATTGCCCGCAATGTCACGGGCGACTTCTTGCGGCGGATGCTCCCATCGGGGACCTGCCCGAACGGCGCTTGGCCGGAGAAGACTACTACTGCCCATCGTGCGAAATGTTTATCGAACCGGACCGATCACTCGAGACCTCGGAGGAATCGCTGGCCACGATCGATCCCGGCGTAACGCCTGAAGATCGCGGGCGGTGGCGCGCGGCCGGCTGGAACGCCGGTGGAAGCCAGCGCGGCGACCTCTCAGATCAAGGGGCCACGCAGTGGAGGCGCGATCCCGAGGAGATTGAGCGCAATACGTGGAAAGGCAAAGATTAGGATCGCGAGGAGCTTTTCGCAACTGAACTTCGCGGAATGCTCGAAAAAGGCGTATATTCCATTGCGCAACTGGCGGTCTTATAAAAAAGCACTACCAACTGTCTATGAAAACTGCGTTTCCGCGCCTGCGCTTTGCACCCGTCTATTTTTCTGTGATTTTTTGTTGCGTACTTTTGCTCGCGCCTCCCTTGAGCGCGGGCAAAAAGAAAGCGCCCGACCATCCCATCGACTTGAACGCGGCGAACGAAAAAGAACTCGAAGAATTGCCTGGAGTCGGGCCGACGACCGCCAAGGCTATTATCGATTTCCGCGAAAAAAGCGGCCGCTTTAAACGTGTGGAGGACTTGCTCGTGATTCGCGGAATTTCTGAAGCCAAGTTGAAGAAGATGCGGCCCTATCTGGTGGTTGGCCCATCGCCCGCCGCAACGAAACCCGCGTCGGCGCAATCTGCGCGAAAATCTCCGCCTAAGAAAAAAAGCTCGCCGTCGTGAAGTTTGACTAACGGCCGGGCCTCAAAGCTCTTGGTGCGTTTTCTGTGCACGGGCAATCGCCAGCGGCACTTGTTCGGTGATTTCCAGCCCATAGCCTTCGAGCGCGACCACGCGCCGCGGATGGTTCGTCAGCACGCGAATTCGGCGTAGCCCCAGATCGATCAATATTTGCGCGCCGATGCCGCTTTGGCGTTGAACGGTGCGCTGCGCGCGAAAATCCTGGTCGCGAGACTCGCGCGTATGGAAACGAATCGCCGGAAGCATTGCGCCCTCTGCGGCTTGCGAATCGAGTTTGAAGCCGCGGCCGGTCTGGTGGAGATATACGAAGACCCCGCGATCTTCCTTGGCTATTGCGGCGAGCGATTGCTCAATCGTGGCGCGACAATCGCACGCAGTGGACGCGAAGACATCACCTGTGAGGCAGTGCGAATGCACGCGAACCAGAGGCGGCGCGACACCTTGTCCAGCTGATGCATCCACATTGCCGCGGACGAGCGCGACATGCACTTCATGGTCGACGTCGCTCGAATACGCGATCATGCGGAAATCGCCGTAGGGCGTGGGTAGGGTCGATTCGGCGATGCGGCGCACGTAACGTTCGTGGTGCATGCGGTAGCGGATCAGATCCGCCACAGTGAGCATCTTCAGACCGTGCTGCCTACAGAATTCCACTAACTGCGGAACGCGAGCCATCGTGCCGTCATCGTTCATCACTTCGCAGACGACGCCCGAAGGGTCGAGACCGCCGATGCGCGCCAGGTCGACGGAAGCTTCGGTTTGGCCGGCGCGAACCAGCACGCCTCCCGGGCGCGCGCGCAGCGTGTAAACGTGGCCGGGCCGCGCCAAATCTTCCGGGCGCGTCTTCGGGTCGGTCGCGGTGAGGATCGTGGTTGCGCGATCGGAGGCGCTTGTGCCGGTGGTGGTGCCGCGAAGCGCATCGATAGGTTCGCAAAAGGGCGTGCCGAACATCGATGTATTGCGCGGCGAGATCGGTTTCAGGTCGAGCACGTCGCAACGCTGTTCGGTAAGGGCAAGGCAGATCAGCCCGCGCCCGAATTTCGCCATGAAGTTAATGGCTTCCGGCGTGATCTTCTCCGCGGCCATTGTGAGGTCGCCCTCGTTTTCGCGGTCTTCATCGTCCACGAGGACAATCATCCGGCCTTGCCGAATCTCGGCAACAGCCTCGTCCACCGTTGCGAACACAGAGTTTCTTTCAGGCATAGCCCTATGATAGCGCACCGGAACGCCTGCTAGTACCAACCGACGCTCTAGCTTTACAAGTGCCGCGACCGAGTTGGCAGGCCCACTGAGGGATAGGTGGTTTATCGTTGCCGTTCTACGAACTGGCCATGGTGATGACGGCGCGGAACCGGGCTTTGCCGCTCATCATGCGTTCGTAGGCTTCGGGGGCGCGTTCAAAGGGAAAGATCTCGTTCATCGATTTCACACCCTCGAGCTCGCTGAATTGCATGGTTTGTTGTGAATCGATTGATGTGCCGGAGTACCAGCCCTTAATAGACCGCGAACCCAGGAGGAGGTGGATCGGGTTGATTTCCATCGGGCGAACGGCGCCTATGACGAGCAATGTGCCCCTCGTGCCGAGGCCGCCGATGACGGAGGCCATCGCCTGGGCGTCAGTAACCGTGGCGAGAATGACTTTCGCGCCGCCGAGTTTCATCAGGGCTCCGGCGGCATCTTCAGCGGCGTTATCGATGTAGTGGTTCGCGCCCAATTGTTTCGCGAGCGGCTCTTTGTCCTTGCCGCGCGCGATGCCTACGGTACGGAAACCAAGCTTTGCGGCATATTGGACACCGAGATGGCCAAGTCCTCCAAGTCCGAAGACCGCCACTAAATCGCCGGGGCGCGCACCGCTGTTGCGAAGGGCGTTGAAGGTAGTGACGCCGGCGCACATGAGGGGAGCTGCATCGGTCGCGTTCAAGTCCTCGGGCACCAGCGCCAATGCTTCGGCGCGGGCGAGCATGTATTCGGCATAGCCGCCGTCCCTGGTGAGGCCGGTGACAACCGTCATGTTTTCGCAAGCGAAGGCGTCACCAGTGCGGCAAGAATCGCAATAGCCGCAATTACCACCGTGCCAGCCGACGCCAATGCGCTCGCCGACCTTGCGGCCGACGACATTGGGGCCAAGCGCATCGATTACGCCGACCACTTCGTGACCGGGAACGCGAGGATATTCAATGTTCGGGAAGAGGCCCTCCTTCGTGACGGAATCGCTGTGACAGACACCACAGGCCTGGACCTTGATTCGTACTTCGCCGGGGCCGGCGGTGGGAATCTCGCGCTCAACGAACTCAAATTCGCCTTTGGCCTTGGGCACCTGAATCGCACGCATCTTCGCCATCGCATCCTCCCTCTGGAACGCCCGCATTGCAGCGCAACGGAATCTGATTCGTCGAATGCGGCCCAGGTTTCGGATTTTTGGGGCCGCTGGTACGGAAATCGGCCGGGCCGCGTGGTCCGCAAAATCCGCTTTGACTCCTGCGGCGAAAGTGCCACTGTGGACTCGCCCATTACCGATCTTGCTCAAGGAGATTCCGCTCATGAACCGACTTGCCGGGAAACGCGCACTCATTACGGGAGGCACGACGGGGATCGGCTTCGAAACGGCAAAACGCTTTCTTGATGAAGGCGCGCGGGTTGCGGTGACGGGAAAGAATCCCGCCACGCTGGATGCCGCACGCAAAGAGCTTGGGAGCGGCGCGCTCGTGCTTGCGTCGGACGCTGCGGACGTTGCGGGCCAGCAAGCTCTTGCCGAAAAGATCCGCGACGCCTTCGGCCAGCTTGATGTGCTATTTGCGAATGCAGGCATTGCGGACATGCGTCCTGTGGAGAAATGGGACGAAGCCGGGTTCGACCGGGCATTTGCGATCAACGTGAAGGGACCCTTTTTCCTGATCCGCGCGCTTTTGCCGATTTTCGCGAATCCGGCGTCGATCGTGCTCATGACGTCGATCAATTCCCACCTCGGCATGCCGACGACGAGCGTTTACGGGGCGTCGAAAGCGGCGCTGCTTTCCCTTGCGAAAACGCTTTCAGGCGAGCTTGTCCCGCGGGGCATTCGCGTGAACGCGATCAGCGGAGGGCCGATCGCAACCCCGCTTTACGGCAAGCTCGGCATGAATGACGCGGCGCTGCAGGGGCTGGAGGGCGAGATCCCCTTGCATCGCATGGGTAAACCCGCAGAAGTCGCGGCCGCGGCGGTGTTTTTCGCGTCGGACGAGTCGGCATTTACCGTTGGCGCAGAACTGATTATCGATGGCGGGATGAGCACGCTTTGAGCGAGTCGATATGTCAGCGCGGAGTCGGATTGTCCCCTTGATTTAGGCGGCGCTGGCCTATGTGGCGCGTAAAATCCAGTCGTTTGTTACTTCCGTGAATTGGAAGCCGTAGCGCTGCCACGGCGCGCCCCGCGACTCGATGCGAACGGGCTTGGCGCGGCCGGCGAAGCGTTCGCCTGACGCGACAACGAATACGTCAAAAATACCGCCCTGCTTGAGCGTGAGCGGGCACGCGGCTAGGAATCCGGCCGGGCTCGCATTTTCGGTCACCGTGGAGATTTCCACGTCTTTTCCGGTGGCGTCTTTGCCGCGCAACTTCACGACCACTCGCATGTTCAGGCGGACGTGCGCGCGACGCTCGGCGCGTTGTGATTCGAGTTCGGCGGCAAGCGCGGCTTTCAGTGCGGCGTAGTTCACCGGCTTTTCGAAATAGGCCTTGGCGCCGAGCGATTCGCAATGGTCTTTGTATTTCGCGCTCGATTCGCCAGTAATCATGAAGATGGGAATCAGCGACGTATAGCTCAAGCTGTGCAGCGTCTGGCAGAGTTCGAAGCCCGAGAGCTTCGGCATCATCAGGTCGAGCAGGATCGCCGCGGGCTTGTGTTCCAGTGCGAGCGCGAGCGCTTCCTCGGGGTCGCCCGTCATTACGGTTTCATAGCTGTCGCCGAGGCGCAGGCTGTGGAGATTGCGCACGTCGTCATCGTCATCCACGATCAGGATTTTCTTCTGTGGCATGTTCGCTCCGAAATATGAATTGGTCTTTTCCGTTTAGACGGCTTGTGGTGCGTGCGTTGCTGCATTAACCTCCAATGCGTCGCGCACTTTGCGCGCGAGTTGCTCGCGCGAAAACGGCTTTTGCAAAAAAATGGTGCCCGGCCTGAAAATAGTCTCCTCCCCCACTCTCTGTCCGGTATAGCCGGACATGAACATCGTCTTGATCCCGGGACGTTTTGATTTGAGCTGATCGGCGAGCACGCGGCCGTTGATGCCCGGCATTACTACGTCGGTGAGCAGGAGGTGAATTTCGCCGGGAGCGCGGTCGCTGATTTCGAGGGCCGCAGCGCCGTTGGCGGCTTCAAGAACAGTGTAGCCATTCAGTTCAAGCAAATTCTTGGTGAGGGCACGAAGCGTGTCTTCGTCTTCGACGAGAAGAATGGTCTCAGTGCCGCGCGTGGCGGTGGCCGGGCCCGCGTCATGGCCGTCGTCGCCTTCACTGCTGTCCGTGCGCGGCAGATATATGTTGAAAGTGGTTCCTTTGCCCAGGGTGCTGTAGACGTCGATGTAGCCGCTGCTTTGCTTTACGACGCCATAAACGGTCGAGAGGCCGAGACCGGTTCCCTTGCCTTTTTCCTTGGTGGTGAAAAAAGGCTCGAAAATCCGCTGCTGTGTGGCGGCGTCCATACCAGTGCCGCTATCCGCCACAGTGAGCAGAATGTATGGTCCAGCCAACACGGGATAGGCATATCGCGCCGCGAAAGCGCGGTCGATTTCGAAATTCATCGTTTCGATGACGAGCTTGCCGCCATTGGGCATCGCGTCACGCGAATTAACAGCCAGGTTCATGATCACCTGTTCGATCTGGCCCTGGTCGGCGCGAATTCGGCCCAAGCTCGGTCCCAGACTGATCGTCAGTTCGACGTCTTCGCCGATCATGCGGCGGAGCATTTTTTCCATATCGGCGACGACGGCGTTGAGCCGCAGAACCTTCGGCTCGAGGACTTGCTGGCGGCTAAAGGCAAGGAGTTGCCGGGTGAGAGAAGCGGCGCGACGGCCGGCTTTCAGAATCTGGTCGACTGAAGCGCGAAGCGGGTTCGCGCTGTCGATCCGCTCTTCGAGAATCTCTCCGTAACCAATGATCACGCCGAGCAGGTTGTTGAAATCGTGCGCCACACCGCCCGAAAGCCGTCCGATTGCCTCCATTTTTTGCGACTGCCGAAGCTGCTCTTCGAGACGGCGTCGCTCGCTGATCTCGCGATTCACTACGATAAGGCGATCGACGTGACCGCTGGCATCGGGGACCACGCTGGCCGTGGACTCGAGATGCACCCAGTGGCCGTGCTTATGGCGCATGCGGAATTCGATCCGTCGCCCAATGCCAGTGCGGCGCGTCTCGGCGATCACGTCCGAGACGAGTTGCTGATCGTCGGGGTGAATTTGCTCGAGCGATGCGATGCTCTTTAGCTCCTCCTGCGTATAGCCCAGCACCCTGTGATACGAAGGGCTGTTATAGAGGCGCTTGCCGCTCGCGTCGACGACGGCGATCATGTCCGCAACGTTTTCGCTGATTAACTGAAAGAATTCCTCCCGTTCAGTGAGCCTGCGGCGAATCTTTTGGAGTTGATGCTGCTGATAGATGACGTAGACATCGAAGAGCAGGACGGCGCCGACGAGGCCGCGCACAATCAGGCCGAACTGCGCACCCTGGAAATCGGCGAAACGCAGCATCTCCCACGCAAACGAGGCGATTCCACCCGTCAGCAAGAGAGTGACCGAGATCGCGGTCCATGAGAGCGACCATTCGCCGCGTTCGACCTGCCGGATCCCGGGCAGCTGCCGGTTGTTCGCTTCCCATCGCGAGAACATAGGCTTTCAAGCACCTTTTTCAAAGGATTCACTGTCATTGTGTATAGGCGGAGGCGTCACAGCCAGAGCTAAGAGCCTAGATTGTGGAGGCTGGTTTCGTGGATTGGGACGGTGTTATTTCGCAATGCTAGGTAATTATGCGTAGGGCTGTCTCAATATGAGGCGCGGCAATCGCCGACGGCGGATATTTTAGCGCTAGTTAACGCATAGTAATAAATTCGACGGAATGGACGCACCCAGGCTTTCGTATAGAAATTCCGAAAGCAAAAATAAGTCCGAATCGAGGGAGGCATCGTATTGATTGTTTGCCCAAATCCGCACGTGGGATTTTCGTATGGACGACGCATAATTCGTTGTGCCCGGTTCCGTCGGAGAGCCGACTTCGGCGCTGTTCTGAGGGAAGGTTAGACCGTACCCGCCATGTCACAGAGGACTGGAAGGCCTCGGATCGGTTCCGTTTCCTATTTGGAATAATTGCGCTATTGCAATTTAGGGCTTCCGTGCAGTAATGTTTTTGCGCAGCCGCCGAGAGTAATTCTCCCGAATGCAGAGCGAAGAGTCTGCGTTTTGACCGGAACTTCAGCCCGTCAGCGGCGAATCGCGGGCGAAGCATCTGATTCTAAATGGCTTGGCACACGATGGGAGGCGCCTTTCCCGGTTGCCTCTGCTCGAAGCTCGGGGGAAATTAAGTGTCCGGGGAACCGGGCACTTAACGCGCAGGAAGCCATCATATCCGAGAGGGATAGCATGAAAACGCTTGAGAAGCTTCGCTACCTAGAAGACCGCTGGGATGAACAGGCTGCCCAAAAGCTGGATGGGCCTGACCAGCTCCGGTACCGCTCGAACCTGCTCGGTTCCGATCTGCGGATCACCAACTTCGGGGGTGGCAACACGAGCTCCAAGATTATGTGCAAAGACCCGATCACGGGCGCGGACACGAGCGTGTTATGGGTAAAGGGCAGCGGCGGCGACATCGGCACGATCAAGCGCAGCGGTTTTGCGACCCTTTATATGGATAAGCTGCACTCGCTCGAGCGGCGCTATCGCGGGGTCGAGTTCGAAGACGAAATTGTGGGGATGTACCCGATGTGCACGTTCGGCGAGAACCCCGTCGCGGCCTCGATCGATACGTCGCTGCACGGATTTTTGCCGTTTGCGCATATTGACCATTTGCATCCCGATTGGGGAATCGCTCTCGCGGCTGCAGCCAACGGACGTGAAAAAATGGAGGACTTTAACAGGCTTTTCGGGCACAAGCTCGTATGGTTGCCTTGGCAACGGCCAGGATTTGAACTAGGGATGATGTTGCGCAAGGCTGTGCAGGAGAATCCCGGTTGCGACGGCATTGTGCTGGGCGGGCACGGGCTCTTCACGTGGGGCGATACGCAGCGCGATTGCTATGTGAACACGATCACGATCATCGATCAACTAGGTCAATTCGTGATGGATCATGTGGAAAAGAAGGGCGATAAGGTTTTCGGTGGCCAAGTCCGCAACCAGCTTGCGAATCATCGCGAGCTCGCCGTGGATATTTTCCCGTTCATCCGCGGACGCGTTTCTGTACAGACGCGGCTGATCGGACATTTTAACGACCTGCCCGAAGTGCAGCGGTTCGTGAATTCGGCGGACGCAAAAAAGCTGGCGCACCTGGGCACGAGCTGCCCGGATCACTTCATTCGCACAAAAATCCGGCCTCTTTTCGTGGATTGGACGCCTTCGCAGGGTCTGGAGGGGTTGCGCGAGAAGATCGGGTCGGCCCTGCAGGTTTATCGGGCGGAATACGCGGAGTATTACAAGAGCTTTGCGCAGCCGGATTCACCGGCGATGCGCGATCCGAATCCGACGGTCGTCTTGGTGCCGGGGATCGGCATGTTCAGCTTTGCAAAAGACAAGACCGAGGCCCGGATCACAGGTGAATTTTACACAAATGCGATTCATGTGATGGAGGGGGCGACCGCTCTTTCAAGCGGCGCCCCGCCGAAGGAACTACCTCAGGCTGGACGCGCGGCTAAGACGGATGCGTTCACGGTTTACGAGAATTACGTGGCGCTGCCCCCTTCGGAAGCGTTTCGCATCGAGTATTGGGCCCTGGAGGAGGCCAAAATTCGGCGTCGTCCGCCGGAGAAGGAATTGAGCCGTCGGATTGCCGTGATCGTGGGTGGCGCGAACGGGATCGGGCGCGCGGCCGCGCAGCTGGCGGCACGCCAGGGAGCGCACGTGGTCGTAGCTGACCGCGACGCCGCTGAGGCAAAGAAAGCTTCGGAGGAGGCGCAGAAAATCGTGGGCAAGGAGGCATCGGTCGGCGCGTCGATCGACATTCGCGATCGCGGCGCGATCAAGCAGGCGCTGCGCGAAGTGATCGGCGCCTACGGCGGCGTGGACATTATCATTAACACGGCCGCGATTTTCCCGTCTTCAGCGGACGGAAAAATCAGCGACGCGCAATGGGACCTCACGCTGGATATCAACGTAACCGCGAATCACCGGCTGACGGACGAGGCGGCAAAAGTCCTTAAGGAACAAGATCTCGATGCGTCGATCGTGTTGACAAGTTCAGCGAATGCCGTAGTCGCGAAGCGGGGCAGCGAGGCTTACGACGTGAGCAAGGCCGCCCTGAGCCACCTGGTGCGCGAACTGGCGATCGCGTTTTCGCCGAAAATTCGCGTGAATGGGATCAGTCCGGCCACGGTGGTCAAAGGGTCGACGATGTTCCCACGCGATCGTGTGATCACGTCTCTCAATAAATATGGAATCAATTTCGATCCGCAGGCGACGGACGATCAATTGCGTAATCAGCTGGCCGATTTTTACGCAAAGCGGACGCTGACGCACACGCCAATCGATCCGGACGATTGCGCGCAGGCGCTGCTGTTCTTGGCCGGCCCGTACACGCGGTGCACGACCGGGCACATCATCCCCGTCGATGGTGGGTTGAGCGACGCGTTTTTGCGGTGACGCCGGGAGCTAAGGTGCGAATTGCACGAATAAAGAGGTCGAAACGGGACCAGGGGCGAAAGAGGGCGTGACAGAAAAGGCGCTAGTTGCTGTGGACCTGGGAGGCGAGAGCTGCCGTGTCTCGCTCGTGCGGCGAAATGGCAAAGCGCCCTTGATGCAACTGGTACACCGCTTTTCCAACGGGCCTGTCGCGGAGGGGCGCCGCCTTTTTTGGGATATCGATCATGTTTGCGCCGGAGTCGAGCAGGGCATTCGGTTTTGCGCCGAGGCCGCGAGCGAAGGGATTGCCTCGATTGGCGTCGATGGATGGGGAGTGGATTATGTCCGCATGAAGCCAAACGGACACCCGCAGGGTAGGCCTTTTTGCTATCGCGATGAACGGACAGTCGAGTCAGAGAAGCAAGTCCACAAGATTATTTCCCGCGAACGGCTCTACGATCTGACCGGTATTCAGTTCCATCGAATCAATACGATTTACCAGCTTTTCGCAGATCGTGCGGACGGAATCGACGAAAGCCTGCCGTGGCTGCAGATTTCCGAGTATGTGACGCACCGGTTGGGCGGCGAACCCGTGTGCGAATTTACGAATGTGACGCATTCGGAGCTCGTCGGGCTGAAGACGCACGATTGGTGCGATGAGATTTTTTGTGCCACTGGAATCGATCGGGCAGCAGCGCACAGAATTGTGCGGCCTGGGACGGCGGTAGGAGGGCTGAAAGCAGAATTGTCGCGGCTGCCGGCGCTGCGCGACGCGCAGTTGACCGTGCCGGCGTGCCATGACACGGCTTCGGCAATCGCAGGGATTCCGGCCGATGGCGACGATTGGGCCTTTATCAGCTCGGGGACGTGGTCGCTGGTGGGGACACTGCTCGATCGGCCTTGTGCGACTGGGGAAGCGCGGGAGAAGAATTTCACGAACCTCGGCGGCGTCGGCGGGAAGACGTGCTTCCTGAAAAATGTGAATGGCATGTGGCTGCTGCGGCAGTGCCTGGAGCATTGGAAGAAACAGGGGCATGAAATCGCGATCGAAGACTTGATTGCGGCATGTGCTGCGCAGCCTGCGCCCGACCACTTGATAGACGTGGACGATCCGGGATTTCTGTTGCCGGGGAACTTGCCGGGAGTGGTCAATGCGCGGCGGGCGCAGGCCGGTTATGGCGCCCTTTCCAACGGCCGGGAAAGCATCGTCCGCATGGCGAATATTGTGCTCCACAGCTTGGCCGCGCGATATGCTCAAGTCCTGGCGGACGTGGCTACGATCACGAAGAAGAGAATTCGCCGCCTGTACATCGTGGGCGGGGGTGCCAGGAATGACCTTTTGAACCGGCTCACGGCCGAACGCACGGGGCTCGAAGTCGTTGTCGGGTCAGCGGAGAGTTCAACGGTGGGCAACTTTGCCGTCCAGCTCGCGGCATTGGCCGGTGAATATAATGCTGCGGTAGGCGCGAAGTCCACTGCGGTGGCCAAGTATGCGGACGCGCTCGCCGCAAATTCGTTCGCCAGCTCCCTGAGTTCGAAAGTCAGCGAATAAGCCAGAGTTTGGATTAGAATGCCTCCGCTGAAGGGGGCGAAATGAACGACCAGCAAACAGAGATAGTCAGCAAGGTTCTCGATCAACTGCAGATCGAACTTCCTTCCTGGGGTTTTGCAAACACCGGCACGCGATTCGGCAAATTCATACAGGCCGGCGCAGCCACTTCCATCGAGGAGAAATTCAGCGATGCCGCCCAAGTGCACGCTGTTACGGGTGCGTGCCCTACGCTCGCGTTGCATGTCCTGTGGGATGTGCCGAAGGGGCTGGCTGACGCGGCAGCCGTGAAAAAAATCGAGCAGAAATACGGCATCCGTGCCGGCGCGATCAATCCGAACGTCTTTCAGGATCAGGAATACAAATACGGATCGCTCGGGAATCCGGATGCCGACATCCGGAACAAGGCGCTCGATCACATCAAGGAGTCCATTGCCATCGCGGCCGCCCTCGGATCACGTGACATCTCGCTCTGGTTCGCCGACGGTTCGAATTATCCGGGCTCCCAGAGCATTCGCAAGCGCATCGAATATTTCGAAGAAGCGTTAAGGCAGGCGCATTCGTGTTTGCTTCCAGGCCAGCGCATGCTGGTGGAATACAAGCCGTTCGAGCCCGCGTTCTATCACACGGACATCGCCGACTGGGGCATGGCGCTGCTGCTCGCGAAAGCCGCGGGACCGCAAGCGACCGTGCTCGTTGACACGGGCCATCATTACGCCGCCCAAAATATCGAGCAGGTTGTTGCGTGGCTGCTCCACCAGGGGATGATCGGCGGATTTCACTTCAACGATCGCAAATACGCGGATGACGATTTGACGCTGGGCTCCATCGACCCGTACCAGGCATTCCGCATTTTTCACGAGCTTCACGCCTATCGCGCAGAGAAGGGTAAGGCCGCCGATGTCGCTTTCATGATCGATCAGAGCCACAACCTGAAGGGAAAAATCGAGGCAGCCATCCAGACGATTTGCGCGGCTCAGGAACTCTATGCGAAGGCGGCACTCGTTGACCACGAGCGGCTCACAAAGCTCCAGGAAGGCTGTGCCGTCGTGGACGCGGAGGAATGTTTGCGTGGGGCGTTCTGGATCGACGTCCGCCCGATGATTCGTGAATGGCGCCGCGCGCGCGGGCTGCCCGAGGAGCCGATACAGGCATTTCGCGAGAGCGGCTATTTGGAGCGCATCACACGCGAGCGGCACGACCGTAACACGGGCGCGCGCTCTACGTATGCTTGAGAATCCTCTGCGCGCGGATTTTATCTGCGCTGGATCCGAACTCCCGGCCGCGCTGAAGACCGCTGCGCTACGTTTTAATCATTTCGATCTTGCGGTGCATCATTTGGGGCAATTCCATCTACCGTTCCCTTGGCGTCTGGTTGCCGTGCGGCCTTCACCGGAATGAGCAAGGCCTTCGAATGGGCGGGAATGCCGATGAATTTTTGGAGCGGGCGATGGGAATCGAACCCACGTCCGAAGCTTGGGAAGCTTCTATTCTGCCATTGAACTACGCCCGCTCTGCTTCTAAGCTAAACGAATCCTTCCACTTACGCAACCGCCTCAAGTTGCCTTGGGTCACACTGGGTCACAACTCGCATTTTGGATGCCGTTCTGATGGCCTCCAGCGGTATTTCTCCAGTGTATCGCGCCGTCATCGCCGCCGAACTGTGACCCATGAATTGGCGAATAACTGCGGGATTGACGCCAGAGAGTTCCCATCTGCGATTGCAACCGTGACGAAATGCGTGCATCCCCGCTTTGGGCAAGCCGATTGCCGACAATGCAGGGTGCAAGCCGTCAACGAGCACGTTTGTTTCACGAAGCGGCGAGCTATTCCGTGAATGGAAGACGAAGGAATTCTCTGCGCGATTGCCGCTAAGAAACTTTTTCAGCAAACGCATGGCTTCCTTGCCTTCTCGGTCAACTAAAAGCACGACTCGATATGCCGCAGCGTTCTTGCACGGCCCTACCGTGTACGTGCGTTGGTCTGCCGATTCATCCACTCGAATGGTGCGCGTTTTGAAATCGACATCATTGACGCGCAGAGCGAACAACTCACCGCACCTGAGACCCGTTGCCGATGCAAGAAGGAAAGCCATTGCGTAGTTGTTCTTTCGAGACTCGTCCAAACTGTCCAGCTTCCGAACGGCGGTTGCTATTCGTTTGGCATCGGCCCACGAAAAGGAAACTACTTGTCGGCTTCGAATCTGCATTTGCAACTTGTCTTTCTCAGGTATTGCGAGACCTTGCTGGGAGAACGGAGGCTTTTTGTCTTTCGAGCTACACGAGAGAACGCGCTGCATGGTTCGCAGAATGTTCTTAATCGTGACCCACGAAAGACCTGTCTGCCGTTTCTTCCATATCCACTCGTTCACCGCATCGATAGTAATGTGCTCAATCGGGGTATCGTTCCAATCGGGCTCCAAATGCTTTTTCAAATGGCAGTCCGCCATAGAGTACGTGGACGCTCGGAGCATTCTCGGAGCGAATTTTTCCCGATACGTTTTGACGGTCTGAGCAAAGGTGAGAACGCAGGGAATTTTGGCGGATGCCGTGTTTACATCGACATTCACCATGAATTCCTTGATTCGCCGCTGTGCCTCAGATTTCGTCATCTTCTTTACTGACCCGATTACTTCTCGGACTTGCATGCGTTCTTCCACTCCCGCGATGTCTTTGCGGTAGCGGAAACTGTACATCCCGTTCTTGATTTCCAACTTCGGATTCTGGCCGCTACGACGAGTCATGCACTTGCCTCGTTTCCTCGTCAAAACGGCGGCAGACGTGACACTATCACCCGAAGAATGCTCGGGCAAGGGTAGGGCGTTTGTGTTGGTCGAAGCAGGGAATTGCACGGAACAAGAAACCTTTCGGTTTCCAAGTTCCCTGCCTGTCTTATCAGGTGTGGGTTGCGGTCTCGAACAGACCCGCTTTGCGTAGGTGCGCTTAGTCCAATCAGCCTTGGGAGTCCGCGTTCACCAAGCTATGCTAGACGCGGTACTGATTGGCGCGGCTTCGATTGTATAAACCATTCTAGCACAAATGGGCCAAAAATGCAAGTAAACAGGGGCTTTTCGCGTCGTTTGGCCTCGGAATTCTTGCACGCTTACGCCCCAACTCGTGCATCCGCAGCCGATGAGATTGCAGAGCGCACTCGTCTTGAATTAGGCTTTTCGCCATGCATTGGCTTACCGATACGCTGACCGTCCTGCTTACCGCTGCAATCGCCTACACGGGATGGCGTCAGTTGAAGACTGCTGAAAAGCAGGACGAGACGGCGAAGAACCTACTTGCACTCCAAAAGACCATCGAAGAACAGCGAAACCAAGCATGGATTTTCTTGCGAGTGATTGGTTTCGCTCAAGCAGCCGCCGAACGAGCACGTTTGGAAATTTCCAACCTGTCCGAAGTTGGAATTTGGGTGGAGAAAATCACCGTCCATTTGGCCGTGCCTCACGGGACACCCAACCGAGCGCACGCAGTACTTATTCAAAAGCCGCTCGCGTCGATGGCAATTATGCCGATTGAGGCAATATCTCCAGAACTATTCGGTCTTGTTGGCGCTAAGGGTGCGGATGCCAAACAAGTCACGTTTTGGGCGGATGTAGAGTTCTGGGCAAAGGGAAAATTCCGCACGGAGCCGACCATTCGCTACTCGGCAGACATAGACGAATGGAGGATTCAAAATCTACGGCCAGCGGTTTCGTGAAGCGGTGAACACGATTGCGGCAAACTCAGGTTTGGTCTAGGCTTCTCGTCTCACAGGAGAATCCATGAAAAGAACTATCAAAGAATCTGGCGGCACAGGCTTCGCGGCTCCCATTCTTGTCTTCAAGTGTCCGAATTGCGAAGGACAGGATGTACACGCCGAACTACATCCAATGGCGAAGCAGCGTCACACCAACGCAGCACATCATCACAGACTCATGTTGCGTTGCGTCGGCTGTAACGCAAGAACCCTAGTGCATCGCGGTTCGGTGAACAGTAAGACGCGATTCAGGGTTCCCCGTTTTCCGCGAACCAAGGCAAAAGCGGCATCCAACTAACGCGAATGCTGAATGTGTCCCACGATTGAAGAAAAATCGAGCGGCTTCTTCTGGGAGAAGTTTCCGCCCTCAATCGCAGAGATGACGTGCCTCATCGTTTCTTGCAATGCATCAACACGTCGCTCCAATTCGTTCACTTCGGCGCGTAGGGATTCGAGTGGTTCGGTCATCGTTTACTCCACCACAACGGAAGACGATTTTCCGCGACCTAGATTTGTCGCGCTGTTTCTGGACTGATTTGCTTTGCGGCGAGAAAGTTCCGCTTTGCCTGTGGTCTTCGCATGTTCATCGGGCACAGACTGCGAAAGCGACGAATTGAAATCGTCACTGTTCGAAGAATCCTGACGCTGGACTCTCTTGCCGTTGCGTTCTACGAATTCTGACTTTGGTGCTGGTTGGCTTCTGCGTGTCTTTTTCATTTTGGTTTCCTTTATTGAATGTAGATTCGTGTGAACCGTTGTTTTTTATGCTGCGTTCGGAACTGCCTCGATTTCTTCCAGATGTTTCTGAAGCCGCGACCATGTTTCAAATGTGTCGGCATTCAGCCACTGATTCAATTGTTTGGTCTTCTCAGCGAAAGTTTCGGGCTTTTGAAACTTCGGGTCTTGCTCCAACTTTCTTTGCCGTTGAATTTGGCGCTCCCGAATCACTGCCTCGAAAGCTATTGCCTGAACAAGTGAAGTCAGGTTTGGATTCGCTGGCACGAATTCGGCTGGCAACTCGAATACCGTAATCGGGAGCGGAGCACAGCCGCGATTCGGATTTTGATAGCTTGCCGTTCGAATTCCCGTCTTACTTCTTTGCATTTTTGTTTCGTAGGACACTTATTCTTCCCCTCTCATCAGATTTGCCACTGCCGCCTTGTACTCGACGCTGTTGATTGCGTATTCGGGGTATTGTTTTGCGACCGTCGCCCTCGCTTGTCCGATGGGCATTGCCTGACGTGATTCGGGACGGCGAGCGTATCGTTCTGCAATCGCGGCTTGCCGTAGTTCTCGGAAAGCCTTCTTGCGGTCGGCATCGCTTTGGTGCGGGTCATCCCGAAATTCCGCGCGGTCTTCGGCTGAGATTGCGTCACGAACGAAAGTGACTTCACCCACGCGCTTAATTCCCCTGTCCACGGGTGCGGGCGGTTCTTGCGGCGGTTCTGGACGTTTTTCCAATTTGTCCGCGAGTTCCCGCGCTGCGAGTTCCAAGTTTTTCAGGGAGATTCGTCCGCCACGTTCACGAATCCACCCTTGGAGCAACTCGGAATTCGTTTTGGACAAATAGACCGTGCGGTCGCCATCGGGACCGTGCAGGTCTGCGAATTTCTGCGCAGCTTCACGGTCTAACTGTTCTTCGTGTTCTCGGAACGTGTTCCACGTCCAATCATTGGAATTCGGATGCCGTGGTTCGTACTTGTCTAATTCGGGCAGGGTGACGGGCATGGATTATTTCCCCTTCCTGTAATTGGCGCGAGCCTTTGCCGCCAGTTCATCAAATGACAGTTGGCGGGCTTCGGTTTCTTCGTTCGCGTCACGCGTGTATCGCATGGGCGCATTTCTCGGAATCACAGTTGTTGCAGTGGTCTTCTGGGGAACGTAGAGTTTCGGTGCGGATTCGTTCGCAACTTGAAAACCGCGCGTCTTTTGCACAACGGGTTTTTCAAAATACCCATGCATCTGCAATGCGCTGTAGCAAACGCGGAGTGATGCCACGTTCCAACCTGTCACCTGTCGGTCTCTGTTCTCGATTGCGTCGCGCAAAAAGTTCCAAAGATTCACGCGGTTAAAATCCGTGTCGTACCATTCAGGCTCCGACTGTGCGAATGCCTCGAAGATTGCCCGTTGGTCTTCGGCGTTGAGCGAGACGCGAATTGGCTCTGTGGCTTTTTGCTTCGCGGCTTGCTCGGCTTCAACCGCTGCTTTTGCAGCAAGCAGTTTTTCATCGAACGGCAAACCCGTTGCCGTGACACGTCCGCTCGGAGCGTCACCAAATTTATTCGTGATGGGCTTCTCGGATTCGTTGGCGCGATTTCTATCCCACTTCGTCTTGCGCTCATCGGTAGACGTGCGATATTCCGTTAGGCGTTGTCCGATGGATTTGTCGCGCTGCGAATCGTCCATGTGAGCGGTCTGCTTTGCTTCATGCCGCTGAAATGGAGTCATACGTTCTTCGGCTTCGCTCAAAACTTGCGGCTTGGCTGCTTTACTCCACTTTGTGGCGGTCGGGGCGGTCGGAGCCGAAGCAAGGTGCTCGATTCGTGGTGCTGGCTCGGAACCGTTCAAGCGGGACTCCCAGTCGGCGGGTGTAGTTTGTTTGCTCATCTGTTTTTCCTTTTTGGATTTTCACAACTCGCAGCACTCTCGCTGCAAAACTTGTTTCACTCCCGCTGTGGCGTGGTCCCATAGCAGTGCATCACGTTCTTTTTCCAGCTCGGTTTCTTCGGCTGGAAAAATCACTCCGCGAACGCCATCTTTCCCGAGTACGGTTTCAAGATAGTGAGCGGGCAGGTGCTGGATTCTTCCCGTACCCGTAGCAAAATCTGCGGACACCGCATTACGCACTAATCGCTCCACGGGCGGAATGTTGGCGACTTTAAATCGTCGCTATTGTCAGAAAATGTTCCGCAGTCAATTGCAGGGGCGTCACTCTCGGGAACCTGAGCCGCAATCGCTTCACGGTCGCCACGTTGACCGTGATATGCAGGATTAAACTGCTTCACTGAATTTGCGGCATCGTTTGAAACCGCAATCACTCCAATCGGAGACTCACCGCTGGCGGGTTTCACTTTTACCGCCCACTCTCCCAACTTGAAGCAGACCAACTGCCCGATTGTGAACGCGCCGAATTGCTGGAAAAAGAGCGAGCGACCTTCGGTGCTGAGAATCCTGCCAACTCCGCTGGCCGCGTCATACTCGACAATGTTTCCGAATTCCATGTGACTTCTCTCCTATCTCAAACATTTGGCCAAAGCCGCAAAAGGGCGGTTTCTAGCGGTTCGCACGGGTTTCTAGGGGTCTACTACCTAGAAGCGAAAATTAGCCTTCAAATCGCCAATGTTTATTGGTGTTTTTGATACGGTTTTTTTCCACACCTAGACCACCGTGACGGCTGTAGAGCCACTTCTCACCCGTTGCATGTGTTCTCGCTTTTGTTGGCGAAGACGAGAGGCGCGGTCGGCGCGTGATATTTGCAGCCGTGGTCTTCCGCCTCGTCTTGTCCCGTCAACGGATTCAACCGTTACGCTGACAGGTTCAATCGGCTTGCCTGCTACGACTTCAAACCGATGACTGCCCGTGGGCAAACCAAGCATGAAGTTTGTGAGTGCCTGACTTTCGTCCATTCCGAGTGACGGAGAATCGCGGCGCACGTTCTTCAATAAGCGACTGTGACGATTCGGGTCTTCGGTTTTCAACGCTTCGACAAAAGCGCAGTCTGCTTCTTTACTTACGTTCATCTTCCTATCTCCATTGCTGTTGTTAGGTACTTAGAAAAAAGCGATGCAGGGATTAAGAATGGGTCCCTGTTTGGTGTGAAAGAAAACGTGCGAACGCCGACTCATGGAGCGGTCCAGATACCCCCGTGGGCGGACCTGCCGCCAGTGTCGCGGGTCCCTCTTTCGTTTTGAAAACATCGCAGCGAATTAATTCAGCGCAGCGTGTAACGCATGCGTCCGATTATTGGTCGCATGCCCAAATGTCACCGAGCCCAAAAGCACCCCAAGGAATTCGGCGCGTCGCGGGTGGTTCCCTCGATTGGCACACGGACAATTCTTGCTTATTGACATACGCACCACTTTATAGTAGTGTTGCGTTATGGAGGCTTCATGCAATCGCTGACCCCAGCCGAAATGTTGAAGGTTCTGAAAGTCGCCAGTTCGTCCAAGCGGAATCACTGCATGATTCTTTTCGCGTTCCGTTGCGGGATGCGGGCAAGTGAAATCTGCAACCTGCGGCTCTCGGATATTGACCGCAAGAATCAGACCGTTACGGTTCGGCGGCTCAAAGGCTCCAAAACATCTGTGGTTCAAATGACGAACGTCTCGGGACAACCGCTACTTTCAATGGTTCGCGTCTTAAACGCTTGGCTTGAAGAACGGCGAGACGATAGCGATTTCGTGTTTGCCAGTCAGAAGGGCGGACGTTTGGACCGCTCCGCATTCTTCCGTATGTTCCAAGCGGTTGCCACTGAAGCGGGACTCCCGCCTGAGAAGCGCCACGTTCACTGTCTGAAGCACTCGCTCGGATTTGCGATGGTCGCAGCGAATCGGAGCCTGACCACAATTCAGAACGCCTTGGGCCATCGTAGCGTTTCGTCCACAGGCATATATGCACAGCCAAGCCGTGAACAGGTAGACCACGCGATTCAAGCAACGTTGCTTGAAGTTTTTTAGCCCTCTGCCAAGCCCGAAAGATATTCTGAGATAGTCATATGGGCGACAATCTCCGAATTCTTCTCTACATGGCGCGTCACGATCCGATGGTAGTCATCGGGTTCCTGCTCATCGGAACTTTTTCCATCCTGTTCGCTCACATTCAATTCAAGATGCGAAGTGTGGGCTACAAGACCTACCCGCTGGTCTCCCGCCCTTCCGATTGGGGATTGCCCGCCGAGTACCTGAAAATTCGTTCTCGGAATGGTTGGTCTCCGTGGCCCGTCTATCTGCTGTGGCCGAGCATCGTCTTGGGACTAGTTAGCCTTGCCGTTGGATTATTTCGCCTTGGGAACTGACGCATCAAACTAGCCAAAGTGATGCGTTTTCGTTCCCAATCCTGCCTGTAAGTGCTTTAGGCGATGCCATCCCAATTTTGGGAATTCATCGCAAGTGATGCGTTTTGCGCTCGGGAATCGTCTGTAGGCTCCCGCTCGCAGAATGGCTCCGTGAGTCACGAGGCAATCGCGGGGCAGTCAGGGGCTCCCACTGCTATTCAAACTCCCGTCTCTGGGGCGTTCGCTACAATGGCGAGCAATCGCAATACGAAGGCTTCCAGAGCCCGCGCAACTGCAAGGCCGTGGAATTCACTGCCAACACCTGATGGCCTATCTTGCTGCTATGTCGCACATACGTGCGCTTAAACAGCACTTAAAACATCGTTAAAAGGTGCGACTCTTTCGAGCCATCTCGTTCGCGTTCAACAATTTCGCAAAGAAAAAGTGTGAAAAATAATTTCAAAGTGAAAATTTGAAGACTCCGTAGTGTGTGTCACACCACACCTATTCACTGACTGACCCTATTCCTTCGTAACCATTCCGACATTCAGGCCGACACTGGAGATGGAGCCTCGCGGTAAGACGGTAAAATTCCTCTCGGAGTCACAATGGCGAAGATAAGTTCGATTGTTCTCTTGGGAGCGTCTGGCAAGGATTACCTATTTCACGTTTGGGACACGGAGCATCCCCACGAAAATGTGGCAGCGGTCTACGCAATTACGCGCCGATACCAAGACGATGCAGGCACTCCAAATCACCGCGTGCTGTACATCGGACAGACCGACAATCTCTCAACCGAATTCGACAACCATCCAAAGGCGGACTGCCTTTCCCTCCATCAAGCAAACTCCGTTTGCACCTACTTCGATGACAATGTGGATTCACGACAGGCAGTCGAGCAGGACCTAATCAAATACTACAATCCCGTTTGCATGGGTTGAATCTCCTTCGGGTCAACGGGCAGAGGAAGTGCCGCTATCTGTTTTCTTTCAATGAGCGCGTCGTGAAACAGAAGAATTCTTCGCGTGATTAGGGCATCAACTTTCGGTTTAATCGCCATCCAAAGCAACTCCCTCAAGCCTTTCATATCGGATTCCTCTTTTCATCTCACACATGATTCTTTTCCTGCCCCTGCCAGCCGCAGCCTTTGGGTTTTTGGGTTTGAACTGGGGAAATCGATTTACGGGCGAGCCTGTAATTCAAATTACTAAATCAGTGCCCCCAAAGAGCAGAACGAACGCCGTTCGGCTGCATGGACTGACAGAAAGCCGTCTCCGTTTCTAAAATCTCAAAATCCCCATTCTCTGGTGAATCATGGACAGATGCTTCATGGGCAGATGCTTTACGGGCAGTTCCTTGGGCAGATTGTCCATCATTAGGTGATGGCAATGAACCATCATTAGCTGATGGCAATGGAGCCGAATCTGATGGCAACGCGTGCGTATCTGATGGCAATGCAGGTGAATCTGATGGCACTGCAAGATGTCGCACCATTGTTCCGCCGAATCGGTGCGAGCGGCCTTCGTTCACTACGAAGCCCATGTCTTTCAGCTCGCGCATGCGGCGTTCAACTGTCGGCTCGGACCACAAGAGTTTCTTGGCGAGAGTCTTGTTGCTGGGAAAAACGTCTCGCCCAAAACAGTTTCCAAAACTTGCCAACTCCAACCAAAGAGCACGTCGCTGCGCCGCTTTGTGCTTTGCTTTCCGTCCGTCATCAGGTAGCAGGAAACGCACCGAGTCAATCTTGTGCGCGTCAAACAGGAATTTCTTTTTGCTCTTAGCGTCCATCGGCGGGTACTCCATTCGCGGGAGCATCCGTGTTTGAGAGAGCCGCCTTTGCCTTGAACAGTTCTTCGGCACACGGCGCGACGATGGCATGGTTGGGCTTCGCAGTAGCATGCGCCATCGGAGCGGCTGCTGACCTGCCCCCCGTTTTTGGTCCAGTCATAAGTTAGCACTCGGGGTTTGGCTTTCAACCTCCAGGACGACGGAGGACGGATCGCCGCCGTCGTGGCTGGGGGAAAGTGGGAATCCCGCGTCGT
>Ga0335072_10003432_pt1 | contig 23892 bp, 12 predicted proteins | sample Lox_Sample_21_FD_206725 | JGI IMG/M metagenome (GOLD analysis project Ga0335072, IMG submission 206725) | Soil microbial communities from Loxahatchee National Wildlife Refuge, Florida, United States - Lox_Sample_2.1 | ecosystem: Environmental > Terrestrial > Soil > Wetlands | place: USA... | reverse complement strand
CGCTCACAGCTGTTTCCTTTTTAATAAACAATTGGATTGAGCTCCGATCAGATGCCGTAAAAATCACAGTCGAGATGCAGCGACCAGTCCCATGGCGAGCAGACTCAATAGGACCATGGCTGGATGCTTTAGGATTCCTATCATGGCTTGGCAGTCTTACTGCAGCAGCGATTGTGTTCCTTTTCAGCGGTACTGGACTTGGACCTGAAGGTACACCGTGGAACATTTCCGCATGGGGCCTCCTTCTGACCATATACTTCTCGGAACACATATATCTTATCGTCCAACTTGCCGTCCGGAAGGCGTTTAGCAAGCTTGATAGCCCAGGCCTACAAAAGGAACGTGCAGAGCGTTTTGCAATTCGCCGGTAAGTGCCTAATTTTCTATTGAGGTCAATGGAATGTGCTAAATTTATAGACAATACCTCGAAGAAGCTTTGGGACGGGAAGAGGCAGAACGGGCCGCAAGTGGAGGAATTGCAGCGGGAGAGAAACTCGACAGGGCATCACTTGAAGGTGAGGATATTCATGTGATAACAAAGATCTCACTGATTTTCTCGACAGAAGAGGCAAGGCAATCGACACTGCGTGACCATGGAACCCCTGAGGAGAGGTAATCGAAAGCTGTATTGCTTATTTCATAAATACTAATCCTATTAGGTTCTGGCAGCGTCAACAGGGCATGGCTGAGACAATCACCGTGGGCCGACAACTCATTGCAAAGGTAACTAGTATCGTATCGTAGAGAGTCCATCCTAGCTTACCGAAATCCTTAGGCTGCGCCATCAGAGAGTAAGAAACAGAAGTAAGGTCTTCTGTCGAATGTTCTATAATAAACGATTTTTTGTGTTTTTAATTCATGGCTATTTCGAGCATTTTCTGGCGAAATCGTCATAATAAAGGGAAGATCAAAAAGTGCAGGAATGGTAGTATTAAGTCACATGAGATTCAGCATTCATAGCCACAATTAGACCGATCTTGAGCTGACTATTGGGATCGGTTATGTCGCGTTGACAATGGCCGATCTGTACTCTGGCTGCTCCCCTGCATGGGTCCAGCAAGTCAGGCAGTGGGACATAATGCTACTTAGTTACAGTAAGTGCTCGGCTACAAGGACTATATATTCCGTAACGGCTGGGCGTTCGTGAAGACAGCATCAGTTGCCTCCCAGGTCCCGGCCAGAGACCGGCATAGTTAAAATGAAAGTTGGAATCATAACCATTCCCTGCATGCTGAACTAGGCAGGGCAGACGCGTGCACACCGGGGCAGCTGCGCCTCTGCCGTCGGTTAAAATCGCCATGGGCATAGCCGATCTCAGTATGTCATAGGGCATACTGTAGCATCTCATAATTGGGCCAGGTAGTGGCGAGGTAGCGAGGGAGGGACAAGGCGAGATGGGTGGACAAGGATAGGAGTGTTAAGAAGAGGAGCGAGGAGAAGACATACAAAATGTGCCGCGACACAAGACGACACAAAATGGAGCATCAATTGATGTGTTTTATACTCTTTTCTGAGTATAGAACACAAAACATGAATTATCTCTCAAAGCAGCCTGTCAAGGCTGACTACTGACCCATTGCGCCTCACTGTCGTCGCATGCACGATTTATTGTGTGGGCTTGTCCGCATTGAGACGAACGGTCGGAACCCGCACCTTCACTCACCAAGATAGATCTTGAAAGATGCAGGGCTGGCCATCGAATACATCCATATCATTTCAGTCCCAATTATTTTGACCTGCACCCGACCATCATCACTTTTCCACCACCTCAACGACAACCTGAGATCTTATCGCCGATCGAAGATTAATCTCCATTCGGCTGCAGCCTTGCGACACGGCATCGGCTGCTGGCCGACAGCAGCCTTCCACGATGAACCAAGAGCTTGCTGCTCCGGTTAAAGGCATTACCAATGCCTTCCGAAGGGGGATTTCCCAGACCCAGAGAATATGCAAATTTGCTCAGAACACGTCCGCGACACATATGCTCGATATCTTGCAGCCGGCGCAAGGCCTCGAGAGGTCTCTGACAAAGAGCGAAGCAAGAATTAGGGAAGCCTACAGCCAGAGCATGACTGCGTTTGGCCGTCGGTATGCAGAGCAAGTTGAAAATGATCGTTAGTTGAGATGCTCTTTCTCGTACTCTTCCATTACTGAGGATTGCTAGATATCACCACGAACCGGCTACATGCCCTTACGATTAACCTCCTCGAGCAACTCAGCAGCATAGATGATTATATATATGATCCAGGATCTTTCGACGTTGGATTATTCCCATACATACAACGAGAATCCGAAAGATGCTCCGATCAGGCGATACTCGCTCTTGGCAGTCTCCATCAAGTCTTGCTCAAGGCGGGCTTGCAACTATTCAAGATGGTGCAGGATGATCGATCACTTTTACCAAGTGCACGCGGAGGAGCTGTTACTAGGAATAGAGGAATGTCTGATGTGTCGCCTATGGCGGAAAGATCTACCCTTGGACTTGGGATACAACTTCCTACAGAAAGAAGCCGATCCGTAGCCGTTATCAGTCCTACTCAGCCTGTTGTAGATGCTCGGATGCTCACTTCAAATGACAGCTCGCAAAATGAAGCAAGAGAACCGCAAACATTGCAACCGGAAGTCAGAACTGGTCATGCTACCGAAATTGACCAGGAAATCGCCGTAACCCAACCGCTGAAGCGCGTCGAACGAAAAGATAAAACCGCACCTACGGAGGAGGAGCAGAAATTAATCAAGAAAGAGGAGGTGAGCAAGCAAATAAGTACAGTTGATCAATTTCTGGCGAGACGTGTGATGTCGAGAGAGTCATTCAGGGACGAGCTTAATCGGCTTTCAAGAATATCGACAACTATATCACCCATATCGCCTCACCCTAATATACTAATGTCGCCCGGCTTCCAACCGACCCCGACATTCACAGATAGCCCAATTATGGACTCACGACCAAATAGCTCTGTCATGAATTCAAGACCAGATAGCTCGGTCATGAATTCGAGACCAAATAGCTATCTTATGACGACGATTATGGAGACTTTAAACGGTGAAGGGCCACCAGTTCCCCCAAAAGACGATCCATGGGGCAATTTGTCACCAGTTGAAGGAGAGGATCATGAGAAGCTGTCATCAGATGAACCAGAAGAGGCAAGGAAGGACTCTGAGACACTAGGATTTGTACAGCCCATCATATTGCCAGACAAGCTTCCTGACACACCACCAGACAGTCTTGGACGCCAATCCGGGACAGATGAATGGGGAGTCATGGGGATAGCAAGGACCCTCAAGGTTCCAGGCTTCGGCGAAGGTGTTGAGGATGGGTTAGAGGTAGTTGGTCAAAAACTGGTATCCGATCCGGGCTTGATACCCGCCGATGAGAGTCACAGCCTCACACCAGCAACATCCGTACAATCTGTAGACTATGCCATGAGACATGACTCGTCATTTTTCAAATATGGAGGCTTCTGCGAAAGTGCAAAGATGGCATTGAGAGGAGTAGGGGGTACTATGAAGGAGGTGACAAAGCCAGCTGTGAGATTTCCTACGATTATTACATATAAGTATATGATACTGACTAAAACAGGGAATGTATAAGGACGCGATAGTTATGAGATGCATCAGCTGCTCTTTCGAGGTCGATTATAACGATTTCTATAGAGACAGGCACCTTGATAGTGAGTTGTATTTTACCTTGCTATCCGCGACTCGCTAACCAGCAATTCAGGATCTGGAACGGTCATGATACCAGGTATAGACGACATTGAATACAGGGCTCGTTTCCTAGTAAAGTCTCATATGAAAACCAAGCTAACTGATAGTCCAAATTATGGCGTATGTGTCTTAAATAAAATCCGTAAGAGCGCAACTAATAAAGTTTATCCAGTGTCTATTTTGCGTCGAAGAAAACAAGACTCTTGAAGACCAGGATGCAACTGGTATATTACCTACCAAGCACTCTTTCCTCTAGCTCTGCTAACTATGATATAGTTTTCTTTTCTACGGCCCAATTGTTCCGCCACCTTCAAAAGCATCCTCGCCGGCTAAAGGAGGTCGAAGGTGTCAAAATTGCTTATGGTCCTCAGCCAGAGAATGTTGTCGATTTTGACCTCCATTTTCTAACCTTGGACGCAAAAATCAGCCCTACTGCAGATATCAAAGCACAAATAGCCTCCGGCGGAACAGGATACGCCCTTATCAACCACCGCCCTGGCTCCAAAGGCTTCAAAGCCATAGATCCAGAACGCCGGCAAACACTCCACTTTGCCGAGGGGGCAAGAATAGTAGGAATGTAAGGTTTTGCCCTCTTTCTAATCGGAATTTTCTAACTATATCTACATAGTACATACCCAGCTCATCTTAATGGCGACTGGTGTAGCGGATACCATGATTCAGTCAAAGCTCTCTTTCCCTCTTCTGCCGTTCAGCTCGACTCCCCGTCAAAAGACGATGTTACCACAAACCAAAAATCATCTTTAGTGGCAACTGCGAGATGGGATCACAAGCCAAAGGACCATCTCACTGGCTGGCTCTCCTTCAGCAAGAAGGACAAAATAACACATATCGCGTACCCATACCAGGAATTCTGGTGCTGGACGGGTAAGAACAGTAAAGGGAAGTGGGGCATATTCCCTAAAGACTACGTAGAGGGTTTGGTCGATGTAGGAACCAGAGCAGAGCCGGCACTAAGTCCAAGAAGCTTTGGATCGCCTACCAAAAGCTTCGCGTCACTCTCCTCCACCTCGGCACATACGAGCGGCAGCGGGAAGAAGTTCACCCTCAGCGGCATCAGCAGCTCTTCCAAAGCAAGCAATTCCAGCGCGCCAGACAAGGACCACGAGCGCCAGAGCGGTCACCATCTGTTCGCGGTGAAACGCAAGACTTCTGGCTTCTCTTCGCCTTTCGGCCGGCGCTCGACAGTCAAGAGCCATGCCGGCAATACTAGCTCTGAAATACATTCAGGCGAGTCCTGAGGCTGCTAGGCATGTTTGATAAAATCAACAGATTGCGAAATCCTGCAGCCAGTTTCCTGACCTTGCGAGTGCAGGGTGGGATCTCAATTCGACCACCAATGGCCATTTTCGTTTCTTTTTGTCTTTTTTGATTTGTGAAATATGGCGTTTGGAGGGATGGGAAAAACCCTAGACATAACAAGACATGATGCGATTTTTATGATACCACAAGCGCGTTTGTTTTCTGTATCGATTTAATTTTTGTATATTTTTTTTTTTTTTCTTGGAGATTTTTGACGACATTTGGCAGCATATCCAGCCTTGTTTTTTGCATATCTAGAGCGAACGCGCGAGCTTCAATGGACTGCGTGAGATAATCTATTGGCTGTATGAACAGAAAACAGTGCGAGAGAAACATCGATGATTGATTGATTGCTAACGCCTACTTTCTAAAATCTACAATTAAACTCTATGTAGCAGACGCAGACATGAAAATATATATATGCACAGATGCTAATAAAGAACAATGCCTCTATGATGGTGCTTTGATAATCAAACGCCTGGAATGTATTTTTGAAAAACTTTCTCACTTCGGCAATCACTCAGACGGCCTTCTATGCATGCACGCCATTCACCCCGTTGACACCATTGACGTACTCATCGTCTTGCTCATCGTCGTGCTCATCGTCGTGAACACCATTGACACCATTCACCGTAGGTTGCTGCTCATTCTGGTATTTGTTCCAGTTGGCCAGGACGTGCCCGATTCTTGGAGAATTGGTGAGCTTGTAAACCTCCTCGAAATACTCTTTGGTCAGCTCAAATGGCTTAGCAGTGACGTTTGGGATGTATTTGCCAATCAGTTTGCTGGGGTCGATCGTAGTCTTGTTGATCTTCTTGAGGAGGAAGGATCGGAAGGGCTTGACGCCTGAGCGCAAAAAGGTGGAATGGAAAGGTACGTCGATGCCTTTGAGGGGGATGGTTGCAAAGCCTCGTTGAAGATCAAGAGGCTTGGGCTTGGCTTCTGTTTGCTTAGCACATCCGCGAATGATCTCCACTAAGTGTGCTTTGACGTCTTCCAGCGATAAAGTCTGCATAAGCTGCTGAATATCAATCTTCTGCGCTTTGAGATAGTTCGTCACGCCGGTGAGAGTATCGAGAGCGCGGAGGTCGCCAGCACAGACGTACTGCATATTGGCGATATTGTAGTTGACGATCTCGATGAGCCATGTTGTTTCCTCGGCGATGTTCTCAACAACATACTGTAGAGCCTGCTCGTTGAATGTCTTGGAAATACGGCTAGGGTTGACAGCGCACATCGAGTAGTTTGAACGACCAGCGGCATCACGCTCTACAGCAACTTGCATTGTCAAGCCACGATAGAAGACGACAGAAACCAAACTTTCGATAGGCATGACATCTGCAAGTGCTGCAAGGGCAGAGTATTCACCGAGAGAATGACCAGCGAAAGTACTATCCCTCTGCACGAGACCTTTCGATCGCATGTCCTCGAAACTGGCCTTCTCCATGAGTGTCAAGGCTGGTTGAGTGAACTGTGTGGCGGAAAGTAAGCCGGTTGGGGAGCGATACGTGTATGATGTAGTGTTCTCGTCGACCTCCTTGAAGATCTTCTCCGATCTGATGCTGCCATCCGACGAAACAGTCTCAAAAGTCATGGCCATGTAGTTCTGGCGAATAGCCTTTCCTCGCGGGCCACCAAAGTAGATTGTTAGCTCCTTAGGATTGTTCTTGACGATATTGATGATAGAGAAGCCTGGTTTCTGTTAGTAACATTCGTATGCGACCAAGAACACAAGTCAGCTTACCATAGTTATCCATGAAATGCTTATCGGCTCTATCCCAAACTTCCTTCGCGACGGGGCTGCTAGCATATAATTCCATACCCATACCTTGTTCTTGCGAACCCTGACCCGTGAAAACATACGCTGAGACTGGCTGCTCAACCTCTGCCTCACCCAATAGCACCTTCTCCTCGGTCTCTTTGTTGCTAGCTACGACCTTGATGATTTTCCGGCCAGCAACCATTCCTACATGGTGTAACTTGACATCAATGTCATCGTTAGGCAAAACCATTCCAACAAGTGATGCATGGAAGCTTCGCACACGGCCGACATTATTCTCAGCAGCCCAAGTCTCGACAAGGCTGCGAACAGCAGCGCTTGAATACATGCCATGAGTGATGGTACCAGGCAGATTGGCGTAGCTAGAGAACACGCGAGATACGTGAATTGGATTGTAGTCACCGGACACACGAGCATAAGTCTCGTTCGACGCAGGAGCTCTCAGAAGAAGAGCAGTCTTCCCATTTAGTGGGATAGCGTTCTCAAAATTGACTGGCTGCTCGATGGAGGAGCCATATCGCCGGAGGTAGTCGATGACAGGGTTACCGTGGGATACGCCGGCTTCGTACTCAACGGACGCGACTTGAATAATCTCTTTAGTAGGAAGCTCAAGAAGTACCTGGCCACTCGTCTCAACGCTGCTGAACACTGTCTTGTTTTTAAATCGAACCAAGCTTTGAAGACGAAAGGTCAATGTTTGCCCGAGAAGCTCAATGTCAGGCTCGTCGAAATTGAACCATTCCTTGGATCGAAGAACGGCTACATCCTTGGACGTAGCTAGGTGTAACTGCATTGGTGTCTCCGTCTTACGTTGGAAGGTATTCTCGAAATCTGTGTATGTGCCACGGTATAAGAACTGCGAAGTGACCTCCATGACAGGTTTTCCTTCACGGACGATTGTACCGCAGACCTCCACCATCTTTCCAGAGTCCTGGTTGATGACAGCATTGATCTCAGCGGTCGTCTCAACCTCATCACCTCTCTTCAATGGTTCAGCACCAGGCATCATGCGGAAGGCATTGGACAAGTGAACCAGTTTCAGTAGATCGCCATCGATCTTTCTGGGGAAAATTGGCTTCGTGATGGCCTTCCATCCAACAACTATGGCAAAGTCCATGGGAGCAAAAACTTCCTTGCCCGGCCGTTCAACAAATGCCTCACCAGTATTGCCGACCGCATGGACGAAGTCATTAATTGCTTCACCAGTGACCTTGGCTTTTCCTCCGTCAAACTTGCCAGTTAGTGACGCATCGAGGTCAACCGGCTCATTTCCAAACCAAGCTTTCCAGTAGAACTCTTTGATACGATTATTACGGTCTTCCATCACTTCTCTGATAGGGGCGTATCCCGTTTCAGGGTGATACGTGAACTTCAGAGGAAGTGCAACTGGTTTCCCAATGGCGGTGGTATCTTTGATCATGTTGACCAGAATCTCGTTCTTGCCAATCAACCTGACTTCAATGACATCGACGTACTTATTTGGCCTTGGCTGTTCCATAACCTTGATTACAGTCCTGGATGGCTCATTAGGGTGAGCAATCTCCACAAAGAGACCTCTGACTGGAACAAATATACGCTTCATGGGATTGGTTTGGAACTTTTGTCCCTGAACGAATATCTCCGAAGTGAAAAGAGCGTATCTCCAAGACCGTTTCTGTCCAGCTAGAAGTGCAAGCCATGATTCGAGCGGCGGTAAGGCGGCTGTGGCGGAGTTTGAAAGACGATAGGTCGTCTTTCCCTCCTCTTGTGAGATAATGAGACCTTCCACATCAACCTCGGGCTCTGTCTCGATAAACTTGCCACCAAAGTATTCAATGGCTGGAATGGACGACTCATCACCACTGTAAACGTCTTTGGTTAAGCCCTTGATATGAGCATAATGAATTCCATCTAGGATATCCTTAATGGGCTCGTCTACGATCTTCGAATATTTGACCGCTGTAGGTCCCTGCAAAATACAGGTCCTCCCGACATCCTGGTCAATGACAGCTTCCAAGTCTTCTGACTGCCACAGCGAGTCTTTCTTGAAAAAGAATTCGAAGTTCTCATCAAGAGCGGGAACGAAGGTTGTCGGCTTCTGGCCACGACGTTGGCATAATAGCAAGAAGTGCTGGACGTCTTGCGCATTGATAAGTTGCTTCTCAGCGTCTGGGTAAGCTGCAAGTATTCTCTCGATGGCAGGGTAAGGTTCGTCAAGATCAGAGTAGCTTTGTAACATAGAAGGCTTCCCCTGGCCGCGCGTGAATCGTTCCTCAACCCGACGGATGAAATCTCCAGTGAGCGTCTCATAAGATTTGTCGATCCAACGGGATTCGTGCTTGACATACATCAAGTCGACCATGCGACGCACAACCTCACCGTAAGTCATATCCTCTAGGTCTACTGTTTCGCCAGCCTTATTTCGACCAAACCAAACCTTTTGAAAGTCATCATTAAGCTTCTTGATGATGTACTCGCGGTTTTTCTTGAGCTCGGGTACACGTTTCTCCTTTGGTAGACTGAAGATCTTCTGGTCCATCTCGGCCCAGAACTTAACACCACGTGTTGCGAGCTTGTGAATGGGCTCTCCCATCTCAGATCGCACAGTGATGACGCCGCCGGCAGGTCCCTTATATGTCTTCTCCCATTGACTATCGTCAAGACCTTCAGCTTCGGTGATAGCTTTCTTGGCGTTCTTACTTGTGTGGGCTTCTTTGGCAGTCATCATTCGACTGCCGAATAAGCATCCATCGAAAGGCATAGGTGGGTAGCCAAACTTTGCAGACCAAGTACCGGTCAAATATGGGTAGGTATCCTCGGCACCACCGAAACCACTGCCTGCAATCAAGATTAAGTTCTCGGTCCGGCGGATGCGGCCATACATTTGTAGGATAGGTTGATGGAAGTCTTCATAAGAGTGATGACCCCCACCACGACCACCAGTCCACTGTAATATGATTGGGAATGTAGGGTTTGCCTTTGCAATATTAATGACTGCTTGAATAGCCTCTACAGACCCAGGTTTGAAAGAGATGTGCTTCAGGCCAAGAGTCTCGATATATTCTTGAGCGACTTCAATAGACGGCACACCAGCACCAATTGTGAGACCTTCAATAGGAACACCTTGTTCCCGTAACTGACCTAGGAGGGGAATCTGCCATTGCATAGCACGTGGATTAACATATATAAGGTTAACTGTAATGCCGCGACCTGCCGGAATGTCCTTTTCGATCTTGGTCAACGCTTCCGTCATCGTCTTAGCATTGTAGTATCCACCGCCAGCTAACTCGATATGGTAGCCAGCCTTCATAGTTGCTGCAACGAAATCCCAAGGTACTGTGCAAGGAGTCATCCCCGCAACCATGACTGGCGGAACTCCGAGAAGTCGACTCATTTTTGTGTCAACAAACGTCTGACCACTTGAGGTCTTGATCAGGCGGGGACCATGTTCCTTGACCCAGTCAACCGCGTACTTGACCGCATGTTCCTCATCACGGTCGAACAACTCCGGTTTGTACCCAAGCTCTGGAATAGTACCATCGATTGTACCTGCAAGGATGACACGGACTCCAGTTCCGTCCTTGTTACGACTGGTTAGGACACCAAGTCCAGAAATGCCTCCAGGGCCAAAATCAAGGACATGAGTGGCTTGACGGAAGACAGTCGCCTTCTCCCAGTTGACTGGATCATGAGTGATGAGTCGTACAAGAGTTGGGATAATATTGCCTTGAACCTCACGAAGATCTCTACCCGTATTTGTGTCATAAACGGGGATTGCCAAGTCGCTACTCGAAATCTTAACATCTTTCAAATCCTCGTCAATGAGGCTCGTTGCGTTTTCCAGGTATTTGCTGTGAAAAGGTGACGTTATTGGCAGGAAGCGATTGACAAAGCGAACTTTTCGCTCAGTAAAAGGAATGCGAGTTTGGTCCAATCCAGTTGGCGCCTTCACTTTGCGAAGCTGGAGGTTGAGACCATATAGTGATATAGGAGGTCCAGTTACGACCAGATTTCGTGCACTATTTACAAGGGAAATGCCAATATGGCGGCTTTCTGGCAGATACTGATTGGTCGCATCAATGTGTTGCTGGACCTGAGCACGTGACAAGTCACGAATGCTCAACATAGGTGTTGGAGCTCCTTCTCCATGGTCAACGGAATCTTGCAGGATTGAAGGTGCTATTGAAGTGGTGGGATATGTTTGCTGACTGCGGGATCCGATCCAGAAAAGGGTCGTAAGAGAAGCAGCAGCAATCTTATCGAATGATTCCCAGCTGTCCGCTGCAGCCGTTGCTGCGGCAAGCACGATACCTTGAGAATGGCCAGTGGTCCCACTGATTTGTTCCCTGAATTGGCCAGGGGTGATCCCGAGGACCTTGCAGGTCACGCTATAATGCGCAAGCTGTACGAGCCCAATTAACGGGAAGCTGACTGGTGCTGAAACTAAGTAATCGGTGTCTGGAGTCGATTCTGGATCGTGAAGCCATGTCAAAACATCCAGGCCTTTCGAATAGAGCTTCTCAGCTCTGGGATCGCGGGAAAGGTTCTGAAGAAGTTCGGCAGAAGAGGTGATCAAATCCTCGACAAAGGAAGGATAGGTCTTGAAAACCTCTCGGAGCTCTTCAAAATATTCCTCAATATTGCCCTGACCACCAAAGATGGAATAAATCTTTGCGCTCTCATCGCTTGCAGCTCGGAATAATGCTGATTGATGAGCCTTAATTGGGCGATCAGCAGCTGCACGTGCAGCATAATAACTCCTAACAACCTCCAACTTCTTCTGATTAATACCAGGAAGAGTAGAGATTAGCGCATGGACTTCATTGCCCCTCAAGAAAGCTCGCTCAAACTCGTTCAGAACGAGCCTAAGTATTTCTTCATATGAGCCCTGTGCGTCGTCCTCTCCATTTTCAACCTCTGAAGCAACGTATCCGAGATATCGTGCCACAAGCTCCGCTACTGATGATGGTTCATCGTCCTGTGCGAGCTCATCTGTAGGCGCCGGAAGGGTTGCGAGGAATTGATCCTTTACTTGGGAGGCAGGGAAGTGAAGGTTCGTGGGTATTAAGAAGGAATGCTCAAGAGAGCCGTGTGCCAAGGTGAGAGGTCGGAGTGATGATGAGGATCGTGGTGTAGAAACGCCCGTTTGAGGGCCAGTTGCCGTCCCGTACATGACGAAGGAACTAGGATATTACGTGATAGTAGAAGTCTAGAGTATAGATGTCAGAAGGAGCTCAACTTTCCAGCTATAACAGAATCCCGCATTATTGGCTTGTTCCTAGTACTGACCTAAGTCTCGCAACTCCAAATACTCAGCAAAGAGCAGGAATGACGAGAAGAGATATATGCAGCAGGCGCCGCGGGCGTGGTCAATGTGTTGCTGACACAACTTCTAGACGTCGCTGATGGCGGAGGAATGAATTGTGATGAAGAAGTATAATGTCTATGAAACATGAGAAGAGGGAAAGGTCTGCAAGCACAGCGGTTGGTATTTGGAGGGGTTGTTTTCTTCAACTAAGTGGGCATGGAAAGAACAGGATCTTGACCTCTAAGTGGAGTTTTAGAAGCTCAACAATGACCTCGCCAGAATTTTAGTTCGCCGAAGTTTTTAGTGTTGGATGGACAGGGGCGATCCAACCCAACGGCAGAATGCAGCCACACGGGCCACACAGTAGTTAGACCGACGGGGAGGTATTCTCGGCTACGAATCATCGTCGCGAGGCCCTCTGCCGTGCTACCGTGTCCCGCATCCGCATCTATGAGGGATGTAGTGGGTAAGACGTTCGGATGTCCTGCAGACGCAAGTTATTATTCGTAGAAAACGCGGAAATACTTCGCTGAAACCAGTTGCAGTCCGATTCTAAATGCCCCAGAGAACGAGCGAAGCATGAATGGGTAGGGCACGAGAAAGGTTAGGAAGCGTTGCATGCAAACCCTGTAGGCCAATATCTCCATTGCTCCGTGATTACCTCGTGCTTAAGGACACGTTTGTTGAGACCCTCAAGACGGAGGAGTAACTGTCAGGATTAGTAATACTTGACTTCAAAGTAGTGTCCCCAAGAACTGTGTCAAACAGAGCCGATCAAGTCATCCTAAATTTATCCTGAAAGGAGGAACTGATTTAAAGTTAGATGACATGGGCGCTTCGACTCCTCAAACGTCCCCAGCTTTGTTTTTCCCCCAGTGGCGATCTACGTGGTTGATTGAAAAGAAACGAGAGTAAACCATCCAACGCAGCGAATTATCTCAAAGCATTTTCAATTGTAAATTAGCTAGGAGCATCGAGCAATGATGGGATGCCAGGATTATCGCCGCTCGATGTAGTAAAGTCGGGAAATGCAAAGCTCCGTCACCGCCAAGCGCTATTCCCTGCAGGTGGTTGAGTTAGCGCGAGAGTCGTTGGGTTCAACTTTTTGGCCCGCAAAATAATTCAACCACCAGGGCCAAAGCTTGGGGGTCCCTTCGCCTCAATCTGCTCTGAACTTTGCCATTCTGCCTCTTTCGACCCTCTCCTCTCTCAATTGGTTTTCTACATCACTAACCTCGTTCTTCTGCGTCTTAGTCGGAGTTTCTCCCTTGCTTGAGTAGGAGCTTATTCTCCTTCGCTGCTGTAATTCAGACCGACAAAAATTTACAAGCTCAGAAACACTTCGCAGAGGAGACTACGACACTCCTACTAGGCACCCTCCGTCTTTAGAGTAAATCGTCCTCGGACGTAAAATTCACATTCGAAATGCGTCCAGAAGTCGAGCAGGAGCTCGCCCATACGCTCCTCGTGGAGCTTTTGGCATACCAGTTCGCCTCTCCTGTGAGGTGGATTGAAACTCAAGATGTTATTCTGGCGGAAAAGACAACAGAGAGAATCGTTGAAATCGGACCAGCGGATACCCTTGGAGTTATGGCAAAGCGAACGATTGCCTCAAAATACGAAGCGTATGACGCCGCAAAGTCGGTCCAAAGACAAATCCTCTGTTATAACAAAGATGCGAAAGAGATCTACTACGACGTCGATCCTGTCGAGGACGAGCCAGCGCCATCTGCACGTGGAAGCAGTGACTCCGCCCCTTCACAGGCTACACCAGCGACTACGTCTGCCCCCGCCGCAGCAGCAGCACCTCCGCCACCAAGTGCAGGTCCTGCAGCCCAGGTTGCTGATGCTCCCGTCGGTGCTGTCGATATTGTCAGGTCCTTGATTGCTCAGAAGCTCAAGAAGCCCCTTATGGATATTCCGCTAAGCAAGGCAATTAAAGATCTCGTTGGTGGTAAGTACATCTATATTCAAATTCGGGATTGCAGAAAGCTAATTTGACGGCAATTTCAGGCAAATCCACCCTGCAGAATGAGATATTAGGAGATTTGGGCAAGGAATTTGGCTCAACTCCCGAGAAACCGGAAGATACTCCTCTTGATGAATTAGGGGCTTCCATGCAGGCTACCTTCAATGGCCAGCTTGGAAAGCAGTCCTTGTCACTTATTGCTAGACTTATATCTTCTAAAATGCCCGGTGGGTTTAATATCACAACTGCGAGAAAATACCTAGAGACAAGGTGGGGTCTTGGCGCAGGAAGGCAAGATGGAGTGCTACTTGTGGCTTTGACGATGGAGCCACCTGCACGTCTAGGCTCCGAAAACGATGCGAAAGCATACTTGGATGACGTTTCACAAAAGTACGCCACTAATGCAGGCATCAGTCTTGCAGCACCTTCTGCAGGGGGAGCTGCTGGTGGGGGTGGAGGAGGAATGATGATGGACCCAGCGGCGATCGATGCCCTCACAAAAGACCAAAGAGCGCTTTTTAAGCAACAACTCGAACTTTTTGCACGATATCTTAAGATGGATCTTCGGGCGGGTGACAAAGCGTTCATTGGAGCTCAACAATCGCAAAATGTTTTGCAGGCCCAATTGGATCTATGGAATGTGGAACACGGAGAGTTTTACGCCGCAGGAATTGAGCCTGTTTTCAGTTCGCTCAAGGCTAGAGTTTACGATTCCTCATGGAATTGGGCTCGTCAAGATGCGTTCATAATGTATTATGATATCATTTTTGGGCGTCTCAAGGCTATTGATCGCGAGATTGTCAGTCAATGCATTCGGATCATGAATCGTTCCAACCCGACTCTGGTTGATTTCATGCAGTATCACATCGACAATACTCCTACTGAGCGAGGCGAGACATATCAACTTGCAAAGGAGTTGGGTCAACAGCTTATCGAAAACTGCAAGGAGGTCTTGGGAACCTCGCCTGTTTACAAGGATGTATCAATTCCTACTGCACCTCATACGACCATTGACGCCCGTGGTAACTTGGTGTACGAGGAGGTACCAAGAGCCAGCGTGCGCAAGCTCGAACATTACGTTAGAGAGATGGCCGATGGTGGGAAGATTTCTGAATATGGTAATCGAACTAAGGTCCAGAACGATTTAAGCCGCATCTACAAGCTCATCAAACAACAGCACAAGCTCTCCAAATCTTCCCAGCTTGAAATCAAAACCCTCTACGCTGATGTTATCCGTTCCCTTGCCATGAGCGAAGGTCAGATTATTCCCAAGGAGAATGGGAAAGTCAACGGCCTGGCCAAAAAGAATGTTCCACGTAAAGCCAATGGTCATGCGAAGACTGGGAAAGTTGAAACCATTCCATTCTTGCATTTGAAGAGAAAGGATGAGCATGGCTGGGAATATAGCAAGAAGCTTACGAGCCTTTACCTAGATGGCCTAGAGCAGGCTGCCAAATCTGGTGTCACCTTCCAGGGCAAGAATGCGCTCATGACTGGTGCTGGTGCAGGTTCCATTGGTGCGGAAGTATTGCAAGGCCTTATTAGTGGAGGCGCGAAGGTCGTGGTTACAACTAGTCGTTTCTCTCGTGAGGTTACAGAATATTACCAAGGAATGTATGCACGTTACGGCTCGCGCGGGTCACAGCTGATTGTCGTGCCATTCAACCAAGGCAGCAAACAGGATGTGGAAGCATTAGTGGAATATATTTATGACCCAAAGAAGGGTCTCGGCTGGGATCTTGACTTCATTGTTCCTTTCGCCGCCATCCCTGAGAATGGTCGCGAGATCGATAGCATTGATTCGAAGTCTGAACTTGCGCATCGGATCATGTTGACGAATCTCCTGCGCTTACTGGGTGCGGTCAAAACGCAGAAGGCGGAGAGAGGCTATGAAACCCGACCAGCTGAGGTTGTTTTGCCACTCTCGCCCAATCACGGAACCTTTGGTAACGACGGTCTGTATTCGGAATCCAAATTGGCTCTCGAAACACTATTCAACAGGTGGCACTCTGAGCACTGGGGGAACTTCTTAACTATATGTGGCGCTGTCATTGGCTGGACACGTGGTACAGGCCTCATGTCTGGGAACAACATTGTCGCTGAAGGGGTCGAGGCTTACGGTGTTCGAACCTTCTCCCAGCAAGAGATGGCCTTCAACATTCTCGGCCTCATGTCGCCTACTATTGTTGACCTTTGTCAGTCAGAGCCTGTCTTTGCTGATCTGAACGGTGGCCTGCAATTCATCCCGAACCTCAATGATACCATGACCCAACTCCGTAAAGATATCATGGAGACCAGTGAAGTGCGTCAAGCTGTCACGAAGGAGACTGCGATCGAGAATAAGATTGTCAACGGCGAGGACAGCGAGGCACTGTACAAGAGAGTCAACATTCAGCCACGTGCAAATATCAAATTCGACTTCCCACCCCTCCCAGACTGGAAGTCTGAAGTCGCACCGCTGAACGAGAATCTCAAAGGCATGGTCGATCTTGAGAAAGTCGTCGTTGTCACGGGTTTCGCTGAAGTTGGACCTTGGGGTAATTCCCGAACACGTTGGGAAATGGAAGCTTATGGCGAATTCTCTCTGGAAGGATGCGTTGAGATGGCTTGGATCATGGGCCTCATTAAAAACCATAACGGTCCTATAAAAGGCAAGCAATATGCAGGATGGGTCGACGCCAAAACCGGAGAACCCATTGACGACAAGGATGTCAAGCCTAAATATGAAAAATATATTCTTGAGCATTCCGGCATCCGCTTGATTGAGCCCGAGCTGTTCAAAGGCTACGACCCCAACAAAAAGCAACTTCTCCAAGAGGTTGTTATCGAAGAGGACCTTGACCCATTCGAGACTTCCAAGGAGACTGCCGAAGAGTTTCGTCATCAGCATGGTGACAAGGCTGAAATATTCGAGATTCCAGAGACTGGCGAATATACTGTCCGCATGAAGAAGGGCGCCACCCTACTCATTCCCAAAGCTCTGAAGTTCGACCGCCTTGTAGCGGGTCAGATCCCCACTGGATGGGATGCCAAGAAATACGGTATTCCCGATGACATTATCTCGCAAGTTGATCCTGTCACGCTCTTCGTACTCGTCTGCACAGTCGAGTCGCTTCTGGCATCTGGCATCACTGATCCATATGAATTCTACAAATATGTCCACATCTCCGAAGTCGGAAACTGCATTGGCTCAGGTATTGGTGGAACAACAGCTCTGAGAGGCATGTATAAGGATCGCTTTTTGGACAAGCCTCTTCAGAAAGATATCCTGCAAGAATCTTTCATTAATACGATGAGTGCCTGGGTCAACATGTTGCTTTTGTCATCAACTGGTCCCATCAAGACTCCTGTTGGCGCTTGTGCAACATCTGTTGAGTCTGTTGATATCGGTTACGAGACGATCGTCGAAGGCAAGGCTCGAGTCTGCTTCGTTGGCGGTTTCGATGACTTCCAAGAGGAAGGTTCATACGAGTTCGCCAACATGAAGGCTACCAGCAATGCAATTGATGAGTTCGCTCACGGACGGACGCCAAAAGAAATGTCTCGCCCAACGACAACTACAAGAAATGGCTTCATGGAGTCCCAAGGCTGTGGTATGCAGGTTATTATGACCGCCAGACTCGCACTCGATATGGGCGTGCCGATCTATGGTATCCTTGGTCTTACCGCCACCGCAACGGACAAGATTGGTCGTTCCATTCCTGCACCTGGCCAGGGTGTACTCACCACTGCTCGAGAGATCCCTGGCGCATTCCCATCGCCTCTTCTGGACATCAAATACCGCAGGAGACAGGTTGAGCTGCGCAAAAAGCATATCAAGCAGTGGCAAGAATCTGAGCTTGAGTATTTGCATCAGGAGATTGCTGCTATGAAGGCGCAAGGTGGTAAATTCAACGAGACCGAATATGCACAGGAACGTGCTATGCACATCGAGCGTGAAGCTGCCAGGCAAGAGCGAGAAGTCCTTAACAGCCTCGGTAACGCATTCTGGAAGAAGGATCCTACTATTGCGCCTCTTCGAGGAGCTCTTGCAACTTGGGGTCTTACCATTGATGACCTAGATGTTGCATCGTTCCACGGTACCTCTACGGTTGCAAACGACAAAAACGAGTCGGATACAATCTGCCAGCAGATGAAACATCTTGGCCGGAAGAAGGGCAATGCTATGATGGGTATATTCCAAAAATACCTCACAGGTCATCCCAAGGGTGCAGCTGGTGCTTGGATGATGAATGGCTGCCTTCAGGTTCTGAACAGTGGGTTGGTACCTGGTAACAGGAATGCCGACAACATCGACGCTGTTATGGAGAAATTTGACTATATTGTGTACCCAAGTAGAAGCATCCAAACGGATGGCATCAAGGCATTCTCGGTTACTTCTTTCGGTTTCGGTCAAAAAGGTGCTCAAGCTATTGGTGTCCACCCGAAATATCTCTTTGCAACACTTGATGAAGCAACCTATACGTCATACTGCACAAAGGTTGGAGCTCGTCAGAAGAAAGCATACCGCTATTTCCACAACGGTTTGATCAACAACACCCTCTTTGTTGCGAAATCTCATGCGCCATATAACGATGATCAGATGAGCTCGGTCTTCTTGAACCCTAATGCCCGTGTTTCAGTTGACAAGAAGACTTCGGATCTGACATATGCGCCAGATTTCGCTAAGAAAGCTACTAAAGTGCAGAAGAAAGAGGATACCCGACAAATGGTCGAGTCATTGGCAAAAGGAGCCGCGACAGCGAGCAACAAGGTTGGTGTTGACGTGGAAGATATATCTGCAATCAACATGGAGAATGAGACTTTCCTCGATCGTAACTTCACCGAGCGAGAACAAAGCTATTGCAAGAAAGCACCCAGCCCGCAGGCAAGCTTCGCAGGGAAGTGGAGCGCAAAGGAGGCTGTCTTCAAAAGTTTAGGTGTGAAGAGTCAAGGGGCCGGAGCACCTCTCAAGGAGATTGAGATCCTGAACGATGAGAAGGGTGCGCCTATTGTTAGTGTAAGTTCACTATAGGATCTCTTTGAAATGCAGATGCTAATGAAACATAGCTGCATGGAAATGCTGCAGCAGAGGCCAAAAAGGCAGGCGTGAAGGAGATCAACATCTCTATTTCACACTCGGATAGTCAAGCTATCGCCATCGCTATAGCCACTTTCTAAACTCTCTTTATTAATTGTTCTGTGTGTATGCTGAAGAGAGATATTACTTCTTACAATAGGGGGCTTTTTTGGCATCCCTCAAGTACTAGATATTGCATAGGCGCATTATATGTTTCTTATCACAAAGGTGAACAGATGCTGCGGCGGAGACAGAACTCAATAGATGTAAGAGCGGAGCGGCATGGTGGCTGTTGTTTAGTTGGAGAAGCATAGTATATATACCTTAGCTGCGACGAGGAAATTAGAAATTTTAGATCCATTGATTCCAATCTATTACTGATGACATCCTGTTTGTGCTTCTTCAATTGTGACTGGCTAGAATTTATGAATAGGCAAAGATTGAAGAGTGAGTTTCCGGGATAAACCAGGTGACAGCAAAAAGAATATTCTAAGGCTTTCTGATCGGATATCCAGTTGATTTCATAACATTAAAAGAACAAGGCAATAAGTTCAGTAAGAGGACAGTGTAAAGCCACGAGCATAACTCAAGTCGAGAGCCTTAGAAATGGTAACCTCAGGCGGAAACTTGGTGCCTGACGCTAATATAGCGTTCCTGCACTTCGCGTTGCGCGGCTGCATGAGATTCTCGTCGCCGCAAGCCGCAAAGAGCTCCAAACAGTATAAGTGAACAGAGCGATTTGCTCGCTTTGACAAGCGCAATGCCGCCCGTAAGTTATTGATAACAGTATAAATTCCTACGAACGCATGCTAATTTGGGAAATAGTTCAAAGATGAACATATTCTCGTGCGCCCGCCTCTAAAACCTTACTTTAAACTTCGATTCGCTGCTCAACCCATGATTTTGCTAACACATATATATTCAGATCATTGCGCCGGGTAGTCAAATAACCCTGGCGCAACTTGGACTCCCCGAAAGCTTCACACCAGCGTCAACCCGACTTAGAACTCGTATGTTCCCCTCCGGCGACGGCAAAACATGGGAGCCATACAAAATTCGCCAGATCAAGAAGCAGCCCCCTCCTCCGAGCAATGGCGCAGATGTCGAAATGGGTGGTACGGAGGAAGCACCAAAGAAGGAAGATGAGGATGAAGCAGAGTATGAGGAAGATATGGAATCAGACGAGGGTGCTGTGTACCCATTGACCGGTAGGTGCATCCAACATCCAACATCCAACATACAACAAAAATTGGACATGCTGACACCTAGCTCTAGAGGGTCGCATTACGAACATGCCAGCATTTCTGGCATTGCTAAACCACGTACATAACATTTTAAGTCCGACACTTCACACACCCATATTACTTATAGCACAACCTGCTTGGACTGCTCAAGATCATGAGGCTCTCACTCAATTTTTCTTCGAGAAGTTCAAGACACCGGCATTCTGCATTATGGACAGCGCTCTTGCAGTGTCATATGCTTACGGTGTGGTGAACGCAACCGTCATTGATGTTGGCTACCAAAAGGTGGACGTTACCGCTGTCAGCGACTTCACAGTACAACATGTTGGCAGGACAATCGCTCTTACCAATTCTGGTGGAGATGCCATGACAAATCGCTTATTCGAGCTTTTAGGTCCAAAGGGCTGGACAAAGGACATGTGTGAGCAGCTGAAGAAAAGCTCTTTCTGTGAGATTCTTCCTGCTGGGACTCCTTTGCCTGGTAATGCAGAGACACAACAATCAGTCAGCAATCCTGCCGCCGCCGCATCGACGGAAGCTAACGCCCCTGCACCGTCTGTCAAGATCACTGAGGCTCTGCGGCCTATTGATACCGATTTGGCAGATGATGATGGGGACATTGCCGATAAGGTAGTGGATGATGAGGGCGTCCTTGATGTTGCAAGCATTGTCGCTAGTGGAAAGACGCAGGAATTTTTGGCTGCCCAGGAAAAGAAGAAGGCAATGGCAGCATCTCGTAAGGCAGCGAAGGATGCTCGAGAGGCTGCAGACGCTGCGACAATCAAACCTGTGAAACTACCAAACTCGAAGCGAGAGAGGGTCATATTCCACTATCAAGAACGAAAAGCGCCTGAGGAGTTGGAGGAAGTGAATGTGAATGGAAAGAAAACGACAACTGAAGATCAATCCAAGAAACAGAAAACACCAGAACCGGCTCCCGCCCCGGAAACTGTCGAAGGCAATGCCTCAGCTGCACCGAACACTCTTTCGGGAGAAGCCACAGCAGCAGATTCTTCGGTTTCAGTTGAGGACCAAGCTGCGAAACGGGAGCAGATAAGAGCTGCGAAACGGGAAGAAAAGAGGAAAGCTCGAGAAGGCCAGACTGATCCCGGTGTGATACGCCGGGAGATTGAAGTCGGTACTGAGCGTTTCATGGCTGCTAGTGGAGGGATTTTGGATACTATAGCTGATGCTATCCACCGGACTGTCCTATCTGTGGATGTCGGTAAAAGGGGTGACCTTTGGGACTCCTTGATAATTGTGGGTAATGGCTGTAAAGTTCGAGGTAAGTTATTCACATGAAGAAAAGATATTTATTGATCTATCTTAGGATTCAAAGATGCCTTACTCGCCACGCTCAACAGCAAATACCTTATATCGCCTTCCTCGGCCACCATATTTACGTCAGAGCTTCCGTCAAACCTCTCCACACCCATGGGCACAGGCGCGCAAACCCCTCAACGAGAATATCCTCCCGGACAACATCCTCTTCCGACTGGCTCTTCTGTCAATCCTCTACTCTTAGCTGCTACTACAGCTTCACTTCCAGCACTAAATCCAAATACGTCCATAAGTTCTTCATTTGGTGGCATGAATGGCCATGTTCATTCTTCTCACTCTCAAAGTCCGACGAGCATCAAAACTGCAAAGGCTCCCGAATACTTTCCAGAGTTCAAGGTAAGTTCGAGCTGCCCAGCGCGTGACTGGCCAGGTTCTGATAGACTTTAGAATGAGGGTTTTGAAGAAAGCGTCTTCCTAGGTGCGCAGGTTGCTGCAAAGGTACTCTTTGTGCAGGATCAAGGTGTGTCGAGTGGCTTCCTCAGTAGAGTGCAGGTAAGCAGCGTCTACACGTTCTCCAATTCAGCTAACATTCCTCAACAGTACAACGACTCGGGTCCAAGCGGTATTCACGAAGTGGGTCTAGCTTTCTAGGGCTTGTTTCTGCGATAGGTCTATGGGAGTACATGGGAGGAATCTGGCGTGCGAAGGAACATTTGTGTGGCGTTTCAAAATTCAAGGATGACGGCTGGAAAGCATTGAATATCCTTCTGTATAAGAGGCGCTGGATTAAATGCAAAATAAGTCACTGGCCTCAATAGACGATCTTGCTCAAGTCTACTTTAAAATGAAGTACTTAATTCTCTGACTGTCTTTTGATATGTAAAGAAATACTTAGGGTATATGACATGCTATGTTTTCAAACGGTCCTTTCGAGTAAAGATTTGAAAAGACATCCAAAAATAGCAGACACAACGATAGCAGAAACAGAACCATTACTATATTAAGCTCTCAAGAGAGCCTATTTCCATGTGATTGTAGATCGTTGTAGGTCTCGGTCACCCATGCTTGACTATGAAGTCAGTCGCGTCATCTCGCGTATCACCCGCCCTCGATATTGGTTTCAAACGGAAACTTTTGTCTGACCCGATACAGACGACGATGGGATTCCCCGTCTTCCTATTTTCCTTTTCTGTTTGGCACAGCGTTTGGATTTCTTAACACTTCATAATATTCATTATTTCGTCGCTTGATATACGTGCTATTATTGGCAGGGCACACACCCATTCTTATTCATGCGTTTAAGATGAGATGAGCCACCCACCACCAGCCTTAGCCCAACCCTCGCCGCACGCGCAACCACAACCCCATACCTAGCAGCGAGAAGAGACAACCTCCTGCACGCCTCCAGCTCTCGTACGCCCACCCTCTCCACCACACCATGAGCTCGCTAGAAGCCAAAATCGTAGTCCTCGGCGCCCAAGGCGTCGGCAAAACCTCCCTCGTCCACCGCTACGTCGACAGCTCCTTCCGGCCCCTCACCGACCCCCCCTCCACAATCGGCGCCTCCTTTCTCACCAAGCGTGTCCTGGACACAGACACGGACACCGTTGTCCGCCTGCAGATCTGGGACACGGCGGGCCAGGAACGCTTCCGCTCCATATCCCGGCTCTACTACCGCGGCGCGAACGCGTGTATCCTCTGCTACAGTATCACCGACGAAGAGAGCTTCCGCGAGATGGGCCGCTGGCTTACGGATCTGAGGAAGGAGCTCGGCGAGCAGGTGGTGCTGCATGTCGTGGGCACGAAGGCGGATCTTGTGGCGCAGGAGCCGGGTAGGAGAGCAGTGCCGTTCGAGAGGTGTATTGCGTATGTCGCTGAGAACCTGTACCCTGCTCTGTCCTCTACGCCGCCTGCGACTGCGACTCCGGGAGGGATATCCTCGAGTGAGAATTCGGGGTCGGCCACATTAGGGTATAAGCAGTTTCTGGCTACGAATGGGCTCACGTTGGAGGGCGCACGCAGTCCGAGCTCGAAAAGGAGCAGTGGCTTTTGGGGCCAGGATGTGGGTTGGGATTGCTGTCATGAAATTAGTGCTGAGACGGGAGAAGGCGTGGAGGAGGTTTTTAGGGTTGTTACTAGGAAGTTGGTGGAGCAGCATCGGAAGGCGATGGAATCGCCTGCTGGGACTGCGGGTGGACAGACGCCCGGAGTGGATGGGGAGGCGAATGGGTCGTATTCCGATGG
>Ga0335072_10003431_pt1 | contig 23893 bp, 15 predicted proteins | sample Lox_Sample_21_FD_206725 | JGI IMG/M metagenome (GOLD analysis project Ga0335072, IMG submission 206725) | Soil microbial communities from Loxahatchee National Wildlife Refuge, Florida, United States - Lox_Sample_2.1 | ecosystem: Environmental > Terrestrial > Soil > Wetlands | place: USA... | reverse complement strand
GTCCTCGCTTCGCGAAGACTGCTCGATCTCAGCTCCCCACGAATCGAGCGTACAGGCTGCGGGCTACGGCGGTATCGGTAGTGCCCTTGATGATGGCGCGGCCGTCGGGGAAGAGAGTCAACTCATAGGGGTCGTGCCAGAATTTAAGGACGAAATCGTTGTGACGGACCGTTCCGTGCGGCTGCAGACGGCGATCCATCTCGGCGAAATCAATGGGTCGTTGCCGTTCATGAATTTGAACCGAATTCCTGCCGCACAAGGTGATGTGCGGACGTCCTTCGCCAGCAAGATGAATGAAGTTCCGTAAGCCGCAGGCGCGGCACCCGGGGCGAGGCTTGGCAGTAGAGATCTCCGCACGCTCGTTTGTCCAGAGATCGAACGAAAGCAGACTGCGGCGGAGTTCCGTCGCGCTCCCGCCACCGACGACAAACTTCAGGGCTTCTGTGGCTGCAATCGAAGCCACCAGATTCACTGCGGAATTCAGGATCCCCGAGGTCTCGCAGGTTTCGACTATGCCGCGCGGCGAATCGGGAAAGATGCAGGCCAGGCACGCGGTTTCGCTAGGAACAACGTTGAGAGTCACCGCATAGCTTCCCACCGCAGCGGAATAAATCCACGGCAAAGATCGATCGACGGCGTAATCGTTGAGCAGATAGCGGGTCTCGAAATTATCGGTGCCGTCGAGGATGAGATCCATCCCTTCAAGGAGCGCTTCAATGTTGGCTGGGATCAAATCCTCGACCTTGGCTTCAACGGTGATCTCGGAGTTGAATGCGGCAATCTTGCGCGCGGCCGCAATGGCCTTGGGCAACGATTCCGCGGCATCGTTCTCGTCAAACAGCGATTGCCGCTGCAAATTGCTGGGCTCAACGTAATCGCGATCGATGATGCGGAGAGTGCTCACGCCAGCGCGCGCCAGCAGTCCCGCCAACGCCGACCCAGTCGCGCCACAGCCGACAATCGCCACGCGCGCTCGCGAGAGTTTGCGTTGACCTTCGACTCCAATGCCGCGAAACAGAACTTGCCGGGAATAGCGATCGCTTTCCTCAACACCGCTACGCCTCGACTCAGATTCCTCACCGATACGGTCCGGCGGCGTGGTACGGAAGTTTTCATCCTGTGCCAAAGAGGTCACCAATCCGATGCGCTAAACCCTTTATTATAAGTGGCTGAGTTGGAGCGTTGCTTCAAGGATGGCCTCTTCGAACACAGCCATGGCCTCAGCGGCTAGAGCCGCGTTCGTCTCGGGCCCCGGATGGCACGGCTGAAGCTGTGCCCTTCCGAAGCCCAATTCTTGAAAACACGCTCTAGCAAAATGCTGAAGCGGGCCTTGTTTCGGCCGGACGTGGGGCGACGTACAACGAGAGAGGGGCGCGTCTCCATCGAACCAAAATTAAGCAAATCCGGGATTAGGCAAAACGAGGTTAGTAATTAAGACGCGAAGGTGAATGGAGAATTGCGTTTCGGTGAGTGCAGAGGGCGAGATCCGATTCAGAGGGAACCCGAGGGAATTCGTTTGTCGAGACCGTTCGCGATCCTGACGGCAACTTTGGTGGTGTGGCTCGCGGGCGTACCCGTCTTTTTCGGACAAAGTAAGTTCGCGCAAAGCAAGGATCTCGCGTTTCCGGAAAGCAAAGAGCTTACACAATCGCTGGCCTTGGCCGAGAACAAGGCTTTGCGGTCGAGCTCTGCTGAGGATAAGCCTGCTCCCGAAACGTCCGTGCAGGAATCACAGGCTCAGTTCGGCGCAAGCGAGCGCTACGAGGGCAAGGTCGTGGAGTCGATCGAGCTTCCGGGAGTTGCCGCTTCCGAGCGGGAGCACATCCTGAGCCTGCTGCCGCAGAAAAGCGGCGAACCGCTGGAGCGGGCGAAGGTAAGCGACAGCATTCGCGCTCTATTTGCCACCGGACTTTTCGGTGACATACAGGCAGAGGCAACGCCGTCGGGCGCGGGAGTAGTTCTTACTTTCGCTACTTCTCCGAACTTTTTTGTGGGGGCGGTCAATGTTGAGGGGGCGCCGACGCGTCCTACCTCCAATCAGATCATTAACGCTTCAAAGCTGAATTTGGGCGAGCTCTACACGCGCGACAGATTGGCGCGAGCGCTGAACAATATCCGACAGTTGATGCAGGAGAACGGTTATTACCAGGCGCGAGTGACTTCGGAAACCGTTTCCAACCCAACTACGCAGCAAGCGAACATTCTGTTCCATGTCACGCCCGGAACGGCAGCGCATGTGGGCACGGTGAACGTCACCGGCACCTCCGGGTTGCAGCCGGGAGAAGTGGAGGCGATCGCACACATGGCTCCTGGAGACCGGCTGACGGCGGCGCGCCTTAACGACTCGCTGCGCCTGCTACGCAAGAAGTTTCAAAAGCAGGAGCGAGCGCTGGCCCAGGTTTCCATTGCCGAGCAAAAGTACGATCCGGCGAACAATTCGGTGGACTTTACTTTCCAGATCGAGCCCGGACCGGTGGTCGTGATCTATGCGACCGGTTATCACATAAGCCGAGGAGTCTTAAGGAAAGAAATTCCCGTCTATGAGGAAGACGCGGTCGATGACGACCTGCTCAACGAAGGGAAAAGGAACCTGCAGGATTATCTGCAAACGCGCGGCCACTTTGATGCGAAGGTCAGCATCGAAAAGGAATTCGAGCCCAAAATTATGCGGGTGATTTACAAGATAGACCCTGGCCCCTTGCACAAGCTCGTGCTGATTCAAATCACCGGGAATAAGGAATTTCTCGATACGGCGAAGTTGCGGTCTTATTTGCAGATCCAGACGGCCAGCCGGTTCGTGAGCCATGGCCGCTACAGCGGCAGCTTGTTAAAAAGCGATGTTGCAACCCTGGAGGGTTTGTATAAGGCGAATGGCTTCCGGCAAGTTGAGATTCAATCCACGGTGCAGGACAACTATCGCGGCGAGAATAATCTCGCGGTGCGCATTCATATCGACGAGGGAGCGCGGACTTTGCTGGGGAACGTACGCATCGTAGGAGACAACCAGGTTTCGGCCAAATCTCTGCCCGAGATGAGCACCCAGCCTGGGCAGCCTTACTCCGAGCTGGATTTGGCGAATGACCGGGAAAATATCCTGACGTATTACTTCGATCACGGATTTCCCAACGCGTCACTAGATATTACGACGCAAGCGTCATCCAAGCAGGCGAATCGCGAGGATGTAACTTTCACCATTCACGAGGGCGAACGGTTTACGGTAAATCGTGTGCTGGTCGACGGCCTGGAGAATACGCGCCAGTACGTCGTACAACGCGAAATGCAGATTCATGCCGGGCAGCCGCTCAGCCAGAAGGGGATACTCGACACCCAGACTCGTCTCTACGACTTGGGCATCTTCAGCCAGGTCGATACCGCCGTGCAAAACCCCGAGGGCGACGATCCGCTGAAGAATATTCTCGTGCAGGTGCAGGAAGCCAAGCGTTACACATTCACCTACGGTTTAGGATTGGAATTCCAAACCGGCCAACCGGCGGGTGCTTCTGAGCCGCAGGGAGCTACCGGAGTGAGCCCCCGCGTGGAGTTTGACGTGACGCGGCTGAATTTCGGTGGGCGCGATCAGACCATCAACTTCCAGTCTCACGTTGGACGTTTGCAGCAGCGCGGGCTGATCAGTTACACGGTTCCGAAGTTGTTCGATAGCGACAAATTTAAGATGATCTACACGATTTACTACGACAACAGTCTCGATGTGGCGACGTTTACGTCGCAGCGTCTGGAGGGAAAGATCGATTTACGCCAGGAGATTGGAAATATCACGGAGGAAGCCGGAACCGGCGCCAGTCCGAGCACTTTAACCTACCGCTGGGAGTTCCGCCGCGTGAAGGCAAGCAACTTCGCATCCGATTTCTCACCCGGCGAATTCCAGATCTTGTCACTGCCCGCAACCGTCGGCGGTCCTGGCCTCACCTTCATTCGCGATCATCGCGACAATCCGCTGGAGAGCACAAAAGGCGACTATTTCACGGTCGACTTTTTCGCCTCCGATAGCAAGTTCGGTTCGGAATCCGATTTTGGCCGCGTCCTCGGCCAATACTCGACCTACTACACCCTCGGCAAGGGAAAGCCGGGACATCAATTTGTATTTGCGCGGTCAACAACGATTGGTTTGCAGCAGCCATTTGGTAACACCAGGGTTGTACCGCCGGGCGCCTGTCCGGTGAACCCACAGACGAATGAAACAGAGTGCGTGGGCTTTTCGCTGATCCCGCTTCCGGAGCAATTTTTTGCGGGCGGCGGCAACTCCCATCGTGGATTCGGGTTAAATCAAGCAGGCCCTCGCGACCCGTCATCCGGCTTCCCCCTCGGCGGCACGGCGCTCTTTGTCAACAATATGGAGCTGCGCCTGCCTCCCACGACGCTGCCGTATTTCGGCGAGGGGTTCAGTTTTGCCATCTTCGAGGATATGGGCAACGTGTTTACCGCTCCGCATGACATGCTCAAGGGACTGTTACGCTGGCACCAGCCGAATCCCAACCTGTGTATGCCCGTTGGTACAACGACCACCCCGTGCTTTAACCAATTCAACCAGTCAGGGTATGATTACACGTCGCATGCTGTGGGGATCGGCGTGCGCTACAAGACCCCGATCGGTCCGCTACGATTTGATTTTGGATATAACCTTAACCCGACCAGCTACTTCCAGGGATTGTTTCCGGCGGGAGTGCTGACAGGCTACGAGACGCAGCGTTTGCGTCCCTTCAACGTATTTTTCAGTATTGGTCAACCTTTCTAAGGGAGAGTTGTTACGAAGAGATTGTTCAAATTTGCGCTCGCCATCGCTTTAACCGCGGGAATGCTGCCGACCGCGCGAGCGGGAGATGTGATCGACCGCATCGTGGCGACGATCAACGGGCATGTCATCCTGCAGAGCGATTGGGACAATGCGCTTCGCTACGAAGCGTTGCTGAACGGCCGTGCGCCGAGCGAGTTCACGGAGGACGAGCGGCGCTCCGTGCTGGATCGGTTGGTTGATCAAGAACTGCTGGGCGAACAAATCAAGTCCTCTGTTTTTGCCCAGGCAACAGAAGCGGAGGCGCAAGCGCGCATCGCCGAAGCGAGGAAACATTATTCCGATGCTGCGAGCGACGAGGGTTGGCGTGTGGTGCTCAATCGTTTCGGTCTGACTCAGCAAGAGCTGGTTTCGCATGTGGAGAGTCAAATCAATCTGATGCGCCTGGTGGATGCTCATCTTCGACCGGCAGTGCAGATTGACTCGAAGACCATCGAAGCTTATTACCGAGACAAATTCGTACCGCAGTTGAAGCAGTCCGGGGCCGGAGAAGTGCCGCTGAACGAAGTCTCGGGAAAGATTCGCGAGCTTCTGACGGAAGAGAAAGTGAACGAACTGTTGGTTTCATGGCTGCAGACTTTGCGTTCGGAAAGCAAGGTCAGCTTTGCGAATGGAACTCTCGCCGACGGAGCCCAGGCTCGGTGACCGAGTCCACCAAGCGACGCCGCTGGTGGAGATATCTGCTAATAGCAGGTATTTGTGCCTTTATCGCTCTTCTTGCCGCTGGCTGGTATGTAACCACCGATTCCTTTCAGAGCTACGTCCGGCGAAGACTGGTCGCCGAACTGGAGCGGGTCACCGGCGGCCGAGCGGAAATTGGCAGTTTCCATGTGATCCCTTTCCGCATGCAGGTGGAAGTTCGCGGCATCACGGTGCGCGGGCGCGAAGCCCTTTCCGACATTCCTCTGTTTCACGCCGATCATCTTTATGCGCAGGTGAAGGTGATCTCCTTTCTGCGAGCGGAGTTCGGATTCGACTCGCTGACGCTCGAACACCCGGTGGTTCACATCGCGGTCGCAGCGGACGGAACCACGAATATTCCTCCCTCGCAGATACCGCGGCGCACATCGGCGAGTTCCGCCGTGGATCGATTGTTCGCGCTCTCGATCGATCATCTTTTTGTGCGCAACGGTGAGCTGATCTGGGCGGATCGTCAGATTCCTCTCGATTTTGACGTTGAGGACACCTCTCTGCAGATGGACTACTCGTTTCTGCGGAGGCGTTACGAGAGCCGGATCGCTCTCGGCAAGGTCGACACCACGCTCGAAAATTTTCGTCCGTTCGCATGGCAGATGCACATCGATTTCAGCCTGGGGACGAACTTTGCCGATATGCACTCGCTGGAATGGAGTTCTGGGCGCTCGAGTTTGAAGGCGAGCGGGCGCATCGGCGATTTTGGTCATCCGCATTTTGATGGAGAGTATGAAGCACAGTTGGATCTGGGCGAAGCCGCTGCCATCTGCCGCCGCCGTGATCTGCGGCAGGGGACCGTGGCGTTAAAGGGAAACGCCCAATGGACGCTCGATTCCAATGAGTTTGTCTCGAATGGCTATCTCGGTTTGCGCGACCTGGCATGGCAGAGTGATCAGCTCGCTTTCTCGAACGTCGGCGCCACGGCCGACTACGCGGTCAACGATCGGCAGCTGAAGCTTTCGAAGCTGCAGGGAAAATTATTCAGCGGCAATTTCGCAGGCGATGGACAGGTTGATAACTGGCTGCACAGCGTTGCGCCTGCGCCCCCAATCAAGGGGAGAAAATCGGGCGAAGAAGTGGCTGTCATTAGCGCCGCGCGCCCACTGAAAAAAGGGGAGAAGCCGACGCCAGGAGTTCAGACCGGCGTTCTCCATTTGAAGGTACGAGACCTTTCTGCCCGTGAAATCGCTGCCTCTCTGGACGTTCGCGCCCATCCTCTGAATGGCTTTCACCCGGCTGGCCTGGCTACCGGAAGCGTGGATGGGAACTGGCGGGGATTGCCGAGTCAAGCCGAGATTGCGGTGAATCTCGACGTCGTCCCTCCTGCGCACGCTCCTTCTGGCGAACTGCCGGTCACCGCACAGATCCAGGGAAAGTATTCCGTGAGCGACAATTCGCTGGAGCTTGCTCACTTCCAAATGGCGACTCCGGATTCGCGAATCGAAGCCCATGGAACTCTTTCGGAGACCTCCGAAGTGCACCTTTCGGTTTCGACCTCCAACCTGGAGGAGTGGCGACCGCTGGTGCAGGCGATTGGCGAGCCGACGAATGTTCCATTCCGCATCAATGGAAATGCGACTTTCAATGGAATGGCCGGAGCCGTCCTCTCTGCGCCGATGATTTCCGGAACATTGGTCGCAGACGATTTCGAATTTACACTTCCTGCCACCTCACGCACCGCGCAGCAGCAGGTGCATTGGGACACGCTCGCCGCCAACATCCAGTTTTCACCCTCGGAAGTGCAATTGCGGGGCGGCAGCTTGCAACGCGGCAGTACGGCCGCCAACTTCGACGTCAGCGCGAGATTGCAAAATGGGCAGTTCACCGACGACACTCCTTTCACCGCGCGCGTAAACTTGAAAAATGTCGATGTTGCTTCAACCGCGACGCTGGCGGGACTCGACTACCCGCTTTCCGGTATCGCTGATGTCAACCTCGACATCATTGGGACCCGCGCCAATCCTGAAGTGCAGGGGCATATCCACGCATCAAATGCTTCCGCTTATGGCGAAGCCATCGAAAAGTTCGACGCTGATGTGCAAGTCGGCAACGGCGAAACGGCCCTCAACAACATTCATCTCACGCATCAGGATGCATCCGTCGCGGGAACGGCAGCGTACGCCCCGGCAACCCGCAGTTTTCGCCTCGATCTAACTGGGCATAACTTTGACCTCGCCCGCGTGCGGCAGATTCACCTGGATCGTCTTGCCGTCGAAGGACGAGCTGACTTCGCGCTCCGCGGTTCCGGGACCCTTGATGCTCCGGTGCTCGATGCCGCAGTGCATGCGCGCGATCTCACGCTGGATCGCGAGCGCTCGGGCGCTCTCGATCTCAGAGCGGTGACTCAAGGACGCGATTTGCACCTGACTGGCGAGTCCCACTTTACGCGTGGTTCGCTCCAGATTAAAGGGACGGTTGTGATGCGCGGGGATTTCCCTGCGAACATCGCATTTCGTACCGATCACCTCGATCTGGACGCGTTGTGGATTTCATATCTTGGGCCACAGCTCACCGACCATTCCGCCGTGGGCGGCACGATCACGATGCAGGGGCCGCTGCGATTCCCGAGACAGTGGACCCTGAATGGCGCCCTCAGCGATCTTTCGGTCGAAGTCGAGTACGCGAAACTCCACAATCAGGGCCCGGTGCGTTTTGAAATGGCGGGCGACCGATTCCAAATTGAGCCGCTCCACATGGTGGGCGAAGGAACGGATGTGACTGGCGGCGGCTGGATTGGTCTGCGAGCTCCCGACGATCTTGATCTCACCACAGACGGCAAACTCGATCTCAAGTTGCTCACCAGCCTCGATTCGAATATAAGCGCGACGGGCGTGACCTCCGTTCACATGAAAATTAGCGGCACATGGAACGATCCCCTGCCACATGGGACAGTAGAAGTCAGCAACGCGACCGTCTCCTACGCGGGAATGCCGAGCAGCTTGAGTGAGATGAACGGAAAGCTCAACTTTACCCGTGACTACATGCATATTGATCAGCTTTCGGCGCGGACTGGCGGAGGCGTGATCGACTTCAAAGGCACTGCCACGGCTTACAACCGTCAGATCAACTTCAATCTGACCGCGGTTGGGAAAGAGGTGCGCCTGCGCTATCCGCCGGGCGTGAGTTCCACGGCCAATGCCGAGCTGCATTGGGTGGGAAACCGTTCCAGTTCCACGGTTTCTGGCGAAATTATGGTGACCAAGCTGGCAGTGACGCCCGGGTTTGACTTCGGTTCGTACTTGGAAAGCAGCCGGCAATCTGCGGGAATCACGCCGGCGAATTCACCGCTTTACAACGTAAAACTCGACGTGGCCGTTCGTACTGCTCCTGAGTTGCAGATGCGCACTGCGGTCGCGCGGCTTTCCGGCGACGCGGATCTCCACCTGCGTGGTTCGGTGGCGCATCCGAGCGTGCTAGGCCGCGCCGACATTCTGGAAGGCGACGCGACTCTGAACGGAATCAAGTTCAGGCTGGAGCGGGGCGACATCACTTTTTCAAACCCTGTGGCGATTGAACCTTTGGTCAATTTGCAGGCCACCACGCATGTCCGGAACTACGATCTGGACGTGACCGTCACAGGAACTCCGGAGCGGCTTGCGGTGAACTACCGTTCCGAACCGCCGCTGCCCAAGTCTGACATCATCGCACTACTTGCTCTGGGCCGCACTAATGAAGAATCGCAGCGACTGCAGGAACAGTCCGGGCTAGTGCCTTACACAGAGCAAGCCAGCAATCTGATTATCAATCAGGCGATCAATCAAACGGTCAGCAGCCGCGTGCAAAAGCTGTTCGGCGTAAGCCGGATCAAGATTGATCCACAGGGCCTGACCACAGAAACCAACCCGACCGCCCGCGGTCCTCAAGTCACCATCGAGCAGCAGTTCGCCAATAACGTGACGCTGACCTACAGCACCAACGTTTCCCAGAGCACGGAACAGATCATTGAGGGCGAGTACTTTTTTACCCGGAACATCTCTGCGGTGGGGACGCGCGACTGGAATGGTGTGGTCAGCTTCGATGTGCGTGTGCGCCGCTTCAAAAAGTAAATAGAATCGTTGTTTGGCAGTTTGACGAAAATTCTGCCGCGAATCCATGAACTCTTCATCCGATGCGTTCGCTGAATCACGCCTTCGCATGGTGGAATTTCAGCTTCGCCATCGTGGCATCGCTGATCAGCGTGTGCTCGAGGCCATGGCGCGCGTTCCCCGCCATGAGTTTGCGCCGCAGCGGTACATCGACCAGGCCTATGAAGACCATCCCTTGTCGATTGGAGAAGGGCAGACCATTTCTCAGCCGTACATCGTCGCGCTGATGTTGGAGGCGCTGGCCATCGAGGAGAACGATCGCGTCCTGGAAGTTGGGACCGGTTCCGGTTATGTAACGGCGTTGCTGGCCGAGCTTGCGCACGACGTGATTTCGATCGAGCGGCACGCGGCGCTGGCGAATGCTGCCCGGCAGTTGCTGGCGCGTCGTGGCTATAAGAACATAAACGTGATAACGGGCGATGGAAGCCAGGGATATGCACCATGCTCACCGTATAACGCCGTTCTGGTCTCGGCGGCGGCGCTGGAAATTCCATCTGCCTTGCTCTCGCAACTGGCCGAAGGGGGACGCCTGATCATCCCTGTCGGCTCGGAAGATGCACAACAGTTGCAGTTCGTTCGTATGGAAGGAGGGCATGCCGAAATCGAGTTCCGCGAACTCTGCCGGTTTGTGCCGTTGCTCCCGGGAGTGGACGAATAGGTTTAAGTGTTGTCGATCAAACCGTTCCGGATCACCTCGCCTGTATACTGCCGCGTATGAGTCTGGAGCGACTCTTCCGAAAACATATTCTGCGCGAAAAAGAAAAGCAGGAGCGCAAGATTCTCCGCCAGATCGAGCGCAGCGGGGATGTCGTGCAGCGTGAGTATCACCGCGCCACGCCGGAGTGCCCGCGTCCCGAGCGCTGGAGCATGTATGACTCGATGACCGCCGAAGTTGAGGTGCTGGAGTTTATTCGCTGCCTCGTCACGACGATCAAGCCGGAGTTGATCGTAGAAACTGGAACTTTCAGCGGCATCAGCACGCTCTGGATGGCGGAGGGCCTCAAGCAAAATGGCCGGGGAAGAATCATCACTTGCGAATACGATCCCGTGGTTTACGCGAACGCGAAACAACGGATTGAAACCTCCGAACTCGCCAACTGGATCGACTGCCGCAATGAATCCAGCCTGGAGATGAAGATCGACGGCACGATCGACATTCTGTTCAGCGATAGCGATCAGAACATTCGGGAGCAGGAAGTGCGGCGCTTCCTGCCGCAGGTCAATCCGAACGGGCTCATCCTGATTCATGACGCCAGTTCTCATCAGAAAACCGTGCGGGAGGCGGCGTTTCGCCTGGAGTCGGACGGGCTGATCTCGATGATCCTGCTGCCTACGCCACGCGGGCTCGTGCTGGCGCAGAAGCGCGCAGGGCGAAAGTAGCTCGTACGGTTTCCGGCGTTCACTTGTAAAATCGTTTTGTGCCTGTGCTCCACAGCCTGCGCGTGACGCTGGAAATGATCAAGTGGGAGCACTCTGTCTTTGCGCTGCCATTTGCTCTCTGCGGCGCGATGCTCGCGGCCGGCGGAATGCCGACTGTTCATCAACTGGTGTGGATCATCGTCGCCATGGTGGCGGCGCGGTCCGCGGCGATGGCATTCAACCGCTGGGCGGATGCCACGCTCGATGCCGCCAATCCGCGCACGCGCACGCGCGCTCTGCCTGCGGGACATTTGAGCCCCGGGTTCGTGGCAACGTTTACGGCGGTCACCAGCGCGATCTTTATTCTGGCGGCATCGCAACTGAATCGGCTGACACTTCTGCTTTCTCCCGCTGCGCTGGCGATTCTGCTGCTTTATTCGTATACGAAACGCGTGACGCGCTGGTCGCATCTGGTGCTGGGATTTGCATTGGGAATCGCGCCTGCCGCCGCATGGATTGCGGTGCGTGGCTCGCTGGATCCGCGCATCTTGCTGCTCACTGCAGGGGTCACGTTCTGGGTTGGCGGCTTCGATGTTCTCTACGCCTGTCAGGATTTCGATTTCGACCGCGAGGCCGGTCTGCATTCCATTCCGCGTTATTGCGGCATTCCTGGGGCGTTGTGGATCGCACGAGCCTTTCACGCGATCATGGTGGGACTGCTGGTGGCGCTCGTGATCTCGTTCGGGATGGGAATGCTGGCAATGTGCGGAGTAGCAGCGGTGGTCCTGCTTCTGCTTTACGAGCACTCGCTCGTCAAATCGGATGATCTGTCGAAACTGAATGCCGCGTTCTTCACCATGAACGGAATCATCTCGGTGTTGTTCTTTGTGTTCGTTGCTGCCGATCTTCTGATTCGCCGATAACAACCTTCGGGACTCAAGACATCCGTGCCATGTCCTACGCGTGTGGTGTATGAACGCTCTCCGTGGCATAATCTCTGAGCTTTCCGGAGGTATCTTCAATGCTGCGTGCTTGCACACTTGGTACGACAATTTTCTTCCTCTTCGCCGCTATTTCGTTTGCGCAACAGGCGCAGCCCGCGCAGGCTCCGCCGCCTGCGCCGGGCAGTCCGCAGGATTTCGTGCAGCAAGCACAGAAACTGAGCCAGGAGGGAGATCAGAATGGCGCGCTCGATCTTTATCGGAAGGCTATGAAGAAGGCGCCAGATCTGTATGAGGCGCATCTTGGGGCAGGGGTCGCGTTGGACCTTAAGGGCGACTACACGAAAGCGCGCAAAGAATTTGAGGAGGCGATTAAAGACGCCAGCCCGGACACCAAAGCGCAGGCGCTGCGCTCGATGGCTTTTTCGTATGCATTTGAGTCGCAAGCGGAGAAGGCGGCGAAATTCGAGAAGATGGTTTTCGATGACCGCATCCGCCACAAGGAGTGGACGACGGCGGCGGGAGTTGCGAATGAACTGGCCCGCATCTATCTGGAGTCAGGCGATCCGCAGAACGCCTACAAGTGGTACAAGCTGGGTTATGAGACGGCGCAGCGCAAGACCGATATGAACAACGCCGAGAAGAATCTTTGGCTGTTTCGCTGGGAGAACGCGCAAGCGCGCATCGATGCGCGGGAAGGGAAGCCGGGCGAAGCGCAACAGCACGTAGCCGCCGCAAAAGACGCACTGGATAAAGCCAATAATCCAGATCAGCTGCGCTTCTATCCCTATCTCACGGGGTATGTGGCGTATTACGCCGGGAACTACACCAAGGCGATTGCTGACTTACTGAAAGCTGACCAGCATGATCCGCTGATTCTGGCCCTGCTGGGCGAGGCATATCAGAAGGCCGGTGACGAGGCCACCGCCAAGAAGTATTTCGAAAAAGTCCTGGAAATTAACATCCACAATCCCACCAATGCTTTTGCGCGGCCACTGGCCAAGATGAAACTGGCATAGAGCGCGGATAAAGAAGACGGGGGGGAGGCAGGAGGAGTCTCAGGTTTCGGCTGTAATTGCATTGTGCCAACCAGGAGCGAGCGATTGGCATCGGATTCGCATGCGAATTCGCATTGCAGTTGCCGCCTGCGTTCTTTCCACCCTCGGCATGCTTTCCGCGTGCACATCGCACGAGAGCCCTAAGGAAATCCGCGAGAAAACGGCCCACGATACCGCGACGCTGAAGAGCGACACGAAAGCGGTTGCGGAAGGAATCAAGGATGGTCTCGCCGATAAAAAAGCAGTCGACCTGAATCGAGCTTCACGCGATGAGTTGGGGTCGTTGCCCGGCATGGATGCCCAAAAAGCAGACCGAGTGATTGCCGAGCGGCCTTATGCCAGCGCGCATCAACTCGTAACCCGGCATGTTTTGACTGAGGAGGAATACGCGCGCATCCAGGACCGGGTCGAGGTGACACATTAGCTGCTGGATGGCAGCGGGCATCTTTCCTGCGATATCATCGAAGGGATGGATGCAGATACGCCCGGAACCGACGGCCGCGCACGGCACGCGTCTCAGGCGCATGCCTTTCAGACAGATGATCCGCGCCTTGAGCTGATCTACGAAAGGGTTCTCGCCAGCCAACGGCTGAGTGGCGACGACGCGCTTGCTCTTTACCGTACCGGCGACATTCTGGCGGTGGGATGGATGGCGAACTACGTCCGCGAGAAGATGCACGGCGACGAGACTTATTTCAATGTCAACCGTCACATCAACCCGACGAACGTTTGTGTAGCGGCCTGCCGCCTGTGCGCCTTTGGACGAAAGAAAGACGCGCCCGGCGCCTACACCATGGCGCTGGAAGAGGCGTTTGAAACGGCCGCTTCTGGGTATTCCGAAGCAGTCACAGAATTTCATATTGTTGGCGGATTGCATCCGGATTTGCCGTTCCAGTACTTTTTGGATCTGTGCGCTGGACTGAAGCAGCGTTTTCCGCAAGTGCATTTGAAGGCGTTCACGATGGTGGAAGTCGCGTATCTGGCGCGGCGGGCGAAGCTTTCGATTCGCGAAACGCTGGAGCAACTGAAAGCGTCAGGTGTAGATTCGTTGCCCGGAGGCGGAGCGGAGATTTTCGCAGATCGGGTGCGGCACATCATTTGTGATCACAAAATCGACGGCGACCAGTGGCTCGAAACCGCGAAATTGGCGCATCAGATTGGGTTGAAATCGAATGCGACCATGCTCTATGGCCACGTCGAAAACGACGAAGACCGCGTCGATCATTTGCTCAAGCTGCGCGATCTGCAGGATGAAACCGGCGGTTTCCAAACGTTCATTCCGCTGGCGTTCCATCCTGACAATACACTGCTGCAACATTTGCCAAAGACGACTGGAATGCTCGATATCAAGCAGATTGCCGTGAGCCGGCTCGTACTTGACAACTTTCCGCACATTAAGTCGTATTGGCAGATGATGACGGCGAAGATCGCGCAGATTTCGCTCCGCTTTGGCGCCGACGATATGGACGGCACGGTGATCGAAGAGAAGATCTATCACGACGCCGGGGCGACCACTCCGCAGGGGATGCGGCGGCAGGAACTCGAGCGGCTGATCCGCGAGGCTGGACGCGAACCGATCGAGCGCGACACACTGTATCGGCCAGTGACGCGGACGGAGACGTCGGTTACGGTCGCGGTGTAGGTATCCAGTCTTGAATTACTGCAGAAGATTGCGTAGCACCGCGACTTCCGCTGTAATCCCTGTTTTCATCGCCGGTTCGACATCCGGGGCGAAAAAGGGCGAGTGATTTGACGGCAGCATCGTCCCACTGGCCTTGGCCTCGGCGAATTTTTCCGGATCGGCTCCGCCCAAATTGAAATAGAAGCCGGGAACTCCCTGATCGACAAAAACGGAAAAGTCCTCAGACGGACTGATCGGCGGGGAGGTCACCACGTTGCTCTTTCCGAGCGCGGCTTCCAACGGCGCCCGCAGGCGTTCAGCCAGGGCGGGATCGTTGTAGACGGCATCAGTTCCTTCCACATGCTCGACCAAAGGCTCGCGCGGGACGTTCGCCGCGGCCGCTTCTGCTTTGGTGATCCGCTCGATCGCCGCCAGGATTTGCTTGCGAACATCCTGCTTGTAGGTGCGCACGGTGAGACCCATCTCAGCCTCGTCGGGAATGATGTTGTTCTTGGTTCCGGCATGGACATAGCCAACGGTAACGACGGCCATTTCTCCGGGCTTTACTTCGCGGGAGACGATGGTTTGCAAAGCTAGAATTGTTCGCGCTGCGATCACCACGGGGTCGACGGTCGTATTCGGCATGGCCCCATGGCCGCCTTTGCCGTAGATCACGATGTGGACTGAATCAGCATTCGTGTTGTAAACGCCGGGAGTGATTCCGACCATGCCGGCCGGCAGCATGTTGGAGACATGCAGTGCCACGGCTACGTCAGGCTTGGGAAAATGTGTGAACAAGCCGGCTTTCACCATGCCCTCGGCGCCGCCGATCGTTTCTTCTGCAGGTTGACCAATCAGCATGAGAGTTCCGTGCCAGCTATCTTTGGTGTGCGCCATGATCTCGGCCGTCCCCAGCAGGGACGCCATGTGCAGATCGTGACCACAGGCATGCATGACGGGTACTTCGTGTCCGGCGTCATCTTTCGTGTGGACCTTGCTGGCATAGGGAAGGCCAGTTTTTTCTTCGACGGGGAGCGCATCGAGTTCCGTGCGCAGCATGATGGTGGGCCCGGAGCCATTCTTTAGAATCGCGACTACCCCTGTTCCTCCGAAGTGCTCGGTCACGTCGTATCCCGTGGCGCGCAAGTCCGACGCCAGTTTGGAGGCGGTTTGCACTTCGTGGGCGGAGAGTTCCGGATGCTCGTGAATATCAAGATACAGAGTATGAGCGTCGGAATAGACGCTGTCGACTTGTTTTGAATTCTGGGATTGTGACATTACTTGCGCGAGACACACAGCCACCAGGGATAGAGGTAGAAGCAGCTTGGGAATTTTCATTGCTGGGATGATAGCGGATTCAATATATTTTCGGGAAACGGACAGCGAATCTCGCAAAATTCATTTCCCCGGTTTGCTTTTTTGGGGCGGGTGTACAATCGGCTTAGAAAGCACTTGGTTGCGCGATCTTCGTTAGCAAAGCCGAGGCGCTATGAACGTCCACATCAGTTACCGGATTCCTAAAGATCCCGCCGTCGAGAAAGATCTTCAACATCAAGTCGAAAAACTGCAAAAAAGGTTGCAAGTCTTCCGTCCCGAATTAGTGCATCTAAAGGGCACCGTCGAAGAGATTTCGCCGCGAGAAGGAACTCGCGTTTCGCTGAACCTGCGGCTGCCTTCCGGCCAAATGGCCGCGCAAAAATCGGCTCCCACGCCAACCGCGGCGGTTAAAGCGGCATTCGAGGATCTGCTACTGCAGGTGAATAAGCACAAAGATCTGCTGCGGTCGTCGCACAAGTGGCAGCGAGGCAAACGCGGCGCCAACGCGCGGCCGTCGGCGCCGGTGCGGGAAGTTCCATTCGAGCAGACGATTGCGGCGGTTTTTCCTCCGACGGTCTCGGCAGAAGATGTGCGGTCTTATGTCAACGTAAACCTTGCTCGTCTGGAGCGCTTCGTGGAGCGCGAAATCTATTTCCGTGAGGCTCAGGAGGAGATTCCGCCGGATACGGTCACCAAGGAAGAAGTGATTGACGAGACTATCGTTGCAGCGCTTGACGGGGGCGAAGAAAAGCCAGAGCGCCTGGCTCTCGAACCTTGGCTGTATCGTTTGGCCTTGCGGGCTCTCGATGAAGTCTCGCGCGCTGATGAATCGAACAGCAACGCGGTGCACCTGGAAGACTCCGCCCGGCGTCCGAATGTGAAAGGCAGCGACGAGCCCGGGTTGCAGTTTCATCAGCCGGATGAGTCCATTACCGGCGAAACCGTGATCCGCGATGCTCGCGTGGCCACTCCGGAAGACATCTTCGCTTCGGACGAAATGTTGCGGCTCATTGCCAGCGTACTGCGTGATCTGGGTTCTGGACCACGGGAAGCGTTCATCCTGCATTCCATCGAAGGATTCACCGTGAGTGAAATCGTTGCCATCACTGGACATCCGTCCGACCGCGTCGTGACCTTCATTTCTGCCGCTCGTGAACACCTGCGCAAAGCGCCCGCCCTCGCCCGGCAATTCGAAGGCCGCTTTGCTCCTACGGGTGCCGCGTAATCGGAACTTCAATTTCTTTTGGGGGAGAAATCCGTGAGTATGACTCGTGAACAGATTCGAACTTTAGCTCAATTCAAGGACGACAGTTGCTGCGCCATCAGCTTCTACTTTCAACCTTCGACGCCGTGTAATCGCGCGCATAAGGAAGATTCGATCGTGATCAAGGATCTGGTGCGGGAAGCGCTGCGCAAGCTGGAAGGCACGGTTTTTGAGGCGAAGAACGGCGAGAAAAATAACGGCGAAAAAAAGATGCGAGAGCTGTGCGAAACCAAGCCGCTGGAGCGAACGAAGAGGGAGTCGGTTCGCGCCGATCTCGACCGGGTCTTGCAGTTGTCGACCGCGCTGCGCAGCAACGGAACGCATGCCAAAGCGGTCTATGCCTGCGGTCATCAAGGGATTTGGTTCGAATACGATCTGCCGGCGAAACTTCCGGCGACCCAGCTTTTTCTCGACCGCAACTTCCGTCTCAAACCGGTGGCGCATCTTCTTGGCGCATACCCTCGTCTCGGTGTGGTGCTGGTTGATCGTCACCGGGCGCGTATTTTCGACCTTCGTCTCGGAGAACTCAGCGAACGCGAAGACTTCTTCCGACCGCTTTCGCGCAAAGGACGCAGCGACGGCTACCAGGGATACGATGGCGGCCACGCCCAGCGACGCGTGAACGATGAAGCCCGTCAGCATTTTAAGAATGTGGCGGAAAATCTGAAGGAATCGCTGGAGAAAGGCGTCGTTGAGAAATGGATCTTAGGCTGCCAGGAAGTTCACCGTTCACAGCTTGAACCCCAGCTTCATCCTTATGTGCGGGAGGCACTGATCGGTCACTTCCAGGCGGATATGGCGCACATCACGCGAGATGAAATCCGCGGGGAAGCAGAACGCATTCTCGAACAGTGGCAGAGCGAACGGCGTCGCGAACTCGTTGGCCAGGTGCTCAGCGAAGCACGCAGCCACGGCCGCGGCGTAACAGGGTTGCGGCGGGTGCTGCGCTCACTCGAATTAGGTGAAGTACAAAGCCTGCTGATTGGTGAGAAGTTCGAGGCGCACGCAGTTGAATGTTCTAACTGCGGCCACATGGACGCGCATCTGGTTGCGTTCTGCCCGGTCTGTGGTCACACCACGCAGGAAATCGTGGACGTGGGTGAGGCCGTTTTGCCGTGGGTGATCCGCCGAGATATCGAGATGTTCTACGTTCCCAACGATGCGGAATTCGACAAGGTGGGCAACATCGCCGCGTTGCTGCGTTTTCGTTCTTCGAATGTGCAACCGATCAGCAGCGCAACGGCTGAAGATGTAGAGCGCGAGATCGCGTATCCGGGCCGGTTGAGGAGATACGCGAGCCGATAGGGAGTGGGTGCGTCCTGACCGGTTTCCAGATCGGCCACAAACCTATACGAAGCCGTTTCGGGTGAGCGGCAGTTCGCGCACCCGCTTGCCGGTAGCGGCAAATATTGCATTGCAAATCGCGGGTGCGACAGGCGGTACGCCGGGCTCTCCAACGCCCGCAGGCGGCGCCGTGCTCTCCACAATGTGCACATCGACGTGGTAAGGTGCGTCGTTCATCCGCGCGACCGGGTAGTCATTGAAATTCGATTGATCGATGGCTCCCTTCGTGGCCGTAATCTCTCCTGTGCGGACAAGGCTGGTGCCAAAAACGGCCGCACCCTCGAACTGCTGCTTGACCATCTCCGGATTTGCCGCCGTTCCGATATCCACCACGGTGGTGACGTGCGGAATTCGTACGGCACCCTGATTGTCCACTTCCACTTCCGCAACGGTCGCGACGTAGGTGAAGAAGCTGCGATGAACGGCGATTCCCATGCCGCTACCGCTTCCGGATTTCTTTTTTCCCCAGCCGGATTTGTCTGCGGCCATTTCCGCGACGCGGCGCAGACGAGCGGTGTCGTACGGGTATTTTTTGACGATTTCCGGAGGGCCGCCAGCGTCTACGATTCGATCCGATCCAATCAGCGTCGTCAGGTAGTCATACGGGTCGCGATTCGCCGCATAGCCCAATTCATTGGCGAACGATTGCACTCCGAAAGCGTGATAGATATTCGCAACGGACCGCAGCCAGCCAATGCGGACATGGGCGACCGCCGGCCCGTTTTCTGAACGGAAGCTCGGAATTTCAAACGGGACGACGTTCCATCCCATCGACATCTCGCCCGCTCCGCCATAAGTAGCGTCTTGGTTGAACGACGAGCCAATGGGCGGAAAAACGGAGCGCTGCAGCCAGGCGGTCGGTTTGCCGGATGCGTCGAGTGCAGCCTTCAAATACATCGCCGCGACTGAATGGTAGTAATCGAACTGAATGTCGTCCTCGCGACTCCAGACAACTTTCACGGGCTTGCCCATTCTCTTGGAGAGAACGGCGGCTTCGACGGAAAAGTCCGCCATCGATTTGCGGCCGAAAGCCCCGCCCAGAAAAGTCACGTGGCAGGTCACATTTTCCTTCTTTATGCCAATTGTCTTGGCGACTTCTTCCTGCAGTCCTTGCGGATCCTGCGTCGGCGCCCAGACGGTCGCTCTGTCGCCTTGCACATCGGCAACGGCGACGGGAGGCTCCATGGAAGCGTGAGCGAGATGCGGAGCGAAATATTCCGCCTCTACGATCTTTCCTCCTTTCGCAAATGCGGCGTCGGGATCGCCAGTGCTATGGATAACTTTGCCCGGTTGACGGGCCGTCTCCTGCAGTTGCTTCTTGTATTGATCGGAGTTGTAATCTGCATTGGGACCGTTGTCCCATTCGATTTTTAGCTGCTTCCGGCCCTTGAATGCGGCCCAAGTGTTGTCGGCGATGACGGCGACTCCACCGAGCGGTTGAAACGCATGCGGAGGCTTGAAGGGAGCGATCGCTTCGGTCTTTTTCACGCCGATCACCTTCAGCGTGGCGGAATCATCGACTGACTTCACTTTGCCGCCGAGCACCGGCGGATGCGCGACGGCGGCATACAACATCCCGTCGACTTGAACGTCCATGCCAAACAGAGGCTTGCCCGCACAGAGATTGGCGACGTCGTAGCCGGGCGCTGGCTTGCCGATATAGCGCCAGTCTTTTGGGGACTTGAACTTCAATTCTTCTTTCTTGGGGACCGTCTGCTTCGCGGCCAATGAGGCGAGTTCTCCGTATCCGATGGTGCGGCTGGAATGCGTGTCCGTGACGACGTGGACGGGATCGGCGGTGCATTGCGACTCGGGAACTCCCCATTTTTCGGCGGCAGCGCGCACCAGCATCAGACGGGCGGTGGCTCCCATTTCGCGCATGGTGTCGAAGAATTCGCGCACGGAGTGCGAACCATCTGTGTCCTGTGATCCATAGCGCGCATCGCCATCGCCCTGAATCACCTTCACGCGGCTCCAATCGGCGTCGAGTTCGTCGGCCAGAATACGGGGAAGGCTGGTGCGTACGCCATTTCCCATCTCCGAGCGATGGGCAATGATGTAGACGGTGCCGTCGGTCTCAATGCCGAGAAAAACGCTGGGATGGAAAACCGCGGCATCAATCGACGGCTCGACGCCGGAAACATTCGTGATTCGCGACGCCGCCCACAGCGGGCGTGGGGCGATCTGGGCGCACAATACAAAAGCGCCGGCGGAAAACACGCCTTGCAGAAAACCGCGCCGGCTGACGCTCGACAGGATGATTGGCTCACGGGTCTCGCTGATCATGCCATCTCCTTCGCCGCTTCTTTGATCGCGGCACGAATCCGCTGATAGGTTCCACAGCGGCAGATGTTGCCGGCCATGCCGTCATCGATATCGGCATCGCTTGGATGGTGATTGGAGGTGAGCAGGGAAACGGCCTGCATGATCTGTCCCGGCTGGCAGTAACCGCATTGCGGTACGTTCACTTCAGTCCAGGCTTTCTGCACGGCATGCGGCCCGTGTGCGGAAATCCCCTCGATCGTAATGATCTCTACGCCCTCGACTTTGCCCATGGGCTCGGTGCAGGAGCGGATCGCCTTGCCGTTTTCGAGAACCGTGCAAGCGCCGCAGAGCGACATGCCGCAGCCAAATTTGGTTCCCGTCAGGCCGAGGATGTCGCGCAAGTACCACAGCAACGGCATCTCCGGATCGCCATCGAATGATCGCGCGACTCCATTGATTTTGAGATGAACCATGAGGAACTCCTTGATCGCCGGTGGGATTCTACGGCCTATTCTACTCGCCGGTGGGCGAGAAGGAGCAAGAGCCAACAAAACACGTCATCCGTGGTGATGTTAGGCGTCGTCGTCTGTTCAAGGTCAGATGTCGGTCAAAGTCACGTGACGTACGCGACTCGGTTGGATTAGAGTGTTTCGTTCCCCCGGAAGACGATTGTTCGCATTCATCGGAGGCCTTTCGTGAAAAACAATGTACGCGTTGGCGCGCTTGTGCTCGCGCTCTTATCGATCGTGGTCGGCAATGCCTCGTTTGCCCAAACGTTGTCTGCCCAGACATCCGGCGAACCCGCAGCTGCGAAAACAACAGAGAAAAAAGCGGCCTCAAAACTGGCGACGTCGGGCGTGGATATTCCGATCCCGGACATTCCCTACACGAAGTTTGTGCTCGCCAATGGCCTGACGGTCCTGGTGCATGAAGACCACAAGGCGCCGATTGTTGCGGTGAACTCGTGGTATCACGTGGGTTCAAAGAATGAGCAGCCCGGCAAGACCGGATTTGCCCATCTTTTCGAACATCTGATGTTCAGCGGCAGTGACGACTTCAATCACACGTACCTCAACGCAATGGAGAGGATCGGCGGCACGAATATTAATGGCACCACCAACAACGACCGCACCAACTATTTCGAGAATGTGCCGAAGTCAATGCTGGATTACGTGCTATTTGCCGAGAGCGACCGCATGGGACACCTGCTGGGCGTGCTGGATCAAAAGAAACTCGATCTGCAGCGCGGCGTGGTGCAGAACGAAAAGCGGCAAGGCGAAAATCAACCCTATGGCATCACGGAACAACTTATCGCCGAGAACACATACCCCCACGAACATCCGTATTCGTGGACGGTGATCGGATCGATGAAGGATCTCGATGCCGCCTCGATGAGCGACGTGCAGCAATGGTTTAAAACGTATTACGGGCCGAACAATGTAACGCTGGTTCTCGCGGGCGACATTACGCCGGCTGAGGCGCGCGAGAAGGTGGAGAAATATTACGGCGAAATTCCACCGGGGCCTCCGATTGCCAAGCAAGAAACCTGGATCGCCAAGCGCACCGGCACGCATCGCGGCTGGGCGCAGGATCGAGTTCCGCAGGCGCGGCTCTATCGGATATGGAATGTGCCGGAATTCGGGTCGCCGGAAGAAGCGCAGCTCGACCTGGCAGCAGAAATTCTTGGCGGCGGCAAGACTTCGCGGCTGTACAAGCGGCTGGTCTATAAGGAACAGATTGCGACCAGCGCCGATGCCTACAACGATACCAATGAGATCGCCGGGCAATTCGACTTTGAGCTAACGGCCAATCCCGGCGGTGATTTGAGCGTGGTCGAGAAACATGCGGACGAAGAGCTGCAGACGTTTTTGAAAAACGGTCCCACCGAGACGGAATTACAGTTGGCGAAGACGCAGATTCTCGGCCGTTACGTGCGAATCGTGGAGCGGATCGGGGGATTCGGCGGAAAGAGCGATCTGCTCGCGCGCTGCCAGACATTCAAAGGCAATCCGGATTGTTATAAGGATTATCTGAAGTGGGTGAAGGCGGCGACTCCGGCCAGCGTAAGAAAGGCTGCGAATGACTGGTTGAGCGATGGCGACTATTGCCTTGAAGTGCATCCCTACCCGACCGACTTTAAGACCACAGCGAAGATCGACCGATCGAAAGAGCCGGAACCCGGAGGTCCGGTGGCACTCACGCTTCCGGGATTGCAAAAAGCAGAGTTGAGCAACGGACTGAAAGTGGTGCTGGCGGAACGGCATACGGCCCCGGTGGTGAATTTCATGCTCATGGTGAACAGCGGATACGCGGCGGATCCATCCGATGCGCCGGGCACCGCCAGCTTCGAGCAGCGCATGCTGGAAGAAGGAACGCCGACGCGCGATTCGCTGAAGATCGGCGAAGAATTGGAAGCACTGAGCGCGAACTTCAACGCCAGCGCGAATCTCGATTACGCGCTCGTCAGTCTGAACACGCTCAAGAGCACGATGGATAAGTCACTCGACATTTATGCGGATTTGATTCTGCATCCATCGTTTCCGCAGAAAGAGTTTGCGCGGCTGCAAAAAGAACGGATTGCAGGAATTCAGCGCGAGAAAGTGACGCCGCAGTTTATGGCTCTGCGGGTTGTACCGATGCTGGTGTATGGGAAAGGACATCCCTATGCAGTTCCGTTCACCGGAACGGGAACCGAAGCCAGCGTCAGCAAAATGACACGGGAAGACCTGGCCAAATTCCATGGCACGTATTTCAAGCCCAACAATGCGACCCTGCTCGTGGTTGGAGATACAACGCTGGCGGAAATTAAGCCCAGGCTGGAAAAGCTACTGGCTTCGTGGAAGCCGGGAGATATTCCCAAGCAGACGATTCCTGAGGTCGCCGAGCCTGCCAAAGATGTGGTTTATCTGATCGACCGGCCGGGCTCGGGTCAGAGCATCATTTTTGGGGCGCAACTGGCGCCTCCGCAGAATGATCCGGATGCGATTGCACTGCAATTGGTCAACGGCATCTTCGGTGGAACCTTCAGTTCCCGTATCAATATGAACCTCCGCGAAGACAAGCACTGGTCTTACGGAGTACGTTCGGTCCTTCCCGCGGCGCGCGGGCAGAGGCCTTACATCAGCGTATCGCCGGT
>Ga0335072_10003429_pt1 | contig 23894 bp, 29 predicted proteins | sample Lox_Sample_21_FD_206725 | JGI IMG/M metagenome (GOLD analysis project Ga0335072, IMG submission 206725) | Soil microbial communities from Loxahatchee National Wildlife Refuge, Florida, United States - Lox_Sample_2.1 | ecosystem: Environmental > Terrestrial > Soil > Wetlands | place: USA... | reverse complement strand
GTCGTGACTGCAGTTCTTCCACGTTCGATCGATCTCCCGGCATGGCGCTTGCCACCTCCCTGCAAAGGCTCTCTCAGGTCTGGTCTACCCATGCCTCCTGATTACAACCGCCCGCCACCGGGGAGAGGCGGAGGCGTCGAGGAGCGACGAAGATCGTTTGCTTTGACCCGCGATGAAGATCGGCTACTTCCTATCGAGCGAGGAGTGGGGACCCCGGGACCTCGTAGCCCAGGCTGTCAAGGCGCGGCGTACGGGCTTCGACCGTCTCTGGATCTCGGATCACTACCACCCCTGGAACAACGAGCAGGGCCATAGCCCGTTGGTGTGGTCAGTCATTGGGGCGATTGCCCAGGCGACTGAGGGAATGACGGTCACGACGGCGGTCACGTGCCCCACGCTGCGCATCCACCCGGCGATCATCGCCCAAGCGGCCGCGACCTCGGCCGTGCTGCTCGACGGACGCTTCAACCTTGGAGTCGGCAGCGGCGAGGCGCTGAACGAGCACATCCTGGGCGACCGCTGGCCGGGGGCCGACGAGCGGCTCGAGATGCTCGACGAGGCCGTGCAGGTGATCCGCACCCTCTGGGAGGGTGGTTTCCAGGACCACCGTGGCCTTCATTACCGCGTCGAGCATGCCCGGGTCTATGACCTGCCCGAGGTCCCGCCCAAGATCATCGTGTCCGGTTTCGGGCCCAAAGCGATCGACCTGGCGGCGCGCATCGGCGACGGCTACTGCACGGTCATGCCGGATGCCGACGCCGTGAAGCAATTCCGGACGACCGCACGCAACGGATCGCTCGTACAGGGCGGGATGAAGGTCTGTGTAGACGCGGACGAGGCCAACGCCCGGAAGACGGTCCACCGGCTGTGGCCGAACGAGGCGCTCCCCGGGGAGCTCGCGCAGGTGCTCCCGACGCCACAGCATTTCGAGCAGGCGAGCGAGATCGTGACCGAGGAGATGGTTGCCGAAGAGGTGCCGTGCGGTCCCGACCTCGCGCCCCACATGGAGAAGATCGAGGAGTACGCCGCCGCCGGATTCGACGAGCTTTACGTCAACCAGATCGGGCCCGGGCAGGACGCCTTCTTCGAGGCGTACCGCGACCATGTCCTCCCACGCTTCGAGTAGCGCGCGCCCGAGGCGCCGCGGCCGGGTGGCGGCCTGGTTGACGGCGATGATCCTCGCCGGCGGCCTCTACCTGCTGCTGATCGACACGACCTCGCTGCCCGAGCTCATCGTGGCCGTGGGCGCGGCGGCGATCGCGGCCACCGGCTACGAGCTCGCCCGTGAGCAGCAGACGGTCGGCGGCATCGGCATCCGGCTGCGATGGCTGACGAGGGGCTACCGGGCGCTGTCGAAGGTGCCCACGGACATCGCGTTTGTCTCGCTCGCGGCGCTCCGGCAGTTGGTCCACCCACAAGCGGTCAACGGACACTTCCGCGCGGTGCCCTTCCACTGCGGGGCCCAGCACGACATCGAAACCGGCCGCATGGCCCTCGCCGAATCCCTCGGCTCGTTTCCCCCAAACACGATCGTCATCGGGGTCGACGTCGAGCGCGAGCTGATCCTCGGCCACCAGCTACGGCCGTCGGGCGGCGCCGATGCGATCGACGTGCTCGGCCTCGGATCGGAATGACCGGAGGCACGTCGTGAACGAGTGGGAGATCGCCGCGACCGTGCTCGGATTCGCGCTGATCCCATGCACGCTGGTCGCGCTCGTGGCCGCGCCGCCCTCGGGGCTCGCCGCGATCCAGGTGGCATCGGTGCTCCTGAGCACGATCCTGGTGCTGCTGTCCGAGGGCTTTCACCGCCAGCCGTTCGTCGATCTGGCGGTGGTGTTCGCGCCGATGGCCCTCGTCGGCTCGCTGCTGTTCGCCCGGCTGATGGAGCGGGACCTGTGAGCTGGAGGGCCGTGCTCGCAGTCATCCTGTTGATCGCCGGCGGGCTGCTCGAGCTGATCGCGGTGCTCGGCATCTGCGTGATGCGGAACGCGTACGACCGGCTGCACTACGTCGGTCTCGCCGGGTTCGGGGCGCTGCTCATGACCGTGGCCGTACTAGTCCGCGAGTCGTTCTCGCTGATCGGCGACAAGGCTCTTCTGGTCGGCGTCATCCTCGTGCTCACCGGACCGGTCCTCGCCCAGACGACGGCGCGCAGCCTGCTCATCCGCGAGCTCGGCGACTGGCGCAAGAAGGCTCGGGAGGCGGGCGAGCAATGACGATCCTCCAGATCGCGGCGCTGGCGGCCGTCGCTGTTGGCGGCGGCGCGGTGGTGGCGGCGGGCGACCCCCTCCGGCAGACGCTCGTACTGAGCATCTACGGCATGGCACTGACCATGCTGTTCTTCGTGTTCCAGGCGCCCGACGTGGCACTGTCGGAGATCGTGGTCTCGACCGTCGGGCTGCCGGTGATGATTCTCCTGGCGCTGCGAAAGGTCCGCCAGCACGAGCGCGCCCAAAAGGAGCGCGACGAGCAGTGACGAGGACCACCCGTCTGGTGCTGTTCGGGATCGCCGCCGCCGGCTTCGGCGTTGTTCTCGCATACGGCCTCGCGGGCCTGCCAGCGTTCGGCGACTACCAGGGCGTCTACGGCCATGTGATCGACGGCATCGGCGTAACCGAGCGCCACGCCACCGACCTCGTCACCGCGATCAACTTCGACATCCGCGGCTTCGACACCCTCGGCGAGGAATTCATCCTGTTCGGATCGGTGCTCGGCGTCGTCCTGATCCTGCGCCAGATGCGGGGCGAGCACGATCGTCCGCGCCAGCATGAGGCCGACGAGCACACCTTTGCCGGCGCCAGCGAGGCGCTCCGGGCGCTGAGCCTGGCCGTGATCCCGGCGATTCTGGCCATCGGGATCTACATCGTCGTCCACGGACAGCTCACTCCGGGAGGAGGGTTCCAGGGCGGGGTGATCCTGGCCGCGGGGCCGCTCGTGGTGTTTCTCGCCGGCCGGTATCTCCGCATGCGGCTCGTCGCGCCCGAAACGCTCGTCGAGATCGGAGAAGCTGCGGGAGCCCTCGGGTACGCCCTCGTCGGACTCTCGGGCTTGGTCCTGGCCGGCGTTTTCTTCAAGAACTTCCTGCCGCTCGGGATCTCCGGGCATCTGCTCTCCGGCGGACAGCTCGACGTGGCCAGCACCGCGGTGGGACTCGAGGTGAGCGGTGCGTTCCTGGTCGCGTTCAGCGAATTCCTCGACCAGGCGATCGTGGTCTCCGGGAGCCCCAGGTCATGACCTTTCTGCCGTATGCGATCGCGGCCTGGCTGTTCCTCGTCGGCCTGTACGGGATCGTCTCGAGCCGGAACCTCATCCGGGCGATCTTGTCGCTGACCGTCGTTCAATCGGCCACCTATGTGGTGCTGCTGGGGGTCGGCTACAGCAAGGGCGCCCAGGCGCCGATCTTCGCCGACATCCCGCAGACCAGCAAGGCCGTCGATCCCGTCGTGCAGGTCCTCGTGCTGACCGACGTCGTGATCGAAGCCACGGTCACGGCGATGCTGCTGGCGCTCGCCGTTCAGGCCTACAAGCGCTTCGGGAGCCTCGACCCCCAGGACCTCCGCGCGATCCAGGACTGATGCACATCGTCGCGCTTCCGGTCGTGGTCCCGATGATCGGCGCCGCGATACTGGTCGGGATCCGGCAGTGGGCCCCGCGATTGATGAACGACGTGATCGCTGGCGCGGTCGCGCTTGCCGTGGTCACGCTGTGCACGATCCTGCTGGCGCGGGCCATCCACCACCCGTTCGCGTACTGGATGGGCGGCTGGCGGCCCAAGGACTCGGTCGCGATCGGGATCTCGTTCTCGATCGACTCGCTCGGCGCCGGCATGGCCACGCTGGCCGCAGTGCTGGTGGCGACTGCGCTGATCTACTCGTGGCGCTACTTCGACGGCGCGGACGGGCTGTTCCACGCCTTGATGCTCCTGTTCATGGCCGCGATGGCGGGGTTCTGCCTGACCGGCGATCTGTTCAACATGCTCGTGTTCTTCGAGCTGATGGGCGCGGTCGCCTACGCGCTCACCGCCTACCGGATCGAGGAGCGCGGGCCGCTCCAGGGGGCGATCAATTTTGCGATCTCGAACAGCGTAGGCGCGTACGCGATCTTCGTCGGTATCGCCCTGCTGTACGCCCGGACCGGCGCGCTCAACATGGCGCAGATCGGGCACGCCCTCGACGGTCGCCCCGCCGATCCGCTGGTGATCGTGGCCATGTCCCTGTTGTTCATCGGTTTCCTCACCAAGGCGGCAGCGGTGCCGGTGCATTTCTGGCTCGCCGACGCCCATGCGGTTGCGCCGACGCCGGTGTGCATCCTGTTCTCGGGAGTCATGGCCGAGCTCGGGCTCTACGCCGTCGCCCGCCTGTACTGGACGATCTTTGCCGGCGCGCTCGGTCCGCACGCCGAGCAGCTTCAGGCGATCCTGGTGGCCCTGGGGACCGTGACGGCGATTTGGGGCGGGGTCATGTGCTACACGCAGCGCCACCTCAAGCGCCTGCTCGCGTTCTCGACGATCAGCCATATCGGCGTATTCCTGTGCGGCATCGGGCTGCTCAGCCCGCGCGGACTCGCCGGGGTGGCCACCTGGGTGGCCGGGCACGGCTTCAACAAGGCGGCGCTGTTCATGCTCGTCGGCGTGCTGCTCCACCGCTTCGGAACCGTCGACGAGTTCGATCTCCACGGGAGGGGACGCGAGATCCGCGTCGTCGGGGTGCTGTTCGGAATCGGCGGCCTCTTGCTGAGCGCAGTTCCGGGCGTCACCTCGTTCTTCGGCAAGTCGCTGCTCGACAGCGCCGCGCTCGAGGCCCACGATCCGTGGCTTCCGGCCGTGTTCGTGATCTCCTCGATCCTTACCGGCGGCGCAGTGCTCCGCGTCACCGGACGGGTGTTCATGGGATGGGGCGCGGCGCAGCGCGAGGAGGACGTCCAGTTGGCGGGCGCGGCCCGCGAGAGCGACGAGGAGACGACGTCACGCGATCACACGCCGCCGCTGATGGTCGCCGTGCCCGCGGTGCTGCTGGCCGGATCGATCGTTCTCGGCCTGATTCCCGGGGTGGTGCCGGGCATCGAGCGGGCGGCCGCTCACTTCCAGGACCATGCCGCGTACGCCCGGTGGGTGCTGCGCGGCCAGCCCGCGCAGTTCGCGCCGGCGTCGACGTCGCACATCGAAACGTTCGACTACCTGTACGCGGCCGGCGGGACGGTCGGGGCGCTCGCCCTCGCCGCGCTCACGCTATTCGGCTACCGGCTCGTCCGGCGGGTGCCGAACGCGTTGCTCGGGCCCCCGCGCACGGCGCTCACGGCATTCCGCCGGCTCCACAGCGGACACATCGGCGACTACATCGCGTGGTGGACGGCGGGTGCAGCGGCCCTGGGCGGCGCGTCGCTGGTCCTCCTACGATGACCGCCGGACGCTCGATCTGCCTTGCTCTGCTGGTCGCCGGGGCCGCGCTATCGGCCTGCGGGTCGACCGCTGGTCAGGCGCCGCTCAAGCAGGCGATGGAGCTGAGCGTCGCCACCGGTGGCATATCCACGGCATGCGGTCTCGCGTATCAGACCACCGCCTTTCAGAAGTCAGACCTCGAGACCCTCGAGGCAACCGCCTCCACCAGCGCGACCAAACTCGCCTCGGTCTATGCCAAGAATCGGGCCTGGATTTACCAGGGCGAGAGCGTGGATCAGATCGTGGAGGACAGCATCGCGATGTTGAATGCCTGCGGCCTGCACCGCTCCGCGGGCGTGCTCAGCGCAGCGGCGTCTCGTCGAGCTTCTGGCACAGCTCGGTAACCGACTCGAACACGGCTGCGGCACCGGCCTTCTCGAGCTCGTCGACGCCGAACCCGCCCGTGCGTACCGCGAGCGTCGGCACCCCGACCTTGCCGGCGGCCTCGATGTCCCACGTGGTGTCGCCGACCATCACCGCGTCGTCAGGCGATCCGCCGACGCGCTCGAGGGCAGCGCTGACGAGGTCAGGCGCGGGCTTGGTCGATTCCACGTCGGCCGAGGTCGTCCACCCGTCGGCGAGCTCGCGCACGTCGAGCAGGTCGAGGTAGTGGTCGACCTCATCGGCCTTGGCCGAGCTCGCGAGCACCGCGGTGTGTCCACGGCGCTTGAGCTGCTCGATTAGATCGCGCGCGCCGGCCATCGGCGCGACCTCGTCGATCAGCTGGAAGTAGAGCGTCTTCTCGGCCGCGCGGATGTCATCGCCGCATTCCTTCTCGGTGCGGTCGTCGGTCAGCGCGGCCACGAGTTGATCGCCGCCCATCCCGATGTGCCGATGGATCCGCCACAGCGACAGTCCGATGCCGTGCTGGCGAAACGCCCGGTACCAGGCGATCGTGTGGTGATAGTTGGTGTCGACGAGCGTCCCGTCGATGTCGAGCACGGCGACGGTCATTGTTCCCTCGTTACCCGTGGGATCCATCGTTGAACAAGGGGCTTTTACTTAAGTAATTACTTCTGCTATGCTTGTATCCACAAGCAATACCAAAGGAGTAAATATGGAGTCGAATATCACTCCCAATCAGCAGTACAAGCAGATCACGGTCGATGTGCCCGAGGAGCGGGTGGACGAGTTCAACCGGTTCGTCGCGCGATTCCTCGAGGGCCCGATTGGTCGCCGCAGGGGCGGACGACACGGGCGCCACGGGCACGGCCGCCACGGCCACGGGCATCACGGCCGCGGGTGCGGTCGTCGGCGCGAGCGCGTCGAGGGCAGCCAGCCGGTCGAGCAGAGCACCGAGACGACTGAGATCTGATGGCAGACAAGCAGGTCACGGTGGCCGTCCCCGAGGAGCGGGTGCCGGAGTTCTACGCCTGGTTCGCGGCGTTTCTCGCGTCCGAGCCCGGAGCTCCACCGCCGTTCGGAGGGCACGGGCGCCGTGGCCGGCGCGGCCCGCGTCGCCACGGCGACGCGCAGCCGTGGAGCCCGGACGATGCCGAGCAGGCAGCCTGGCTCTACCGCAAGCTGGCGCCGCCGGCGCGCGAGCTGGTCGACCTGTTGGTCGACCAGCCGGACGCCCGGATCGGCGGCGAGCAGGTAGCCAGGCACCTCGGCCTTGACAAGGGGTCCCACGGCGTCGCCGGCATCCTGGCGTGGCCGGGCAGGTACTCGCGCCACCTGGGCCGGGTCCTGCCGATCGCGACCGAAGGCCGCGACGACGGCGGCACCGACTACTACATGGACCCGCAGACGGCCGAGCTGTTCCGGGCGGCCCGCGCGCGGCCGTCGAAGCGCCACTAGGCGGCCGAGAAGAACCTCGCTAGCTCGTCGGCGACCTCGTCGGGGCGGTCCTCGACCAGGAAGTGCGACGCCTCGACGCCCCGGCCGCGCACATCGTGCGCCCACGGCCGCCACACCGCGAGCACATCGCGGTAGAACGGCTCGAGCGCGCCTCGCGTGCCCCACAGGACGAGCACCGGACAGGTGATCTGGCGGCCGCGGTCGGCCTCGTCGAGCTGACGGTCGATGCTCGCGCCGGCGCGATAGTCCTCGCAGATCGCCTCCACCGCGGCCGCGTCCTCGAGCTGGGCGCGGTACGCCGCGAGCACGGGCTCGGGATAGCGGCCGCGCGCGACGCCGAGCCCGATCGAACGAAGGTGGTACTCGAAGTACGCGCCCGGATCGGCGGCGATCAGCCGTTCGGGCAGCGGCGCGGGCTGGGCCAGGAAGCCCCAGTGCCAGTAGCCGAGCGCGAGGCGGTCGTCGGCGCGCGCCCAGACCTCGGCCGTGGGGACGATGTCGAGCACGGCGAGCGAGCTGACGCGCTCGGGATGGTCGAGCGCCATCCGGTAGCCCACGCGGGCGCCGCGGTCGTGTCCCGCCACCGCGAACCGCTCGTGCCCGAGTGAGGCCATCGCCTGGACCTGGTCGAGCGCCAGCGCGCGCTTGGAGTGCGGCGCGTGGTCGGGCGCCGGCGCCGGCCGCAGGGAGTTGCCGTAACCCGAGAGGTCGCTCGCCACCACCGTGAACCGCTCGGCCAGGGCGGGCGCACAGGAATGCCACATCAGATGGGTCTCCGGATAGCCGTGGAGAAGCAAGAGCGGCGGTCCGCTCCCGCCGACGCGGGCGTGGATCGTGCCGCGCTCGGTCTCGAGCGCGCGGGTGTCAAACCCCTCGAACATCGACCTCTTCGTCGCGGATCGGAGCCGTGCCGCCGATCAGTCGCGACGTTGCCTCCGGCCCCGTGAGCCGGGCGGGCGACGGGTCGGCCGCGATCGAGGCGGCGATCCGGCGGAGATCGAGACCGGCGCCCCCGCCGGCAAGGACGGTGTTGCCGGCGCGGCCTCCGAGCGTCCACACGCGTGGATAGGCCGCCGACAGGGCCGCCGCGATCGTCCGGACATCACGGGCCGCGCGGTTGTCGACGACGTTGACGAGTCCGAGCGGCGCAATCCGGGCGACGTCGGCGAGTGCCTCAGCCGTGATCAACCGTCGTGGCACGGTCGCGGCGACGAACGCGTCGATCACGACCGCATCCCAGCTCGCCCCGGCCTGACCGGCGATGAACTCCCGTCCGTCGGTCAACCGGACCCGCAGGCCTCGCTCCCGCCGGAGCCCGAGATGCTCACGAGCGAGTGTGAGCACTTGAGCGTCGATCTCGCACACCTCCTGGCGGCCGCCGGGATCCTCGGCGGCGAGGGCCCGCGCCAGCGCGCATGCGCCGCCGCCCACGTGCACAACGCGGTGCGCCTGGGCGGCGCGGAGCACGATGCGCATCCATCGCATGTAGTCGAACTCGAGGTGGGTGGGGTCGGCGAGATCGACGTAGGAGGCGTCCATGTGGCCATCGCGAAGCAGGCGGCCCGAAGGCCGCAGGGGGTCGCGCTCGGCCACGAGATCGCCTTCGCGACCCAGGACCGCGGGCCGGGAGCGCACTCGCGACATTGGATAGAAGAGTGCCATCCCGGCGCGTGCGACAGCCCGCAACGGGTAGAGGGCAACGATCGAGGGCAGCCTTGACATGCGATGAGCGATTCCAGGATCAGCCCGGCGGTTCTGTACAAGACGGTGTTGCTCGCCTTCGGGCTGGTGATTGCCGCGATGATCTTCGAGGCGCTCGTCACTCTCGTCCTCGGCGTCTTGATCGTCGTGATCATCGCGACGCCGCTGTCGGCCTTCGCCGACCTACTGAATCGCTGGCACATCCCGCGGGCCGTCGGCGCGACCCTCGGCCTTCTGCTCGGGCTGGGTGCGCTCGCCGGGCTGGTCGCGCTGATCGTGCCGGTGTTCAGTCGCGAGGTCAACCGCTTCGCCGCGTCCCTCCCGGCGATCGGCGATTCGCTCACGCGCCGGCTCGGACGTCTCACCGGCTCATCCCCTGGACATATCACCGCGCAGATCCAGCACTTCGTGACCAACTACACCCACGATCCGTCGAAGCTGCTCGGCCCGGTGGCCTCGTTCGGGGCGAGCGTCGCCGCGGGGGTCGCGGCCATCATCGTGGTGCTGCTGACCGCGCTGTACACCGCGATTCATCCCGAGCCGCTCGTCAGCGGGTTCATCCGCCTGTTCCCGATCCCTCGCCGTCCCCATGTTCACCACATCCTGCTTCGGCTGCGCACGACCTACATCGCGTGGCTGCGCGGGCTGTTCGCGGGGATGGTGGTGCTCGGCGGGCTGACCTATATCGGCCTCCAGATCGTCGGGCTGCCGTTCGCGGCGTTCTTCGCGGTGTTCACCGCGGTCGCGATGATCGTTCCGTACTTCGGTGCGCTCGCGAGCTCGATTCCGCCGATCGCGTTCGCGCTCACGATCTCGACCAAAGAGGCCGTGCTCGTGGCGATCATCTACATCGTCGCTCACCAGGTTGAGAGCAATCTGATCCAGCCGCTGGTGGTGGCCCGGACCGTGAAGCTGCACCCGGCGGTGGTCGCCATCGGCGTCGTCGCCGTCGACCAGCTGTTCGGTTTCATCGGGTTGCTGATCGCCGTCCCGCTGATCGCCACCGTCACCGTTCTGGTGGACGAGCTGTGGGTGCGGCCGCTTGAGCGCGGCGCTGATCGGGCGCCGCTCGAGCAGATCCGGCGGTCGACGACCGAGGGGATGACGGTCAGGGCACGCCGGTGATCTCGTCGGTTTGACCACACGGGACGTGTGCGAGATGCCCGGCTCGGGTAGCCCGCCACCATGATGCAGACTGACAGCAAGGACCTTTCAGACCGCCTCGACCAGGAGGCGGACGAGCTCGAGTCCCGTAGTCAGGAGCTGGGGAAGCGCACCGAGGACGTCGCTCAGGAGTGGCAGAGCAAGCGGCGCGATCCGAGCGTGCCGGGCGCGCCACCCGATGATGACGACGAGGACGACGAGGATGACGACAGCGACGGCGAGGGGTGGGACGACCCCGACGAGGACGAAGACGAAGACGAAGACTACGACGACGACGAGTAGTTAGCGCGGGAGCCGCCGCGGCGCCGCACGTCTACTGGCCGGGGGCGCTGCTCAGATCGCGCTCGTGGTCGATCAGCACGACGCGCAACAGCTCGCACCGATCGACGGTCTCGAACGCGAGCTCATCCGCAAGCTCGGCGACCGGCGCGTCCTGCTCGGAGGGGTCGACGTCCTGAAGCCGCTCGCCGCTGCCGGGCGTGAGCGGCCCGATCGTCAACTCGATCCGCTGGTCGCGGGCGGTGAGCGAGAAGCTGACGCGGGAGCTCAGGGCGGAGGCGCGCACATGCTTGGTCAGAGCCCGAGCGACGATGTACACGTCGGAGAATCGCTCGAGTGAGAACCGCGATCGCGCGCACAGCGCGCTCGTCAGCGGCTCGAGGACGGCGGGGAGAAGCTCGACCGGAAGCAGCGTGACGACCACGTCGCCGGTCAAGCCGCGGCGCCACGGCATCCAGGCGTCAGCGGCGTCCGGATCGTCTGCGTCCTCGAGGCGGATGAGGGTCTCCGTCCGGCGCGGATCATGGCGGAGGTCGAAGCCCATCCGGACCTCGGTGCCGCTTCCCGGGGCGGTCAGGAACTCGGCCCGGTCCGCCAGCGCGTTGATCAGCGGCAGGCCGACCCGCAGGTGGTCGCCGGTGGGCGCAAGCACCTGGAACCCGGCGCCCCAGTCACGCACCGTTGCCTCGATCTCCTCGAGCTGGATGTCGACGCGGACGGCGATCGCGCCGTTCTCGCCGCGGTAGGCGTGGTCCACGGCGTTGTTGCACGCCTCGCTGACGACCGTCTTGAGGTCGTTGACGAGCTCCGGGCGGAGCGCGAACGGCGTTGCGATAGCGCCCAGCACCGCCCTCACCAGCCCGGCACAATCCGGGCGGCTGTCCAGCCGCAAGTTCAGCACTGTCGGTCTCCCGCTGACCACCTCGACAGGGATTCCCCGTACCGCGCCAGTGAAAACAGCACAACGAAAACTGGTGTTTGCAGGTTAATGGCCGAGTAGGGCGGCGGCTAGGTGGCCTGGGTGCGCGCGATCCCGGCGCCCGGAGTACCGAGCCGGATCGACGCCGGAATGCCCACCGCGACGCAGAGGATGCACGCGAGCAGCATCGCGCTGTGCACCGTCGACGCGTCGGTGCCGGATGAGAGGACGACGCCGCCGAGCCCCGCGCCGAGGCCGGCGCCGACCAATCGGCCGACCGAGAGGATCGCTGATGTCCGCCCGTGGGAGGCCAGCGGCGTGGCGTTGAGCGCCGCGCGAGAGGTCGGGACGAACAGCATCCCGAGCCCGAACCCGACCGGGATGAGCGGCAGGATCGTGACCAGGCTCGACAGTGGCATCCCCGGGATCGCGAGCACGGCCAGTCCGCATCCGGCGAGGACGAACCCGAGAATCGCGGGCAGGCGCTCGCCGTGTTCGTCGACGAGGCGGCCGGTGACGGGCGCCGCCGCTCCAACCAGAAGGGCGACGATCACGAGCGCGCTCGAGGCGCCGAGCGCCGAGTAACCGGCGTCGCGCTGGAGATACTGGGACGCGAGGTAGAAGCACCCGATCATGACCGCGAACGTGAGGGAGGCGACGAGCGTCGCGGCCATCACCACCCGGTTGACCGTGTATCCCTGGATACCGCCCTCGTCGCCATGCACGACGCCCGGCACGTAGCGGACGATCCCGGCGGCGGCGATCAGCGCGAGTGGTACGAGCGCCCACCAGTTGGCCCGCCACCCGAACGCCACCGTCAGCAACCCGCCGAGCAGCGGGCCGAGCAGGTTCGAGATGCCCGCCGATGCGCCCCAGATGCCGAGCGCACTACCGCGGCGCTCGGGCGGGAAGCCGCTCACCGCGCCCGCAAGCGCCGCCGGGCTGACCAGTCCGGCGCCCGCGCCCTGCACGACCCGAGTGGCGACGAGCGCGCCGATGCTCGAGACCAGCGCACCCGCGCCGGCGCCGACGGCGAACACGCCGAGCCCGACCAGTGCCAGCCGGCGCGCGCCGAACCGGTCCACGAGCGCGCCCCCGGGCAGGAGCACGATCGCGTACGCGCCGAAGTAGGCGCTGAGGATCGCCGCCGTGGAAGCGCTCGACACCTTCAGCCCATGCGCCACCGACGGCAGCGCCACCGTGATCAGCGTTCCGTCAAGCTGAAGCAGCGCGGCCGCCCCGGTGCATGCGAACAGCCGCAGCCACGCCTCACGCGAAACCGGCGCGCCCTCGGAAGGACGGTGAGTTCGAGAGCGGCGGCGCGGCACGGCCTCGCTCACGATAGCGACGGTGGTGGGGCCGCAGGCGCCGACGGCGCCCGGGCCCTCAGCCCGCCGAGGCCTACGAGGTCTTGCGCTCGAGGTTCGCGACCTCTTCCGCCTTACGATCGGCGCGCTCCTGGTCGCGGGCCAGCTCATCCTTGGCCTCGCCCTTACGCTCCTCCTGGCGACCCTCGCGCTTCAGCGAATCGTCGTCGGCGAGATCGCCGGCGGCCTTCTTGACCCTGCCCGTGACTTTGTCAGTGAGACCCATATTCGAGCTCCTCTCGTTCGTGGTCCATGCTGTGGCGCTACCCGGCAGTAAGGTCCGAAAAACGACAAGCGAAGTACGACTCCGGACGTGGATTGGGTAGCCACCGTCCGTGACTGACGCCGACAGATCCGACACATACCCGTCGATCGGCGACTACGCGCTGATCGGCGACTGCCACAGCGCGGCGCTCGTCGCCCGCGACGGATCGATCGATTGGTGCTGCCTGCCGAGGTTCGACTCGGGCAGCGCGTTCGGTCGTCTGCTGGACCGGCGGCGCGGGGGACACTGCTCGATCGTTCCCACCGCGAAGGGCCCGTGGGACTACGAGCGGTCTTATCTCGACGACACGCTCGTGCTCGAGACTACGCTGCTCGGCTCGGGCGGCGAGGCGAAGCTGATCGATTGCTTTCTCATGGGGGACGGCGACCAGGGCACCGACGCCCGGCGGATCCTCCGCGTGATCGAAGGTGTGCGCGGATCGCTCGAGGTGGAGGTTCGCATCGCGCCGCGGTTCGACTACGGCCAGGTCCGGCCGTGGATCCGCCGGCACAGTCACCGCATGCACAGCACGATCGGCGGCAACGACGCCCTGCTCGTGTGGTGCGAGCAGGAGCTGTCCGAGGATCCTGCGCATGAGTTGGTCGGGCGGTTTGCGGTCGGCCCGGGGGACCGCGTCCGGCTCACGCTGGTCTACCAGCGCCCGGAGCAGGTGGACGCCGAGCCGCCGAAGGAGCCCGACGCGCAGGCGCTCGACGAACAGCTCGACGACACAGTGAAGTGGTGGCGCGAGTGGGCCTCCTCGCTCCGCCTCGGCACCCGGGACGAGGCCGCTGCGCGCCACTCCGGAATCGTGCTCAAAGCGCTCACCTATGCCCCGACCGGAGCGATCGCCGCCGCGCCGACGACCTCGCTGCCCGAGGCCCCTGGCGGACCGCGCAACTGGGATTACCGGTATGCCTGGGTGCGCGACTCGAGCTTCAGCTCGCGTGCCCTCGCCGAGCTCGGCGCGGTCGAGGAGGCCGACGCGTTTCGCGCGTTCATCATGCGCTCGGCCGCCGGTCATGCGGGCGATCTGCAGATCGTCTACGGCGTGGCCGGCGAGCGCCGTCTGCGCGGCGATGTAGTCGAAACGCTCGAGGGCTATCGCGGCGCGGCGCCGGTCCGGGTCGGCAACGACGCCGCCGAGCAGATGCAGCTCGATGCCTACGGCGAGCTCGTCAACCTGACGTGGCGCTGGCATCGGCGGGGCCACTCCCCGAGCGACGACGACTGGCGCTTCCTGGTGTCGCTGATCGACCACGCCGCCGAGCGCTGCCACGAGCCGGATTGCGGCATATGGGAGTGGCCAGGCGGCCCCGACCACTTCGTGCATTCCAAGGTGCTGTGCTGGTCGGCGCTCGACCGCGGCATCCGGCTGGCCGATGAGTGCCTGCGTCGCGCGCCGACTCGACGCTGGAAGCAGGTCCGCGACGAGCTGCGCGAGGCGATCGAGGACCGCGGCTACGACTCGGGGCGCGGCGTGTACGTCCAGGCCTTCGATCGCACCGACATGGACGCCGCCCTGCTACTGCTGCCCACGGTCGAGTACGTCGCGTGGGACGACGAGCGGATGCTCCGGACGGTGGCGGCGATCCGCGAGGACCTCGGCGCCGGCGACGGCCTCATCTATCGCTACCGGCGCGCCGACGGGCTGGACGGCGAGGAGGGAGCGTTCCTGTGCTGCTCGTTCTGGCTGGCCGAGTGCCTCGCCCGGGCCGGCGATCTCGGCGAGGCCCGGATGATCTTCGACAAGGCGGTTGCCCGGAGCAACGACCTGGGGTTGTTCTCTGAGGAGATCCATCCGAGCACCGGCGAGCTGCTGGGCAACTTCCCGCAGGGGCTCACTCACCTCGCCCACATCGATGCCGCGACGGCGCTCAAAGGCGCCCACGACGAGTTGTAGGCGCCCGGACCCCGCCCGTTAGTCGACGTCGGAGCCGGGTAGCGACAAGTAGGGAGGCCCGCGAGGAAAGGACTGAAAACGGCATGAGCGATACGGTCGGCGATTATCTGCTGGAACGCCTCAGGACGTGGGGCATCAAGCGAATCTACGGATACCCGGGCGACGGGATCAACGGGATCATCGGCGCCTTCAGCCGCTTGAGCGACGGCGAAGGGCCCGAGTTCACGCAGGTTCGCCACGAGGAAATGGCCGCGTTCATGGCATGCGCCCATGCGAAGTTCACCGGCGAGGTCGGGGTGTGCCTGGCCACTTCGGGGCCCGGTGCGATCCATCTGCTCAACGGTCTCTACGACGCCAAGCTCGACCACCAGCCGGTGGTGGCGATCGTCGGTCAGCAGGCGCGCGCCGGCCTCGGAGGCAACTACCAGCAGGAAGTTGACCTGAACACCCTCTTCAAGGACGTCGCGCACGAGTACGTCGAGGTGGCGATGGCGCCGAGCCAGATTCGACATCTCGTGGACCGCGCTATCCGGATCGCGCTCTCGGAGCGCACGGTGACGGCGATCATCATTCCCAACGACGTGCAAGAGGCAGACGCCGTCCCGCAGCCGCCCCACAAGCACGGCACCGTCCACTCGGGCCCCGGCTATCGCGCGCCGCGGATCCTCCCGCTCGACGAGGATCTGGATCGCGCCGCGGAGATCCTGAACGCAGGACAACGCGTCGCGATGCTCGTCGGACAGGGCGCGCTGCACGCCTCAGACGAGGTGGCCGCGGTGGCTGACCTACTCGGCGCGGGAGTGGCCAAGGCGTTGCTCGGCAAGGCCGTCCTCCCCGATGACCTTCCGTTCGTGACAGGCTCGATCGGGCTGCTCGGGACCAAGCCGAGCTGGACGCTGATGCAGGAGTGCGACACGCTGCTGATGGTCGGCTCCAGCTTCCCGTATTCGGAGTTCCTGCCAGAGGAGGGCAAGGCCCGCGGTGTCCAGATCGACATCGACGGCAAGATGATCGGGATCCGTTATCCGATGGAGGTCAACCTCGTCGGCGACAGCGCGGAAACGCTCCGGGCGCTTAGGACGCGGCTCGAGCGCAAGCAGGACCGATCGTGGCGGGAGAAGATCGAGGGAGAAGTGAGCGAGTGGTGGAACCTGATCGACCACCGCGCCCAGCTCAGCGCGGATCCGCTCAACCCGCAGCTCGTCTTCCAACAGCTCTCCGCGCGCTTGCCCGACGGTGCGATCATCAGTTCGGACTCGGGCTCCTCGGCGAACTGGTACGCGCGGGACGTCAAGTTGCGCAAGGGAATGATGGCCTCGCTCTCGGGGACGCTTGCGACGATGGGTCCGGGTGTTCCGTACGCAATCGCCGCCAAGTTCGCCCACCCCGGTCGACCCGTGTTCGCGCTCGTCGGTGACGGCGCGATGCAGATGAACGGCATAAACGAGCTGATCACGATCGCGAAGTACCGCGATCAATGGCCCGACCAACGGCTGGTCGTGCTCGTGCTCAACAACCGCGATCTGAATCAGGTGACCTGGGAGCAGCGCGCGATGGAAGGCGACGCGAAGTTCGAGGGCTCGCAGGATCTTCCGGACTTCCCCTACGCGAGCTACGCGGAGCTGCTCGGGCTGAAGGGCATCCGCGTGGACGCGCCCGAGCAGGTGGGACCGGCTTGGGATGAAGCCCTGAGCTCGGACCGGCCGGTCGTGCTCGAGGCGGTGACCGATCCCTCAGTGCCGCCGCTGCCGCCCCACATCACTGTCGAGCAGGCCAAGGCGCTCAGCTCCGCGCTATTTGCCGGCGACCCCGACGCCAAGGACATCGTCAAGCAGTCCTTCAAGCAGAAGGTCGAAGAGTTCATTCCGGGCCGATGACCAGCACTGCTACGGCAGCTCGCGCCGAGATCCCGGTCGACGAGCTCGAGGTCGGCGCGTACACGATCCCGACCGACGCCCCGGAAGCGGACGGCACGCTCGCGTGGGACTCGACCACGATCGTGGTCGTGCACGCCCACGGCGCCGACGAGCGCGGCCTCGGTTACACCTACGCAGACGTCTCGACCGCGAAGCTGATCGCGTCGAAGCTCGCCGGCGTGGTCCAGGGCCGCGACGCGATGGCGCCGCAGGCAGCGTGGGAGGCGATGGTCGAGCAGACCCGCAACCTCGGGCGGCCGGGGATCACCTCGATGGCCATCGCGGCCGTCGATACCGCGCTGTGGGATCTCAAGGCCCGCGTGCTCGGCTTGCCGCTGTGCAAGCTGCTGGGCATGGCGCACGATCGGGTGCCGGTGTACGGGTCGGGCGGCTTCACCGCCTATTCGAACGAACGCCTCGCCGAGCAGCTCGGCGGCTGGGTTGCCCAGGGCATCCCCCGGGTGAAGATGAAGGTCGGATCAAACGCCGAGCAGGATCCCGAGCGGGTGCGCGTGGCCCGCGACGCCATCGGACCGGGCGCTCGCCTGTTCGTCGACGCCAACGGCGCGTACTCGCGCAAGCAGGCCCTCGACCTCGCGGGGCGCTTCGCGGACGATGCCCGCGTCAGCTGGTTTGAGGAGCCGGTCTCCTCGGACGACCTCGAAGGGCTGCGACTCCTGCGCGACCGCGCGCCCGCCGGAATGGAGATCACTGCCGGCGAATACGGCTACGACGCGCCGTACTTCAAGCGGATGGTCGGTGCCGGCGCGGTCGACGTCCTCCAGGCTGACGTCACGCGCTGCGGGGGGATCACCGAGCTGCTTCGGGTGGATGCCCTCTGTCGTGCGCACTGCCTTCCGCTGTCGCTGCACTGTGGCCCGGCGATCCACTTACACCCGGCCACCGCGCTCGAGCAGCTCGTCCATCTCGAGTACTTCCACGACCACGTCCGGATCGAGCACATGCTGTTCGACGGAGTAGTCGAGCCGGTCGACGGGGCGTTACCACCCGATCTCGAACGGCCCGGCATCGGCCTCGAGCTCAAGCGCAGCGATGCGGAGCGTTATGCAGCTTCCTAGCGTCGGCCCAAAACTGATCCGCCGCACGACGCCGCCGGAACGGGCGGCGACCCGGTGGTGGCGGAACGTCCGAGGCGGGCGGATGCAGCGCACGCTCGCCGGCGCCACCGCGTTCAGCGCGCTCCCGCTCGGCATCGAGATCTACTTCGAGCACTTCCGCGGCTCGTTCGGGGACAAGTGGATGTGGACCCCGGTCGTGCTTTCACCGGCATTGACCGCTGCGGGCGTCGCCGGGGTGCGGTCAGAGCGTGCGGCCAAGACCTGGCTGCCGGCGCTTTCTGCCCTCTACTGCCTCGACGGCCTGATCGGCGTCGTCACCCACGTGCGCGGCGTCGCCCGCAAGCCGGGAGGCTTCGACGAGCCACTGTTCAACATCGTGATGGGGCCGCCGCTGCTCGCGCCGGGCTCGCTGGCGCTGGTCGGCGGCATGGGACTGGCGGCCGCCGTGTTCGGGCGCGAGCGCTGATGGCCTCGGCTCGCGACTACCGCCGGGCTGATCACCTCCCGAATCTGCGGTCCGACGGTCGCCCGGCGCCACCCGGAGACCTGCCCCGCCAGCGCAACGGCGTGACCCCGCAGATGCGAGGGCGCTACCCGGACTACAACGTGCTCGAGCAGGCCGACCACTGGGACCCGGTCACCCGCCGGATGGTGTTCGAGCGCGCGCGGACCGTGCCGGACGTCCGCTTCTTCACCGCGCCCGAGGCGCGGACTCTCGGCGTCTTCTGCGACCTCGTTCTCGCGCAGGATGCCGAGCCCAAGATTCCAGTGCTGAACATGGTCGACGCCAAGCTGTTCGCCGGCGAGCTCGACGGCTTTCGCTACGCCGATCTGCCCGACGATCGCGAGACGTGGCGGCGCGTGGCGGTCGGTCTCGATGCCGCCTCCCGCCAGCACGGCGCCGTGGACTTCGTCAACGCCTCCGAGGACGTCCGCGAGCGCGTCGTCGAAGCGTTCGCCGAGGGGACCCTGCACGGCGAGGTGTGGGACGACCTCCCGCCCGCGCGCGCCTGGAAGGTCGTGACCCGAGCGATGCTCAGCGCGTTCTATTCCCATCCCTGGGCGTGGAACGAGATCGGGTTCGGCGGGCCGGCGTACCCGCGCGGCTACGCCCGGATCGGTGCCGGGCAGCGGGAAAAATGGGAGGGGGCGGAGGCGTTCGCGCTCGACCCGGTCAAGGACACCCAGCAGCGCCGGGTGCAGGGCTCGTGAGCCGCCGGCACGAGCTCAGGACCCTTCTGCGGGGAGCGCTCCGACCACCGGACAACGACTCGGCGTTCCTGCTCGACGTCCACCGCCGCGCGGTGCCGCGCGAACGGATGGCGCGCTACGACGACGACTATCCCGTCGACCTCGTGATCGTCGGCGCCGGCGCCGGCGGGGGGACGCTCGCCCAGCGGCTCGCCCGGCGCGGCTGGAAGGTCGTGGTGCTCGAGTCCGGGCCGTTCTGGGATCCCGACGAGGACTGGGTCTCGGACGAAGCGGGGTCCCACCGGCTGTACTGGACCGAGGAGCGGATCATCGGCGGCTCGGACCCGGTGGAGCTCGGCAAGAACAACTGTGGCCATGGCGTCGGCGGGTCGATGGTCCACTACGCCGGTTACTGCCCGCGCTTTCACCCGTCGGACTTCGAGGTCCGCACGCGCGACGGCGTGGGGGAGGACTGGCCGATCTCCTACGAGGACCTCAAGCCCCACTACGAGCGGCTCGAGCTCGAGCTGCCGGTCGCGGGCGACTACTGGCCGTGGGGGGACCCGCACCGCTATCCGCACACCGCTCACCCGATCGCCGGCGGCGCGGATGCGGCTCGGGAGGGCGCGCGCAAGCTCGGGATCGAGATGCGGGTGGGTCCGGTCGGGATCACGAACGGGGCGTTCGGCAACCGTCCCCACTGCATCTACCGCGGCTTCTGCCTGCAGGGGTGCAAGGTCAACGCCAAGGCGTCGCCGCTCGTCACCCACATCCCCGACGCGATCGAGCACGGAGCCGAGATCCGCGCCGACTGCATGGCGATGGACATCGAGGTCGACGAGTCGAGCGGGCGCGTGACCGGCGTCCACTACATGAGCGACGGCCGCGAGCGCTTCCAGCGGGCCGAGGCGGTCGCCGTCGCCGGCTATTCGATCGAGACGCCACGGCTGCTGCTCAACTCGATCAGCCGGCGGTTCCCGCACGGGCTGGCCAACAACAACGACCAGGTCGGCCGGTGCGTGATGGTGCAGGGCGCGCCGCAGGTAGCCGGGCGCTTCCCCGAGGAGATGCGGATGTATAAGGCGCCGCCCCCGGAGATCTCCTCGGAGCAGTTCTATGAGACCGAGGAGCGGCGCGGATTCGCCCGAGGGTTCTCGATCCAGACGGTCGGGCCGCTACCGATCGAGCACGCCCAGCACGTCCTCGGCCACGGCCATTGGGGCCAGGCGCTCCGTGAGTACATGCGCGACTACAACCACTGGTACACGCTCGGGATCCTGTCCGAGCTGCTGCCGCTGCCCGACAACCGCGTCACCGTGGTCCCGAGCGTCACCGACCGGAACGGGATCCCGGTCGCGCGCATGGACTACTCGCAGTGCGACAACGACCGCAAGAACATCGCGTTCGCCAAGCAGACCCTGCACAACATCTTCGAGGCTTCAGGAGCCCAGGACGTGCTCGTCACCGACCGCTACGCCCACCTCGTCGGAGGCTGCCGGATGGGCTCGGACGCCGAGCGCAGCGTGGTCGACTCCGATCACCGCGCCTGGGACGTGCCGAACCTGTTCATTGCCGACGGCAGTGTGATGCCAACCCAGGGGTCGGCCAACCCCGCGCTGACGATCATGGCGCTCGCGTCGCGGCTCGCCGACCGCCTGGACCTCAAGCGCGCCGACGAGTCAGGAGCGCGGCAGCGGCGCCGCCCGCGACGGCGGCCGCGGCCAGCCCCGACCCAAGCCGGTGCCGGCTGAGCCAGGCCTGCTCGCTGTGCCGGTGGGCCTTGTCGTCGAAGATGCCGTGCGCCCCCTCGTCATGGTCGCCGTCAACGGGCGCGAACAGGTTCGCGGCGGCGCTGCCGTCGAACCGCTGGTCGGTCTGCTGGCCGTCGACCGCGGTCTTCGCGAGGTAGCGCTCGGCCAGCCACGGCGCGAGCTTGTTGCCGATGATCGTGTACACGGTCGGAAAGCCGACGTACAGCTCGCGCCGGCGGTGGTGGGCGGCCCAGTAGATCGCGCGCGCCGCGACCTCGGGCTGGTAGATCGGCGGCACCGGCATCGGGTGCCGCGGCATCTTGCTCAGGCAGTGGTCGAACTGCGGCGTGTTCATCCCCGGGAGCTGGACCATCGTCGCGTGTACCTTGCTCCCGCGGTTCCGGAGTTCGCACCGCAGGGACTCGAACATGCCTTTCATCGCGTGCTTGGCGCCGCAGTAGGGCGCCTGCAGCGGAATGCCCCGGTAGGCGAGCGCCGACCCGACCTGCACGATCGTGCCGTAGTCGCGGGCCAACATCCGCTCGAGCGCGACCTTCGTTCCCCACACTGCTCCCAGATAGGTGACGCGGGTGGCGCGCTCGTACTCCTGAGGGTCGATCTCGTCGAGAAAGGCGAAGACGGTTGTCATCGCGTTGTTGATCCAGATGTCGATCGCGCCGAGGTGCTTCTCGATCTCGATCGCGGCGCCGCTCACGGCGTCGAAGTCGGCGACGTCGGCCTCGTAGGCGTAGGCGGTGCCCCCAAGCTCCGTGACCTCCCGCGCTGCTGCCTCCAGGCCGGCGCGACCCCGCGCGATCAGCCCGACAGCCGCGCCGTGCTTGGCGAACTCGCGCGCGACCGCGCGGCCCACGCCGCCAGTCGCGCCGGTGACGACTACTACCTCGCGCTCAGCCACTTGGCCACCTCTGTCAGGTCGGCGACGAACATATTCATTGCTTCCTCTCGGTTTTCCTCATCAGTTCGCAGGATCGCCGAGGGGTGTGTGGTCAGCGTGACCAGCTCGGCGAGGTCTGATTCGATCGGCCGGCCCCGGTCGCGCCCGATCCGGATATGTGAGCCGAGCAGGGCCTGGGCGGCGGTTGCGCCCAGACACACGAGCGCTTCCGGCTTGACCACCTGGAGCTCGGCTCCCAGCCACGGGAAGCAGGCGTTGACCTGCCAGCGTTCGGGCGTCTGGTGGATCCTTCGCTTTCCCCGGAGCTTGTAGCGAAAATGCTTGACCACGTTCGTGATGAAGACGTCGTTGCGCGTGATCCCGGCGCGCTCGAGGCCCTGGTCGAGGACGCGTCCGGCGGGACCGACGAACGGATGGCCTTCGATGTCCTCGCGGTCGCCGGGCTGCTCGCCGACGAGCATCAGGTTGGCGCTCTTGGCGCCCTCGCCAAGCACCGGCTGCGTCGCACCTTCCCACAAATCACAGGCCCGGCAGTTGCCCACCGACTCCTTGAGCTTGGTCAGCGTCGGATGCTCTGGCACCGGCGCGGGCGGATAGTCGAAACTCATTCTCCGGCTCCCTTACCCGGCCGATGAAGCAGGTACGCATCGGCTGCTCGGGTTGGATGTACGACGACTGGCGCGGTCGCCTGTACCCCGAGCGCACCCCGAAGCGGCGCTGGCTCGAGGTGTACGCGTCGGCCTTCGACACCGTCGAGGTCAACTCCACCTTCTACCGCCTCGCCCGCCGCGACGCCGTCGCCGCCTGGGTCGAGCAGACCCCGCCGGAGTTCCTTTTCTCGGTCAAGGCGAGCCGGTACCTGACGCACATCAAGCGTCTGGTCGACATCGGCGAAGGGATCGCGCGCTTCTACGATCCGCTGTCGCCGATGGTCGAGGCCGGCAAGCTCGGACCGGTGCTGTGGCAGCTCCCCGAGAACTTCCACCGCGACGACGCGCGCCTCGAGGACTGGCTCGAGCTCCTGCCCCCCGGACAGCACACGATCGAGTTCCGTCATCCAAGTTGGTTCGCGCCGCAGGTCTTCGATGCTCTCCGGGACCGGGACGTGGCGCTCACGATCGGCGACCATCCCGAGCGGCCCTTCCAGACCCACGACGCCACCGCCGACTGGCGGTTCGTCCGCTTCCACTACGGCTCACGCGGGCGCGCCGGCAACTACTCGGCGTCGGAGATCGACACCTGGGCGCGGCGGATCGCGCAGTGGCGCCGACGGGGGGAGGTGTACGCCTACTTCAACAACGACTGGCAGGGCTTCGCGCCGGCGAATGCCAAGCTGCTGCTCCGCCGGCTTCAGACCGCAGCCTGATCGACCGGCCTGCCGAACCGCTCGGCGACCTCGTCCCAGTCGACATCCTCGCGGTAGCGCTGAGCCTCGCCCGTGTGGGTGAACACGACGATCCGGTCGGCGTCGAAGGTCTTGAGCGCGTCCTCGATCGCGGTCTCCGGATCGGCCTCGCCGGTATCGCCGCTGGCGGGGACGCCGGCCTTGTCGAGCTCCTGCACGCTGTCCCGCCGGACCTGCTCGGCCTTGGCGATCGCATCGTCGGCGTCCGACATCCAGAACTTCAGACCGCTCTCCGCGTATGCCGGCGCCACCACCATCACCTCGGAGTCGGAGGGCTCGACGTCGGCATGGAGCGCCCCGCGCAGCTGGTCAGCCGTGATCGGCTCGCTTGTAAGCACGAGAACCTTCATTGGCGGTCGTCTACCCACGGGCGTGGGCGGGGTAACCCGGCCCTACTCGCCGGCGCCGACGACGCGGACGCGCCCGCGCGCCGGCTCCGGGCGGGTGCGACCGGACGCGGGCGCGATCCTCAGCTCCTCGACCAGCGTCATGAACGCCTTGGCGAACGGCGATCCGCTCGCCCGGGTTCCGAGCGAGGGCCAGTCGATCTGCTCCCTGAGCGCCCGGGTGATCGCGAGCAGCTTGGAGTAGTCGAGCGCGTGCTCATCGAGCGCGTACAGCATCGTTATCAAGACGTCCTCGAGTGCCATCACCGGCGTCGCGATCGCCATCACCGAGATCGTGTCCGCGCGATCGACCACCTCGTCGGTCATCTCGACGCCGGACGGCATGAAGATGACATCGATCATCACGTCGCCGTGCCAGGCCTTGAACAGCCATTCCTCTGCCGGGCGTTCGGGC
>Ga0335072_10003428_pt1 | contig 23907 bp, 17 predicted proteins | sample Lox_Sample_21_FD_206725 | JGI IMG/M metagenome (GOLD analysis project Ga0335072, IMG submission 206725) | Soil microbial communities from Loxahatchee National Wildlife Refuge, Florida, United States - Lox_Sample_2.1 | ecosystem: Environmental > Terrestrial > Soil > Wetlands | place: USA... | reverse complement strand
ATGAACCTGCAGTTTCATTCCTCGTTCAAAGGGGATGAGATTTGAGGTCTGCATCTGTTTTATCGAGGATTCGTGAGAACGGATAGCAGCTCGGCACAGCGACCGGAACCAAAGGAAACAGGCGAAATAAAGCATGACAACGGATGAGAGTACCAGCAACATGACAGAGCTCCGCGGAAAAGTGAAACAAAAGAGTGGGGGGTGTTCCTTTATTTCGCGTTGATGATAATACTTCATTATCAAAACGTTTGACCAAGAAATTTATAAATAGCAACGATTTTGCAGCGAATAAAAGGGGAAGACTTGGAGTCGAAGAAAAGGCCAGGGCGTGTGCCCTGGCCTTTTCTCGGTGGAAGAACTGAGATCAGGCCGTGACCGGTTCCAGCAGGCGAGCCCAGCGGCGCTCAGGCCGCTCTGCATAAGCCTTCTTGTGATAGGCATAGCCAGTGATCAGCGGCAGGGCCAGGGTGGCCTCGCTGTAAACCATCTGCTCGAAAGTAGTATCGACTTTGCCCCATGAACTCGCTTCCTTCAGCGTGCTGGAAGAAAGTGCACCATCGCGAACGTCAGCAACGGTAATCTGAATGGCGTATTTGTGCATGGGCGCCTCGCTGCCGAGGATGTCCGCAGCGACAACGATGTCCTGCGCAAAGTTCTTGGGCACGCCGCCACCAATCATCAGAAGACCGGTGGTTGGGTTGGCGATCTTCAGCTGTGTGATTTCGTAGAAATCCTTAGCTGAGTCGATCGAAACCTTGGGCTTGTCCTGACGGGCATGCTGATGGGCCACGAGTCCAAATCCTGCCGAGCAGTCGCTGAAGGCGGGACAGAAGATGGGCACATCTTTCTGATAAGCCGCACAGACAATCGAGTCAACGCCGCACTTGTCCGGCGTTCTGGCTTCGTGATCCAGGTATGCGCCCATAGCGCGGATGAACTCGCGCGAGCTGTAGGGACGCGGATCGAGCGAATTCGCGATTTTTTCCGTCGTTTCGTCGCAGATACGCAACTCTTCTTCGTCGATGAGGGTGTCGTAGATGCGGTCGATCATCAACTCGCGCAGCATGCCATCCTCGGTTCCCTGCTTGAGGATGTCGTCGGCAATCCAGTGCTTAAAGCCAAGCGCTTCAAAAAAGTCCTGGTCGACGATGTTCGCGCCGGTGGAAACCACGGCGTCGACCATGTTGTTTCGGATCAGATCAACGAAAATCTGCTTCAAGCCGGCGCTGATCAGCGAGCCGGCAAGGCAGAGGATGATGCCGCAGTCCTTATCGCGGAGCATGCGCTCGTAAATCGAAGCTGCCCGGTGGAGATCACGAGAGCTATAGGCCATGTGCTCCATGGCGTCTACCAGCGCGACGACGTTGTGCTCCTTGATGTCAATGTGCTGGATGGGGTTGGTGAGAAGTTCCTGTTTCGTAGGCATAGCCATCCCAGAATATCAATAAAACCCGCGTCATTACAGGCGATTTGTATTAAATTACGACAATTTGCGGGGCGAACGGAAGACGAAAAAATCCGGCTGCGCTATCGCCGTCCTTCGCGCTTCTGGGCTACGACAAGACCCCGCGGCGTTGGCAACAGCACCACTGAGAGCAGTCCTTCCGATTCCATCCGGAGCGCGGCTTCCCGAACGACTTTCAGGTGTGAGCTGGCATCGTGCAGCAGGACAAGACCCTGCGGATTGATCTGCGGCAGAAAGCGCTTCACCTCCGGCTCACGAATCGGCATGTCGCTGTCGCTGAAAAGAATGTCGATCCGGCCGTCAATCTGCATCTCAAGGCTCGACTCATTCCGTAACTCGATCCATGCGGCGAGCCCGGAGGCTGCGATCTTTTCTTGCGCCTTGGCGAAGACAACCGGATCAAGTTCGCAGCTGATAATTTTGCCGAAGCCGTTCCGTTTCAGCCCCTCGGCGATCCATAACGTGCTGACGCCGAGGAATGCTCCGGTTTCGACAACCAGCTCCGGCTTGACCGTAGTGATCAAGGCGCGAAGGAATTCCAGAACCTCCAGCTCCGCGGTCATCGAGTCATACATGCTCCAGCGCTCCGGATGCGGGCACTCCGGCGTGGGGCGATGATATTCAGCCAGAAGCGCCCCCGCCGCGCGCTCTGCCTGCATCATGACCTTGTGTTCCTGTTTGAGCTTTTTTTTGCGAAAGATCATTTCTTTCGATCATAAATGCGCGTATGGACGTGATCGCCTGCGGCAATGGGGTGGAAGCCAGCTCATTGGCGTAACCCAGTGTTGAAAGGCCCCGTTTATACTCGGCTGTTATGAAGACGAATGTTTCTGAACTGTTGCGCAGCATGGCTGCTGTTGTCCTGCTGCCATTGATTGCTGTGCCATCCTCTTTTGGATGGGGTAACAAAGGTCATCGGATGATCAACAAGCTTGCGGCGGAAAACCTGCCTGCCGATATGCCTGCTTTCCTGCACACGCAAGCCGCGATTGATGAGATTGAGTATCTGGGACCAGAGCCGGACCGCTGGCGCTCACTCGCTGAGCCGGAGCTGAATGCCGCGCAGGCTCCCGATCACTTTATGGACCTGGAACTGGCGGATTTGATCCAGCCATTGCCACGGCGCCGCTATGAATTTATTGCCGCGGCTTACGCCGCCAGCCTCACCCATCCGGCGCTGGCGAGCAGCCTGCAGCCCGAGCACATCGGGTTTCAGCCATACATCACCAATGAGGTATGGGAGCGCTTGAAATCCGCCATGCGAGACTACCGCGATTTAAGCGCAAAGCATGGGGACACGAAGCCGGTCGAAGCAGCTATTTTGTTCTATGCCGGATGGCTGGGCCATTATGTCGGTGACGGTTCGCAGCCCCTGCATACCACCGTGAATTACAACGGGTGGGTCAACAAGGAAAATCCAAACGGCTATACGACGGACCACAAGATCCATTGGCAGTTTGAGGACGTGTTCGTTAACGCCAACATCAGTGAATCGGACGTGAAGCAGCTGGTCGCTGCGGTGCATCCGGTAGGCGATGAGTTCGACGACTACATGGCTTATCTGCGTCATTCGAACAGCCTGGTGGAGCGGGTCTATCAACTGGACAAGGCGCACGGGTTTGAAGGCGCAGGAACCCCGGAAGCGAAGCAGTTTACCGCCGAACGTCTTGCCGCTGGCGCGAGCATGCTGCGCGATCTGATCTACTCGGCGTGGCTCGAAAGCGCGAAGCCGGTTCCTGAACGCCATTTCGACTGAACCGAAGTAAAATTCCAAGCCAGCCATTCGCTACGAGTGGCCGGCATAACCGTCCATGACATAGATGTCATGCGCTGCGAGGAGATGTTTCTTTCGCAGCGCGCTCAGGACCTGCTCGACCGACCAGTCGAAGGACGACGTCCCGTCAACTACGAGGTCGGCATACCTGGCGGATGGACGCACGAACTGTTCCGCCATGGGGCGCACTGTATCCGCATAATGTTTCGCCACAGATTCCGGCGTGCGTTCCCGCTCCTGCACATCCCGTGCCATGCGGCGCTGGTAACAGACTTCATCGGGAGTATCGACGTAAACGCTGAGATCATAAAGCCGTCGCAATTCCTCGTAGTGCAGCGCGAGAATGCCCTCTATGACCAGAAAGTGCGGCTCATAAACAGTCGTGAATGCTCCCGGAATCCGCGTATACGCGGCGAAATCATATTGTGGCTGTGCAATGCTGTGTCCGGAGGCAAGCTGGCGGATGTGCGCGACGAGCAGATCGGATTCGAGTGCGCCGGGATGATCAAAGTTCTGCCGGCATCGTTCTTCGTAAGGCAGCTGGCTTAGGTCGCGGTAGTAGTGGTCCAGGTGGAAGTGCGTGCCTTCCAGTTCACGGGCCAGTTCCTGCGCCAGGGATGTTTTGCCGGAGCCGGAACAGCCGGCGATGCCTATGATGACGGGGCCCTGATTCGATTCGTTCACGCGTGTCCAGTTTCCTTTTGAATTGCCGGTATCAATGCAGTCAGCAGCTGCGTAAATTGGAATGCCACGCGGCGCCCGGTTTCCATGACCTCTTCGTGGCTGAGCGGTTCCGGCTGAATGCCGGCAGCCAGATTGGTTACGCAGGAGATGCCGAGCACCTCGATTCCCATGTGTCGTGCCACGATCACTTCCTGGACGGTGGACATGCCAACGAGATCTGCGCCGAGTACATGGAAAGCGCGAATCTCCGCCGGGGTTTCAAAGCTCGGTCCCAGCACACAGAGATACACGCCTTCAGAGAGCAGGAAATCCTTGCTCTCCGCGACCGATGCAGCCAGCTTGCGCAGACGCTTTGAATAAGCCTCTGTCATATCGAAGAAGCGCGGCCCGAAGCGATCGTTGTTCAGCCCTGCCAAAGGATTGCGGCCCGCAAAGTTGATGTGATCAGAAAGCAATACTAGATCGCCCTGTTGCAGTCCGGGACGGATGCCGCCGGCAGCATTCGTCACAATCAGCGTTTTAATGCCGAGCAGCCCCAGCACGCGAACGGGAAATGTGACTTCCTGGGGCGTATAGCCTTCATACGCATGGACACGCCCCTGCATCGCGGCAACGGGAACGCCGTCGATGGCGCCGATTACCAGCCGTCCGCTGTGGCCCTGCACGGTTGATTTGGGAAAGTGTGGAATCTCGGCAAAAGGGATGGCGACCGCATCCGTAATCTTGTCGGCGAAAGCGCCTAGCCCTGATCCTAAGACGATGCCGATGGTGGGCAACAAGAGAGAGCGGGCACGAATATAAGAGACAGCCGCTGTGGTTTGTTCAAACAAAGAAATGTCGTTGGTCACGTCTCTTTATGTTTTATCGCATCAGGATGCCGACAATCGAGGCGGACATCAGATTGGCCATGGTTCCGGCAAGCATAGCGCGCAATCCGAGCCGCGCCAGATCGTTACGGCGATTGGGAGCGAGCGCGCCAATGCCGCCGATCTGAATGCCGATGGAGCTTAGGTTGGCAAAGCCGCAAAGGGCGAATGTGGCGATGGTGAAGGAGCGGAAATCCATCATCGACTTCTGCGCGCCCAGCAGGGAATATGCCACAACTTCATTGAGGACCATGCGCGTCCCAAGAAGATTGCCCACAATGCGAACGTCATGCCAGGGAACGCCGATCAGCCATGCAATCGGAGCGAATATCACTCCGAGAATCACATCCAGTTTCGAGGGGAAAGGAATATGGTGCGGACTGAGCCAGTTGTGTATGCCGCCGAGAATTCCGTTCAATAATGCAATCAAAGCGAGGAAAGAGATCAGCATAATGGCGACGTTGAAAGCAAGACGGCCGCCATCAATGGTTCCCCGAGTGATTGCGCCGAGCAGATTCTCTTCCTTGTGCTCGGCGTCTTTCGGCATGTGCACGATGCCTTCCGTTGCAGGTGTTTCGGTTTCAGGCACGAGCATCTTCGAGATGAGAATCGTTCCCGGCGCTGTCATAATGACCGCGGCCAGCAGATGCTGCGCCTCGATGCCATACAAAATGTAGGCCGCCATAATGCCGCCGGAGACGTGCGCCATGCCGCTGGTCATGATGGTCATTAGCTCGGACCGGGTTGCGTCCGGCAGAAACGGACGGATGGTGAGCGGGGCCTCCGTCTGTCCCATGAAAATGCTGGCCGCGACGTTCAGACTTTCAGCGCCGCTCACACGCAGGGTGAGCTGCATCAGCCGGGCAAAGAGGCGAATCAGCAGTTGCATGATGCCGAGGTGATAGAGCACCGCAAAAAACGCTGAAATAAAGATGATGGTCGGCAACACCTGAAAGGCAAAAATACTGCCGAAGGTGGAGTGCTGCTTACCCAGTTCACCAAAGTCAAACGCGGACCCGACAAACGCATAGGACAACAGCCGCGTAACGGCGTTTCCGGCAATCGCCAGGATCTTTTGCCCCCAGGAAAAATCGAGCACGAGGAACGCGAAGAAAATCTGCAGCCCGAGGCCCCAGATTACCGTGCGCCAGCGGATGGCTTTTCGATTGGTAGAAAAAATCCATGCCAGCGCCAGCATCGTGAGCAGACCAAGAACGCCTGTAAATCGCCCCAATTCGTTCTCCTGTTCATTCCATCCTATGGGCGATGTGCAATTCAAGGTACCTTTTTTTGTTCTCCGCGGTAATGATTTCCTGAATCAACGGATCGAGTGGCGCGGGCTCATCGGCAATCACCAGCGCCTGCCTGAGCAGCGTCTCCGGTTCGGCAAAACGAGAAGCATCATCGGCAAAGAGCGTGCATAACGGTTTGCCGGCTTCGACTTTACTGCCAAGCTTGACGTACATCTCCAGTCCCGCATGCGCTGAAACAGCCTCTCCTGCGCGCTCCCGTCCCGCTCCAAGCCGTTGTACGGCCCAGCCAACCAGTGAGCAGTCGACTTTCGCCAGATAACCGGAACGGTCAGCTATGAAATCTCTAGTCGCACCGGGGTGATGGAAGCTTTCCGGGTTGGCGAAGACGGTAGTATCGCCGCTGTGCGCCTTCACCATCTCGATGAAAATCTCAAGCGCGCGACCAGAGTTAAGAATTTCTTCCGCGCGATCGCGGCCTGCAGCTGCCGTATCGGACTTTCCGCCGAGAAAAATCATCCATCCTGCAAGCACCAGAGAGAGCTCGCGCAAATCCTCGTTCAATGGGTGCCGCTTGCCTGACATCAGGTCAAGAGATTCCTGTATTTCCACCCAGTTACCGGCAAAGCGCCCGAGAGGCTGATTCATGTTTGTCAGCACCGCCGTTGTGCGGGTTCCAGCGCGCTCTCCGGTCTCAACCATCAGCGCCGCCAGGAAAAGAGCGTCCTCTTTACGCCGCAAGAAAGCGCCTGACCCGGTCTTCACATCCAGCACCAGGCCGTTGAGTCCGGCAGCGAGTTTCTTGCTCATGATCGAGGCACAGATCAGGTAAGGGCTTTCAACCGTTGCAGTGCGATCACGCAGGCCATAAAGAACACGGTCGGCGGGAACGAGCCGGTTGGTCTGGCCCACGATGCTGGCGCCGCATTCGGCCAGCACCGCCAGCATTTCCGGGAGAGTCAAATGGGTGCGATAACCTGGAATGCTTTCGAGCTTGTCCAGCGTGCCCCCTGTGTGGCCTAATGCGCGCCCGCTGATCATCGGAACCACCAGGCCGGCTGCAGCTGCGATCGGCGCAGTCAGGAACGAGGTCTTGTCTCCCACGCCGCCGGTCGAATGCTTGTCCACGGCAAACCCATGCAGCGGAGAGGGGTCAAAGACTTCGCCGGACAACTTCATGGCCGTCGTCAACGCATCGACTTCGGCGAGGCTCAGGCCGCGCAGAAATGCAGCCATAAGCCATGCAGCCAGCTGCTCTTCGGGGATGGTCTCTGTAGCTGCGCCCCGGACCAGGAACTGAATCTCCTCGGCAGTCAGCTCCTCGCCGTCCCGTTTTTTTCGGATCAGGTCAACCGCGTGCATCGGGTTCCTTCGTCCAGTTATGGAATGCGTGTGGCAGCAGCTCGCTGAAGGGAGCGGATGTGATGCCCTTGTCGTCGGCAAAATAGACCATGGCATCGGGAGTGACGAATTCACTGAGCATCTGACGGCACGCGCCACATGGCGGAGAGGCAGCGCGATTCAGGTTTGTAACGGCAATTGCGACGATTTGGCGCTGTGCTCCATCTTCCGCAATCGCGCGGCACAACGCTGTGCGTTCCGCGCAGATGGTAAGTCCATAAGAGATGTTCTCGACGTTGCATCCACTGACAATGGCGCCGTCGTCGAAAAGCAAGGCGGCTCCGACGCGAAAATTCGAATAAGGCGCATAGGCCTTTTTCGCAGCTGAGTCGGCTGCGGCGTGCAATCGCGCGACAGTTTCCGGAGCCAGGTTTGCCATCATCCTGAGGCTACTGATATTGCCCGCAGACGGCAAGCCTGCTCAAGTTCTATCCTCGCTGCCCGATAACGTATCTGTGGACGAGCTGACGCGAGAATTTCTGATCGAAAGCCAGGAAGGGCTGGACCGCATGGAGCGGTGCCTCACCGAACTGGAAGAACGCCCCGAGGACCGCGAGCTTCTGGCCGAAATTTTCCGTGCTGTGCACACCATCAAGGGAACGACCGGGTTTCTTGGATTCTCACGTCTCGAATCGCTGGCGCACGCCGGAGAAAACCTGCTCGGTCTGCTGCGCGATGGCAAGCTTTCAGCCAACGGCGATATTGTCAGCGGATTGCTCGCCTTGCTCGATATCCTGCGCGAGATTCTGGGATCGATTGAAGCCTCGGGCCACGAAGGCCACGGTGACGATGCTGGCATGATCCATCGCCTGCATGCATTGCAGCGCAGCTCGCCGCAAGACGCGAATTACGAATCATCGAGCGCTCTGGCTGCAGGTCTTCCGTCCACGGATACATCACCGAATGCTTCCGCGAAAAAGAAGCGAACGCGCAAGACCAAAGCTGAAGCAGGAGCTGTAATCACTCCACTGAACGATGCGGAGACCGCACAAGCGCAGGAAACCACCGGGGCGATCGAGGTCTATCAGGCCGAGCCGCAAACAGTGCAGGCGCGGGCCGCGGTGAATGCGGCAGAATCGACCCTGCGCGTCGATGTGGACCTGCTGAACCGCATGATGAATCTGGTGGGCGAGCTGGTGCTCACGCGGAACCAGATTCTGCAAATGGTCAGTACCGATGCCAGCCTCGCCATACTTTCACGCCGTCTGGACATGGTGACCGCCGACTTGCGCGAAGCCGTGATGAAGGCGCGCATGCAGCCGGTCAGCCACGTTTTCTCCAAATTTCCGAGGTTGGTGCGTGACCTGGCGCAGCAGCTGAACAAGCGTGTGCGGCTGGTCATGGAAGGGCAGGAAACAGAACTCGACAAGAGCCTTCTCGAAGCGATCAAGGACCCTCTAACGCATTCTGTCCGCAACGCGATCGATCACGGCATAGAGATGCCGAACGCGCGCGAGGCCGCAGGCAAAGACCCGGAGGGCACACTGCGGCTGCGGGCGTATCAGGAGGGCAGCCACGTTGTCATCGAGGTTTCCGATGATGGCGGAGGCATGAAGGTCGAGCGCATTCGCGACAAAGCACTGGAGCGCAAGCTGATCACGCGCGAGCGCGCCGCACAGCTGTCCGACCGCGAACTGATGCAGCTGATCTTTCTGCCCGGATTTTCCACGGCTGAGGCCATTACGAATGTCTCTGGCCGCGGCGTCGGTATGGACGTTGTGCGCACGAACGTGGAGAAGATCGGGGGCAAGGTCGAAATCGATAGCCGCGCAGGCAAGGGGACGACGCTGCGGCTGCGTATCCCTTTGACTCTGGCGATTGTGCCTGCGTTGATTGTGCACAGCCGCGGACAGAGTTTTGCGCTACCTCAAGGAGAGCTTTCTGAATTGGTATATCTGTCCGTAGAGCAGGTTGCAGCCCAGGTGGAATGGATGGAAGGCGCAGCTCTCTATCGCCTGCGCGGCAAGCTGTTGCCTCTCGTCTTCCTCGGTTCTCTCCTCAAGCAGCAGGAGCAGGCAAACGACCTGCGTGGGGCGTACATCGCTGTTTTGAATGCGGAAGGGCGCCGTTACGGACTGGTCGTCGACAGCCTGGCCGATCCGGAAGAGATCGTGGTGAAGCCGCTGTCTTCCGTGCTCAAGCGAACCGGACTTTTCTCCGGCGCGACTGTGCTTGGAAACGGAGAGATGGCTTTGATCCTCGATCCCGGGGCGATCGCCATGCAATCGAACATCAGCATGGCGCTTGAAGATGACGAACCAGCTGTCCTGGATGCGAATGTGACCGACGGCACGGATGAATATCTCTTGATGCAATCCACGGGTGAACATGTGGCCGTTCCTCTTGAGAGCGTGTTGCGCATCGAGCGTATTCCGCGCGCGCAAATCGAGCGGCTGAATGGCACACCGGTTCTTCGCTTTGCCGGCACCCTGTTGCCGTTAAAAGACGGAACCGGCGAAGAGGCCGCCTCACAAGACGGGGAGATGACGGTTGTCGTGTGCCGCGACGGTGAGCGCCATGTGGGCGTGGCCGTGGCCCAGGTATTGGACGTGGCTTCCGGCAAACCATTGAACGAAGCCGGAACCAACGCTGTTGCTAGTGACGTGGCTCTTCTGAAAGATCGCGTGACCAGCATTGTCGACCTGAAACGCATTCCCGTATTGCCGAGTGCGCGTCTGCCGCAAGGCGAATGGGTGGAAACGTGGGAGGCGGATGGAGTGACCGAGGTCTCAGCATGATGCCTGCTCTTTTACTGCAAACGGCCGCGGTGGATGAGGCTATTGAAATGTGCTCCGTGCGGGTTGGTCAAACGTTCTTCGGCATCCCTGTTACCTGCATTCTGGAAATCCTGGGAAAACCCGCGAAGCAGCCTGTTCCGCTCGCGCCGAGTTACATTGGCGGCCTGGTGCACTATCGCGGCGAAGTGCTGACGGCAGTTTCGCTGCGCAGTCTGCTGGATATGCCCGCACATGACGCGACGGAAGACATTCTCGTCTTTGAAGGAAGCGATGGATACTTTGGGCTTCTTGTCGATGAAGTAGGAGAGGTGATGACCGTGTTGCCGGCAGACTTCGAGAGTAATCCCTCAACCCTCGATGATCGCCGCAAGGCGCTCTTTGCCGGAACCTACAAACTCAGCAACTCGCTTCTGGTGATGCTGGAACCGGAGCGTCTGGATCCCGTGCGTCTCGCGGAAGCGGCTCCGCCATGAGTTTATTGGGGGAATATGCGTGCCCTTATCGTTGACGATTCGCGCTCGATTCGAAGCTACGTGCGCCTGCTGCTAGAACGGCGGGGACTGGAGTGCATCGAAGCAGGAGATGGCCGTGAAGCCCTGGCGGCCATGCAGGAGTGCGGCGCATGTGATCTTGCTCTTGTCGATATCAATATGCCCGTTATGGGCGGATTGGAGTGCGTGAAAGCAATCCGCAATCTTCCTCAGATGAACTCTATGAAAATCATGATGGTGACGTCAGACGCGGACCACGCTTCCATTCAGGCGGCGCTCGAAGCCGGAGCGGATGAATATCTCATGAAGCCTTTCGATGCAGCTGGGTTAGTTGGCAAGCTGCAGATGATTGGCATCTGCAAGGCTTGACCTTCATGGCGCGGCCCATTCGCGTCCTCGTAGTGGATGACTCTCTGGTGATGCGCAGCCTCTTGCGCATGGTACTGGCTTCCGATCCAGCCATCGAGCTGGCAGGGATGGCCAGGGACGGCGTCGATGCTCTCGATGCTGTTGATCGCCTTCAGCCGGATCTGATTCTTCTGGACATTGAAATGCCGCGCCTGAATGGCCTTGAGGTGCTGGCGGAATTGCACTCCCGGCACACGAAATCGAAGATCATCATGTGCAGCACGCTGACGCGTCGCGGGGCTCGTATCACTCTCGACGCACTGGCCACTGGTGCCACGGACTACGTCACTAAGCCGACCGCGCAGAATGGAGCCGCAGACGCAGTCGCTACGCTCATGCGCGACCTGCTGCCCAGGATCAAAGCATTGTTCCCCCCGCCGACGGCGAGCAATTTTCATGCTGAATCCTTCAGCACAATCGACGCCCACCAGCGGAAGCAGCCGGAAGTTGTCGTGATCGGCGTTTCGACCGGCGGCCCTGCTGCCCTTCAGACTCTGCTGCCAATGCTGCCCGCAAACTTCCCCATCCCCATCGTTGTTGTGCAGCACATGCCGCCGCTTTTTACCGCTCTGCTGGCGGAAAGACTCCACCGGGAATGCGAATTAACCGTGCGCGAGGCCGCGTCCGCAATGCTTCCAGAACCCGGAACAGTTTCGATCGCGCGCGGCGACTGGCATCTTGAATTCGCGAGGCAGCCATTTTCATCGGGCCAAATGCTGCGCCTTACGCAAGCTGCGCCCGAGCACTATTGCCGTCCCTCCGTCGACATGCTCTTTCGCTCAGCCGCCCAGGCATACGGCGACGCTGTCATCGGAGTTGTTCTCACCGGCATGGGTTCTGACGGATTGGAGGGTTGCAAAGCGATACGCAACGCCGGGGGAAAGATTCTGGTGCAGGATCGTGCAACCAGCGCAGTCTGGGGCATGCCCGGAGTTGTCGCTGAGGGCGGGCTCGCGCATCGCATCCTGCCGCTTACGGCAATTGCCTCCGAGTTGATGCGGCTTTGTCCATCGCGTCCGGCGGCGTTTGTGTCGAAAGGGTAAACCCCCATGCCCGGTACTGAAGCCGCCTATACATTCCTGCGGCAATTCATTCTGGATCGGTCGCAGAATATCCTCGATTCTTCGCGTAACAACCTGTTCGACGCGCGGCTTCATCGCCTGTTGCAGACCCAGGGCATGGGGGATCTTGATGAGCTTGTCCACACGTTAAAGCGTGCCGCTGATCCCTTGCTGGCTCAGGCCGTGGTCGAGGCCATGACCATCAACGAAACCAGCTTTTTCCGCGATCAGACGGCCTTCGAGTTGCTGCGGGACAAGCTGCTGCCGCGTCTTATTGAAAGCCGCGCCCGGCAGTGCAGCCTCCGATTCTGGAGCGCAGGCTGTTCGAGCGGCCAGGAAGCCTATTCACTGGCGATGTTGATTCGATCTCACTTTCCTCAGCTTGCGGAATGGAAGGTAGAAATTCTTGGCACCGACATCCATGCGGAGATGATTCGCCGCGCTCAATCAGGCAGATATCAGCGCGTCGAAATCAATCGTGGCCTCCCTGCGCGCCTTTTGCTTAAGCACTTCGCGCGCGAAGGTGAAGAGTGGGTGATGGCGTCGGAGCTGCGTGCCATGTGCCGCTTTCAACAGCGAAACCTGGCCCATGCCCTCCCGGCGCTGGATCGATATGACGGCATCCTCATGCGCAACGTGCTCTTCTATTTTCCAGAAGCAACGCAACGGCGAATTCTGCAGAACATACATAGAGCCGTGCAGCAGGATGGTTTCCTCCTTCTTGGATCCAGCGAACAGTCTTCGCGGCCTGATTTGTGGCAACGCGTTCTCGAAGACAATGTCTGCTACTACACGCCACGATAGCCCTGCGCCAGTCCTTCGATTGCATCAAAGAGGAGCACGCATCTCAGTCCGAAGGCAGGTATTCTGCTTGCTGGGGCAATCTGGTGGCGAACAAGGGCGCAAACAAGAGCACAGCCGATGATGCAAGAGACGACGGCGTTCTTCAGCTCTTCCAGCCCGTCACGGCTGAGTGGTTTCGCGCTGTCTTTGATCGTCCTACTTTGCCGCAACGTCTCGGCTGGCCTGCAATCGCGCGCCGCGAAAGCACGCTGATTCTCGCGCCAACCGGAACCGGCAAGACGCTGACGGCCTTTCTCTGGTGCCTCGATCGGCTCATGCTACAACCCGGCCAGGCGGATTCAGAAGGCTGCCGCGTGGTTTACATCAGCCCGCTCAAAGCACTTGCAGTTGATGTGGAGCGCAACCTGCGCTCTCCTTTGGCGGGAATTGCCAATATGGCCCGGCAAAAGGGTGTGCAGACGCGTCAACCGGAGATCAGTGTGCGCACCGGCGACACTCCGCAGAAAGAGCGCAGTCGTTTTCGCCGTCATCCTGCGGAGATTCTGATCACAACCCCAGAATCCCTATACCTGCTTCTCACTTCCGAATCGGCAGCATCGCTGCGTTCGGTCGATACTGTGATCATCGACGAGATCCACGCGCTCGTGCCGACCAAGCGCGGAGCGCATCTGGCGCTCAGTCTCGAACGCCTCGAAGCCATCACGCAAAACCGCATTCAGCGCATCGGGCTCTCCGCTACGCAGCGTCCTCTTGAAGCAGTCGCGCATTTTCTTGCAGGGTGCGAGCCGAGACGCGTAAACCGCGCTGTTGCTCCTGATGCGGTCGCCACACTTGAAAAAGAATGGACATCCGACAAGGAGCCGGAAGACAAGAATCGCGCCCCGGCATTTCGCCCCATCACGATCATTAATGCCAGCGAGCCGAAGAAGCTTGAGTTGTGCATTGAAGTCCCTGTCGAGGACATGGCGAAACTCGGCCAGCAGGAAGACATAGCGAGCGGCGTTGCCTCGCAGGGGCCGAAGCGCACGTCTATCTGGAGCGCGATTCATCCGCGGCTGCTTGAGATTGTTCGCGAGCGCCAGTCGACGATTATTTTCGTGAATAATCGCCGCATTGCCGAAAGGCTGGCAGGCGCGCTGAATGAGCTGGCGAGTGAGCCGATTGCCCGCGCCCATCACGGATCGCTGGCCGCCTCACAGCGCGCAGAAATTGAAGAGCAGCTGAAAGCGGGAACCATCAAGGCGCTCGTCGCCACATCCACACTGGAGCTTGGAATCGACATGGGCGCCGTCGATCTTGTCATTCAGGTAGAGGCTCCGCCATCGGTTGCCAGCGGCATGCAGCGCATTGGAAGAGCAGGCCATCAGGTAGGAGTGGCAAGCGAGGGCATCATCTTTCCCAAATATCGTGCTGACCTCGTTGCCTGCGCTGCTGTCACTCGGGCAATGCATGAAGGACTGGTTGAGTCGACGCGCTACTTGCGCAATCCGCTCGATGTGCTCGCGCAGCAGATTGTCGCTACAGTCGCACACCCGCCGCGAGCGTCTGTCCCCCGCAAGAAAGGCCACGCGCCGGCTGCCGCAGAAATTTCCACCGGCGATCTCTTCCGCCTCGTCGTCAGCGCAGCACCGTTTGCATCGTTGAGCCGCAGCTCTTTTGACGGCGTACTCGATCTGCTTGCAGGCCGCTATCCATCGGACGAGTTCGCCGATCTGCGTCCGCGCATCACCTGGGACCGGGTCCACGACATCATCACGCCGCGCGAAGGCGCAAAGAGTCTTGCCGTCCTCAATGGCGGCACGATCCCGGATCGCGGATTGTATGGCGTGTTCCTCTCAGGCACAGATGGCAAACCTGTGCGTGTTGGCGAACTTGACGAAGAAATGGTATTCGAGAGCCGAACAGGCGAGACATTCATTCTTGGCGCTTCTACCTGGCGCATCGATGAAATCACGCACGATCGCGTTCTGGTTTCGCCTGCTCCGGGCCAGCCAGGCAAGATGCCTTTCTGGCGTGGAGACGGCGCTGGCCGCCCGCTCGAATTCGGCAAGCGCATCGGACAGCTGATTCGCGAATTGCGCGAGATGCCGAGAAACGCGGCGATGAGCCGCCTGGTGAGAGAGCATGACCTTGATCCCACGGCGGCCGAAAATCTGATCCGCTTTCTTGTCGATCAGGAGATTGCTACCACGGCGGTTCCGGATGATCGAACCATCGTGATTGAGCGAGTACGCGATGAACTGGGTGATTGGCGTGTCTGTGTGCTTTCGCCCTTCGGCACTCGCGTGCACGCGCCATGGGCGATGGCCATCAGCGGAAAGCTTCGCGCTGCCGGTTCAGTGGAGGTGGAAACCATGTGGGCAGACGATGGTTTCGTTCTTCGCTTTCCAGATACGGAAGCTCCGCCGAGTGAAGAGATCTTTTTGCTTGAGCCTGAAGAAGCTTCAGACTTAGTTCTGCGCCAACTCGGAGCTACTGCGCTCTTTGCAGCAAAATTCCGTGAGAGCGCAGCGCGTGCATTGCTTTTGCCGCGCCGCCGCGCACACGGACGCGCACCTTTGTGGCAGCAGCGCAAGCGTGCATACGATTTGCTTTCCGTCGCTTCACGCTATCCTGCTTTTCCCATATTGCTCGAGGCGTATCGCGAGTGCCTGCGAGACATCTTCGACATGCCTGCGTTTCTCGAGGTTCTGCGTTCCATTCAAACGCGTCAGATTCGCGTTCACGTTGCGGATTCACGCACGCCTTCGCCGTTTGCCTCATCACTGCTCTTCAGCTACGTGGCGAACTACATCTACGACGGCGATGCTCCTCTCGCAGAGCGCCGTGCGCAGGCGCTTTCGATTGATCAGGAGCAATTGCAGGACTTGCTGGGCGATGCGGATCTGCGTGAGTTGCTGGACGTGGACGCCATCGCCGAAGTGGAAGAGCAGCTGCAAATGCTCGGCAGTAGCTATCAGGCTCGTTCTGCCGATGCCATGCATGATTTGCTGTTGCGCCTCGGCGACCTCTCACGGGAAGAACTCGCGCTCCGCCTCGCCTCACAGGAGTTGCTCGCTGCGCTTGATCGCCTTCTGCGCGCAAAACGTTTGCTGGAGATAAAGATTGCCGGCGAGAAGCGCCTGATCGCCGTGGAAGACGCTGCTCGCTATCGCGACGCGCTCGGTGTTCCGTTGCCTTCTGGGCTGCCGAAGCAGCTGCTCGAGCCGACGGCATCTCCAATGCTTGAGCTGATTCGCCGCTATGCGAGAACGCATGGTCCCTTCACTTTGCATGATGTTTCACATCGGCTGGGCCTGGCGGAGCCGCAGGTAGAAGCGGTATTGCACAGCCTGGTTCTTGACGGCCGCGTCGTTGAAGGCGGATTCCGGCCCGGCGGCATCCATCGTGAATGGTGCGATGTGGAAGTGCTGCGCATGATCCGCAGAAAGTCACTGGCACGGTTACGAAAAGAAATCGAACCGGTGGAACAGCAGGTCTTCGCGCGCCTGGAAACACAGTGGCAAGGCGTTCTGCAGCGAAGGCGCGGTCTCGACGCGCTGCTGGACACGATTGAGAGTCTTCAGGGAGCGCCCATTCCCGCATCTCTTCTTGAGTCGACGATTCTGCCGGCACGCATCGCGAAATATTCTCCCTCCGATCTGGATACGCTGATTGCCGCAGGTGAGGTGGTCTGGTACGGGTTAGATCCTCTTGGTGAACATGACGGTCGTATCGGCCTTTACCTTGCAGATAAACTGACGACTTTGCTTCCCGCCGGGCATGCTCGATCTGGAGAAGCGCCAGACCCTCGTGAAGACGCAATCATCGCGACCCTGCAAAAACGCGGAGCCCTCTTCTTTGGAGAATTGCACGAGTTGGTTGGCGGCGGTTATCCCGGCGAGACACTTGAAACCCTTTGGAACCTGGTATGGCGAGGTTTCGTTACGAACGACACATTTCATGCGCTGCGCGCCTACGTTTCCCGTCCATCCACATCGCGGCCAGCGAAAGGGCAGCACAACACCCAGAGTTTTCGCTCCCGCAGGACGACTCCGCCCAGCGCGCAAGGTCGATGGGCATTGCTTCCGGACTCAGCCGCGTCTCACACGGAGTGGAGCCATGCTTTGGCCCAGCAGCTGCTGAACCGCTATGGCATCGTCGCGCGCGAAACAGTGGCGCAGGAAAATGTTTCCGGCGGTTTCAGCGCGATTTACGACGTTCTCAAGGCCATGGAAGAAAGCGGACGTATACGCCGCGGCTACTTTATTGCCGGTTTAGGAGCCACGCAGTTCGCCCTACCGTCTGCCGTTGATCTTCTCCGTTCGCTACGCAATCAGCCGCAACCGGAACGAGCGGAGATGGTGTCGCTTGCCGCTACCGATCCTGCAAATCCATATGGCGCGGTCCTTTCCTGGCCAGCCGTCAAGGTAGAAGGCGATGACGAGGGAGCAGTGCGCTCACTGACGCGCAGCGTTGGAGCAACCGGCATTCTGCGCAATGGCGAACTGGTGGGATATCTGCGCCGCAACAATCCGAATATCCTGATTTTTCTGCCTCCTGATGAGCCGGAACGAAGTAACGCCGCACGCGATCTTTCCGCGTTTCTGATGAGCATGGCGCAGGAAGAAATGCGTCAGGGAGTCGAGGGCAGACACCGTGGCGGCATGTTGATCGCGACGATCAATGGAGTACCCGTCCACCTGCATCTGCTTTCGCGCTTTCTGCAGGACGCAGGATTTCAGGCTGCTCCACTTGGCTTGAATGTGCGCCGTATTCTTCCGCCTGTGCAAAGCGCTTCAGCCGAGGTGCAGTAGATGCCCGAAGGCGATACATCTTCGTTCGGCGCGCACTGCATCGAGCATTGGCCGGAGAAAAAGTGACGTCTACTGCTGGGGGTTGTCCTGCGGCTGCTGTTGCTGCTGGTTGTCCTTCCTGCCAAACAAACGGCTCCAGAACCCGCGTTTTTTCTTAGGCTGCTGCGCATTTGTGTCCTGGTTGTTCGCAACCGTCCCCGGTGCGGGGTTGGGTGCAGGCACGACGGGTCTTACCGGCTGCGGCGCAGGCTGTTGCGCCTGCACCGGAGGCGGCGCAACAGGTTTTTCGCCAATCCCAAAGATTTTTTGGAACAGGTTCCTCTGGTCGCCATTCGCATGGTCGCAGGTGTCTGTCGGCTGTGTGCCATCCAGAAACGCAGCTGTATAGGAGTCAGGGCAGGCCGCATCGGAAATCAGGTTAGTGCCTTTGTCGAGTTGCACCTCGACTACGCCTGGAGGAGGCACGAACTCTTTGGTATCGGAATACTGCGGCAGGGCCACAGCGCGCTTCATGAAGTCGGCCCAGATGGGCGCCGCCGCTTTTGCGCCTTCAAGCTTGATGTCGGTGTAGTCGTCGTTTCCTACCCATATAATGCACAGCAGGTTGGAAGTGTATCCAGCGAACCATGCGTCGTTTGACGTGCCGGTCTTTCCGGCGGCTGGAGCCGAAAAACCCATGGCGCGGACTCCCGCGGCGGTGCCATGATTGATTACATTTTCCATCAGGCTTGTCGTCAGATATGCGACGCGCGGGTCCAGGACCGGCTTGCTGGTTGGGGCATAGTCACTCATTACATCCCCATTCGCATTGCGTACAGAGGCAAGCATCCAGGGATCTATCTTGACGCCGCCATTGGCAAAAACTGTGTACGCGCCCGCCATATCGAGGGGCGTGGCGTCATAGGCCCCGATGGCGACGGAAGGTGTTCCCCGCGCTGATCTGATGCCGGCATCACGAGCCAATGCAGCCACATTATTAAATCCAACCATCTGCGCGAGGGCAATTGTGGCGACGTTCTGCGACTCCTGTAATGCAAAACGTGCTGTGATTTCACCGTATACTTCATTGTGAAAATTGTGCGGAGTATATTCCTGGTCGCCGACCATGTAAGTTGTCGGTTCATCGTTCAACATGGTGACAGGAGTGAAGACCCCGCTGACGCCATCACTGTTCGTTAACTCCGCTCCGGAAAGGCTGCTATTGAATGCCGCGGCATAAACGAAAGGCTTGAAGATCGATCCCGTCGGCCGATGCGCGACTGCGTGATTCAGCTGGCTTGCGCCGTAATTGCGCCCGCCCACCAGCGCCAGCACCTGCCCCGTGTGCGGATTCAAAGCAACGAGTGCAACTTGCGGATAAACGATATTGCTATCGACCGTAGCCGGGGCGTTCCTGGACGCGCGATGCGTGTGCAGCCTCGTCACCAGTTCGTCCACGTGCTTCATGCCTTCGTTCACGGCTTCGGTAGCCGCAGCCTGCAGTTGTGGATCAAGCGAAGTGTAGATACGCAGCCCTTGCTGGTTGTATTCAGCATCGCCGAGTTTCTGCACAATCTGGTCGCGCACCAGGTCTACAAAGTATGGAGCTTCGTTCGCATCCACACTCTGCGTTGCCAGCTTCAGCGGGGTGGCTTTTGCTTCTTCGCCCTGCTCCTTGGTGATGGCCCCGGTTTCGACCATCGCATCGAGCACCAGATTGCGGCGCTCCAGCGCGCGGGCAGGGTGCCGGTAGGGATTCAGCCGGCTGGGGCTCTGGATCAGGCCGGCAAGCAGCGCGCATTCCTGCAGGTTAAGCTGGCGCACATCCTTGCCGAAATATGCCTGCGCCGCCTCCCCAAACCCGTTGATCGCGAAGCTGCCCTGCTGGCCCAGGGGGATTTCGTTGGCATACATCTGGAAAATCTGTTGTTTTGTAAAGCGGTGTTCCAGCTGGAAGGTAATGAGGATCTCAATCACCTTGCGCTTGAAACGCTTTTGTGGCGTCAGAAAGAAGCCGCGCGCGAGCTGCATCGTGAGAGTCGATCCGCCTTCACGGTATCGACGGGAGAGCAGATCGCTCCGAATAGCGCCGAGCATGCGGATATAGTCGACGCCGCCGTGTTCGAAAAACCGCCTGTCTTCGATTGCGGTCACGGCTGGAACCAGGTAGTGGGGCAACTCGTCGTAAGTCACCAGCCGCCGTTTCGTGCGGTTCTGATCTGAAAGACCGGTGATGAGCAGCGGCTCCAACTCGTAAGCAGCAAGCTGTTCGCCAGTAGGGTCAGTAATTTGGCTTACCGTGTTGCCCTCAAAGCTGATCGTGGCGCTGTCCGGCGCATGGTATGACTGCGGGCCGGGATGCACCGTAATGCTTTCGGCATTCAGCGAATATGTGCCCATAGGCGAGACAGGATTTGTCCCGTCTTCCGTATATCCAGCCTCGCGCAGTTCCTGCGCAATAAAACTGGCCGTCAGCTTCTGCCCCGGACGCACCTCGCGCGGAGCGGCATAAATCTTTGCCGTATTTGTGAACAGCGGTTTTTCCAGCCGCTCATCAACAATGTGCTTGTACTTGACGTAGTAGAAACTGAAGACAGCGACAAAGAAGAGAAGGACAATGCCGGCCCCGACGGCTGCCGTCGTAAGGACCGTCCGGTTCAGCACTTTGCCGGATGTAGATATAGGGGCGAGTTTTACTTTCAGGGCCAATGAGGACTACCACCTGTAATTTTAACGGTTCTGCGTCGTTCGCGTCTCGACCGCGGCCGCCGAGAGCCGAGAGCCTCTCCGGCAACCAATACCGCGCAAAAAATGTCGAGAGAGCCATCTGTATGACGCAGAATCCAGGAAAGAAGTAGTCTCGTTGTTTTCCGTTTGAGGCGACAGGGTCGTCTTCCCAGTAACACTGCGTGCTACGTCTTCATACCGCGTCGCGCGTGATTCTGCCGTTCACCATTCGCATCAGATTGAGCGGATTCTTGTCCCGCAAGGCCTCCGGCAGCGTTGACTCCGGCATGTTTTGATAGCAGATCGGCCGGGCAAAGCGGAAGATAGCCTGAGAGCCGACCGAGGTCGAGCGCCCGTCCGCGGTTGCAGGGTATGGACCACCGTGGATCATTGCATGGCAGACTTCCACACCAGTAGGGTAGCCGTTGAAGATGAGGCGTCCGACTTTCCGCTCAAGTATCGCAATGAGCTCCCGGTGCTCGGCGAAGTCTGCTTCTGTTCCCAGCAGAGATGCCGTCAGGTGACCTTCAAGCGCCCGCGCAATTTCTAGCATCTGCGCGCGGTTCGTGTAGCGTACCAGCAGCGTCATCGGCCCAAAGACTTCAGCGGATAGTTCAGGGTTGTTCAGGAATTGCTCTGCATCGGCTTCCAGCAGCGCAGCCGTCGCTCCAGCAGCTCTCGATGAGGAGCCTGAGGCACCGACAGAACGCGCACCATCCACTTCAGTCCGTTGTTTGATCCCACGCCGGTACTGTGCTGCGATGCCTGGGGTAAGCATAGTGAATTCGGGCAAAGCAGCCAGGAGCTGATGCAACTCTCCGATGAGGCTGGATGATTCATTGACAGGCGGCAGGAAGACCAGACCGGGCTTGGTGCACATCTGGCCCGCGCCGAGCGTATAAGAGGCTGTCAGTCCCGATGCGATTTTTTCATACTGCGGAATCGCTCCGGGCAGAATGAAGACCGGATTCGTGCTGCCCATCTCCGCAAAGCAGGGGATAGGATCAGGCCGGCCGGCTGCGAGATCCATGAGCGTCCGGCCTGCCTTAAGCGATCCGGTAAAGCCAACCGCTTTCACGAGCGGGTGCTTCACCAGCCGCGTGCCGGCCTCAATCCCGGAGTCGAAAATGAGCGAGAATACGCCCTCGTGCAAACCGCCGGCGACGATGCAATCCCTGATGACATTGCCGGCAAGTTCGCTTGTGCCCGGATGCGCAGGATGCGCTTTGACGATGACCGGACAGCCTGCAGCCAGCGCCGAGGCGGTGTCGCCGCCCACGACAGAAAAAGCCAAAGGGAAATTGCTTGCTCCAAAAACTGCGACAGATCCGAGCGGCTGAAGCATCGACCGAATATCGGGCTTGTGCAGAGGCTTGCGTTCCGGATCAGCAGTATCGATGCGCGCATTCACCCATGAGCCTTCTTCCACGACTTCCGCGAACATTCGAAACTGATTGGTTGTGCGAACCAACTCACCCTGCAGCCGCGGAATAGCGAGCGCGGTTTCAAGATGGGCCCGCTCCAGTAACCGCTCTGAAACGGATTGGAGAGCATCGGCAATGCTGCGCAGAAAATTTGCGCGCTCGCGGTTCGAGAGCTTGCTGTAGCTGGCGAAAGCTTCTTCACCGAGTTGTGCCGCGGCATCAATTTCCTCCGGCGAGGCTGACACGTAAGCCGGCTCCAATGTTTCTCCGCTTGCTGGATTGATGCCGTAAAACTTCGCCCCGGCATGCGAGCCGCGCGATGAACCGATGATGGATGTGCCTTTAAGCATAATGCACCTGTAAAATGGTTGCCCGGTAACGTCGCTAATGAACGCCCGCGCTGAAAGCCGTCTCTTTGATGGGCAGGCGTGCCTTCAAAGCTAGAGCGATCACTCTCTTTGCTTCCACCAGCTCTTCTCCTATGATTTCCAGGCGCGGCGGACGAACACGGGCAATGCCAATGCCAACCTCCTGTTGCACAAGTTTAATAAGCTGGACAAATTTCGGAACGGTATCCATGCGCAGCAGCGGCAGAAACCAGCAGTAGAGCGCGAAAGCCTCGTCAGCCTTGCCCCGGACGGCAAAGTTGAAGAGTTCCACTGATTCAGCAGGCATGGCGTTGACAAGGCCTCCAACCCATCCCGTGGCTCCCGCAGCGATGCCTTCTACGATAGCGTCATCGACGCCGACGAAGACCTTCAGGCGATCGCCGAGAATTGAACGGATCGCCGTCACGCGCCGCACATCCGTGCTCGATTCCTTTACCGCATGGAAATTGTCGTGCTCGGCAGCGAGTTCCGCAATCTGCTCGGGAACGAAATCTGTTCCGTAGGCGACGGGGTTGTTGTAGAGCATGCATGAGAGAGGCGTAGCCTGGAAGATCGCTGCAACGTGCATCTTCATCTCGCGCCAGTCGCCGCGATAAACGTATGGAGGCAGCACCATCAATCCCGAGCAGCCGGCATTTGCAGCAGCTTTGGCGAGCGCGATTGCATCGGCAGTGGAGAGCGAAGAAATTGCCGCAACGACAGGAGCTTGATCCTGCACGGTTTCGATCATGTTTTTGAGGATGGCAGTTTTTTCATCGAAACTGAGAGTAGCCGCCTCGCCGAGCGAGCCGAGCATAATCAGTCCGGTGCAGCCGTTCTCAAGCAGCCAACGCGCATGTTGCCGCATAAAGCTGTGATCGACTCTCAGTTGTTCATCAAATGCCGTCGTCATGGCGGGCATCACGCCAAACCACTTCATGGCTTCTCCTGAAGGGTGAAATCAGCGGCTAGTTGTTTAAGCATGGGCATTCTCCACAGCAAAACGTGCAGGCAAATAAGGACCGGACGGGATCACCGATTCGCGATCGAGCAGGTGGTCGGCGAGCAGGCGCGCGGTTGCGAGCGATGTAGTAATGCCAAGACCCTCATGCCCGGTCGCAAGAAACACAGTCGGATCTTCCGTAGGACCAATGATCGGCAGCTTATCCGGGGTCGCCGCGCGAAAGCCTGTCCTGACGCGGTAACCGGAAAGCGAATGAAGTCCGGGCATGTATTCCGCAGCGCGAGCAAGCATCCTGGCAAGGATGCCCGTATCAATCTCGACGCCCTCCTGATCAAACTGACGCGAAGAGCCAACCAGCAGCTTGCCTGAGCGTCGCGGCTGCACATTGAAGGCCACTGAGTCGCCGGTTACAGAATGCGCGCTCTTGAGATACCCCAGTTCAACCAGCTGATGATGAACAAAATGCGGAAAAGCGTCTGTGATGACGACGTGTCCTTTGCGCTTTCTAATCGGCAATTGGGGCATAAGCCGGGTAGCGTCTGCTCCAGTAGCGTGAATGATGTGCTTCGTTGCAATGACGTGGCCATCATTGAGCAAAACGCGTCCGTTCGCTCCGCTCACAACTTCGACTCCAAGCTGAAGGGTTGCTCCCGCAGCCTGGGCCTCAGAAATCAGATAAGCGGCGGCGCATGGCGCGTGTAGAACAG
>Ga0335072_10003427_pt1 | contig 23907 bp, 15 predicted proteins | sample Lox_Sample_21_FD_206725 | JGI IMG/M metagenome (GOLD analysis project Ga0335072, IMG submission 206725) | Soil microbial communities from Loxahatchee National Wildlife Refuge, Florida, United States - Lox_Sample_2.1 | ecosystem: Environmental > Terrestrial > Soil > Wetlands | place: USA... | reverse complement strand
TCGAATCGCCCCAGTTGCGCGGCCAATCGGCCGGCGTGCACGTGCAGGCGCGCATCGGTGGAGCCGGTAGCGATGCAGTCTTCGCACAGGGCCATCGCGTCTTCCTGTCGCCCACTTTCATCCAGCAGTTCGATGGCCTGGATGCGATGTTCGAGATCCTGCCCGGGCTGAGTGAACAGCGCGCACAAGGTTTGCGCCATCGCGCAAACGCGGCCTTCGCTGTGTAGCAGCCGTGCGAGCAAAAACGCCGCGGCGGCCTGCGCCGGATGGTCGGCGAGCAATGCGCGCAATACGTCCTCGGCGTCGCGCGGCATGCCTTGTTCCAGCAGTGCGCCACCAAGAGCCAGCTGCAGTTCTGTCGAGGAAGGATGCGCCTGCACGCCGGCCCGCAGCACCGCCAGTGCATCGGTCAGGTTCCTCTGCAGTATCAGCGTGCGGGCATTGGCCAGCCATTCTGATGCCGATGAACCGGCAAGCTGGCTAACCAGTGGGTGCATGGCCGCGGGCGTCAGGCTTGCCATGGCGACAGCCCTAGCGCACGGCGCAGAGGATCGAGCAAGGCGCCGTATTGCGGTGCGCGGGCGGTATCGCCACGCAAGGGTTGGCGTACCTGGTTGGCGCTGGGCGAGCGCACTTCGCGGCGCGTTTCGTGGAAGCGCAGGCACGGCTCTTCAAACGGGAGATCACAGAAATCCAGCAGCTTGCGGATCTGCGCTTCCGGTTCGGCGAGCAGCGCTTCGTAGCGGTGCTCAAGCACGCGCTCCGGCGCACGTGCACTCCAGAACGAAAGACTGCGGTCGTAGTCCCGCCAGAAACCAGCCAGGTCTTCGAAGTCGCGCGTGTACTCGTTGTTGTGCAGGCGTTGGCGATAGCAAGCGAAGCAGTTTTCCAGCGGATCGCGGCGGCAGCCGATGATCCGTGCCGCCGGCAGCATCGAGCGGATGGCGCCGATGTACATCCAGTTGCCGGGCAGCTTGTCGACGACAATCGGGCGCTCTTTGCGCCAATGCGCGGTGCGTTCCAGGTAACGCTGGCCGAGGTGTTGCCAATCGATGGGCGTCATGGCTGCAGCCCAGCGCGGAAACGGCAGCTTGCTTTGCCGCGACTGCTCGGCCAGCACGGCGGGTAGATCCGCCAGTTCGCCGGCGCCGTCGACCTTGGAATGCGAGGCCAGTATCTGCTCGACCAGCGTGGTGCCGGAACGCGGCATGCCCACTACGAAGATCACTTCGCGGCCGAACGACTCCGGTGCGCTCGCGACCGGCGCCTCGAACGCCTGCAGCACCATGGATATGCCGGTGGAAAACGCTTCGCGCGGCCACCGGTAACGGCGGCGTGCGATGGCATTGGCACTGGCCAGTGCATTAAGCGACTGCGCATAGCGGCCCTGGTCGTCAAACGCCTTGGCGAGCGCGAAGCCGATGGCCATCCGGTCTTCGTCGGTCGCTTGAGTGGTAGCCAGTGCGCTTTGCATCTGCCGGATGTCGTCGTCCGTCAGGCGCAGCGTCTTCAAATCCGCCAGACCCCACCACGCCATGCCGGACCACGGTGCTTCGGCAATGATGCGGCGATAGTGCTCGGCCGCTTGCGCAGAGTGGCCCTGCATGCGCAGCAGATCGGCGAGCTGCGCGCGGGCGGTCATATGCTGCGGTGCCAGCGACACGGCACGTTGCAGCGCGTCGGCGGCTTCGTCGTTACGCACGCTGCGCGTCAGCATGATGCCAAGGTTGTACCAGGCATCAGCCAACTGCGGTTGCATGTCGCAGGCGCGGCGCAAGCTGGCGATGGCGGCGTCGTAATCGCCGGCCTGGCCCAACAGTGAGCCGAGCGTGTTGTGGTAAAGCGCGTCGTCGGGACGCTGCGCAAGCGCCTGGCGCATGCACTGCAAGGCTTGCTGGTGTTCGCCGCGCATGCCGTGCAGGCCGGCGCGCATGCGCAGTACTTCCGGATGCAGCGGATGGCGAGCCGCTGCATCGGCCAGATGGCGGCTTGCTTCATCCGCCTTCCCCGCATCCAGGGCTGCGCCCGCCGCCTGGATGGATTGCGCCGTGCGCGGATCCAGATCCGTCAATCGTCCCACCAACCGTTTCCCCGGAATTGTGCGGAAATAAATTGCAGCTAGTATGCATCAAGGGTGCCCGGTTTCATGCCGCGCAAGCGGAGCGGGCGCCTTGAAGCCCTGGGGAGGGTAGAAACGATGAATGCACCGTGGGGTGGTGACCTCGCGCAATGGCGCGAGGCTGCGCACGCACACTTGAATCAGGGGGAGTTGCCACAGGCCGAGCGCGCATTCCGGGGCGTGCTGGAACGTGCGCCGGACGATGTGGAAGCGCTGCAGTTCTTGGCCCGCTGCCACCATGAGCGCCGTGAATGGGCGGTCGCGCTGGGCTATCTGCAAACCGCGGCAAGGCTTCGGCCATCCGACCTGGACGTGCTCCAGCCGTTGGGCGCCGTGCAATGGGAGATAGGCGACTTCGCCGGTGTGGTCGATACCTTGCGGCGTGCGCTGCAGCAGGCGCCGTCCCTGTTTCAGATGCGATTGCGGCTGGGGCTGGCGCTGGAACAGCTGGGACGCACGCACGAAGCGACCGCTGCCTACTTCGCCGCGGTGCGCACCGCGCAGGCGCAAGGGCGTTGGCTCAGCGACGAAACGACCGCGCCCGGTTTGCGCGACGCCGTCAAGCATGCCATGCGCTATGCCATCGTCGGCCGCAGGGAGCTGTTCCAGCAAGCGCTGGAACCGTTACAGCAGCGCTACGGCGCGGCCGAATTACGCCGCGTGCATCGCTGCCTGGACATCTATCTTGGGTTGCAGCCGGGCAGCATTCCCGATCCGCGCCAGAAGCCCAAGTTTCTGTATTTTCCGGATATCCCCAGCCAGCCCTATTACCCGCGCGAGCGTTTTCCCTGGTACGAGATGCTGGAATCGGCCACCGACGAGGTGTGCGAGGAGCTCCATGCCGTGCTGCAGGCAGAGCAGCAACTTGAAGCCTTTCTGGGTGAAACATCCGAAGCGCAAACACAAGACATGCTGCGCTCCTCGGGGGCGCAGCCGGCGGCGTGGGATGCCTACTTCTTCCAGCGCCATGGTGAGCGTTACGACGGCCACTACCAGGCCTGCCCGCGCACGTCCTCGCTGCTCGACCGCCTGCCGTTGTCGCGCATCCGCGATCACGCGCCGGAAACCTTGTTTTCGGTGCTGCGGCCGGGCACGCACATCCTGCCGCACACCGGCGTGACCAACACGCGCCTGGTCACCCACCTGCCGCTGATCGTGCCGGCCGATTGCGCGTTGCGCGTGGGTGGCGAGGTGCACACGTGGCAGAAGGGCCAGTGCGTTACGTTCGACGATACCTTCGAGCATGAAGCGTGGAACCGCAGCGGCGAGACGCGCGTGGTGCTGATCTTCGACTGCTGGAATCCGGACCTGAGTGAAGCCGAGCGCGCCGCGGTGACCGACCTGGTCGCTGCGATCGGGGATTTCAACAGCGATTGCGAAGTTTCAGCTTCGTAGGCTGGGATGAAATCCCAGCCTACGTGCTCCGAGGTGGCGCGCGTGAAACCGTCCGGGGCGCAACACCGGTGCGCTGCGCCGACACAAGAGCCTTGCATGAAGACCAAACACGAAATCGTCACCAACTGGTTGCCGCGTTACACCGGCGTGCCGCTGGAGCAATTCGGCCACCACATCCTGCTCACCAACTTCGGTCATTACGTCGACCTGTTCGCGCAGTGGCATGGCGTGGAAGTTCAGGGACGCGACCGGCCGATGCCCAGCGCGACCGCTGACGGCATCACGCTTATCAACTTCGGCATGGGCAGCCCCAATGCCGCCACCGTGATGGATCTGCTGAGCGCGATCCAGCCCAGTGCTGCGCTGTTCCTCGGTAAATGCGGTGGGCTGAAAAAGAAGAACCAGCTCGGCGACCTGATCCTGCCGATTGCCGCCATCCGCGGTGAAGGCACCAGCAACGACTACCTGCCGACCGAGGTGCCGGCGCTGCCGGCGTTCCAGTTGCAGCGCGGTGTCTCCACCATGATCCGCGACCTGGGGCACGATTACTGGACCGGCACCGTCTACACCACCAACCGCCGTGTGTGGGAACACGACGAGAGCTTCAAGGAATACCTGCGTCGCACACGCTGCATGGCGGTAGACATGGAGACCGCTACCATCTTTGCCGCTGGCTTCGCCAATCACATCCCCTGCGGTGCGCTGTTGCTGGTTTCCGATCAACCCATGATTCCGGAAGGGGTGAAGACGGAATTGAGCGACCGCAGCGTTACTACGCAGTACGTGGAGGCGCACATTCGGATCGGCATTGAAGCGCTGAAGCTGGTGCGACGGAATGGCCGCAGCGTCAAGCACCTGCGCTTTGAGGACGAACCAGGGGAGTGACCTTAGTCTTTTATGGGGTCGTCGTTAATTCTTGCGTTTCGTGAAATATTGCGATCGATGGAATATTGCTTACACCCGTAATTATTTGTCGTTGACTTTCTGTTGCGGCTGAGTGCCAAATGCTAATGAGCCGTTAAGAGATTCGGCTCAAGCAATTGGGGATGGGGAAGGAAAACTGTCTGTGCTCGATCTGCCGGGCGGGACCGGTCGGTCGAGATGTTTGTTGTGGTTTTCTTGCCTCTTTGATTTTCTTGCCGCTGGGGAGCGTCTAATGAGCAACAGGAAATTTTTGCCTGCATCGAACAGGATGCAGGTACGTCACACTGCGCTGGCTGTTGCAGTTGCGATGGGTTTTGGGTTTTCCGGACAGATACTGGCGCAGGCCACAACAGGTTCCGTATTTGGTACCGCGCCGGTGGCGGCGGGTGAAACGGTTCGCATCGTCAACAACCAGACTGGTTTGACCCGCACTGTCGCTGTCGGCAGCGATGGCCGCTACGGCGCCAACCAGTTGCCGACGGGTGACTACACCGTATCGCTGATGCAGAACGGCAACGTGGTGTCTACACAGAGCCATGTGCAGGTGACGGTGCAAGGCGGCACGCCCGTGACGTTTGCCGCTGCTGCTGCGGAAAAGAACGTGGCGAACCTCTCCACCGTCACGGTTACCGCCAACGCGGTGCCTGCGATCGACGTATCCTCCACCCGCCAAACCTCTGTGCTCACCGCGCAGCAGCTGAAAACCCTGCCGATCGCTCACAGCGCTGAAGCCATTGCGCTGCTGGCCCCCGGCGTGAGCCAGGGTGGCTCGAGCCTGGGCACGGGTCCGACCGGCTCGCCGCTGGTTTCGATGGGCGGCAACAGCGTTGTGGAAAACGCCTATTACCTCAACGGTTTCAACACCACCGATCCGATCGGTGGCGCAGGCGGCATCGGGCTGCCGTACTTCGCTATTGCCGAGCAGCAGACCATCACCAGCGGTTACGGCCCGGAATACGGTCGTTCGACAGGTGGCGTGATCAGCCAGATCGGTCAGCGCGGTAGCAACCAGTGGCATGCCGGTGCGTACGTGTCCTGGGCTCCGTCCTTTGCCGAAAGCCAGTACGACAACATTTATTACAGCAATCCGCTGACACCGGTAGGCGCACTTGGTTATACCGTCAACCCGGCAACCGGCGTTGTCAGTCCCGGCAAGCCTTACATGGCGCCTACGCAGGGCACCACGAACTATCAGCCCGGCTACGGCCAGATCGAAAGGGGCCGCAAGCAGGATAGCGACTGGGAAAATGTGTATGACGCCTACATCAGCGGCCCGCTGATCAAGGACAAGCTGTTCTTCTTCCTGACGGCCGAATGGCAGCACGACAGCAACGATCACGCCGGGGCGACTGGCGTGGCGGCGAACTACGGCATGGTGTCGCCTTCGGGCTACTATGAAACGAGCGCCACGAACAGTCCGAAGCTGTATGGCAAGTTGGACTGGAACATCAGCGACAACAACGTGCTGGAGTTGACCGGCGTCAGAAGCCAGCAAAATGAAACCAGCAGCAACTTCTACCAGTACAACTACTCGGACCAGTCGGTCGCCAACTACTACGCCCCGAATGTACTGTTCAAGAATACCTACAACATCGGTATCCTGAAGTACACCTCCTACATCACCGACAACCTCACGCTCGAAGTGATGTACGGACTGATGGGTGCGGATTACTACAGCAGCTTCGCGGGCGGCGATATTTCTCCCGTCACGTTCGGCACCGGGTTTGTCGTGCCGCCGGGTGTTGCCGCGCCACAACTGGTTAGTCAGACCCTTCCCAATCCGCAGCACACCACCAAGACCGAGAACCTGCGCATCGACCTGGATTGGAAGATCACCGACAGTCACGATCTGAAGTTCGGTATCGACAACGTCCAGTATCGTGACGACAACGACGGCGCCACGACCATCGGCGGCGGCACCTGGAATTACTTCACCGGCACGCCATCGAGTATTTCTGCTGCGCCGTTCCTCAATGGTGCGGGCAACATTACGGGCAACTACGTTCAGCAATCCATCACGCAGACGGACGTGTCGATTGCTTCGCGCGAAAAGGCGCAGTACATCGAAGACCGCTGGCAGGTCCTGCCCAACTTGCTGCTCGATCTCGGTTTGCGCAACGATCAGTTCGTAAACACCGGCCCCGGTGGCGAAGCCTATGTGAAGGAAAACAGCCCGCAGTGGGCGCCGCGCATCGGCGCCAGCTGGGATGTGTTTGGCGACAGCACGTTCAAGGTTTTCGGTAACGCCGGCCGCTACTATCTGGCATTGCCGGCGGGTCTGGCCGGGCGTAACCCGCAATTCGGCTCGATCAACGGTTCCGTCGTCTATACCTACACAGGCATCACGTCCAACGGCCAGCCGACTGGCTTGAGTGTGGTGCCCGTCGCCAACACTGGTGGCCCGGTGCCAGGCTTCTTCTCGTCGGACGGCGAGAATGGCGGTGCCCAAGGCAATATCAAGGACTACGCCTCGACCAACCTCAAGCCGCAGTACCAGGACGAATACGTACTGGGCTTCCAAAAGACGCTCGCCGATACCGGCCTGGTATGGGGCGAGCAGGCGACCTGGGAGAAGGCGGGTAATCTGGTCGACGATACCGACGTTCTCTATGAAGGCAACATCATTCCGGGGTTGGTCAATCCGGGCAAAACCAACTACATCCCACAAGCAGACGGTTATGCCATCTGGGATCCGAACACGGGTGCAGGTCTTGTCTGTGGTGGCCCAGGTGGTACATCACCGAACTGTTCCATGCCGGTACCGTCGCGTAAATACTACGCGCTGGAGAGCTATCTGGAACACAGCTGGGACGGCAAGTGGTATGCCAAGGTCGACTACGTGTTCTCCAAGTCGTACGGCAGCACCGAAGGCCCCACTGATACCCCGATCGGACAGATCACGAACCAACGCATCAACGCTGCGTCCGGCTCGACCACGGCCCAGTGGGACTTCCCTGACCTGATGCAATACGCCAACGGTGAGCAGGCCAACAGCCATCGCCACACCTTGAAGGCGTTTGGCTCCTATGCCATTAGCCCGGAATGGATGGTCAGCGGCACATATATCATCCAGTCCGGTGCGCCGAATGTCTGCTTGAGCGGTTATGGCAGCGAGATCAGTCCGAGCTTGTATACCGGCCCGTATCAGCACTTCTGCGGTGGTACGCCAGCCAACAATGGAACGATCGTCCAATATATTCCACCTGCAGATGGAAATCCCGGTCAGTACGTCTTAGTGGGTTCTGGCGGCCAACCTTCTCCTCCGGGCGACAGCGGCCATACGCCATGGACGCATCAGCTCAACCTGGCGTTGACGTACACGCCGCAGTGGGCCCACAAACATCTCACCATGCAGTGGGAAATCCACAACGTGTTCAACGAACAGGTCGCAACCCTTTACTACACCGAATACGCCATTGGTATTGGCCCAGGCGCGAATGGTGGCAACCAGGGTACGGGTTACTGGAGTCCGGTCTATCACACCGCGCAGTCGACGGAAATGCCGCGCTATATGGATTTCAGCGTGAAGTACGATTGGTAATCGCGAAAGACGATGCACTGTCGCTACGGAAGGCGCGGTGGATCGAAGAAACAAGAAGGCCGCCGGGCAACCGGCGGCCTTCTTCGTTTCAATGATCGAGACGCTGCGTCAACGGCGCCAGAAAGTCCCGGTAATGTGGACTTCGTGCAGTATCGCCGCGTATGGGCTGGCGCACCTGCGCCGCGCTCGCGGTGCTGTGCACATCGCGTTGCGTCTGATGCGGGGAGAGGCACGCCGCATCGAAGGGCAGCTGGCAGAAGGCGAGCAGTAGCCGAATCTGCGCTTCGGGTTCCTGCACCAGCTTCTCGTAGGCAAGATCAAATACCTTGCCAGGGTAATGCTTTTGCCAATGGCCGCTGAGTTTTTGATAGTCGTTGTAATAACGGGCGAGATCTTCCAGGTCGTAGCTGAAGTGGATGCCTTCGCTGAACAGCTGGCGATAGCAGGCAAAACAAGTTTCCACCGGATCGCGATGGCAGTTAATGATTTTGGCGCCCGGCAGCATGGCGCGGATGGCGCCGATCGACTGCCAGTTCTGCAATCCCTTGTCGGTGAAATAGGGGCGCCGGGTGCGCCAGCGGGCGGTGCGGGCAAGATAGTTACTGCCCAGCCGCGCCCAATCGTCCGCCGTAGCGTCGGCTACCCAATGCGGAAAACCTTTGCCGCGCTGTTCGGATTCGTCGTCGAGCACCTGCGAGAGGTCGCTGATCTCGTTAGCGCCTTCCACCAGCGGGTGTGAAGCGAGAATGTGTTCCACCAATGTCGAACCGGAGCGAGGAAGGCTGGCGATGAAAATCGCCTCGCGTCCGAGGGTCGGATCGAGCGGCGCCGGCAGCGGTTTGCAAAAAGCCTCCGCGATGGCGTCAACATGAGCATGCTCGGCAAGTGCGTCCCATTGGACCAGCTTGCGCTTGAGTGCATTGGCCTCGCGCAAGGCTTGAAAGGCACCACTGTAGTCACGCTGGTCCTCAAGAGCCCTATACAGACTGAATCCGAGTAGCACGCGTGCATCAGGCGCAAGCTGCTGGTTTTGCAGAATGCGTTGGATCTGCCCTGCATCCGCCAGACTGAGCGATTCGGTTTTCAGGTTGGCCAATCCATGCCAGGCCAGCGCGTTATCAGGTTGGATGGTCAGCACGTTGCGATATTCCGCAATCGCAAGGTTGATATCGCCGCGTATGGTAAAAATATCGGCAAGCGTGGTGCGCGCACTGATATGCCTTTCGTCGAGTGCGAGCGCGCGTCGCAACGCCTCTTCGGCCGGGTCCAGTTGCCAGTGCAATTTCAGCGCTTTGCCAAGGTTGTACCAGTTGGATGCTTGCGCTGGAGCCAGTTCCGTCGCGCGATGCAGGTAGACGAACGATTCCTGGATCGCGCCAGCATCGTAGAGGGCGCCCCCGAGATTGGTGAGGATGTTTGGGTCATTCGGCCGTTGCTGCGCGGCTTTACGCAAGTACTCGGCGGCGGTGCGACTGTCGCCGAGCATCTGGCAGGCAATGCCGTACAGGAACTGCGCATTGGCAAAGCCGGGTGCTTCGGCCAGTACGCGCTTCAAGGGTTGTTCGGCCAAGTCGGCGCGCCCTTGGGATAACGCCTTGCCGGCTTCGCTCAGCCACTGGCGAGCTGCAGGAGAGAGGGAAGAAGACGACATGATTGCCTGGTGCGGATGGTTTCAGAACCGGGAGCCGGGGCCTAGTTTTGCATGTTCTGCGGGGTAAAGAACGGCTGCGCAGGGCAGCTGTTCCGCTTCACGGTGCGTGCGATTACGATGGATGGCGTCATGCAACCTCAATAAAGGGTTACTGCCTTGATTCATTGTGTTTCAGCGGTTCTCAATCCCGATGAGCTGGCAGCCATCCAGTCCAGACTGGCGAGTACTCCTTTTGTTGACGGAGCCAGTACGGCTGGCTGGTCCGCGCGCGAAGTAAAGCGGAATTTACAGGTGACGACTGGTACACCCGAATATGAGCAGATTGCGCGCATCGTGCGAGAGGCCTTCATGCGCAGCGGCGAATTGCAGGCGGCGTTGCTGCCGGCGGCGGCAACGCCGGTATTGTTCAATCGGTACGGACAAGGCATGGAATACGGCCCGCACGTGGATACGCCCGTCATGGGCAGCATGACCAGCGCCATCCGTAGCGATATTGCCATCACTCTTTTTCTGTCCGACCCGCGAAGCTACGACGGCGGCGAGTTGACCGTATTCATGAACGGCATCGGCAGCCAGTTCAAGCTGGAGGCGGGCGCTGCGATTGCCTATCCCGCCAATACTTTGCACCACGTAACACCGGTCACTCGTGGTGTGCGTGATGCTGCAATCATCTGGGTACAAAGCCAGATACGCGATCCTGCGCAACGGGAGATATTGTGGGACTTGGAAAATGCCAAGCATGTGACTTTCAAGCGCGAAGGCAAAAGTCCAACGTTCGACCTGATCAGCAAGTCCCGCGCGAACCTGATCCGCATGTGGGCGGAAATCTGACGAAAGCCGCGCACAAAGTGGGAGCGCTTCGTTTCGCCGGTAGGCAAAAAAATACGGGGCCGAAGCCCCGTATGTGCATAGATGCATAGGCGCGCCGCGATCAGTAGCGCGGCACGCTCGAATCAATCTCCGCCGCCCACGCGTCGATGCCGCCATCCACGCTGTACACCTGCGTGAAACCATGCGCCGCGAACTGCTCGGCGACGCCGCGGCTGGAGATGCCGTGGTGGCACATGAAGGCGATCGGCGTGTCCTTGGGCAGGTTGGCGAGTGCGGCGTGGCCTTCTTCTTCCAGGATGCGCGCTTGCGGCAGCGGCTTGGCGAGGGCGCGGCCCTGTGCGGGACGCGTGTCGATCAGGGTGATGTTGCCGGCGGCGAGGCGCGTTTTCAGTTCCTGCACGCTCATCGACTGCACGCCGCCAGCGGCGCCGGGAAACTTCAGGCTCAGGCCTTCGCCCTGCATGGTGGAAACCCAATCGATCACGATACCCTTGGCGCGCTGCGCACTGGCCGGGTCGAAGTGCACTTCGATGCCGTTGGCGGTGACGACGATGTCGTGCTCGCTGGCGGGCGCGAGCTGGAAGCCGGCGCTATGGTCCGGGCCGATCTCCAGATGCAACGCCATGCCCTGCGCGTTGGCCGTACCGGAGCGAATGGCGTCGGCAGCCTTGTCGGTGATGGTGATTTCCGGCGGCGTGCGATCCGGCGCCGAAACACCGAACAACTGATGCAGTTCGCCGCTGCCATACATCTGGCGAATGATGTCGGCACCGCCGACCAGTTCGCCATCCACGTAGAGTTGCGGAATGGTCGGCCAGTTGCCGAACGCCTTGATGCCTTCACGGATTTCCTGATCTTCCAGCACGTTGACGGTGTGGTAATCCGGCAGCAGCTCGTTGAGCGTGTTGGTGGCGGCGGCGGAGAAGCCGCACATCGGCTGGTAGCGGGTGCCCTTCATGAACAGCACCACGCGGTGGTCTTTGAGCAGGGTTTCGATGCGTTCGCGGGTGGCGGATTCAAGCGACATGGGGGCGGGGACTCCAGCAGAGAAGGGGCCAATTGTAGCCCTTCGATATGCTGGCGGCGTGGCCGGGATCAAGGCCGCCGGCGCATCTCGCCGGCCGGCTCAAGCCGCGGATGGCAGTTCGACTTCTTCGAGCTTTTTGCGCCGGGCGAGCGGGGCCAGTGCCAGCGCGGCCATGGGCGAGGGCTGCACCTGTTCGCGGCTGGCGTGGCCCAGTGCGGTGGGCTGCTCGCTCCAGTGGATCAGTTCCATCGCACCGTGTTCGTCCTCGATCAGCGCGGTGCAGTGTTCCACCCAGTCGCCGTCGTTGAGGTAGACCACGCCATCGATCGTGCGCACCTGGCCGAAATGAATATGGCCGCAGATATGGCCGTCCACCCCGTGTTCGCGCGCGCCGGCGGCGACGCGTTCCTCGTAGGCGCGGATGTAGGCCAGCGCCTTGCCGATGTGCGATTTCACGATGATCGACAGCGGCAGATAGGGCATCGCCATGCGGCGGCGCCATGCGTTGACGCGGCGATTGCCCCAGCAGACGAAGCGATGCATCGCTTCGCCCAGGTGCAGCATCCAGCTACGGCCGATTTGCTCGGGATCGTATTCGTCGCCGTGGCTCACGCGGTAGCGCCGGCCGTCGGCGCCGACGTGGATGGCGTCCAATTCAATGCGCACGCCGCAGATGGACTGTCCCACCAGGCCACGCAACGCGCAGTCGTGATTGCCGGGTATGTAGATGACCTCGATCCCGCGGCGTGCCATATCCAGCACTTCGGCGATCACGGTACCGTGGTCCGGATGCCACCAGCGGCGGCGGCTCAGGGATTCCAGATCGATGATGTCGCCCACCAGATACAGCTGCTGGCATTGCAGGTGGCGCAGGAAATCCAGCAGGTAGGCTGCTTTGCAGTCCGGTGTACCCAGGTGGACGTCGGAAATGAAGGCGCTTCGGCAGCGAAGGATGGCCATGGCACAACTCCCCGGTAGGTTGCCGGGAGCACAGTCTGGTGCCGGAACGTCACCGTGCGATGGCGAAAAGGTTGCAAAGAGGTTGCCGTGGCTATTTTTTCCGGCAGCGGCGATGTGCGATAAACAGGCGGGGAAGGGGAGACAACCATGAATACACCCGCCGACACGCAACGCGCACAATGGCGCGAGCAAGCGCATGCCTGCCTGCAACGCGGCGATCTGCAGCAGGCCGGGCAGCTGTTTTGGCAGGTGCTGGAGGAGTCGCCGGATGACCTGGAGGCCTTGCAGGTACTTGGCGCCGCACGACTGGCTGCAGGCGATTTTTCCGCTGCCGCTCAGGCGCTGCAGCAAGCCGTGCGGCAGGCGCCATACCTGTTCGTGGAGCGCTTGCGGCTGGGCATGGCGCTGGAACGCCTGGGTCAGCCGCACGCTGCATTGACGGCGTATTTCGGCGCCGTGCGCAAGGCACAAGACCAGGGCCGTTGGCTCAGTGACGAAACCACCGCGCCAGGGTTGCGCGAGGCCGTGAAGCACGCCATGCGCTACGTCGATAGCGGCCGGCTGGCGTGGTTTCACCGTGTGCTGGAACCCTTGCAGCAGCGCTACGGTGTGGACGAGATGCGGCGGGTCGAGCATTGCCTGCACGCTTACCTGGGCGAGCGCCAGGTGCAGACGCCCGATCCGCGCCAACGGCCGAAATTCCTCTATTTCCCTGGCATTCCCAGTCAGCCGTATTACCCGCGCGAACGGTTTCCCTGGCATGACGCCTTGGAGGCCGCCACGGACTGGATGCGCGAGGAACTGCGCAGCGTGCTTGCACGGGAGCAAAGTCTGGAAGCCTTCCTCGGTCCGCCACCGCCGGGACAGCCGTCGATGTTGCAATCGTCAGGAGCGCAGCCTGCCGCGTGGGACGCGTATTTCTTCTACCGTCACGGCGAGCGTTACGACACGCATGCCGCAGCGTGCCCGCGCACCGCGGCGTTGCTGGATAGCCTTCCGCTGACCCGCATCCGCGATCACGCACCGGAAACATTGTTCTCCGTGCTCAGCCCCGGCACCCACATCCTGCCGCACACCGGCGTGACCAATGTGCGCCTGGTGACGCATCTGCCGCTGATCGTGCCGCCCGATTGCGCGTTGCGCGTGGGCGGCGAAACACGCGCTTGGCAAGAAGGGCGCTGCATGACATTCGACGATACGTTCGAGCATGAAGCGTGGAACCGCAGCAATGAAACGCGTGCGGTGCTGATTCTGGATAGCTGGAACCCCGATCTCACTGAAGCGGAACGTACGGGGGTGACTGCGTTGATCGAGGCGATTGGGGACTTCAACGAGGATAGCGTGGCCTAGGCGCTGGTTTGAGCCGATGGCGCTAGCTTAAGGGCACTTCTATAAATTGCCCGCTACTCGTCCAGCAGCGTGACAAGTCGGTACAACTTGATACTCGCCACGATGCACTCCCTCCCCCCGGATCAAGTCCGGGGCAGGCTCTACTTCGCAGGGGAGAGAACAGCTTTCCGCGATGATCCAGATGCCCGCTTCGCTATGAGGGCAATTTATAGAAGTGCCCTTAAGGATGTTTCAGACACCAGCGATACAACACTCGTCCGTCCGGCGTTCGCCGGAAAGACCATTCGTTCTGAAATGGCTTCGGCGCGAGCCTACGCAGACAACGATGCCGCATAGCCTAGCCGCGCCATCACCGGCTCCAATACCGGCAACACCGGCTCGAACATCTCCCAGTAAGCCTGCCAGCGGTGTACCGCGCGGTTGTGGATGCCCTGCGTTACCTGCGCATAACTGGGCGTGCTGATGTAGCGCTTGCTGCGCGCATGCTCGGCGAAGTCCGCCAGCGGCGCGGGATCGTCGAGTTCGAGAAAATGGCCAAGTTTCAGCACATGCTCGTCGAAGCGGTTCACCACCGATTCGTAGCGCCATTCCAGCACGCGCGGCGCAAACACTTCCATCTGGTCGAACCAGTGTTCGAAGGCGCGCACGTAACCGCGCGCCAGCCGTTGCAGCGAGCTGCACATCACCATGAAGGCGGGCGAGCGGAAGGATTGCATGTAGCAACTCAGCAGCACGTCGCAGGGATGGCGCAGGCATAGAACGATGCGCGCTTCCGGGAACAGCCGCATGATCATCGGCAGGCACAGCATGTTGAGCGGATTCTTGTCCACCAGTCGGTGTGTGCCCAGAGCGGGAACCACCTTGCGCACCATGCCGGCGTAGACGGCGCGCAGTTGGTCGGCGTCCGTTTGGCTGATACCGGCCAGTGCGGATGGATACGGCTGTCCGGCCAGGCCCATGCGTTCGGTGAGCTCATACATGAAGGCGCGCTCGTCCATCGCGCAGAAATCCGGATGTGCATCCAGCATCTGTTCCAGCAGGGTGGTGCCGGAGCGTGGGAAGCCCACTACGAAAACCGGACTTTGTTCGCTGCGGGGCGGTTTCAAGGCTGTCCAGCGATCGCGCTCGATGCGGCTGACACACAGATCGGCCATGGCCAGCGGCTGGCTGTCGTCGGCCATGAGCTCGGGCACGATGGTGCGTGCGATGCGCAGCTGCGCATCGTGTGCATGCTGCAATGCCAGCCAGGCATCGTGATGGCGCGCCTGCTTGTCGCGTGCGGCAGCGAGGCCGAACGCTGCCTGGGCGAGCACGTCGGCATCCGCGCTCATTGCCAGGATCCGCTCGTAGCGCTCGGCAGCGTGTGCGGCATCCCCGCGCCGCGCAGCGACGGCGGCATGCGCCAATCCGATAGCGCAGGACAGTTGCGCATGCTCGGCAGGCACGTCCGGGGGCAGCGTGGCCAATTCGACGTCGGCGAGATCGAGTCGATTGGCGCGTTCGTACAGCGCCGCGCACAAGGCCGTGATGCGCTGGCGCATGAGCTGCGCCGTATCGTCAGCGGGCAGTATCGCGGTTTGCAGGGCGCGGATGGCTGCATCCTGTTGTCCCAGCGTGGATAGCATGCTGGCCAGGGTCAATGCTTGTTCCGCCGGTTGGGGCGGCCAGTTGGCGGCATTTTCCAGCATCGTTTCTTCGCCAGTGTTGTCGCCGCAAACATGGCAGGCGTGCGCCGCCTGCAGGCGTGCCTCGATGAAATCGGGTGCGAGCCGTACGGCTTCCAGCAAGGATTCGCGCGCGGCCAGCCAGCGCTGTTGTTGCAGGTAAAGCAAGCCGAGGTTGTAGTGCACGTCAGCCTGATGGGAGGCGAGCGTGAGGGCGCGCTGCAAGGCTCGCTCGGCGGTTTGCGTATCGCCGGCTTCGCGCGCGGCCAGGCCCAAGTTGTTCCAGTATTCGAAGGTGCGCGGCTGCCGTTCTGTCAATCGCGTGAACAGCGGCAGGGCTTCGTGCAGGCGGCCGGTGGCGCGCAATGCCAGCGCGCGTAGCAGCATGGTCGTTTCATCATCCAGTGGCGCTTCGCTCAAGGCCAGCACGCGGGCCATATCGCCTTGCTGGAAGGCGGCAAGCAAATTCTGAGCTTTCGATGCATCCACCTATCGCGCCTCCGCTTGATGCGTTGCTCCCTCCCCGTTGCAGGGGAGGGAGCAGATCATGGCACGAAGTACTTCTTCCAGCTTTAGAACTTCACCGTCGCGCGCGCCCAGTAGTAGCGGCCCAGGACATCGTAGGTGGCCGTATCTACGTTGTAGTTCAGGCCGTTCTGGTAGATCAGCGGTGGCGCCTTGTCGGTGATGTTGTCCACGCCGAATTCGAAGCGGGTCTTGATCGCCGGCACGTTGTAGGCGATTTGTGCCGAGTGGTACAGGATCGACGCCATCGGTACGTTGACGCCGGCAATGACCGCATCGGCGTTGAGGTTGGTCAGGTGATGGATGTAGCGTGTCTGCCACTGCGCACTCCAGTTGCCCAGCGACCAGTTGAGCGTGAGCGTGCCGCGCCAGCGAGCGATGTTGCCGAACTGCTGCGTATACGTACCGGCATAATTGACGGTCTGGGCGCCCGGCTGTCCCGGCGTGGCGTCGTTGTAGAACGTGCCGGTGTACGTCGAGTTCAGGCCCACCTTGAAATTGCCGGGGTTGAAGCTGCCCAGGTCGAAGTGCGGAATCGCATAGCTGGCGCTGAAATCCACGCCGCTGGTGCTCAGGTTGCCCAGATTCACTTCCGGCGTGTTCATGAAGTAAATCGCGCCGGCCAGAGCGTTGTTGCTGGGATAGCGATGAATGAACGAGCAGTACGGGCTGCTGTCATTGGCATAGCACGCATTGAGCACGGTTTGCGCGGCCAGCGGCGTCAGCAAGTCATGCAGGTTGATGCGCCACACGTCCACGGTGGAAGAGAAACCCTCCAACCAGCTCGGCGAATACACCAGGCCGAGATCGTAGGACATGCCGTGCTCGGGCCGCAGACTGACGCCGGCCGGCTTGCCGCCCGAATAGTAGCCAGTGATCTGCGGAGTGGGATTGCCCGCCCAATTCGTCGGAACGTTTTGGCAGGCCGCAGGGTGTGCGGCCAAGGTCGCGGCGCTGAGGCCAACGCAGGGATCGTTGATGGTCGGATTGGCAATGGTGATGCCGTCGTACAGCTCGTCCAGGTCGGGTGAGCGGAACACCTGCGTGGCGGTGGCGCGTACCAGCAGGTCGGCGATGGGCCGGTATTCCAGCGCGATCTTCTTGTTGGTGGTGGTGCCAGAGGTGCTGTAGTCGGAGGCGCGGATGCCCATATCCAGGTTCAGCGCATAAGCGCCGGGTTGCTCCGACAGCAGCGGGATCAGCGTTTCGGTGTACAGCTCCTTCACGCTGATACTGCCGCGGCCGGGCGAGCCGCAGGCTTCGGCCAGTACCGCGCAGGTGGCGGTGCCTGGATCGAGAATGGCGTCCGACGTCACCGTGTAGTTCATCGAGTTCCAGCGGTACAGCGCACCGGCGGACAGCTGCATGGCGCCGGCGGGCAGATCCCACAATTCACCCGAGGCATTGAACTGCACTTGCTTCATCGTGCCGGTGTACACGTAGGTGGGCGAATCCACGCCGTTTCTCAGCAGTGCCGAGACCGCCGGATCGGCCTGGTTGAAGATGTTGCCGCCCGAATTGATCACGGCCTGGAAATCGGCGATGTTCACTTCGTTGTAGTCGATCTGCCGGCGGTTGGTGTAGCCGTAGTTGATGCTCGCATCCCACAGCCAGCTGCTCTGGCCGAAGTGGCCGCGCAAGCCGGTGTTGACCTGCAGGTTGTCGGTATCGAAGGTGTGCAGGCGCGTACCCAGGCCGGTCAGGCGCTCGCTGATCACGTAGCTGTTGCCGGTGTAGCCCGGCGGCGTGCCGAACGTGACGCCGAACGGGTTGATCGGATTGTTCGCCGTCACGTACCAGCCGTCATTCGTGCTGGTGGGTGCGGGAGCGTCCTGGCCCGCGGAATTGGTGCGGTTGTAGAACACGTTGATGAACGCGGTGAGGTTCGGTGTGATGTTGTAATTGCCGAGCGTGAAGAAGTTCACGCGCTTCTGCTCGGTCTGGATGTAGTTGTAGGCGTTGTAGTTGAAGGTGTCGTTGGGGCCGCCGTAGCAGCGGTAGTCGCCCAGGCTGCTGCCGCTGCCATGGGCCAGTGTCACGTAAGTGTTGCCGGCGCCATTCACGTTGCAACCGCCAGGCGAGAGCCCGGCCGGAATCAGGATGCGTCCGGTGGGTATCGTGCCGGAGCCTGCAGGGGTGATGACGCCACTGGACAGATACAGTGCGCGTGCCGAGAAGCCACGCCGGCCGGCCAGCACCGGTGTGTACTTGTTCCAGTCGATGCCCGCTACGATGTTGCCGTCTTCGCCGCTGGTGCCGACGGTGAAATTGAAGCCGCGGCGCTGGCCGTCGCCGTGGCTGGAAACGCCATCGTTGAGGCTGAATTCGGCGCCCTTGAAATCCTTGCGCAGATGGAAGTTCACCACGCCGCCGACCGCATCCGAACCGTAGGCGGTGGACGCGCCTTCCGCCAGCACGTCCACGCTCTGGATCATGTTCTGCGGAATCATGTTGAGGTCTGCATTGGCCAGGCGCTGGCCGTCAACCAGTACCAGCGTGCGGTTGGCCCCGAGGCCGCGCAGCGATACGCGCGAGGCGCCGTCGCCGCCTTCCAGTGTGGGGCTGGCGACGCCGCCACCGTTGCTGTTGTTGGATGGGTTGGTGGCGGTGCCCGAAACGCTGGGCAATTGTTGCAGCACGTCGCCGAGGACGGGGCTGCCGTTGTTGGTGAGCGCAGTGCGGTCCAGCGTGACTACGGGGCTTGCGGTTTCGGTATCGACGCGGCGGATCAGCGAGCCGGTCACGGTTACCGCTTGCAGCGTCTTGGTTTTGGACGGCTGCGATGCAGAGCCGCTGTTCTGCGTGTTCGATGGTGATGACGCGTTCTGTTGCGTCCCAGTGTCCTGCGCTTGGACGATGGCTGCTGACGAAGCAAGGCCGACCGACAGCGCCAGACGTACCGCAATGGACAAGCGATTGTAATGAGCTTGCATGTTGACTCCCCGAATAGATGAACATAGGAGAGCGCCGTAGCGATAACTCAATGTCCGCCGCATCCACCCGCGCGGCACGACGCATCCGCGCCTGGACATTTCTCATACCCAGTTATTGCTCCGCGTCTCCTGACGCAACTGTTTCAGGAATTTAACGAATAGTAAAGATTGCTGCGGCGCAATTCGTACAAGAACTTGCGTTTCGTCTCCGCCGTGCGGCCAGATGCCAACATGCCCGGTCGCTACAAGGCAATGATGTACATGACAATGTTCGGTAATTCGCGTGTCTCAGGCGACCTGCAACGCGCGCGTGACGGCCTGCGCGATGGCATCCCGCCACAACGCATATTGCGCCCCGGACGGATGCAGGCCATCGGAGGCGACCAGTCCAGCATGCTCGCGCGAGATGCCGGTGATGTTTACGAACGGCGCGCCGGCATGCTCGGCTTCTTCCCGCGCCAGCGCGTTGAACTGATCCAGCTCGTGCGCAATCTGCCGCACGTCGCGCCCGCTGGCGTAGCCGAACGGCGTGACACCCCAGTCGGGAATCGAAACCACCACCACACGGGCAGCGCGTCGGCCGGCCAGGGTTACGGCACGCAGCAGCAGGGCACGGAACTGTTCTCGATAGTCTTGTGCCGAGCGTCCACGGTATTGATTGTTCACGCCGATCAGCAGGGTAACCAGATCGTATTCGGGCGCGAGCGCGGCTTGGTCCATGCCGACGGACAGTTCGTCGGTGGTCCAGCCGGTCACCGCGATGATCTGTGGATCATCGATGGCGATGCCCTGCTTGCGCAGTTTTTCGACCAACTGCACCGGCCAACGTGCCTGGGCAGGCACGTCCTCGCCGATGGTGTAGGAGTCGCCCAGGGCGAGGTAGCGCAAGGGCATCGGTCAGCGCGCAGCCACCGCGGCGGCGCGCGGTGATTCTTCCGCGGCCATGCGTTCCAGCACGTGCTCCATGCGCACGAATACTTCGTGCAATTGCGCTGGCTCCGGCAACAGGGTCAGGCGCATGTGCCGGCTGTTGGGCACGTTGAAGCTGGTGCCGGGCACGATCAGCACGGATTCCTCTTCCAGCAGACGCAGGGCGAAGGCGTTGTCGTCGAAATCGGCGATCGCGTCGCTGCGGATGCGCGGGAAGGCGTAGATCGCGCCTTCGGGCGCGACCACATCCAGGAACCGGCTGGATGCGACACCGTCCAGCACCGCCTGCCGCGCCTGGTACAGGCGGCCGCTTGGCGCAGTGAGGGCATGGATGGTGGGCGCGTCCTGCAAGGCGGGAATCACTGCCCATTGCGCGGTGACGTTGGCGCACAGGCGCAAGGCGGCCAGCAGCTGCAGCGCATCGCGGTACTCGTGCGTGCGCGCCGGATCGCCGGAAAGGCTCAGCCAGCCGACGCGGTAACCGCAGGCGCGATGCACCTTGCTGAGGCCGCCGAAGCTGAGGCACGGGTGGTTGCCGGCTACCTCGGCCAGCGGCTGGAACGGCGTGCCGTCGTAGAGAATCTGGTCGTAGATCTCATCGCACAGCAGCAGCAGCCGATGCCGTGCGGCGATGTCCACGATCTGTTCCAGCAGGGCGCGTGGATACACGGCGCCGGTCGGATTGTTCGGATTGACCAGCACCAGCGCACGCGTGCGCGGGGTGATCAGCGCTTCCATCTCGTCCGGATCCGGCATGTGCCGGTGCTCGGCGAGGCAGCGGTAATAGCGCGGCACGCCGCCATTGAGGATGGTGGCGGCGCTCCACAGCGGATAGTCCGGGCTGGGCAGCAGCACTTCATCGCCTGGCTGCAGCAGGGCGCGCAGGCTCAGGTCGATCAGTTCGCTGACGCCGTTGCCGATGAAAATGCGCTCTACCTGCACATGCCGCGCGCCACGGGCGCGTTGCTGCGCGGCGATCGCTTCGCGTGCTTCTTCCAGGCCCTGTTCGTGACCGTAGGCTTCGCTTTCATGCAGATGCGCGGCGATGGCTTCGCGCAAATGCGCCGGCACCGAAAAACCATAGCGGGCCGGATTGCCGATATTGAGCTTGATGATCGGCGTTCCCGCCGCTTCCAGTTCGCGCGCACGACGGGTCAATGCGCCGCGGATTTCGTAGCGCACTTCGGCCAGGTGCGCGCTGGGCTTGATCGGGGACAACGGTCTAACGTCCTTTGACGGAATGGGAAAGCCGGCTTGGCGCCGGTTTCACGATCCTAGCAGCGTGTTCGGGCGCCGTGGGGCGAGGATGTGGCAAAAAGCGGCAACGGCTTTGCACGATGCGCCATATGCACGTCGGGGCGTTCCCACGTCCCGAGACCCTTCGAAGATGGGCATAATCCCATCCCATGACCGACGCGCAGACCATTGAACGGCTCCGCCACATCGGCTGGCGAGGCCAGGACCTGCCGGGCGAGGGGCGGCGGCTGGCGCGCGTGGTGGCGCAGCACCGTGCCGGCTATGAGTTGCATGATGGCGAACAGGCTTTCAGCGCCCAACCGGCCGGCCATTTCCTCAAGCGCGGATTGGATCCGGCCGAACGCCCGGCCGTGGGCGACTTTGTGGAAATCGAACCGGGCAAGCCGCCGCACATCCAGGTGGTGCAGCCTCGCCGCACCGTGCTCACGCGGGCCGCGGCCGGGGAGCGCTACGAGCGGCAGGTGATCGCCACCAATATCGACTACGTGCTGGTGTTGACCGGCCTGGATGGGGATTTCAATCCCGCGCGTATCGAACGCTATCTCTCGCTGGTGGAAGGTTCCGGCGCGCAGCCGGTGGTGGTGCTTAGCAAGCCGGATCTCGCCGACGGCGCGCAAGACCGCATCGCGGCGTTGAAAGGGCGCTTGCCGGAAGGCACGCCGATCCACGCCATCAACGGCAAGGACCCGGCTAGTGCAGCGGTGCTCACCGCTTACCTCAAGCCGGGCGACAGCGCGGTGCTGGTGGGGTCGTCGGGCGCCGGCAAATCCACCCTCACCAATACCTTGCTGGGCAGCCAGCACATGGCCATCGGCGACGTGCGCAGCCACGACAGCCGCGGACGCCATACCACTACGTACCGAGCCTTGCTGCAGTTGCCAAGCGGGGGCTGCCTGATCGATACGCCGGGGATGCGCGAACTCAAGCTGACCGGCGAGGAAAACCTCGACCTGTTCGCCGACATCGAGGCCCTGGCCGAAAACTGCCGCTTTGCCGATTGCGGCCACGGCAGCGAGCCAGGCTGCGCCATCCAGGAGGCCCTGCATGATGGCGAGCTGACGCCCGAGCGCTGGCGCAACTACTTGAAGCTGCGCGACGAGCGCGAAGAACAAGCGACCTTGCTCGAATCGCGCCTGCGCCGCCAGCGCGGCGGACGCCCGGCAACCAAGCCGCATGGCGCCAAAGGTTCGCGTGAGCGGGAGGGATGGTGAGTACGCCGGTCGAGAAAACCATGCCGACTGAGCTGGAAGCGTATGCCGTACTCGACAAACGTCTGCTGGCGGCAGTGAAGGGCATCAACATCCTGTCGACCGTAAGCTGGCCGGCATCGCTGGAAGACCGCATGATCGAAGCCTACGGCAAAGGCCAATACGCCTTGCCGGAAGTGAGCTATCACAAGCCCGATCTCTCCGAGGTGCGCAAGGAACTCATTGCGATCGAGAAGGACGCGGGCGACGGCGATGCGATCCGCGAGTATCTGCGCCGCACCGCCGAATCCTGGCACATCGCGGCTGAAATGCTTGAGGCGGTGGGTACCGCGGGCGTCACCGCGCCATCGATCCAGCTGTATGGACGGCCGGGCGATGCCATCACCGGCAGCCATTACAGCAATCTCGATGCGGCCCGCTATTTCGTGGAATTGTCCGACGAACTCGGTGCGGACATGGCGGACGACGATATCGTCACCAACATCTCGTCCGAGTTGCTGCGCAAGGACTTGTCCAAGGTGCTGGACGGTTTCTTCGGCCAGGGCGTGATTGCGGTGGAGGTGGACAACGATCTCACCGCCAAGGCGGCGGCCGGCGCCACGCGCATCCGCCTGCGCGGCGGCACGCGCTTCAGCCAGTACGACCGTCATCAGCTGCTCAATCACGAAGCCTACGTGCATTCGCTCACCGCCTTGAACGGGCGAGAACAACCGGTGCTGGCTTCGCTGGCACGCACCTCGCCGCGTGTCACGGCTACGCAGGAAGGCCTTGCAGTGTTCGCCGAGCTGATGTCCGGTGCGATCGACATCGCGCGGCTCAAGCGCATCAGCCTGCGCATTCTTGCGCTGGACATGGCGCTCAATGGTGCGGACTTCGTAGAGGTCTACCGCTTCTTCAACCGCTGCGGACAAAGCGTGGCCGACAGCTTCCATTCCGCGCAGCGCGTGTTCCGCGGCGTGCCGTTGACCGGTGGTTCCGCGTTCGCCAAGGACAACGTGTATCTCTCCGGTTTGCTCGACGTGCACACCTTCTTCCGCTGGGCGCTGAAGGAGCGCCGCCTGGATCTGCTGCGCTATCTCTTCGCCGGCAAGCTGACGCTGGGCGACGTGATGAGCCTGGAACCTTATTTCCAGTCCGGTGCGCTGGTCGCGCCGCGTTGGTTGCCGCCGTGGATGCAGCACGTGCATGGCTTGGCGGGCAAGCTGGCTTTCTCGTTGTTCATCAATCGGGTGCGGATGTCGAAGGTGGAGGCCGAGACCTTGTCGGCAGGTCTCTAGCCTGAGGTATCCCCCGTTTTTCAGTGGGACATCCTCAATGTGCTTGGTCCAGTCGCATGGATGTCGCGTCTCACCGCCTGCATCACGTAGGCATTCACCAGCGCATCAAAGCACCCGCCGCTGACAGATGACGAAGCATGTTTTATGCGATGGTGCGGCTGTCGGGCGTGCCCATCCAGTGAGATGACCGCGACACGCCCGACATGAGTGAAGTAAGCGCGGATCGCCCGAGTTAGCGCTCAAGCGATCCGCTGGCCACCACCAACTAAGTGGAGTTGACAAGTCGAGTAGGCCGCAGGAACCTCCCCCGCGACC
>Ga0335072_10003426_pt1 | contig 23908 bp, 26 predicted proteins | sample Lox_Sample_21_FD_206725 | JGI IMG/M metagenome (GOLD analysis project Ga0335072, IMG submission 206725) | Soil microbial communities from Loxahatchee National Wildlife Refuge, Florida, United States - Lox_Sample_2.1 | ecosystem: Environmental > Terrestrial > Soil > Wetlands | place: USA... | reverse complement strand
TCAACTCTCCCGGGACTCCCGAGCAAAGGATGAACTAGTCCTCTGCCGAGGGTAAGATGTCCTTTGGGACCCCCTTTTTTTACGGCATGTTCGTAAAGATCCACAGCGTTTCCTATATCGGCGTCCGGTTCATCTGAACTCCGTTTTGCCCCGAAACAGAGTCGTGATTCTAAATCTTAACTTTTTATTCACATTAGACCCATGGGCGAGGCTGGACCGAGGTATTAGTTTGCTATTGAGAGAAACCAGGCGTCATCATTCTACCTCAAGACAAATAGTCTGGCCGAGGGCCGACGAAAAGAAAGAATAAGTATTGACAATTTCTTCTCATCTTCTCAAGAATGACATTTTCGGTTGTCTACATACTTGCAACATGTCTCCTACACCTGAATGGGTCAAAGCTCTAAAGCCGTCTTCACCGCAAGGCGCTGACTTGCTGAAGGCAGAGCGTGACAAGTCTAATATCTCTGTCGAGAAGTTAGCTAACTTTCTCTTTACCAGGGAGGCCCTGGAGCGCAAGCAACATATTCTAAGTATTTTACAAGCCGAGAAGGTGTTCGACAAGTCGCAAAATTATTTCGATGGCCGGGTCGAAAGATTCCAGACTGCCCTGGCAAGGGCCAAGAAGTTGCGGCAGTTACAGGTGAAGCACAACTGGGATCGTGATGAATTTGGCGTAGCAAATGAATTGATCAGTGAACCTGGTCCTTATGGACTTCATTCGACCATGTACTTGGTAATTTGATACGGTTCCTCGGTGATTTTTTAATACTAAATTCCTACAGACTACGTTACGGGATCAAGGAACACCTGAACAACACGAGCTCTTTCTCGAACCCGCCGAAAACTACAAGGCCATTGGATGTTATGCGCAGACAGAATTGGGACATGGCTCGAATGTGCGAGGACTAGAGACGACTGCAACCTGGAACCCGGAAGACAAGACTTTTACTCTACATTCACCCCATCTCACAGCGTCTAAATGGTGGATTGGTTCACTGGGGCGGACAGCAAACCATGCAGTGGTGATGGCTCAGTTGATAATCGACGGCAAACCGTACGGCCCTCACCCATTCGTTTGCCAAATTAGAGATATGAAGACTCATGAACCGCTCGAGGGAGTCCACGTTGGCGATATCGGCCCAAAGTTTGGATACAACACAATGGACAACGGCTTTCTTTTACTGAACCATGTCAAAATCCCTCATGTCAACATGCTTGCTCGATTTTCTAGAGTCGATCCGGAGACTAATAAGTACGTCAAGCCTTCTTCGCCGTCCCTGATCTACGGCACCCTTACATGGGTTCGGTCAACCATTGTTCTCCAATCCGGTGGTGTTCTAGCCAGGGGCGTCACTATAGCTACCCGTTATGCTGCAGTCCGACGGCAATTTCAAGATCGTGATGATGTGAATGATGCTACGGGTGAGAGTCAAGTCCTAAACTACACGATGGTCCAATTCCGACTGCTTCCTCTTCTTGCGGCTACCTTTGCTCTGCATTTCACTGGCAAGGCAATGATGGAATTATATGAAGAAAATCAAAAAAGTATGCTCAAAAACGCGGGGAAGATCGCTTATACTCGTAGAGGCGCAGGACCAGAGGAGACACATTCTGGGAGTGACCTTCTGGCTGATCTACATGCCACTTCATGCGGTCTAAAGGCACTTGGCAGTACCACTGCCGCTGAAGGACTGGAGGTCTGCCGCAGAGCTTGTGGGGGGCATGGCTATAGCGCTTTCGGTGGCATTGGCGCTTGGTATGCTGATTACCTGCCCACGACAACATGGGAAGGTGACAATTACATGTTGACCCAACAGGTAGCGCGATATGTATGTTTGCTCTTAGCTAATAACTTTTCTTCATGCCAGTTTTACTGACAGCAGGTGTAGCTGCTCAAGTCTGCTCGATCCGTTCTTAAAGGAACAGCGCCATCAAATGACACCACTAGAATCTTCCGCAACTTCCTTGACAAGCAAGACATGGGTGCAGCCTTTGATATTCTCTCGTCAGATGCAGACATAGTCGCCGCCTTTGCCTGGCGTACGTCTTTCTTTACCTTTGAAGCGCTGAAGCACCGTGATGTTGATAAAAGTTCGTGGAACTCTCTCCTCGTCGACTTCTGGCGTCTCAGCACGGCCCACAGTCAGTATCTAGTTGTGAAGAACTTTTACGAGGCACTACAAAGCGATAGCCTCCAATATGAGCTGGACTCGCCCACTGTTGACCTTCTTCACAAGCTCTTCCGCCTCTACGCCCTCCACACTCTGGAAAAGGAAGCATCTGAGTTCTATTCAAGCTCGGCAGTGACTGTCCGCCAGATCCAGCTGGCGCGGACAAAGTCAGTGATGAAGCTCTTGGAGGAGATTCGACCGCACGCGCTGCGTTTAGTTGACGCATGGCAGTTCCCAGATTGGCAGTTGGACAGCAGCTTGGGACGTGAGGATGGCAAAGTTTATGAAGACATGTTCTATAGGGCCAGCGAACTCAATCCGTTGAACGGATTGACCATAGATCCATATCCGGACAGTGATGTATTGGTCAAAAGGGATGACAGGCAAAAGTATAGAAGTAAATTGTAATTATTATCTGAGCTATCCTGTCTGTGCCCTCGAGTTTAGCGGCCTCCGCATCAGACAAGGCGCGTGCACGGGCCAGCCAGGTAGCATTATCTATCAGGCTGTTCATGTAGAGATAGAGAAATATCACAAATTAATTTTCTTACTAGTCTACTAGCCCCTTATTTCTGCTTACAGCAATATGCTCATCGGGGTTTATGCAACAACAGCTCAAAATAACAGCTAAAAATATTAAAGCGAAAGAGATGTCAATTGGTAAACAGAGAGTGGAAGTAACCGTACCCGGACTACCCCCTGTGCGTCGTGTACTAGCTAGTCACTAGTCTACTGTAGTAGTCTTGCGTTCGGGATCTACTATAGGATCGTACGCAAGCGCCTCCTTCGTCATTCAAGGCTTTCAACTAACTAACTGGAGAGCGGGGGGTTGGAAGAGAAGAGATGCAGCCAAAAGGGCATCAGCAAGAGAAAGCTCCGCATGCAGTAGAGGCCGAGTAGAATATATGCATTATATCTCGTATCGTCGTACCTCGCCCAGTCCCTGGCAGATTTAGCTAAATGTAAAGGCGTTGGGAGGAGCCTGGGATAGAAAGCTACTAGCCCCCAGTTAATTCCGGTAGCCTTGTGTGAATAAGCAAGCGTCGGATATTATGCACTCGGCCCTTCATGGACCAGGGATACGACCTCGACCAGCTATCATAACAAGCTCTTAAATTCATCATCGCTGCACCATACACCCTTTCCTTCCTCTTTCATCCTCCACTACATGTCAGTCCGATTTCGATTGACCTCTTTCTGGTCTACCATAGTCCATCATGGATATCGTCGATAAGGACCTCGAGGCTGCAGCTCGAGAAGCGTCGCCAGTGCGGTATGAAAATACCCCACTGGGTCGTCCCAGTCGCGAGCTCGAAATCGAACGCATGGCCTCGGCCTCAACTACATCTTCCTCATCTTCAGAGGCCTCTGTTGTGCGCAGGGAAATGGGAATGAGTCGCTTGTCCACTCAAAGAGACCTCGATCGGCACCCCACCTCGCTCAGTCGCATACACACTCAGAGGAGCCAGCATAGTGCCACGGTCGGGAGGAGCTTGACGAGCAGAGAGAGCAAGAAGCCTCTCCCTGAGTTTGGAGGTGGAAAGCCTTATCCACCCATGTTGCCTGAGGAGGAGGAATATGTTGTTGAATTCGATGGCCCAAACGACCCGCTACATCCACAAAATTGGTCAATGAAGAAAAAGTAGGCGCTGTTGGAATACTCTCCCTTCAATGCTATACTGACTAAGGTTCTAGAGTATATGTAGCTGTCATGCTTGGATATACAACCCTTCTTGCCGCTTTCACCTCTAGTATTTTCTCAGCCGCCATTTTCGCAGTAGCGGACGAATTCGACGTATCGTCGGAAGTGGCCCTGCTAGGACTATCTTTGTATGTTCTGGGCTTCGCGACAGGGCCCATGTTTTGGGCACCTCTGTCCGAATTGAGAGGCCGAAAATTGCCTCTTGTTATATCCATGTTTGGGTTCTCCATCTTCCAGGTTGGCGTGGCATCGGCCAAGGACTTACAAACTGTCATGCTTTGCAGATTCTGGGGAGGTTTCTTCGCAGCATGTCCTCTAGCTGTTGTTGCTGCTGTTTTCTCAGACATGTTCGACAACAGGACCAGAGGTTTAGCCATCACGGTGTTCTCCATGACTGTTTTCACAAGTCCTCTTATCGCACCGTTCATTGGTGGCTTTATTGTATCTTCTTACCTCGGATGGCGCTGGACTGAATGGCTGACTGCTATTATGGGATTCTTTGCCTTTGGTCTTGATCTCATCTTCCTCGAGGAGACCTACCCACCTGTTGTCCTCATCGAAAAAGCCGCGGAGCTCCGCCGGAGGACCAAGAACTGGGGAATCCACGCTAAACAAGAGGAAATCGAAGTCGATTTCCGCGAACTCGTCACCAAGAATTTTAGTCGTCCTATGCGACTCCTTATTACCGAGCCGATTGTCCTCCTCCTATCTATATATATGTCATTCATTTACGGCCTGCTCTACCTCTTTCTGACCGCCTATCCTATTGTCTTCCAGGAGATCCACGGCTTCAACGGTGGAGTTGGTGGTCTCCCATATTTCGGTATGATTATTGGCCAGTTATTAGCTGGACTATACATTGTCCTTACCCAGCCATCATATAACCGAAAATTGGTCGCCAACAATAATATTCCCATCCCAGAATGGCGTCTCCCCCCAGTGGTTGTGGGCGGAATTTCCTTCGCAGGCGGTCTCTTCTGGTTTGGCTGGTCTGGATATAGAGCTGATATCCCTTGGATCGTACCCACTCTCTCGGGTCTCCTAACAGGATTCGGTCTATTGGCTATCTTCTTACAATCACTCAACTATCTCGTAGACGCCTACCTTATGTTGTAAGTACTTTTCCACCCAGCCATTCCCCGCATCAATAAATACTGACAAACCCCCTCAGCGCCGCCTCAGCCATAGCAGCAAACACATTCCTCCGGTCCCTTGCTGGCGCCGGCTTCCCACTCTTCTCCCAATACATGTTCAACGCCCTAGGCGTCAACTGGGCCGGCACCCTCCTCGGCTGCGTCGCCGTGGTGCTCGTCCCCATCCCCGTAGTCTTCATCACCTATGGTGCGAAAATCCGCGAGCGGAGCGCCTTCGCTCCTACCAAGCCATTTGGCATGGTCCATGCTGCGTCGCATGTGGAGGCGTCTTCGGGTACGGAATATGACGCTGTGACTAATGAGAAGAAGGGTGAGGATGCTGCCTGAGTCTGACATAGTCATGGTATATAGGGATTATTATAGCTTCTTTCGAAATCGACGCTGGCTGCTGCAGAAATATTAATCTTGCATGTCGATTTCCGGTTTTTATATTGGCTCAAGCCTCGACATCTGGGTCATGAGATTGATGATTTGGGTATAATCCATTTTATGGGGCATGTCTCTCTGTGCATGTAAGGCGTTTGCCGTTGGAAATCGATTCTGGAGAGGAACAGAATACCTCAGTATTGCCCAAGCTTGGTATATATGGGACCTGCCAACTGTTTTGATTGACTATATAATCCTAATTAAAAAAAAAAAAGGTCGCAATTCAAATCACTCTAGACCCTATGGGTTTATCAAATGTTCCTGAACTTCCACGGCAGGACCCAGCTGTAAGAGCGCCTGACGAAAGAACTCCGATTCCGTGTCCAATTCCTAAAGAGGCCCCGTCGAATCGGCTCATATCCTCTAGTCTCTTTGGAAGTCCCACAAGCCGAGAATAGAAACGCATGTATAGCTATGAATCCCATGATAACGCTAACCACATGGATCCCTTGCCCCTAGACTTTTCACTATAATACTTAAACCTCCGCTTCATGGTAGTCGACCGTGAACTCCGTGACCTTGTGTATTCCGTGGGCCATAATCTTCTCATAAGCATCTTCTGCCCCTTGTCGCAGGATACGCTCTGCGCTCTCATTCCGGCCCACAAGAATGGACGAGAGCTGGAAGTCCTGGATTCGAGACGGGGGTATCCATGTGTCCTTGCCACTGTCGGCTTTGGTGAACTGCCCACTGCTTCCATTGCTACTGCCGTTGCAGCCGCCGCTACCGGTGGGCTCGATCGACGGGAATATAGATGGAAAGAGTAAGTGGAGGATTGGGCGGCAGCAGGGGAGGCAGGCACAGATGATCCCGGTATTGGATTCAATGATCGTCCACATGGAGGAGGCGATGTCGTCTACCAAAATACTGTCAGTGGCAATTAAAGCTTACATGTTGTGAAGTAAGGGAAACTTACAGATTGAGGAGAAATTTATAGTTGTCATCCTGAGGCTGCTAGTTACAACGACACTGCAGCACACGGTGTCAGTTATCTAATATAATACGTTAGGCAGAGGAGGAGGCTCACAATGCTCCGAGACCAAAGATGAATATTAAGCCTATTTTCTGATTTGTCTGCAGTCGCAGAGAGTGTATGATGGGCATGGGCAACAATAGGATGATGACATCCGTAGCTATCGAGAAGCCAGCATTTACGTACCAGTTTATGGTGATGTTCATACATGTCCCAGGAATCGTTTTGTCCCATGCCCGAGCGACTGGTGTGCACTGGAAGATTGCAGCCGCTGTGGAAGCAATCCCATATGACAGCATAACGGCAAGTAAGATCCAGCAGATGATGCGGAACATTTTCTGAACAAAGATTCTGAGGTAAAACAGTAATATGGAACATTTGGTCAGGTTAATATTGATCTTATAAAATATTTGTGCAACGACGAATAGCTAATGAAGTATGAATGGTAAGTAGTTGCTCGAGGACTTTATACAAAACTCACCTTCAAAGCCATCATCTTATTGTGAGGGGTAAGATTTGCTATAGGTTGTCCAAAGCCGTAGTGACATGCTTTGATATGTCAGCTACAGGAAGGCGTTAGTTAATACTATGAGACATACATTCCAGCATGAGGATCGATACAGCTAGGGAAAATAACTAGATAACAGTGAGCGACTTTATTCTTGAGATGGACATAATGAGGAAACATTCTCCCCTCACAGCTTACCAAAGATGCCAAAATTGTCCAATCATCGGAACCCAATTTGTTAGAAACTCGGATGCGTGACCAGAACCTTATGCCAACAATTGTTGGGCCAACTACGCAAAAGACAATAGCAGGAATTTGAACTATGAGAGCATTGCTCGCCCCTGTTAGATTGCCACTCATTTTCAGCTTCTGAAAGTCAAAAAACCGTGATAGTACGTCGAATCCGTAGGAGTGAAAGAGAACATTTGATGAAACAGAAAAAAGGCATTTGCATATTTGTCTTACTCTTCCCGAAAGATTTCCTGATGAGGCATGGAGGATCCAGGTAAGAAGAGCCAGGATGGAGATGTTAGCTTGCAGGTCAAGTCTTCAAGGAAGGCTGTGGATAAATACCAAAAAATCTAGGGTCGTGAGTAGAATGAGGTCCGAGTTGTGACCAGGATTGTGTTTCTTCGATGCTGGCGAGGTGATTAAACCTACCGGTAAATACATGTATGTGTGTAATCTCGATCGTTCCATGTGCGAGGAGGCATTGGAGCCGAGAGCAGGCATGTAGCACGTTGCGACAGGCAGTAAAATAACATGAACGTTATTTCCCAAGCCCAACAGCTCGCTTGTACATGGATATCTATATCTGGCTTGGCTTATGGTCGTTTGCAGAAGATGTTAGTGCTCTCCGATCCGTGCTGTATTTCATGCATGCTGTTGACAGCATTGAAACAGTGCTATGATCGCACTTCAAGCCAGCCATATGTCATCTCTGCACCTCGTAGAGACCTAATCTTCTCCTGGAGCTGAAAAGCCTCAATTGTTCCATTGACCCGAGGTGTATCTGACCATTGTTGATCCCAAGGCCCCTGGTTTGTGGAGCAGACCTCGTTTGGGATGCTGCAGTACAGGAAGGCGGAATTAGCCTTCCGAAGCCAGAAGGGGGTGGAGATGAGTTCGAATAAGACTCATCTCGAAACAAGTTGTGAATTAGGCTGATGTTACATTAGAATGGGTTCGAGATCGTTTCGAGGTTCTTGACCGTGCCACTTTTCTGCATGGAAGAGCCGATGTTAGTGCCGGACGTACCCCAGCAGCCAACCTTTCCCACCATCTCTATCTCCATGTATACACTATGCTTTGCCAGATGGGCATGGGCTTCTGGAAGATGGCGCAATTTCTTGACGCATCGCCGCGCGCTCTAAGAGCCATTTCTATCTTCGTGTTTGCAGCTATAAGTATCATGTAGAAGTATAAGATGGCCTATGTTTCACAAGATTATAGCTCATAGGCCACATGTTCATCCTTACGTCTTCTTCCTCTGCGCTCAGATCAAGGCTAAAGTCGGGTCTTTACATATATCGTGTGTCTAGAAGAAAAGGAGTTTCGAGATAGGCCACATTAAGCTGCATAGTACTGTTCCCAGTACGCTCTCTCGGAAGTCTAGGACGGGGGAAAATACGTCATCTCCATCAATGCCGCCTCCAGGACCCATCGAGGAATCACATGTTGCAGGATATATTCGCTCAGCACTGAACTTTACAGATTAAAGGATTTGCTGAAGGTGCGGGAGTAGAGTAGCACACATGAAATGATGTTTTGTAAATTATAAGAGTCGCTTCTCATCAAGGATCCAATAAGGTGACCTTGAGGCTATATTGCCCTATACGGATGAATAGATAAATAACAGCTTCATGCGATTATCAGTGATTCGACTTATGTTTCTAGGTTCAATCAAAGATGTAAATTTCTCTATAGATGAGTTATAAGAGTATTCAATTTTGGTATCTCTGATAGACTTCGATTTTTGACATATACATGATTAGGTACTCGACATATAAGCAAGATGGCAAGCTTGTGCCATTACCCAAACTCCATAATGCTTGCACTATACTAGTGATTTATTCCATATTTTTGATACACGCGTCCTGCCCATTTTCATATGCTCGTTATTCATCTTTTTTTTTTATGCCAATGACCTTATCTAGTCCCTCTTGTACTGGCTCCCTCTTTTACTTTTGGCATCTTCTCGTACGCATTCGGACTCCGCGCCCTAGTTGCCTTTCTCTTTCCCTTCCCACTTCCATGATCATGTCCTCGACATCCTCTCCGTCCGCCAACCGGCCTCGCGCTCCCGTCGTCGCCGCTGTCATCATCGCTGCTACTGTCATCACTCGAGCTCTCGTCTGATGATTCATCTATTGGTTTTGGGGCGTGATAGATGCAACATACTATCCATGGTGAGTCAGCCTTACCCTCCCAAATACTACTTAAAAGAGGTGAAAATAGTGTCACGGGTGCAATTACCTTTGCTACTCTTTCTACCAAGGCCTTCATTATCAATTACATCCTCTGCCCATTGTATCCGCTTCTTACTCCGTACTCCCGTCTCTGCACCCCGTAGGCGCAATACCGGCTGCCGTATTTGCACGAGCGAAGGCGCTTGTGTCTGTGTCTGCGAGGCTGTGGCGGCCACAGCTGAGCGAGCTAACAACCCAGAAGGGGGAGGTGCACGAGACGATGTCGTTGCTGCTGCCATGTTTGAACTTTAGAATAACTTGCTTCCGACTATTTCTCGATGTGAAACGAAGACCAAAGACAATGGTCGAAGATGAGCGTTGTACATCTAACAGGGCAAAGGCCCACAATATACCAGCAAAGTCACAGCTCCGACGACGGGACTGGCAAGGTACGTGGCACGAGAGCTATCGCGTGCGTGATGTGATAGACTTTGCAGCAGAGAGTGTGATGTGCTGGAGAGAAGTTTTTCTCGTTCGTTCGTGAACATGCAGGAAAGTGTTTTGGGGATGTTTTAGTTTCCCCTCGGCTTAGAGCACACACTTGCCCCACGTCACAATGCAGCCTCTAGCTACAAATGACGAACGAAGCGAGAGGGAAGAAGTGAGATCGCGCCGCTTTTGCCCGATTGCGCTGTTTTCTGCTACAGTGAAGCGGGGGATTGGTTATGTCGACATTTTAACTTTCATGTGTGAAGGGCACGTGCACAGCAAATTTATGAGGTACGGGTACAGGAGGCTTTCGTGCTCGGTCAAATTTTTTTCATGTCTGTCTGCATTGCAGACCTACAGCAGCATGCGATGCCATTGTTCTTAAGAAGTTGTCCTTCCCTCCAGAAGAGATTGTAAAAGCTTACGCCTCAAGCGATACCGTAGTGTCAGCACTTACCAGGTTGTAGCTGTGGAGGTCCGGACTCCTGCATCTAAAAGGGGTAGACGACCTGCCAGCCACCACGTGTCGATACCTCGATCAAAGCGAAGATAACCTTAACTCTCCATCACGCCTTACGAGGCTCACCCTACAGTCTTCCTCATGAAGACGGCTGTGAGCGTCCTCTCTTTCCCTTCTGGACTAAACGCCGCATAGAATCTGTCGTCGCGTTTCAATGCTTCATAGCCTCGCCGAGCATACCAGTCCTGATTGCTCATCTACTTGTAGCATGGCACACCTGATTTCTTCGAGAACTTTCATAAGATACCTTTGGCCTCTGCAAATTAAGGTCTATGTCTTTCCAAAAGTCATCATCAAGAGCCTGCTCCCTTGCTAGCGTGTCAAGAGCAAGTACTTTAGCATTCAGAGGTGGTTCGACGGCCATTTTCTCGATGGCGTCCATGGCCGCCCGGCCGAGACCCCCCCCCTGCAGCGCTCGGGAGACATAGAAGGTAGATATGTAGAAAATGCCTCTGGATGGATCGGCGAGGCTGGGATCTGGATTGTAGAAGTCCAACGAGATGTGTCCGACTGGGATAAAAGGCTCTGATAATCGCTGCGTGATTCGAGGCTTCCCAGCAATGGACGTTGCTGTATCCAAAATGGGTAGCCTCTCATTGAGATGCTGCATGGCGTGGTTGGCCAGCTTGAATTCCTTTTGCGGGTCATCTTCGGAGAGGATCTGTTTGGATGTCAATTACAAATCGCTATCTTGCACCAGCTTTCGGTATGGTCTCATAATGAGGTGAAGCAGAGGGCACATACCATCCAATGGATAGCCATTTTGCCCTCTCGCTGCATTGTTCGCCATTCCTCTACTCTTTCTTGCCTCCAACTACAAGTAACTCGCTGATCATATAGACGCTGCACATGTTGAGATGATTCTGGGTCCCACGGCACGGTAGCGCTTTGTGGACTTGTCGCCGAGACCGTTGAGAACCCGTTTACTGTTGACATCTTAAACTACTATTCGAATTTTAAGACTTGGGAACTTGGGCGGGCCAAGGGCATTTAACTGTCCGACGTCCATACCATTTGAGTCATAAAGAGAAAGGGTTTTACAAGGATCCATTGAGTCTTTCACCGCTCGCCACTTACAATCGGTCCTCAAAACGACCTACAGCTTCCTATTTCCGTGCATCTCAGCATAAGACTAGTTGCGAAGCTCCTTGACTGCCAAATGTCGCCACTTTGCTTACGTTTTGTTAAATTGAAATGCCTTCAACATTGTGCTGATCTACAAGGCCGCCAGTAGCAACATTGGCAAGGATTGGCGTTTTATGGGAGGTACTTAAATACATATATTCCTGGAAATTCTCTTACCTCTAAAGAGGGTATCAAATCAATAGTACACCTTTGCAAGCTTGAAAGTTAAGCCTTCACCGAAACTATCCCAGCCTGAACGCCCTGCTTCAATCATGTAAATGCTCCAAGTTGCGACTTGTCGCCCCAAACATTGTCATCTAGCCTGATGAACTAAGAGACAGTATGAAGCAAGATTGCGTGACCAGTCCAACCCGACATCTAAGACAATTTATAGCCGCACGGCTCCAGTCCTGGCTGTCAAGGATTCCCGAGCGTATTGGAGTCGTCGGCTAGGTCATCGGCTGGGGCATTCTCTGCATTATCTGGATTGTCGAGATCTTCCATAGCAGCAGCATCTACCTGCGTCATCCCATTCTGCCTTTCCCAAACCTCTCTTCTGATCTTTTCGTCCTTCGTTTTCCTCGCTCTCTCAACTTCCTCAACCCCGCCCGCCTTCCTCAATTTCCCCGCTTCCACAAAATCACCAAGCTCCTTCTGAAATTCACCGCCTCTCCTGCTCTCTAGTTCTTTCTGTCGCAATTTCTCTGCGCGCTCAATGGCCTCAAGCCTGTTCTCATGATTGGGTTGTAGAGCACGGACTTCATCAAGAACGCCCTCCTTGATGGAAGATGGATTGGAGACAGTGACATGATTCAAGCCCCTTGACAGAGCACGGGCAGCTACCACACCCCCTGGAAGATCTTTCATCTGCTCCTTGGTGGCTTGCTCAACCAAAGCGAAGGTCTGTGCGGCCTTCTCTAGATCATCTTGGAGATCAGCAGCTAGATCTTCCTGCATAGTCATCTCTTCACGGTCGTTGCACACGGTTTCCAGCTCTTTCTCCCAGATTTTAGTCCAAATTGGTCGCTCACGCTTAAGGAAATCTTGCATTTTCTTGAGCTCCATGGTTGCCAGGGAGATATCCTTCGCTACACTCTCGAGCTGTCGAGGGAGAGGCCGTACCCCGCGCATTACGACGTCCTTACGGAGGTCCTCCACTATGTCCTGCAGATCATCCACCTGTGCGACTAGCTTATCAGAATCCTCATTCAGAGTCTTCTTCCCAGCATTGACATATGACCGGCCCGAATCGCCTTTGAGATCAGGAATAGCAGCTTTGAGCGCCACAGTCTTGACGGAGCTTGCTTTGGTTCGAATTGTGGACATTGAGCTTTCGATATCGGACTGAAAATTGCTATATGTCTGCCGTAAGACTGCTAAGTCCCTGCGTAAAGATTGAATTTCGCTAAGTTGAGCTGCACCATTGGCTTTGAGGGGGCTGAGTATCGTGCCATTGATACGCGGGTTCTCAATCACGGAAATTCGAGGAGCTGGCGGAGCCACCGCAAGTCGTGCCATCTCTTTTGCGGCATCTTGTTGACGATCTGATACTCTTTGTATGGTAACTTGCTGGTCATCGATCGCAGTCTTGATGCCTTCAACTATCTTCTTTAATCCACCAATACCCTCATCAATGTGACGCTTTACTTCATCGAGAACCTCCACGTTTAGGACTAAAACAGACCGATCCTTAACATCGGCCAAATCCTCCAGCTCGTGACGCACACCCGAAATAGGATCTTGGATGTATATTTCAGGCAGGTCTACTCCATTGTTATGTGTATTCCAAGCGAACTTCTCTATAAATGCGAGCTGGAGTCTAGCGATTGATAGGTCGTTGTAACCATCTGCCAAGACAAATTTCTTAATCTTGGTCTTATATTGTAGAAAGAGAGTGAGCTCCTTTCCAGGCTGAGGCGATTGATCAGCTACAAACGGCTGGTTCTGCCCAGAATCCTCGGGTGTCCTAGCTCTAGGAGGCAGGGACCGTCTCAATTGCTGCTTCTCCAGCTGAGAATCAATCCTTTCTACCTCAGCCTCCTCCATAGCCATAACAGGCATGGCATCGGTTGGTGGGCCTTGCAATGTCGCACTTACTGGCCGGTCAAAAATCGGGACTGACTGTCTGATCTTATCTTCGGGAGTTTTAACAGTAGGGCTATCATCAGGACCGGCTTCCTCCGGAGGTTTCAAGATTGGAGGTTGCGCAAGCTGCTCCTCTGAGATGCGATTTGGGACACGATTGGGAGATGCCTCCGTGTCAATACGGTTATTGGATCTCTGACGATTATGTACTGATCCGCGGCCCCTCACAGCGTTCATAGATTCTCTTAGATCACGACCTCGATTTGGTATTGGCGAATTTTGTGTGGGAGGTATCATTGGAACAGGCGACGAGCCAAGGTGCTTCGAGATTTGGTACTGTGAGTAGCGTCTAGAGGCTCTCCTCTCAAGATCGCCTCCTCTTTGCAATGCTTGAAGCGCATTCTGTTGCTTTGGCGGCGGAGGCGGTGGAAAAGCATCCGTGTTGAGCTCTACCGATTCAAGACGGTTGGGATCCTCGATCGAATAGGGAGGCGGCACTGGTGTATTTTGCATTGTTGTGCTCGAGAGAAAGGACTGCTCTGAAGATGTTGATGCCCGAGATTGATCTTTTGCTGGTATACCTCGTCGATTTGGTGAACTATTACTGGCAGCTGATGATACTCGTGGAGGTATATCTTGGACGGACTGAGTAGAGCTTCCCCGACCATCGCTGACACCTCCTTCTCGATATTTATCAGGAAGCCCTTCGTTATGAAGCGTAGAGAGGCCAGTATTTCCGCTGCCAACACTACTTGTACTGCTGTTCCTTGGCAACGAGTTATTCTCGTTCTGAGCAATTCCGTCTCTCGACTGCTTTTGTCTCAGTTTCTGCTGTTTTCGCTTCAAGCCATGGAGTAAGGTGATGATGATGTCACGAATTCTTGGGAGATATTTGTCCAAGCTCTCAACGCTAGCTTCTTGGCTCAGGGTTGCCTCCAGGATATGTCGAAGAAGCTCAGGGACATTCCCAAGATCTGAGGTATCGACGTTGATAGCAGTGAAGGCTCGGCATGCAATGTTGAACTCGTATCCTAGCCTAACATAAACGTCTGAGACCTGCGCATCCGTAGCTTGATGTCGAGACCACTGTGTGAGCGTTTCCAATAACTGCTTTGTGGCAACGAGGAGGTGTGTCACGCTTTTCTCGATCTGTGATAGAGGTGGACCAGACTGACTGGACTGAGAGGGTGTAGCCCCCTAATGAACATGTGTTAGCAATAAATAACTTTGGAAGAGCGGTAGAAGTGGGACACTCCTGCCGGGATAGCGATGTAACAAGCTCACATTTTGGCGTCTACTTCCACCACTTGTCTGCGCCGACTTTGTGGAAGAGACGGATCCCCTTGACTGAGGAAGAGTAGCAGGCGATATTGAGCGTGCTGGGACCGCCGGCGGGGGACCTGGATCTGTCGATGGCGACTTCCTCTGGATGGACCTTTGAGAAGGCGTTGGGGCTTGCATGGTTGTTGAAGCCTGCATGCGACTGAATACTTACAAGCCAGTCTGGCTTAAACATGGGCTATGCACATCGATGGAACATTCTGAATGTTAAGTCTTTGTTGGCATGACTTGTCTTGACTTTGGTGTTGATAGACCCTCGGTCACAGGCTGATTTCTGGCCCGAAAGCATACTTAGCGCCTTTTCGCTTCGGTGCACTGAAAATCACATTTCTAAGGAATCCGAACACTGAAGTCACGAGACCTGAGCAGGGGAATCCGTATCGATGAGAAGTTTATTGATTCGATACAACATGTTTAGAGACCTGCAAGCGTCCTTTTATAATCTTCTTAATGGGCAAAGATTTCCAGATATGCGCGTCAGCCTCTGGCGGATACGTGCATCTTTCTTCTGCAGAAGCTCCCCGATACCAGCCAATTCAATGATTAGCGTAGATATTGTGCCTGAGGTGTGGGCGCACTGCATCAGCGAAAGAGACGAAGCCATCCCTTTCTTCCTGCTGCAGCTGCATCGCTCTGAAGATTCCACCATTGCTCGACATGCGCCCTTTAGAGGCGATTAAAGGCGATATAAAGTAGATTTTCCGGAATGTCGGTGTTGTTGCATCTTTCATCTGAACTGCGGACGAACAGAGTCGGGCGTCCTGCCAGCTAGCACATATGAGAGCCACTACGCCCGATTTGGCACAGGCTACTTACTCGGATCGATTATTGCCTTCTTCCGCCGTCACAGCAGAAGACAAAGCCCTGCGAGACTGATTTTGCATCAGTGGGGCTGGCTGTTGCATAGCGAACACCGTCCGTGGCAGGGTATTATTAACAATAAACCGTTGTGACTGCCTTGTCGTGCCTTGCCTTCTGTTGCCATCACCAGCACTCTTGTAACCGGTAACAGACCGTTCATGCCTGACCGGCGTGACCTTATGAGAAGCCTAAGTCACCAAAGTAGTAAGGGTATTCGTACGGCACGCGGTAGCTCCCTCTCGCCAGGCCAGATCTTTCCCTCCAGAATCAATTCCCCGGCCAATCAGCACTCCTCGCTGTTTCGCCAGGCTAACTTCTATCTGCTAAACCCAATTCTACGGACTCCAAGCCCCATAGCCCCATCGGCCCAGACGACATCTCTTGAATTTCCCTCCACATTATCTCAGGACGCTCTCTCACTCTTCATCCCGACTTCCCTTCGAGGTTGACCCTGTTGCAGTTGGGTGCAAGGCAGAAGGCGCACGAGTTGAAGCGGTTGTCGTTCCCTGGCCCTTATCCTAATTCTGTTTCATCTTTTTGTTCTGCTTTTCCATTGAGCACATTCCCATTTTACACGGTCGCGAAGCTAGGCAAATGGCCTCTCCAGCCACGACAACCGCTGTTCAATCCGCCGCCGCATCTTCCAACCTCAGCGCGTCTTCCATTTCCCCTTCCAACTTCACTTCAGACGAGGGTAATTCAAAAGCAACATATAGCAGCAAAGTCGGGAACGCGAAGGGTAGACTGTCAGAGAACACAGCTGCTACTAGTGCCTCGAGGTGAGACAAATCCGTTTGCCCTTCAACCTTTTGCGCTGCCTATACGGAGCAGCTCTAAGCATCACTAACTACGAAGTATCAACGAGCAGGACAATTCATTGTCTTGCTTCTCTTGTGCATGGTCGCTAACGATTTTTGTCAATGGCTAGTAGACAATCCTCGGCACCCAAAGCGTGGGCTTCTGGAACCAATCCACTTACGCAGCGAGCATCGAATCCAAATCAACGAAACGGCACGAGCAGTCAGACTCAGGGCTCTACGACGGGACCTAGCTCAGCCTTACTCAGAGAGGTGAATAATCATTTCTGTTTCCGTTCCTAACTTTTGAATTCAGCTCGAGTCACTCGGCACTGGGACTCACTACTCAAGCGCGTCACCGATCATCCTTGCTCTCAATTCTTTTCTATACTGCACTCTATCAACGTGAAGCACCAACTCAAATCTAACTGTGACATATTCTAGGGACTGAGAGTCAAAATCACACTTGACAGTGGAGCTGAATTTGAAGGGACATATGCAACTGGCGCTGACTCAAGCTACACTTTGAAAATGGTGCAGCAGAAGAAGCTCCCGAATTCTGGAGATCTGTCCAACGGGAATACGAGAACGGGCAGAGAACAAGCTAGCATGACATTTCAGAAGAAGGATGTCGCTGACGTTCATGTGATGGGCACTGCCCTACCTAACAAATCGGTCAAATCTCAGAACGGTACGTACTCTTGTCTACCTTGGATGTATGAAAAATTACTGAATAAAGGTGAAGGTTCATCTGCAGTGTTTCGTACAGATGCAGCTATTTCCGGCAGCAGATACCAGAGCGAACGAACTCTCAAGGCATGGGTTCCGGATGATAGCATAGAGACTGACATGTCCTTGGAGTCTAGCCGCAACAAATCCTCCACGGGTGGAACCTGGAACCAGTTTGAAGTCAATGAACGCCTCTTTGGCTTGACGACCGATTACGATGAGAATATCTACACCACAACCATCGACAAAAGCCATCCTGATTATAGTAAAAGATATGCAGAAGCTGATAGAAAGGCTCGGGAGATCGAAAGCAGCGTAGCGAACAACTCCCATGTTGCAGAGGAACGTATTGTGGACAACCTTACTGTTGATGACAGTGGGATAACAGAAGAGGACAAGTGAGTTCCAATCCCTAAGTTATGTAGTCTTACTAATATAAGCATAGATATAGCGGTGTTCAGAAACAGGACAGTTCCCAGGACTACCCGCCTTTGGCACCCAGTGGTCGATCTAATAAGTACACGCCTCCTAACCGACGACCAACCGTTCCACAATCCCAGTCTCCAGCACCTGCCCCTGGCCCTTTGAATGATCCCGCCATCATATCTTCCTCACTCGCACGTAAAGATAGCCCAGCAGCTGACAAGGGTAAAAGCAGTCAAGCTCAGATCACAGATATGGCTCAAACTACTTCGCCTGAAGTCAGAAGTTCTCCGAAGATAAATGAAACAAAAGCAGTGGTCACAACTGAGGCAAAACCTACGGCACCGAATGCTTCGACTTCCACCAATCGTACTGTGTCACCTGCAGGCGTTCCAAGTGCTACTGCAACCGTTGAGCGGGATGTTGTAAATGCTTTCAAGGGGTTCGCAAACCAACAGAGGATCCAAGCCGATAAGATTCGCATCAACAAGGCCAGGCAGGATAAGGAAATCAAACTGCACGAATTGAAGAAATTCGCAGCCAACTTTAAGCTCAACTCGCCTGTGCCCAGCGACTTGGTGTCAATCATTGCGAAAGATCCGGCGAAGCAGAGGGAGATACAAGAAAAGGCGAAGCGTGACGCTGAAGAGCAGGCGGAGAAGGCGAAGCTGGCCAAAGCTGGCCCAACAGACGCAAAAAGCTCTACATCACCGAATCCCGACCCAAAGGCAGCGCAGCGTCCCTCGGCTGCTGCTGCTCCTCATGCAGGTGTTCCAACATCTGGACCTGCTAGTCGTCCTAATCCAGGACGTACCTCCGGCTTCCCACCTCAAGCGCCTTACAATGCTCAATCTTTCAAAGTTGATCGGTCTGCTCAAAATCAACCTATTCCTACACCAAATGGCCGACCTACACCTGGCCTTGGAGCTAGATTAAGAAATGTTGAGCAGAACAACAAGTCTGCACAAATTTCTCCGCAGATCCTCCCGCATGAAACACGTCAACCCCCCACTGGACCAGCCAGCAGTGTTGACCCGGGCTTTTCGCGCCGTTCAAGTGGGGCCATCAGCATGATGTCTGCTAAACTGAATCCTAACAGCAGCGAGTTTCGACCTAGCCCTTTTGCAGCTAGTTTCAGCCCTAACGGAAACCCTTCGTCTGGATCCAGCCCCCGATCCAGTTCTACGAGTGCTCAGAATCAACCAATTATTGTAGCAGCCGCTACTCTTATTCGTCGACGGCCATTGCAGGTCTCTGGGAAGACTCCTACTGAAGATTCTACTTTAACATACAATGACATCATTGAGAGCGTTGCTGCAATTCTAGCGCCTGTTAGTGTCGTAAAGAAATGGGAGAGCAATGGCGGCTTTAAGCCAGCATACGATACTCTGCCTACATGGAGACAGGTTGACAACGAGCCGCCAGACTCAACGATGCATCAGACATATGCCAAATTGTTCGAAAATCCTCCTTACATCAATCAGACTATGTCGCCACCGCAGCCTCCACATGTTCATCCACAAGCTCCACACCAGCATCAGCTACCATTTCACCTCCAGCAAGGCTCACATAACATGTCGCAAAGACAATCTCCCCGTCAGCCACAGATCCACTTACACAACAACCAGCATAACCATGGACCTAATCCCATATTCAACCCCTCAGATGAGCACCGAATGATGCCATCCCATTCAGCACAGTCTTTTGCATCGCCTCGTCTTCAAAACGTAAACATGGCGTATGCTTCGCCAATGTCTCAGCCTGCGCAGCTTGCTTATAACCCGCAGATGATGCAGTTCCCAATTGGCCCTGTTGCGCCTCAAATGACACAGTATAGGTCATACTCTGGAGGCCACCAGTTTGTCCCACAGCAAGCTCCACATATGGGTGGTCCAGTTATGATGCCAGCTCCCGCAGGTAACGGCTTCATGGGCCCCACAGGCATGGTGACTCCGGCTCCGCAGATGATATACCCTGGTGGCCAGCCTCACTTTATCCCTCAAGGAAATGGTCCACCTCCAATGCCAGGATCTAACGGCTATCCAAGTCCAGGCCGCACTGCTCCGATGATGATGCAGCAAGGCTCTCAACCAGGTCAGTCAGTTTATGGTATGAGTCCCGGAATGCAGTATGGTCAGCCGATATATGCTCAGCAACAGCCTCCTCAGAGTAAGTAAAATGTCTGCTACAAGTCGTTCTTGATATTAATATCTTTTACAGTGTCTAACATGCGCGGCTATGGTTCGCAGACTCAGCAATTTGGAACAAGCCCTCAGATGCATCAATATGGTCCGCCCCACCGTGGGGCCCCTAGTGGTAATTATAACAAAAACTACATGCCCCCACATGGCCCGCATCCCCCACCTCAACAGAACCAGATCCCCACAGGTCCTCAAGGACGTCCGATTGATGGTGGGGATGACGCGAAATGAAGCAACCGGGTCATCAGACTTACGGAAATCGCGCCACGCTTCGAAGGCTCTACGTAGAAGGTATACTCAATATGGATACGTATCTTCGCAATTACGATGCATCAGTTCTTAAATTAGCTTGGTTGCATCCATTGAGTATCTCTAGAACTATCTATGATCATAGGAATGAATGGTCGGAGGCCATGCAAGGATAACATACTCGTATGCTTCTAAGCTCCCTCCATTGCTGGCACATTGACCTTGTCAGCTGACCTTCAAGCAAGGCACACGAAGAAGGATAGATCGACGAAGGTACAATCACTTTCAAGCATAGTCTCAGGACACTTCTGTCAACAGAATTAGACACTTTGTACTCGAGATGTGCCAACTAGGAGGAAGGGTGGGGCCATAGCTTTGGTGTCATTTGCTGTGCTCTGAACGTACAGAAAGTGAACTGGGAGGTTGAGGTTGGGCTACGGTTATAGTGACTTTACTTGGGTGGAGGCTACGGTGCCTTAGCATTAAATTATAAATAAGACATCTGTCAATCATAACTGGTCCTTATGCATTAATTGTTTCCAATACGTGAACTAATCTTGGTCACTCGAGGCAGCTAACCCTGCAGCCGTCTCACTGGGAAGCTGTCTTGGAAACCACCCGTACTCGCCAAAGTCTACCTGCAATTCGCCAAGGCTACCTGTGCTAACTAGCACACCCTCACTTCTCAGCTCAGTGGCTTGATTTGCTGCTCCAGATGGATGGCCCCTTAAAGCAGGTTAGAAACTGCCTAATAAACTGAAACTTTAGAAAGGGGAAATAAGTAGAGTCAAAGTTGAAGACACATGACTGGATCTAAGATCAACCGCGTTACGTTTGTCGACGGGGAAAGGGTGCAGGAGAGATAACTTGTTTAGCGTACCGGGGAGAGATGATGCCCTTGGAGTTGATAACCCTCTGCCACGGGACGTTGCTATTGTTAAACCGAGAAGCCGGATCGGATGATAGGTGTTTCAGACAGACGCCTACTTGACGCGGTCTTTGAGCTATTGTTGCGTTAACAATCATTACAGTGTGAATATGAATTAGAAGGACTACGGGCACATACGGGTGCCTACAAGTTTGGCAATATGGCCGTAGCTGGTCACTTTTCCATATGGAATTTCCTGCACGGCGGAATAGACGGCATAGAAGAATGCCTCTGCCTCATCTGTGCGTGGCATGATGTATGAATAGGACTTGAATTACATTATAATTTGGTGCGAGGAAGGGGAGGGTTAAGTAAGGAGTCACAAGAAAGCGAATGCCTCAGTTTCAGGGCATGAATGGCCTGCATGCCGGCGCAACACTCAGCCTTGTTCGTAAGCTTTCATCATCCAACAAAACAGCTACAGGACGATTACATTGAGCGAATTTATGGAAACTACCTGGTCGTTATTTTTCTGGATGTATTTTTTATCAGCTCATGAAACTGGAAAGTATGGAAGAGCATTAGGCTTTGGTGTCTGACGTGTGTCCAGCCACCATGATTTGCAAGGCTGCGCTAGCTTATTTGTTCCTCTGACGTACTCACCACCAGCCATCGACTTCTGTTGCTCAAGGCATACAAAGGTATAACTTTTGATCAGTTCCAACCTACTACCCAGTCCAATTCACTGTGCGCCATATGTCTTTGCAGATGCATTCCGCTTTGCGACAGTGCTATTGCTAACGACGCCCTAAGTGGACATCCTTTAAGAGCAATTGCACCCTCCCTTTCAACGACGACAGTTTCGAACCCATTTAGCAGCTGAGGACTGCCAATTGTCTTAGCGACTAAGAAAACGAGGACGAAATGCGCTTCCCGCAGAAGCTCCTTGCTCTCCCGACTTCTCTGCTACTCCTCCTCCTCTCCGACCCAATCCAGTCGCATGCTGAAATCGAAGACCAGTCTCCAGCCCAATGGCCAAACGACCCTCCTGCGCATGTCAAATATTCACCCGAAGACTCACCTCATCGAAGGCGGGAACTCGAAGCTATACAATCCCATATATCAGCGGGGCATGTTCCAGTGGCCGTGAAGAAGATGAGCGAGGACGAGAGCGAGATGTTCTTCCCCGAATACTGGGGCTTTCGTGAGCAAATAGACCAATTAGCAATATTTGGTTCTGGTCCGGCTGATACGGGTACGGGATGGTCTCTAAGAAAGGAATTTGAAGAAGAGGAAGCTCTGATGTTGACCAACACATCAGCTGTGTTATCTATAAGGCCTGCATTTTTGGTCCGTGCCGAGCAGGAGACTTCCTTGAGTCAGCATGATATCCAAGCTTTTGTTGTTAGACATGTAAAAAGGGACAGAAATGCTGCTGCTGCTGCCCTTGCGATGTTGAAGAAGAGACAATACGAATGTCCAACTGGCACTTCTGCCTGTCGCAATGCGCCAAGCCTGTGCTGCGCCACTGGGGAAGCTTGCGTTACTGTTATAGATACAGGTATTGGGTCAATAGGGTGCTGCCCCTCTGGGTATACTTGTTCAGGGACTATTCAATGCGTTGCGGGTAATACCCCTTGTGGGAGTGACGTAGGGGGCGGTTGTTGTATTCCAGGGGACGTCTGCGCTACTGTAGGATGTAAGATCACTCTCTTCATTCTATAGTCTCCGCAATATGCTAAATATGTTTTTATAGGCGTTGCTTCTCCCACCGCTACTACCGCCATCACAATCGTCACAACTTCCACCCAGAATTTGGTAGCTTCCACAAATCTCATTGTGGTCACGACAGTCGTTACCCCGTCCATATCACCGAGCACATCGACTCTTACGTTGACAACCTCCCCGCCGAGCACACCAGTCACAACTACCAGTACAGCCACGGCCAGCCAAACTTCATTAGCAAGTGTAACACAAACAGTAACTTCTGCATCTGCACCCGTCCGCGCCTCAACCACCAGCAATACCGCTCAAGTGACAACGACCTCTACAACGATTTCCACCAGCGCTACGGACAGCTCGTGTCCCACCGGCTTCTACGCATGCTCAGCCTACTATGCTGGCGGGTGCTGTCGTACCGGCAGAGATTGCTCAACGACAGATTGCCCTTCAACAGCCTATACGACCCTCATCAGCTCTGGCGAAACGATTGTGGTGCCGCTAATTGGGTCAGCGACGACTACCGCTTCTGGAACGTGCGCAACAGGATGGTACAGTTGCCCAGCCACTGAAGGAGGGAGTTGCTGTCCGAACGGGTGGTCTTGTGGGCTGGAGAGCTGCACAAGCACGGGGGCTACTAGCACGCAGACGGAGGCGAAGGAAGGTGTTCTTCTGAACGGAAGCGTTAGATTGGGAACGAAGCCTCTTCAACTCCTGGGAGCGGTGTGCTTGATACTTTTTCTCCCGTTGATAGCATAGTCAATGGGATGTTGATGATGAAAACATGATGGAATGCATATTACATACTTCTAACCTCAAAGACATACTTTAATTATATGTAGCATGTGCTCAATAACATTGCTATATATAAACGCCTCTGGGAAGTCATGTTAGTGTAGAGTTGATTGAATCCTCGAGCGCATAATACCATAACATATTTTACCTTAAGACATCATAGAAAATAACCTGGAACATTGCCCATTTTGCCCCCTTCTCCAAATAGGACCTCTTAGACAGTATTAAAAAAAAACCCCTCACGCCCATTAACCCTCGAAAATTACATATGGACGTCCACTGGGCCAAACAAAGAGATTTAGCGGGTCGTAAATCTGCTATCGGTGTATGTCTTGAAATCTTATTTGTAACTGCTAGATGT